>Ga0123356_10006781_pt1 | contig 11518 bp, 8 predicted proteins | sample TergutEmb28metaG_2_FD_92546 | JGI IMG/M metagenome (GOLD analysis project Ga0123356, IMG submission 92546) | Embiratermes neotenicus P3 segment gut microbial communities from Petit-Saut dam, French Guiana - Emb289 P3 | ecosystem: Host-associated > Arthropoda: Insects > Digestive system > Gut ... | reverse complement strand
TTCGCATGCTCGGCTACGTTGCCTTGCTGCTGAGTGAACTCTGGAACGATGTGACAGATCTGCCCGAGGGCAAGCTGCCCACCGTGCTGCCGCTCGTTCTCTGCAGCGGCCGTCAGAAGTGGGACGTCCCGACGGATCTCAAGGATCTGCTGGTCAGGGGTCCGCAGGACTTTGAGAATATGCAACCGGCGCTGCGTTTTTGCGTGATCCAGGGGAGGGATCATGCTCCGGACGAGCTAGACCACATGCGTAACCTTGCCGCGGCGACGTTCCGGATAGAGCGACCTCGTAGCTGGGATGACGTCAAACCGGTGATCGAGCGGCTGATCACCTGGCTGCAGGATGACGAACATGCCGCGCTGCGCCGCGAGCTCTCTCTGTTCATAAGCTGGCGGTTGCGCCTTGAGTTCGGGGACCCTACGATTCCCGACATGACCGACCTGCTGGAGGTGAGACGTATGCTCGAGGAGAAGGACGATCTGCCACTTTGGGAGCAGTGGAAGTTGGAAGGTAAACTGGAAGGTAAGTTGGAAGGTAAGTTGGAAGGTGAGGAGATAGGCCTCAAGAAGGGCAAGGAGCAGGGCATGAAGGAGGGCATCAAGGAGGGTGAGTTGGCCGGGGAGCGCAAGGCGCTGCGCCTGGTTCTCGAGGGGCGCTTTGGCCCGTTGCCCGAGTGGGCCGCGGAGCGCCTGGCCAGCACGCACGAGGAGCACCTGATCCGCTGGCTTGGGCTCGCTGTCAGCGCAGCCTCGCTCGAGCAGCTATTCGAGCGGTAGCCGCTCGGAGAGATCTCGCAGCTGGGATGACGTCACACCGGTGACAGAGCGACTGATCACTGGGTTCGCAGGATGACGAACATGCCCGCTGCGTCGCGCGCTCTCACTGTTCATAAGCTGGCGATTGCGCCTTGAGTTCGGGGACCCTGCGATCCCCGACATGACCGACCTGCTGGAGGTGAGACGTATGCTCGAGGAGAAGGACGATCTGCCACTTTGGGAGCAGTGGAAGTTGGAAGGTAAGCTGGAAGGTAAGTTGGAAGGTGAGGAGATAGGCCTCAAGAAGGGCAAGGAGCAGGGCATCAAGGAGGGCATCAAGGAAGGTGAGTTGGCCGGGGAGCGCAAGGCGCTGCGCCTGGTTCTCGAGGGGCGCTTTGGCCCGTTGCCTGAGTGGGCCGAGGGGCGCCTGACCAGCACGCACGAGGAGCACCTGATCCGCTGGCTTGGGCTCGCTGTCAGCGCTGCCTCGCTCGAGCAGCTATTCGAGCGGTAGCCGTTGGGAGAATGTGGCCGCGCTCTCTCTCTCGCAGCTCCCTCACCTGCAGGGTCGAGTTTCGACCTGGGCGAGCGGTGTCCGTTGGCGATCGGTCGACCCGGCCAGTTGATCTCCCAGAGCTTGGTGGATGCGGTCTTCGGGCGCGATGTGTCGGAACTGCTGCAGGGGCGCTGCTGTGCGCACGGCCCGAGCCGCTCTCTTGCAGAAAGCGCGGCGTCCCGAGCGACCAGTCCGAGAACAATCCAAAGAGTGAGTGTGTCACACGCGACGTGACCAACGAGGCGAAGCTGGCTAGGGGTCGTCGTTGCTTGCAGGCGCTTTATTCCTGCGTAGAGATGCGTCCGGTGGTTGGTCTTGCGCGGCGTCGCCAGATATCTAAGAGGGGCTTCTGATGCAGCACTTTTTTCCTGCCGACTGGCGCGACGCCACGCTCGTGGGTCGAATCGACCGCGGTGAAGGACCGACACCGGTCGTGATTCGAGCAGGTCGAGTGAGCGACGTTTCCGCGATCCGGCCCACGGTGGCGGCGTTGCTCGATGCCTGGGACCCCTCGATCGTGGGCGAAGATCTGGGCGAGATTGCCAGCATACCGCTACGGCCGGCATGGGAAGCTCCCGCAGGAACGCCGCGGCTGCTGGCACCGATCGATCTACAGTGCGTGAAAGCTGCAGGCGTGACCTTTGCGGTCTCGACGCTCGAGCGCGTCATCGAGGAGAAGGCGCGCGGCAAGGCCGGTGACGCCTCGGCGCTCAGGCAGTCGCTCATCGCTCGCCTCGGCACGGAGCTGCAGTCAATCGTGCCAGGCTCGCAGCAGGCCGAGCATCTCAAAGCCGTCTTCATCGCCGAAGGCTTGTGGTCGCAGTACCTGGAAGTGGCCATCGGCCCATACGCCGAAATCTTCACCAAATCACAGCCGATGTCCTCGGTCGGGTGGGGCGACTACATTGGTATTCGCTCGGACTCGAGCTGGAACAACCCGGAGCCCGAGGTGGTGCTCGTCTGCGACAGTCGCGGAGGCGCAGTGGGGGCCACACTCGGCAACGATGTGAATCTGCGCGACCTCGAAGGGCGCAGCGCGCTGTTGCTGGGCAAGGCGAAGGACAACAACGCCTCGTGCAGCGTGGGTCCGTTCGTGCGTATCTTCGATGAGCGCTTCGGCCTCGATGATGTGCGCTCGGCCGTCATCGAGCTCGAGGTCATGGGCGAGGAGGGCTATCGGCTCGTGGGGAGCAGCTCGATGTCGCAGATCAGCCGCGATCCCTTGGAGCTCGTACGCCAGACCTTCAGCGAGCACCAGTATCCGGATGGCGTGACGCTCTTTCTCGGTACCTTGTTTGCACCGATTCAGGACCGGGACTCGCCCGGGGGCGGGTTTACTCACAAGATGCGAGATATCGTTCGCGTTCACACCCCGAGGCTGGGTACCCTAGAGAATCGCGTGACCACCTCGAAGGACGCGCCACCCTGGACCTTCGGCGTGGGAGCGCTCATGCAGAACCTTGCTGCGCGCGGTCTCCTGCGAGGTGTGTGAGACTCTCAAGCCTGACCCCTGGACGCACGATCTGTTTCTTCAAGATAAGGACGACCCCATGGCGCCGGACAACAGCACGCCCGTCGATCATGCCCTGATCCGCGCCATCAATCCTGCAACGGGCGAGACCTTGGAGCCCGCCTATCGTGCTGCGAGCCTTGCAGAGCTGGATAGCGTCTGTCAGCGTGCTGCCGACGCCTTCGACCTCTATCGCGAGACACGCATCGACCGCCGCGCCGACTTCCTGGATGCCATTGCACACGCGATCCTGGATTCCGGCGATGAGCTCATCGAGCGCGGCATGGCCGAGACGGGCCTCCCCCGCGCGCGTCTTGAAGGCGAGCGAGGTCGGACGGTCGGCCAGCTCCGCCTGTTCGGCAATGTGGTGCGCGAAGGCCGCTTCCTGGAAGCGCGCATCGATCAGGCGATGCCGGAGCGCAAGCCCGTGCCTCGCGTCGACCTTCGTCTGCGGATGATCGGCCTCGGACCCGTGGCCGTGTTCGGCGCGTCGAACTTCCCGCTTGCCTTCTCGGTGGCCGGTGGTGACACTGCGGCCGCTCTCGCCGCAGGCTGTCCGGTGATCGTCAAGGCACACTCGGCGCATCCTGGCACCTCGGCCTTGGTCGCCTCCGCCATCGAAAAGGCAGTCAAGGCATGTGGCCTGCCAGAGGGCACTTTCGCCCTGCTGTTTGATAGCGGATTCGCGATCGGTGCGGCGCTCGTCGCCGATCGGCGCGTCAAGGCGGTTGGTTTCACTGGCTCACGCCGCGGTGGCATGGCGCTGATGAAGATCGCCCAGGAGCGTCCCGAACCCATCCCCGTATATGCGGAGATGAGCTCGATCAACCCAGTGTTGCTGCTGCCCGGAGCGCTGGCGAGCCGAGGAGCGGAGATTGGCGCCGCTTTCGTTGCATCGCTAACCTTGGGCGCCGGCCAGTTCTGCACGAACCCCGGCTTGGTCCTCGCGATCGAAGGCGGCGGGCTCGATGCCTTTGTATCAGCGACTGCCCATGCGTTGAGCCACGCACCGGCGCAGGTAATGCTTACTCCAGGCATCGCCAAGGCCTATGCGGACGGTGTCCTGAAGCTTGCGGGGGATGCGTGCGTTGCGACCGTGGCGCGCGGTGATGCGGCGCACGGATGCCAGGGGCAGGCGGGTTTCTTTGCGACGCATGCCGCAGACTTCTTGGCTCGGCAGGAGCTTCAGGCTGAAGTATTCGGTGCGGCATCATTGCTGGTTCGCTGCAGGGACGAGGCGGAGTTGCACCGCGTCGTCGGCGGCTTGGAGGGCCAGCTGACCGTCGCGCTCCACATGAACGATGCCGACCATGAAATGGCGCGTCGCTTCCTCCCCCTTCTTGAGCGCAAGGCAGGCCGCATCCTCGTCAACGGCTTTGGTACCGGTGTCGAGGTCGCGCATGCGATGGTGCATGGGGGGCCTTTCCCGGCGACCTCGGACAGCCGCAGTACTTCGGTGGGCACACTCGCCATCAACCGCTTTCTGCGACCGGTGTGCTACCAGGACATGCCCGACGCTCTGCTTCCCGAGGCCTTGCAGCAGGACAACTCGCTGCACATCGCGCGTCTGGTCGACGGAACTATGCGGCACTGACTTTCGAGCCAGCGAGCGCCTCGCTGGGATGGTCATCCGACACGCCTCTCGCGAGACGCCTGCCAGCAAGTGGTCCGGTCATCTGCCGCGTGCTAGCCTGCCACTGGATAGAATTGGGTCGCCTATCGGGCTTGCGAGGCGATCTGGCGGGCCGGATATTCGTCCTCGATCATGCAGCTGAAGGAGAGGCGTCCGATGCCTGTATTCGCATCCACCCACGGCCGCGTCTTGCTGATACGCGCGGCGAGAGCTCTGTCGCTTCTCGTGCTCACGGCGCTAGGTCTCGTGGGGCTCATTTATGGGTACTGGGTTGTGGCAGAACACCGTCTGACCGTTGTGACGCCCGGCCACGTGTATCAGTCCGCTGCGATGCCGCCAGAGGATCTGATTCGCCTCGCCCATCGAATTGGCATACAGACGGTCTTCGATTTCCGTGGCGATAGCGAGAGCGAACAGCGGTTGACCGCGGCTGAACGGCTGGCCCTGGAGGGGGCCGGCATCAAGTACGTTCACATTCCCTCCTCGACCCGTCCGTCTCCTGAGACTGTGGCAACGTTTCTTCGGGCGGTGGCGCCGGATATAGATGCTCATCGGACAGTCCTATTGCACTGCCATGACGGCGAAGGACGTGCCGTGTTCTACTCGGCGATCTACCGCATTCAATTCGAAGGCTGGAGCAACGAGCAAGCCTACCGTGCGACGACGCGCTTGCCGCCGACACTGATGTTTCTGAGCAAAGCATTTCCCTCGCTGGCGCGGTTGTCGCCGCGAAATGCCAAGACACCGCTCATCCTAGCCTTTCGGCGAGACCCGCAAGTCCGCTGATCTTGCATCGATCCTGATTGCTCAGGAATTCTGGTCCACCCCGGGCGCGGGGCACGCAATTCTCAGACAGTGGCCCGCATGCGAAACAGGCGGGCCTGCCTGCGCGAGACCTCGACCTCGGTGCCGTCGCGGAGCTCCACGTGCAGCCGGCCGCCGTGGCCGACTTCGACGCCCTGAACGAAGTCAAGATTCATGATCTGCTGTCGGTTCGCCCGGAAGAAGCGTCTGGGGTCGAGCTTTGCCTCGAGCGCGATGAGGGAGCGGTTGAAGAGCGGGCGGGCCTTGCCCCAGTAGAGGCGTACGAAGTTACCCTCGGCATGCAGCAACGCGACCTCGTGCAACGGAACGAACCAACAGCGCGGGCCATCGCGCACGAACAGCTGCTCGAGCGCGGCCTCGCTGGCGGGTGCCGACGCTTTGAGCGCGGTCTGCACCTTGTCCAGGGCGGCGCCGAGCCGCGCTGGCTCGATCGGCTTCAGCAGATAGTCGAGGGCGCTCACCTCGAACGCCTTGACGGCGTAGTGGTCGTAGGCCGTGGTGAAGATGATCCGTGGCAGACGTTCCAGCTGCTCGAGCAGGTCGAATCCGGTTCCGCCCGGCATCTGGACGTCGAGGAAGACGAGCGCGGGAGCAAGCGACATGATCTGCTCGCGCGCTGCATCGATATCGGCCGCCTCGCCGACGACCTTCACCCAGGGGAAGCCTGCGAGCAGCCGACGCAGCTCGCGGCGCGCGAGCGGTTCGTCGTCAACGATGAGGGCGTTCACGCGGGGAGGCGCACGGTGGCATTCGCGTGGTGTGTGTTCGACAGGTCTAGGCGGATGCGCGCGCGTGCGCCGTAGAGCAGCTCCAGGCGCCGCGCAGCGTTTGTGAGGCCGACGCCCTCCGAGGGGTCGAGGTCCGCCCGGGCCGGCCGTGGGTTCTGCACTTCGATCTCGAGCTCCGGGCCGATGAGGTGGGCCGCTATACGCAGGGTTCCCCCTTCGCGTAGCGGCGCGATGCCGTGCTTGATCGCGTTCTCCACGAGGGTCTGCAGCAGCATGACCGGAATCCGCACGGCCGTGACCTGCGGATCGAGCTCACGCACGATCTGCAGCCGTTCGGCGAGGCGCAGGGACTCCAGCGCGAGATAGTCATCGACCATCTCCAGCTCGCGGGCGAGCGTCACGAGCTCGTCCCGCCCGGAGTCGAGGGTGTAGCGCAAGGTGCGCGCCAGCTGAGTCACGGCCTCCTGGGCCCTCATGGGCTCATCGGCGATCAGCGCGCGCACACCGTTCAGCGCGTTGAACAGGAAGTGGGGGTTGAGCTGCGACTTGAGCAGTCGCAGCTCGGCGGCCTGCAAGCTCTCCGCGAGCCGTGCCCGGTGCAGCTCGAGCTGATAGCGGTGGCGGATGAGGGCGATGCTGAAGTAGGCAGCCACCCAGGTCAGGCAGGGTGCCAGCCGGTTCAGAAACTCATTGAAGAGCTGGGTGTGCAGCGGCAGCTTGCGGCTGTACAGGGCTTGCGCAATCCCGGTGATCGGGCTGCCGTACACCGCCATGGACAGGCAGATGCTCACCGCGTACGCGATCAATGTCAGAGCAAGCACGCCCACGCCCAGGCGAGCGAGCAGGGCCCAGGTGGGGAGCTCGAGCCAGGCTTGCCGCTTGCTCAGGCGTCGCAGCAGGTCGGTCGTGATCACGCCCGTCAGACAGATGCCGCCCCACACGGTGGCCGCCTTGCTCAAGGGGACCGATGCGAAGAGCGCCTCGCCCTTGGCTTGCCACCAGAAATGCCAGCCCCACGCTGCAAGCTGCATTGCCCAGTAAGCCGCGCGCGCAGATCCGAGCGCTGCCACCACCGAATCCCGCAGGCGACTGCGAGCACCGAGCGTTGCCGCCGAGCCGTGCACGGATGGGTAAGCTCTCGAGGATTGCCGCTACGGACGAGCGCTTGCGGCGACGCTGTGCAGGTGTCCGGCGGTGAGCCCTTCGCGATCGATCACTTGCCCCCCGAGAATGACCTTGATGATGTGATCATATGCCTCGATCGTCTGAGTCGGGTCTTGCGTTAGCAGCAGCAAGTTCGCGCGCTTGCCGGCCGCGACGGTGCCCACCTCGGGCAGGTGCAGCGCCTGAGCATTCGAGAGGGTCGCTGCGCGGAAGACCTGCAAGGGGGTCATTCCGGCTTCGACGAGGTTGTGCATCTCGAGCCAGCCGTTCAGTCCAGGCGGATTGCCATATGTCGGCGCACTGGGAGTGTCGGTTCCGAAGAGGATGCGTGCCCCGTGTACGTTCATATAGGCGACCGCATGCTGGTCACGCAGGATGCCCCCCGAAAAGATCCGACGTGCCTGGCTTGCGCGTGCGTCGCGGTTCATGGACGGGGGGAAGCCCATCCCCGGCTCCACGTCTTTCCGGAACCACTGTCCCTCGGGCGTCCGGTACCACTCGATGAGCGCGGCGGGCAGAACGCTCGCGAGCCGCGGGTTGCCGAGGAAGGAGGGGTCGAACAGATCCCGCAGGCCAGTCAACACCTGGATTGTCGGCTGCCAGCCGATGTGTGCTGCAACGATGCCATCGAGTAGCGAGCGCACACCGGGGGTGAGCTCGGTGACCGTCGGCGGCTCGGTCCAGTTCCAAAGGCCATGCGCAATGACATCGACGCGCGCATCGAGGGCGAAGCGCTGTGCCTCGCTCGCATTGGCGTGCATCAGGACAGGTAGGCCGGCCGCGTGGGCCTCGCGGATCAGATCCTGGATCGTCGCCAGGCTCGGGACCGGAAGGTCGTGGTCAGGGCCGAAGCCGCGCTCGAAGAAGGTCTTGACGCAGGACGCCCCGTCGGCCTTCATGCGCTTCACGACCGCCGCGGGAGTGTGATCCGCGGCATTGATTCCGGGCGGCGGGGTGCTGCCCGGCTCGATCAGGAAGTACGGAAAGTCCCGATAGCGCTCAGCTCTCGGCCACTGGTGCATCGGATAGCCGTCCATCACCGCAGCGGCCCCGCAGAAGTACGTGTCGGGACGCAGCGGCTGACTCTTCCACCGTGCCATCGCCTCGGGCAGCGAAACCAGGTCGACGAGCGTCGTGTAGCCGAAGTAGAGATAGCTGCGAGGAATCTGCGCGCGAGCATCGCGTGCGATCTGGGGATGAGCCCGCTCTTGCTCGTCCGTCATCCCCGGAATGTCGTAGAGGTGCACGTGGCTGTCGATCAGCCCCGGGGTGAGGTAGAGGCCCCGCCCGTCAACGACTTCGACGCCCGGCACGCGCGCACCACCGGTCGCACCACTCTCGGTGACCTGACTGATCCGCTCATCGTGGAGGCTCACGCTGGCGTCCCGTAGCGGGGTCGTGCGTTCGGGCGACACGACCGTCACATGCTCGATGAGCATGTCTCCTGCACCGGCGGTTGTGCCAGCGAGGGCACAGGCGCTCGCCAGGAGCAAATCTCTGATCCTCAGGTTCAGCCACGACATTCGCATACGCATATCGGTTCTCCCAACTTCAAAGCGCTCACGAGTTCAGACGCGCGCCACTAAGACGCCAGCGCTGGTCAGATTGAGTGCGCATCGGCCCCGGCCGATGCAGGACACCCAGGCACACGCAGGCGACCTACCTGCTCTGCATCGTCGCCTCGATCCTGGGTAGCCAGCGGGCACCTCCGGTCTGCGCCGATGAGCCGAGCGGCAAGCGGATAGGTCCCGCTGGTGCGCCGCTCGAAGGGTCCTCGAGGTCGCCGCTGTGCCTACGCCGGCCGGCCGTACTGGCTCGCGTCTCACTCTGCGTTGGCAGGAGACTACAGCCGGCGAATCACACGATTTCGAATAGATGTCGAACGGTCAAATTCGGGCGGCGAACGGCTGGATTCATGGACTGGGAGGATGCGCTGGCTCATCAAGGTTCCGAGGCGGCGGGAGGCCGTCCTTGAGGGCAGCGCTTAGCATGGGTCGGGCGTGAGACCAGCGCTCATGCCCGCAATTCCCATCTCGATGCCTGCCTTCTCCAGGCACGCATCCAATCAACATCTACAACGCTGGAGGACTCGCGCTGAGGCGGTGCGATCGACGTGCGCTGGACGTGCACGTCGTCATATTTCCACGGCGATCACGGATGCCTGAAGAATCGCAAGTAGAAAGCTACGAAGACCATGACGATGCCGATATTCACGATCAGCCGTTCCCAGAATCGACTTCTGAAAAACACGAAGTCTACAAAGACTATGACGGCTACCATCGCCACCAGGTAGAGGACGCCAGCTATCGGTCTGCCCATTGCAGTAGAGCCTCCATTCTAGCTTGGACCACCAAGCGTGATATTTTCTTCGGCTGCGGTGTTGCTTTCGCAATCATCGGGGCGGGTTGTGCGGCAAAGTACTGAAGGACCGTAGCAGGCTACTGTGGGAACAGCAGCTTCGTTTCTCGCTACAGTCCATGATGTCATCGGATCGCCCTGGGTTCGTGCTCGATGCATCGATGCAGCGCAAGGCAAGAGCCGCCGTGCTCACTCGCCAGGTCGTCGCGCTGTTCACGGACTCGCACTCCTTGGCGCCTGGCTTAGCCAGCAGCCCCCTGCGGGGGCTCGCTGTCAGTGCGCTGATGCACAGGTGCAACCGTACGGCCCAGATTGACCGCCGAGTTCACCAGTCCGATATGTGAGAACGCTTGCGGAAAGTTACCCAGTAGCCGGTTGGAGGCCGGGTCATATTCCTCGGCCAGCAGGCCCAGGTCATTGCGCACGCCTAGCAGTCGGTCAAAGAGACGCTGGGCGTCATCGTGTCTGCCGAGCATTATCAGGCAATCGACGAGCCAGTAGCTGCACAGGATAAATGTCGCCTCATGTCCGGCGAGCCCGTCTGCGGACTTTTCCAGGTCGTAGCGCAACACGAAGCCATCGACTACCAAGCTGCGCTCGATGGCCGCGACAGTCGCGACCACGCGGGGGTCCGAGGCGGGCAAGAAGCCAAGCAGGGGGATGAGCAGCAGACTGGCGTCCAGTGCAGTGGAGCCATAAACCTGCACAAACGTGCCGACACTGGAATTGAAGCCATTCTTGCAGACGTCTATATGAATCTTGTCCCGCAATGTGCGCCAATGATCGACAGGGCCAGGAAGCTTGAAGCGCTCAAAGTCCTTGATTGCGCGATCCACGGCTACCCACGCCATCACTTTCGAATGAGTGAACTGCTGCCGCCCTGAGCGCACCTCCCAGATGCCCTCATCGGGCTGCATCCAGACCTGCTCGAGATACTCAATCCATTCGCGTTCGATGGCGGCAGTCTGCTCCGGGTCGCGAAGACCGCTCTTGCGGGCTTGATGCAGCGCGTCGGCAACCTCGCCGTAGACATCCAGCTGCAGTTGTACAGCGGCAGCATTGCCAATACGTACAGGTTTGGAGCCCTCGTAGCCAGGTAACCAGGTGACTTCCCATTCTGGCAAGCGGCGCTCGCCCGCAATTCCGTACATGATCTGATCCTGTGACGCCTTCCCCGCGACGGCCCGCAGAAGCCAGTCACGCCACGCCACCGCCTCACTCTGAAATCCCGCATTCATGAAGGCCAGCAGCGTGAAAGTCGCATCGCGCAGCCAGCAGTAGCGATAGTCATAGTTGCGTTCGCCGCCGATCTCCTCCGGCAGTGAGGTCGTTGGCGCGGCAACGATGCCGCCAGTTGGAGCATAAGTGAGCGCCTTCAGAACGATCAGCGAGCGCTCAACTGCATCGGGAGCAGGTCCCTGGTAGGTGCAATGGCTCACCCACTCCAGCCAGAAGCGCTCGGTCTGCGCCAGGGCGGCGGCGGGATTGACAGGCAAGGCGGCGGGAAGGTGGGACGGGGCCTGCATGATGCCGAAGGACACCGTCTCACCACCACGAATCGAGAAGTCAGCTTGCACCGTGCCATCCGAGTGAGTGAGCGCGGTACCGGCATTGATCACGATGAGGTCCGGGCCCGCGACTGCATGCAGCAGGCCATCGCCGATGCGGCTGATCCACGGGACGGAGAGGCCGTAGTCGAAGCGGACCGCGAGCTCCATTCGCATGCGAACTTGTCCTCTCTCCCCCCGCACGATGCGGATCAGGTCCGAGTGACCGCTCCGGGGAGGCATGAAGTCAATCACGGTCACATCCCCGTCCGCAGTCTCGAATCGCGTCTCCAGGATGAGGGTATGGGCCCGATACTGGCGGCTCGTCCTCTTCAAGGCGGACGCTGGGGCGAGCAGCCATCTGCCATGCTCAGGTGTGCCGAGAAGTGCAGCAAAACAGGCACTTGAGTCGAAGCGAGGCCAGCACAACCAGTCGATGGAG
>Ga0123356_10006780_pt1 | contig 11518 bp, 9 predicted proteins | sample TergutEmb28metaG_2_FD_92546 | JGI IMG/M metagenome (GOLD analysis project Ga0123356, IMG submission 92546) | Embiratermes neotenicus P3 segment gut microbial communities from Petit-Saut dam, French Guiana - Emb289 P3 | ecosystem: Host-associated > Arthropoda: Insects > Digestive system > Gut ... | reverse complement strand
GCTTTAAAGATTTTCATTGTAATGAACATTTACTTGCGCATGATACTTCTCACTTTTACACATAACTGTTTCTTCAATGGGTCTTGTGCACAGATGGGCCATACACTTGTACTATAAATCTTCAACTCACAGATAGATTCTATGGAAGGCACGATACTCACAATGAGCGGGATACGTGTATTACTTTTGGCCAGAATCCAATGGGTTAGACTTCCAGTTCCTTGCAAGATTTTCTGGAAAACTATGGATATATATTTCAAATTGCAGGACAGAATTTCTTGTATCAGCATGCAAGGTAGCTCCGTTTAGGTAGGTAACTTGTTGCAGAAACAACTGTAGCTTCAGACAAGTGGGTGGTCTTCCTGAAATATTTTTTACACTGTGGACAAAGCAGTATATTCAAAAGTTCCCACACTACATCTATAATTAAATATGATTTTACATTTATTACTCTTCACTGCTGAAACAAATATCCAATAAAAGGTCTATTAACCACAGCACACTGAGCCTGCGTAAGACCACAACGCTCAATACATTGCTACAAGCATTGCAGGCCCGCAGCAAGCTCTCCACTTGCTGTTGGCTAAGACAACTCAGTTTGCTAACAGTACTGTCTGAGTTGAATGCAGATGACTTGGGGAGGGAGAAGGACTTGCTCCTAAGGAATATCAGATAAAGCGTATCCAATATAATGTCATCTGCACTGAGCTGGCATTATCATAACATGCTGTGAGTGACTGGCAATAACTGTTACTCGAAATATTAAGTTGCAGCTTCAGGACTGCTTCATATTGCGGCCAAATTTTAGATGAGTAAGCCACTGAGACCTTCACAAATCCATACACTTTAATTTCCTAGTATTGGTAGTTGTACTTTGGCAGGGACACAAAATGCAACAGGTTGGAAAAGCACTAGCACCAATAAAAAATGTGTTAAAACTGGCAGCCAGAGGAGAAACATTAACCACAACAACATATTTGTTACCTCTGTGTGATGTGTATACTCATACACCTGTGATGTGTACAGTAAGACGTGGAGAATAACCATGTAAACCAAAGGCGTAGGTGCAGGGCCAATTTCTCCGATTCTATCCAGCATTTGCATTGAATGTTTCCGATAGAAACGACCACTTTAAAGATATTTCCTTTAAAGACTTCCACTCCAATGCAAAATGATTTGTGCATGCTACTTTTCACTTCTATAAATCACTATTTTGCTCAATGGGCCATGTGCTCAGACAGGTCATATATTTGTACTATAAATCTTCAACTTACAGATAGTTTCCATGGAATTCTACTGGTGAGACTTCTACTAGCTTATAAGATTTTTCTGGAAAACTAAGGATATATATTTCAGATTGCAGTACAGACTTCCTTGTATCAGCATGCAAGGTAGCTACATTTAGGTAGATAACTTGTTGCAGAAACAACTGTAGTTTTAGGCAAGTGGGAGGTCTTCCTGAACATTGTTTACATTGTAGATAAAGGCGGTTTATCCAAAACTTCCGACACTACATGAATAATTAAATATGAGTTTTTTTTATTCATCACTGCTGAACCTAACATTCCATAAAAGCTCTATTAACCAAAGTGCACTGTACCTGCATAAGACCACATAGTTTCCCCACAGCACACAAAAGTTTGCTACAACATTGCAGGCCAGCAGGAAGATCTCTACTTGCTGTTGGCTAAGACATCTCACAGTTTGCTCAAGGTACTCCTTCAATGGAAGGTAGATGAGATGGGGATGGAGAAATAATTGCTCTTAAGGAATATCAGATAATGTGTATCAAATTAAATGTCACCTGCACTCAGGTGGCATTTACATAAAATGTTGTGACTGACTGTCATGTATTGTCTCACGAAATACTATGTTGCAACTCAAGGAATGCTTCACATTGTGGCCAAATTTTACATGATTACGCCACTGAGTCTATCAGAAATCCATACACTTTAATTTCCTAGTATTGGTAACTGTACTATGGCAGGTACACAAAATGAAACAGGTTGGACAAACACTAGCACCAATAAAAAATGTTAAAACTGGCAGCCAGAGGAGAAACATTAACCACAACAACATATTTGTTACCTCTGTGAGATGTACATACTCATACACCTGTGATGTGTGCAGTAAGACGTGGAGAATAGTAATGTAACCCAACGCCCTGCTACACACACCGTAGGTCATTTTCTCCGACTCTCTCCAGCATTTGCATTGATCACGTCTGATATAAAAGACCATCTTTAGAAATATTTGTTTTAAAGTTTTCACTGTAATGCATAATTATTTGTGCATGGTACTTTTCACTTCTACAAGTAACAATTTTGTTCAATGGGTCGGGTCAAGTGTTCAGACAGGCCATATACTTGTAATATAAAACTACAATTTACAGATAGTTTCATGGAATGAATGATGCCCACAAACAGCAGGATATGTGTACTACTTTTGGCTGGAATCCAATGGGTGAGACTTCTACTTGCTTGTCAGTTTTTTCTGGTAAACTATGGAAATGTGTTTCAGAGTGCAGTACAGAATTCGTTGTATCAGCATGCAAGGTAGCTCCGTTTAGGTAGGTAACTTCTTGCAGAAACACCTGTCATTTCAGGCAAGTGGGTGGTCTTCCTGAAATATTTCTTACAGTGTGGAGAAAGGCAGTTTATCCAAAATTTGCCTCCCTACATCAATAATTAAATATGAGTTTACATTTATTACTCTTCACTGCTGAAACAAATACCCAATAAAAGCTCTATTAACCACAGCCCACTGTGCCTGCGTAAGACCACACAGTTTCCCCACACCGCTCAGAATTTTGCTACAACAACTGCAGGCCAGCAACAACCTCTCCACTTGCTGTTGAATAAGACAACTCACAGTTTGCTCACAGTACTCCCCGAGTTGAAGGGAGATGATTTGGGGAGGGAGAAGGACTTGCTACTAAGAAATATCAGATAATGCGTATCCATTGTACTGTTATCTGCACTGAGCTGGCATTATCATAACATGCTGTGAACGAGTGTCATGTATTTTCTCCCGAAATACTAAGTTGCAAACTCAGGACTGCTTCACATTGTGATCAAAATTTACACAATTATGCCATTGAGCCCATCAAAAATCCATACAACATAACCCTTATTCTGCTAACGTGGAGAATATGGTAAGCTCATAGTAATGCCAGCAGATGGCAGATGGGATGTAATTAGGCATTTAAAGGGCCAATAGCGCAGGACTGGGAACCGCACTATGGCAGGTACACAGACTGCAAAAGGTTGCAGCAACACTAGCACCAATAAAATGTGTGGTGAAACTGGAAGCCAGAGGGAAAACATTAATCGCAGCAACGCATTTCTTAACATTTTGAGATGTACATACTGATACACCTGTGATGTGTGCTATAAGACATTGAGAATAATGATGTAACCCAAGGACCTGTTACACACACCGTACCTGGATGGTCATTTTCTCAGACACTCTCCAGCATTTGCATTGATCAATTATGACACAAATGATCACTATTAGAGATACTTCATTTAAAGGTTTTCACTGCATTGCACAATTATTAGTGCATGCTAATTTTCAGTTCTACAAATAACTATTTTTTTCAATTCGTCATGTGCTCAGATGGGCCATATACTATTACTATAAATCTTCAACTTACAGTTTCCATGGAATGCGTGATACCCACAAAGAGCATGATAGGTGTACTACTTTTGGCTGGAATCCAATTGGTGAGACATCTATTTGCTTGTTAAGATTTTTCTGGAGCACTATGGGTATGTATTTCACAGTGCAGTACAGAATTCCTTGTATCACCATGCAAGGTAGATACATTTAGGTAGGTAACTTGTTGCAGAAACAACTGTAGCTTCAGGCAAGTGGATGGTCTTCCTGAAATATCTCTTACAGTGTGGACAAAGGCAGTTTATCCAAAAGTTGCCTCACTACACCAATAATTAAATATGAGTTTAGCTTTATTACTCCTCACTGCTGAAACAAATATTCCATAAAACTCTATTAACCACAGTACACTGTGTCTGCGTAAGACCACATAGTACTCCAAACTTTCCTACAACCATTGCACGCCAGCCGCAAGCCCTCCACTTGCTGTTGGCTAAGACAACTCACAGTTTATCCACAGAACTCACTAAAGTTGAAGGCAGATAATCTGGGGAAGGATGACTTGCTCCTAACAAAAATCAGATAAAGGTTATCCAATATAACATCATCTGTACTCAGCTGGCAATATAACATGCTGAGAAGGATGCTCATGTAATGTCTGTCGAAATATCATGTTGCAACTTCAGGAATGATTCAAATTGTGGCCAAAGTTTGCACGAATATTATCCAAATGAGACCACCAGAAATCTATATTCTTTAATTTCCTAGGATTGGTAATGGTACTTCGGCAGATACACAAAATCTACAGTTTTGGCCAATACTAGAACCAATAAAAAAATGTGGTAAACTGAGCAGCCAGAGGAAACAGATTAACCACAGAAACAGAGTTATTAACGTTTTCAGACGTACTTACGCATACACCTGTGGTGTGTGTAACAAACATTGAGAATATCAAAGCAACCCAATGCCCTATTACACACACCGTAGGTGCATGGTCACTCTGTCCAGCATATGTCTTGACACATTCTGGTAACATGTCTAATCTTTACAGATACTTGCTTCCAAGGTTTTCACCGTAAAGCACAATTATTTGGGCATGCTACTATTTCACTTCTACAAAGAACTATTTTGTTCAATGGGTCATGAGCTCAGAGGGGCCATATACAAGAGTGTATCCAAAGGACAGTACTTGTAAAAAGAAGTTGCTTACCTTGGATGTTAAATTCTTCCATCAGCTTCAAAGTACTGCCCTTCTGCACGAATGCAGCGGTCCCAGCATTTCTGCCATGCTTGGAAGCATCCCTGGGAGTCCCTTTTGGAACTGTGTCAAGTACCCGCTGCGATTCCTCTTGAATCTCTTCAATGGTGTCAAATCTTCGACCCTTCATCTGAAGCTTCAGCTTGGGGAAGAGGAAAAAGTCAGAGGGTACAAGATCGGGTGAGTATGGGGGATGGGGGATCAATGTCATGTTGTTCTTGGCCAAAAACTGCGGAACTTTAAAGGACCTGTGAGCCAGGGCATTGTCATGGTGGATAATGAGGTTAAGGTTTTGCCATTTCTGTGGCCTCTTGCGGCCCACATTTTCACGTAAACTTCTTAGAACATCACAGTAGAAGTCTGCATTGACCGTCATTCCAGGTGGGACAAATTCTCGGTGTACGATCCCCTCTTGTTCTAAGAAACAAATGGACATCATCTTCAATTTGCTTTTTTGCATACATGCTTTTTTGGGTCTTGGAGACCCAGGACTCTTCCATTGTGAAGATTGCAGTTTTGTCTCTGGGTCGTAAGCATAAACGATGCTTTCATCGCCTGTTCCATCTTATTCCAATTCTGCTGATCTCATTTCATGAGGAATTGAGCCTTCAACAGTCTCACCATCTACACTATGGTGGAAGGGACCCACAGGTCATCACAGGAATTGTTAAGTTTGTCTACAAGGAAGTCAACAACATCAAAATCAGCAGTTAAATTTTAATTGTGTCAGCAGAACACATCAGACTTGTTCAAGCTGGTCCACGATTACTAATGTTCCCCTCTACGCGAGAAGTATTGGATCCCAGGGATCAGCAACTTGGTGAACACAGTCATTCACCAGTGCCTAATTAGTTCTAAATTAAAGGCACAGGCTACTCAACAGTTTACAAGAGTCCAGTCTACTAGATCATCCTCAACATAGGAATGGATCATGCAAGACTAGTCTCCCTCAGAAGGAACACCCTATAGCAAGACCATAATCAAGAGTACATTGCTATATTTGTTGTATTGCCACCAAGGCAATCTACATACTAGTCACCAGCCTGACTACTGAAGCATCTTGCTGCCCCTGAGACGCTTCACACCATGTCCAGGAAGCACAAGGACCATTCACTCTGACAATGGTACCACAAGGGAGCAGCCAACGAACTTCATACCATGTTCGAGATGTCGCAGACCACATCGCAGATGACAACTCTGATGGAGGGAGAGGGATGTAAATGACCTCGAACCGCCTTGCACGAGAGCTGTGCGCCGACTAAAGACGTTCGTGAGGTGCCGTGCGCTGTCGTAATACTTCGTTGTACGCTAGAGAGGGGGGTAGCTCGCCGGTGTTTGTTCCAGCTAGCTGGTATGGATAGCTTTGCTGCTCCTCTGATCTATGTTTGCTGCTAGCGAGGGTAAGATACGTTGATGACGTCATTATTAAGCTCACGCGTGGTGTTGTAATTACGCACTTGTTCTTTCGTAAATGCAGAGTTCACGAGCTTCAAATAACCAGTTCTATGTATTATTAAATGTTTAATTACGGAGGCCCAATGTAATCCGGCACTGATTGACCAAAGATATGTTGCCCTCTCTGGCTCAGGAAACATATAGGGGTGAATAGAAATTAATTCTACTCACAAAATGCGCTGGTTAAAACAGTTAATATATTCTGTAAATATGAAATTGATATATACACAGAAACTGGTTAGTAATTTCTTGTAGTTAGTAATACTGTTTGTTCAATTACACTGTAGTAGTGATTATACGTAGTAGCTGTGCTCTGGTGAGCATGTAGCATGAATCACTGATTCTAGTAATACTTCTTCTTGCACAAATTACAATTTGGAAGAAATGAAGCACTTGTAATATTGTTCACTGTACCTTGTTCTGGTAGATGCTGCACTATGATGCTATGGTGAAATACCTGTTGGTAACTCACTTGTGGTACTGTTGCTTGCGTGTTACAGTGAAGTGGTACAACTAACCTCTTACACTTAACTAATTCACTTGTTTTGAACTGCTGTTGAAGTGAATTACACAAACACACAGTTGTTGGGTCTTGCCCATTAAATTGCAGTCACTGGGAACTGTGTTGCAAACTGAATGCCTTGGGACAAAAGAATCAAAAAAATAAGTAGGCATTCTGCACCTTGAGGTACACAAAGGAAATTGTATGAGCTGCAAGGCAGCGAGATGCGTCTAATCACTTAGGATGCATGCTTTAGTCTGACCCGCCCTGACACCAACTTTTCACGCCACTAGCCTCAAGCCTCCAGACAAAGGACCAAGCTAGAAAGTAACGTGTGCAAAGGTTCGAAACGCTTCTAAAGCGCGTAATAGAATGTCCCAGAAGATTCGATTGTCATATGACGGTGACCTCATGCTCTACCCCTTTTTTCTACAATATCACAAGATGATGACATCACTACCCTTCCCTTTGAAAATATCTACAGTCTCCAGAGAAGTTGCGTCATGTGATGCAATGCTATGTACAAATGTTAAACTTAAAAATAATACAAATAAACACAAATTTTAACACTTGCATGAACACTTGAAATGTCCAAACCACTCAAAAGTTCGGCCACGGCTCATGCACGAATCACCAACAGTCTGTTTCAACATTTCAAAAGTTTCACTTCCCGTTTTACCCAATCTCACACAGAACTTGATGCACATCCTCTGTTCGTCAACTTCAGCCATACCGCCAGTATCAGAAAGTCACAGGCGAATGATGCAATACACACATAAAGACACGTTAAAAAAACTCGCGCTACCACATCCAACCATGCCGCTCGGTACACTCACTCACAAGCACAGATCATCTCACAAGACACCACCGCAACACACCCTAGCGGGAAACTTGTGAACTACAAGCGACTTGCATGTTATGAACATTGTCCTGGGACTTTTGGATACACCTTCATAATTGTACTATAAATCTTCTACTTACAGAGTTTCCATGGAATGCATGATACCCACAAAGAGCAGGATAGGTGTACTACTTTTGGCCGGAATCCTATTGGTGAGGCTTCTACTTGCTGGTAAGAATTTTCTGGAAAACTATGGATATGTATTTCAGAGTGCAGTACAGAATTCGTTGTATCAGCATGCAAGGTAGGTAGGTAACTAGTTGCAGGAACAACTGTAGCCTCAGGCAAGTCGGTGGTTTTCCTGAAATATTTCTTACACTGTGGAAAAAGGCCGTTTATCCAAAAGTTGCCACACTACATCAACAATAAAATATGAATTTGCCATTATTACTCTTCACTGCTGAGCCAAATATTCCATAAAAGCTCTATTAACAACACCACACTGTGCCTACGTAAGACCACATTATCCCCACACCACTCAAAAAATTTGCTACAACAACTGCAGGCCAGCAGTAAGCTCTCCACTTGCTGTTGGCTAAGACAACTCACAGTTTGCTCACAGTACTGTCTGAGTTGAAGGTGGATGATGTGGGGAGGGAGAAGGACTTGCTTCTAAGAAATTATCCAATAATGTGTATCCAATGTAATGTAATCGGCACTGAGCTGGCATTATCATAAATTACTGTGAGTGACTGTCATGTACTGTCTATTTAAAAACTAAGTTTCAACTTCAGGACTGCTTCGCACTGTGGCTAAATTTTACATGATTATGCCACTGAGACCAACAGAAATCCATACACTTTAATTTCGTAGGATTGGTAACTGTATTTTGGCAGGTTCACAAACTGCAAAAGGTTGCAGCAACACTAGCATCAGTAACAAAAAAAATTAAATTGGCAGCCAGAGGAAAAACGTTAACCACAGCAACATATTTGTTACCTCTGTGAGATGCACATACTCATACACCTGTGATGTGTGTAATAAGACATTGAGAATAATGATGTAACACAATGACCTACGGCACACATCGTAGGTGCATGGTCATTTTCTCTGACTCTCTCCAGCATATTCATTGAACAATTCTGATATAAACGACAAACATTAGAGATATTTGCATAAAATATTTTCATTGTAATGCACAATTATTTGTGCAGGCTAATTTTCACTTCTACAACGATGTATTTTGTTTAATGGGTCATGAGCTCAGAGGGGCCAAATACTTGTAATATAAATCTTCAACTTACAGATAGTTTCCATGGAATAAATGATGCCCACAAAGAGTATGTGTACTACTTTTGGCCAGAATCCGATGGGTGAGACTTCTACTTGCTTGTTAAGATTTTTCTGGAGAACTATGGATATGTATTTCACAGTGCAGTACAGAATTCCTTGTATCAGCATGCAAGGTAGATACATTTAGGTAGGTAACTTGTTGCAGAAACAACTGTAGCTTCAGGCAAGTGGGTGGTCTTCTTGAAATATCTCTTACAGTGTGGCAAAAGGGAGTTTATCCAAAACTTGCCTCACTATATCAATAATTAAATATGAGTTTACCTTTATTAATCTTCACTGCTGAACCAAATATTCCATAAAATCTCTATTAACCACAGCGCACTGTGCCTGCGTAAGACAACAGTTTCCCCACAGTGCTCAAAACTTTGCTACAACCATTGAAGCCCAGAAACATGCTTTCCACTTGCTGCTGAATAAGACACCTCACAGTTTGCCCACAGAACTCCCTGGGGTTGAAAGTAGATGTTCTGGGGATGGAGAAGGACTGACTCCTAAGAAATAACAGATAATGGGTATCAAATATCATGTTATCTGCACTGAGCTGGCATTATCATAACAGAATGTGAGGGATTTTCTTGTACTTTCTCTCAAAATATCAAGTTGCAACTTCATGACTGGTTCACATCATGGTCAAATTTTACACGAACATGATGCCACTGAAATTATAGGAAATCCGTACTCTTTAATTTCCTAGGATTCATAACTGTACCTTGCAGACATAAACTGAAAATCACGAACCACATTAACAACAATAAAAAATGTAGTAAACTGGGCAGACAGAGGAAACACATTATCCACAGAAACAAATTTGTTACATTTGTATGATGCATATACTCATACACCTGTGATGTGTGTAATAAGGCATAGAGAGTATGGAAGTAACCCTAGGACCTATTACACACACCGTAGGTGCACGGTCACTCTCTTCGACTATCTGCAGCATTTGCATTGAGTCGTTCTGATTCACACATCCATCCTTTACAGATATTTGCTTTAAAGATTTTCAATGTAATGCACATTAACTTGCGCATGATACTTCTCACTTTTACAGATAACAGTTTGTGCAATGGGTCATGTGCACAGATGGGCCATACACTTGTACTATAAATCTTCAACTCACAGATAGATTCCATGGAATGCATGATGCCCACAAAGGGCTGGATACATGTACATTTGCCTGGAATTCAATGGGTTAGACTTCAATTTGCTTGTAAGATTTTTCTGGAAAACTATGGATATGTATTTCACAGTGCAGTACAGAATTCCTTGTATCACCATGCAAGGTAGCTACATTTAGGTAGGTAACTTGTTCTAGAAACAACTGCAGCTTCAGGCAAGTGGTTGGTCTTCCTGAAATATTTTTTACATTGCAGTTTATCCAAAAGTTCCAACATCACATGAATTATTAAATATGAGTTTTTTTTTTATTATTCTTCACTGCTGAACCGAATATTCCATAAAAGATCTATTAACCAAAGTGCACTGTACCTGCCTAAGACCACACAGTTTCCCCACAGTACACAAAAATTTGCTACAACATTGCAGGCCAGCAGGAAGATCTCCACTTGCTGTTGTATAAGACATCTCACAGTTTGCTCAAGGTACTCCTTCAATTGAAGGTAGATGAGATGGGGATGGAGAAATAATTGCTCTTAAGGAATATCAGATAATGCGTATTAAATTAAATGTCACCTGCACTCTGGTGGCATTTACATAAAATATTGTGTGTGACTGTCATGTACTGTCTCACGAAATACTATGTTGCAACTGAAGGAATGCTTCACATAGTGGCCAAAGTTTACATGATTAACCCACTGAGTCCATCACAAATCCATACACCTTAATTTCCTAGGATAGGTAACTGTACTTTGGCAGGTACACAAACCACAAAAGTTTGGACAAACACTAGAAACAATATAAAACGTGCTAAAGTTGGCAGCAAGAGGAAAATCATTAACCACAGCAACACTGTTACCTCTGTGAGATGTACATACTCATACACCTGTGATGTGTGCAGTAAGACGTTGAGAATAACAATGTAACCCAACGCCCTGCTACACACACCGTAGGGGCATGGTCATTTTCTCCGACTCTCTCCAGCATTTGCATTGAAAAATTCTGATAAAAAACGACCACTTTTAGAGATATTTGCATTAAACATTTTCACCCTAATGCACAATTATTTCGGCAGGCTACTTTTCACTTTTACAGATAACTACAGTAGAACCTCGATTTATCGTTTTTCAAGGGGTTGAAGAAAACAAACGATGAATGCGGGAAAACGATTAATCCGGGAAACCAATTTTTTTAACAAAAAAGTCGTACATTGTCTTTTGCTTCTTGGCAGAATTTTGCCTTAATTGAAAATATAACTTTTCGAGACTTAAGATGTTTTCACGGTCCGCGTCGCTTACACTTTGCGCATAGAAAAACGCTTTAACTTTTTCTAAAGCTTCGTAAGTCTCGGCGAAGCTTGGCACCATCTGTTGTTCAT
>Ga0123356_10006779_pt1 | contig 11518 bp, 8 predicted proteins | sample TergutEmb28metaG_2_FD_92546 | JGI IMG/M metagenome (GOLD analysis project Ga0123356, IMG submission 92546) | Embiratermes neotenicus P3 segment gut microbial communities from Petit-Saut dam, French Guiana - Emb289 P3 | ecosystem: Host-associated > Arthropoda: Insects > Digestive system > Gut ... | reverse complement strand
TGACAGGGGATACGACCATATTGAGGATAAACTCAGGAGCCTGGGCGCCGATATCCGCAGGGAAAGCGTGGATCAGGAAGAAGACTCGGACTATTACTGACGCCGGCTTTCGTCGCGCGGTTTGGCAAGAGGAAATATGGATTTAACGGAAAAACTGCTGGAATCAAACGAGGTTTTTGAAGGCAAAGTATTAAATGTGTTTAACGACAGGGTGCGATTGCCAAACGGGGGCGAGAGCACCCGCGAAGTCGTTCGGCATCCGGGCGGCGCGTGTGTTTGCGCTATCGATAAAAATCTTAAAGTCGCTTTTGTCAGGCAGTTCCGCTACGCGTACGGTATGGAGATTCTGGAACTGCCCGCAGGCAAGCTGGAAAAGGGTGAGGACCCCTCCTTTGCGGCGGCGCGCGAGCTCAAGGAGGAGGCGGCCAAGGCTGAGAGCATATATCTTGCGCCCGACCCTGACCGTGAGGGCGAGGCTATTGCGTGGCACGTCGCGCGCAGCATTGCCAGCGGCAACGGCGTCGTCAAGCGCGTGATGTTCAACGAGATCACGAAGCGTGCGGTGCTGGCGGCGTTTGACGCCCCGCGCGATATAGATATGAACAAGGTCAACGCGCAGCAGACGCGGCGCATACTCGACCGTATAGTCGGTTACCAGTTGTCGCCGATATTGTGGCGGACGGTTTTCAAGGGGCTGAGCGCCGGGCGCGTTCAGTCGGTAGCGCTTCGGCTGATATGCGAGCGCGAGGATGAGATAAAGGCGTTCGTGCAGCGCGAGTACTGGTCCATACACGGCATCTTCGACCACAAGGGGACGAAGTTCTCCGCCAAGTTGATATCGGTTGACGGGCGGAAGTCGGGCAGCGTCGACGAGGATCCGCTGCTGCCGAACGAGGCCGCGGCGAAGGCGGTGCTTGACCGCCTTGTGAATGAAAAGTTTTCGGTTATAGACGTCCAGAGGACGCAAAAGAGCCGCAAGCCGTACCCGCCGTTCATCACGTCGACTCTGCAGCAGGAGGCCGCCCGCAAGCTCAGCTTTAGCGCGGCGAAGACGATGATGGTCGCGCAGCAGTTGTACGAGGGCCTTGAATTAGGCGAACTTGGGTCTATGGGTTTGATTACCTACATGAGAACGGACTCAACGCGCATCGCGGCGGAGGCGCTTACAGACGCCCGCACCGTCATCAAGAAGTTGTTTGATGAAAAGCATATGCCGTCGTCTCCCCGTTTCTACGGCAAGAGTAAGAACGCGCAGGACGCCCACGAGGCGATACGCCCGTCGCAGGTCAATTTGGATTTTGCTCCGAACAAGGTAAAGAACTTTTTGTCTAAAGATCAGTTCAGGTTATACGAACTGGTGTGGAAGCGTTTCCTCGCGTCGCAGATGGAGAACGCGCTGTTCGATTCGACGCGCGTAGACATCAAAGGCGGCGGGTGCGTGTTCAGGGCGAGCGGGTCTATTATGAAGTTCGACGGCTTTCTGGCGCTGTATGACGAGAGCGTTGAGGATGCCGTTGATACGGTTGAGGGCCAGAATGAGAAGCTGCCGGAGATGCAGGGCGGCGACAAGGTCGACAAGAAGGAACTGGTCGACAAGCAGCATTTCACCCAGCCGCCGCCGCGCTATACGGAGGCATCGCTGGTCAGAGAACTTGAAGACAAGGGGATTGGCCGTCCGAGCACCTACGCGCAGATTATTGACACGTTGAAGCGCAGGAAGTACACGACGGTTGATGCCCGCCGGTTTTCGCCGACGGAAGTCGGTTATATGGTCAAGAACACGCTTATCTCGGAATTCCCGGATGTTTTTGACGTAGGTTTTACCGCCGCCATGGAGACGACCCTCGACGACATAGAGTCCGGCGACGCCGACTGGGTCAAGGTGCTCAAGGATTTCTACGCTCCGTTCTCCGACCGCCTTGCGGTTGTGCGCAAGAGTATAAAAAATCTGCGTGCGCAGAATCAGGAGGTCACCGACAGGCAGTGCCCGGAGTGCAACGAAAATTTCCTGGTAGTCAAGTGGAGCAAAAACGGCAAGTTCCTCGCCTGCCAGGGTTTCCCGTCCTGCAAGCACACCGAGCCGCTGGAGAAAGCCGCCACCATCCCTGTAGACGAGAAGTGCGACAAGTGCGGCGCGCAGATGGTCATCCTCACCATGAACGGCAGCAAATTTTTGGGGTGCTCACGCTTCCCCGACTGCAAGAACACCCGTTCTCTGTCTATAGGTATGACTTGCCCTCACGACGGTTGCGGCGGGAATGTTGTGGAGCGCAAGACGCGCCGCGGCAAGCTGTTCTACGGCTGCGACAAGTACCCCAAGTGCAACTTCGCCAGCTGGGACAAGCCCGTGGCTAAGAAGTGCGAGAAGTGCGGGAACCCGTACCTGACGCAGAAGGAGTACAAGCGAAAGGGAACGCTGGTGCGCTGCCCGGCCTGCAAAACGGAGGTCAAGGGAGCGTAGTTCATCAGGTCAGGGGGTGCAAAATTTGCGCCCCCTATTACCATATATTATATTATTGATATGTCAACCACCCCCCTCCACATCTCCGCGATAGGCCAAGACTCGCACCGCTTCGAGCCCGAGGGCTCACAGAAGCCCCTGATCCTCGGCGGCGTAACTATCCCTAACGCGACAGGTTTGACCGGCAACAGCGACGCCGACGTCCTCCTCCACGCCATAACAAACGCCATCTCCGGCCTCTCCGGCACCAACATCCTGGGCAAGATAAGCGACGACTTATGTCTAAATCAAGGAATAACAGACAGCCGCATCTACTTGGAAAAGGCCCTAGAAACGCTGGATGGCTGGACTCTGACCCACATCTCCATCTCCATAGAAGCCAAGCGCCCCCACCTCTCCGCCCACATCCCCGAAATAAAGCGCTCAATAGCCGCCCTGTTATCACTATCGGAAAAAAGCGTAGGTCTAACAGCTACGACAGGGGAGGGATTGACGGATTTCGGTCGCGGGGACGGCATGCAGGCCTTGGTCATCGTTTCCGCCACCAAAACGCCCTAAAACACCCCTGCAGGGGTGTTATTCATAATGTATGGGTTTTGCCCTCCCGCTGACACTCGCACGCTGCGGTTTATCTATAGAAATGCCGAGCGGACCAGAATTACCCTCGCAGCCCCATAATCCCATATAGCTTTTAAAAAACTTACCCAAATTATCGTTTTTTTGTACGCCCCGCAACGGCAGCAGAATTAACCACAACGGCTTTAGAAAGTTCAGTCGGATTGACATACAATGGAAGGCCATCTAACGCCGCCGCATATTCCAACAGCCTCTCCCTTCCGAGGTTATTTAAGCCCCGAAAAATGCGAAGCAGAGGGTATTCGTCGCTATTTGTGGCGATCATCATATCTGGGATAGGCTCGGCGTTCAGCAGCGTATCGCCCGTAATATTTAGCTTTTTGGCAAGCCGCAACAATATTGTTATGTTTGGCTCCCGCTTATCGGTTTCGTAGTAACTGAGAGCGGTTGAAGACATCCCAATGGCATCTGCCAGTTCTTTTTGGCTGATACCTGCCTTTTTCCTGTAAAACACGATACGCTGACCTAAAGATGATCCCATACGAAACGCTCCTATACTTAAATGTAAGCTTTTGCCCGAACGTGGTCAAGGCTTTTCAAAAAAATTCAACAAAACTATTGACTTCCTCACCAAAATGGTATATTTTATACAAACTATCCCATTTTGGTAAGCGAATTGTTGAAAGGATTTGATAGTGTATCCGAACTTGGAAGTAGAGCAGGAGTGTTTCGGTCATACAGATGAGTATGTCGCCGGTGTACTGGGGATAACGGAGCAGGCGTACAGTTCACGTAAAAAATCGCAAAAAATCCGGCTGTCGGAGGCTAGAATATTGGCCGCCGTATATAATCGGGATGTTGATTACCTTTTCGAGGAGGTGTAATAAGTGGGAGAATTATGCAGTTACGATGATGAAAAGTGGGCTTTGATTTTTCAAAACCTGCTAAACTATTTCAAAAATCGCGTTTTTGGGATAGGAACGGCATTTTTGCCACTTAACATGCCACACACACATGGGGGGCTATAAATAATGAGGAAGGCATTCGTACTTTTATCTGTAACGCTTTTTACGGTGGCGGCGCAAGGCGGCCAAGACAGCCTGATGAGGTCAAGCGCTCATAACGAGACGACAACTGCGAAGAATTTCATCACCATCTCACCCGGCTTTACCATCACCGACATCACATTGGGCGCCGTTCTCGGGTCCAATGGCATCAGGAAGCAGCTCAATAAACAGCTTGATATGGAAGTGGACGGCAATCCTGCCAGAGACATATTGCTGCCCTCAAGAGGAAGGTCTGATATCGTCGGCATAAAGTCATCCGGTTTCGGTTTCGCGCTGCAATACGAGCGCCCGATAATCAGGAACTACTCTCTGATGGGCAGGTTCTCATATTCCGGCTTGGGTATGAAGTTGCACATTGAGGATAAATACATGGATATTGATTACAGCCAGAACAGCGGAGCATGCTTTAATGTTGACAGCTTCGGAGAGTGCGTGGAGAGTATTGAGGATATTTTCTACAACCTTAGCTATTACAATTGGAGCGTCGAAGTTCACAACCGCTACTATCTGCGCGAAGGAGGCGCGTTTTTCTTAGATGGCGTAATCGGGTTTGGGGGTGCGGGGTTGCGCGTTAAGAAGAGCCATATTGTTGAAGACGGCGATTACATCGTCAGGGAGCCGGGCGGCAGTTTCACGGTTGAGAACAGGGAAAGAACCGTCGAGATACTGAACGTGCCGTCGAGTATCGGCTATATGTCCATCGGTCCGATGACCGGGTGGCGCAAGGTCTACGGCTTGAAAAGCGGCGACTTTATATGGGAGATGTCCCTCGGCTACCTGTTTGGTATAGGCTTCGGTAAATCCTTAGCCAATCGGGTCGTAGACGGAAACGTCGCGTGGCCGCATGTTTTGGGCAATGACGCTCAGGAGATCGATGATACTTTGAAAAGCTACCTCAACCTGCTTGAGTGGTTAACGGTTACAGGCGGGCCGCGTTTCAGAATGACGTTTGGTTGGGGCTTTTAACGGCAATGGGCCTTTGCCTGTTGTCAACGAAGTTGTCAATAATTATAAATTTGATGAACAAGGAGAATTTTGTTATGAACAAGCCGATACGTAAAAAAAACCGCGGTATGGTTAACGCCGCGTTCCTGCTTGCCGCCGTCGTAATGATGATGATGGCCGTTGCCGGATGCCGTGACTCCCATATATTGACGAAAGAGCAGTTGGACGAGCAGTTGATCAACGCCGGCGGAGAAGCTTGGGGGATCGTGTGCGCCGCGTCGTCGGGCCAAAGGTGTGAGCCTGTGGCTACGAGGGCCATAGCTTTCAACCGCGACGGCACGGCTATAGTGTACACCGTAGCGGATACATCTTGGAGTCGGTGGACCCAGGTCAGGTGGGCCACGACGGGCAATACCCTCTACATCACCTACTCTTTTGGGGTCGTTCGATACGCTTTTGTGATCGCCGACGGCCTGCTCACGCTGAGAACCGAAAGCTCGGCCGACGGCAATAACGGCTACCTGACTGTTGGAGGAGCCATAGCAGGATATGAAAAAAACCGCATCCCTCCGGCGCCCCATCCTGTCGTGTTCACATCAAGCGCGGGCGGTACGGTGTCCATTACGTCGGCGGGCGCCCCGATTGTGAGCGGCACGGAAATTCGCGAAGGCACTGTCTTGACTATTACCGCGACACCGCTTGACGGCCACGCCCTGTCAACGCTTACCGTGAACGGTCAGCCGTTTGTGAGCGGCACGGCGCATACGGTGAACGGTACGCTGGTGGTTGCCGCGACATTCGCCGCGCCTGTAACGTTCACCGCAGACACGGGCGGAGCGCTGTCCGTAACAAAGTCGGATGGCGTTCCTATAACGAGCGGCGAGGCGGTTCCAGTGGGTACGGTTTTGGCGGTCACCGCGGTTCCTGAGATGAATTACCGCCTGGAAACGCTTACCGTGAACGGCGAGGCGTTCGTGAACGGTGCGTCATTCGTGGTAGGCGGAGCGACGGAGATTGCCGCGGCATTCGCCGTGGTGACCTATCCTGTCACGTTCACCGCAAGCGCTGGCGGAACGCTGTCTGTTACGTCGGATGACGTTTCGATAGATAACGGTACAACGGTTCCTGTGGGTACGGTTTTGACGATTACCGCAGTCCCGAACGCGAACTACGCTCTGTCGACGCTTACCGTGAACGGTCAGCAGTTCGATAACGGAGAAACGCATATTGTAGCGGGCGCGGTGGAGATTGTCGCTACATTCTCCATTCCCGGCGCCGAGGCTCATCCTGTCACGTTCACCGCAGGCACAGGCGGTACGCTGTCCATAGCAAGGTCGGATGGCGTTCCGACAACGAGCGGCGCGCTGGTTCCTGTGAGTACGGTCTTGACGATTACCGCGACACCGCTTGACGGCTACGTTCTGTCAAGGCTTACCGTGAACGGCCAGTTGGTCAATAACGGCGCGACGCATACTGTAAACGGTACGGTGATGATTTCCGCGACATTCGCCGCGCCTGTAACATTCGGCGCAGGCAAGGGCGGTACGCTGTCCATAGTAAGGTTGGATGGCGTTTCAATAACAAGCGGCGCGGTTGTTCCTGTGGGTACGGTTTTGACGGTTACCGTAGCGCCGGATCCGGGCTTCGTTTTCTCAACGCTTACCGTGGACGGCCAATCGGTTGTAAACGGCGTGACGCATACTGTGAACAGTCCGATGGTGGTTTCCGCGACATTCGCCGCGCTTGTCACGTATACCGCAAGCGCGGGCGGAACGCTGTCCGTTACGTCTACGTCGGCTAATGTTCCGATAAATAGCGGCACGGCGGTTCCGGTAGACTCGGTCTTGACTATTACCGCGACGCCGCTTGACGGCTACGATCTGTTAAGGCTTACCGTGAACGGCCAATCGGTCATGAGCGGTGTGACGCCGCTTGCCGGCAACGTTCAGTCAAAGTTTGCAGCGAATGGCCAATCATATACCGCTACGCATGTTGTGAACGGCCCTGTGGAGGTTTCCGCGACATTCGCCGCCTCCGGGTCCGGGACTATTCTGGATGCCGGCCCGTCGCTTGTCAGCGCGTCTGACGCCTCATGGCTGTTAACTGACGGATCGCAATTTGTTCACAATGGCATTTCTTACGCCAATAGCGCGACGTTCAGGGAAAACGGCGCGTTTTGGCAGGTAGCCATACCATTGAATAACAGCGGGAACATTAATTTGAACACCCCGGCAAACTATCTTGAGCTAGGCACTTACGAAATGGTCGGTGACAGTATCCGCGTCTGGGTACCCGCGCTGACGGCTATTGGGGAAGACCCGAAAGCGTTATCTGGAAAGTTTGCCGTTAGTGATAGTTCCAATGCCAATGGAGAAAAGGTAAGGGTATTGAGACTGTGGAACGATGGTAAATCCGAACCCGATATTTTTATAGAGCAACGCGGCGTGAGATTTGTCTACGAGCCCGACATCGCGACCACGATGCGGGATCTGAGCAGCGACCTTTTTGATTGATAAGTAAATTTTGGCTAATTCACACGGTTATGGACAGATTTGCGGCTGTACTTCAAATCTGTCCATTTTTATGCATAGCGGGCGGCTGCAAGCCGCCCCTACAATGTATGGTTTTTGCCCTCCCGCCGACACTCGCAAGCTGCGGTTTTCCCATAAAAATGGCTCGACGACCGGAATTACCCTCGTAGCCCCATAATCCCATACCGTTTTTAAAAAAACTTCCAAAACCGCCTCCAAAAGATTTTAATCATAAAACTTGCATATATCCCCGGCAAGATATATTTTATGGATTTGTCGCTAATTTTATGTGAATCCGCCCCACCCCGGCCCTACGGCCCCGGCTCCGGCGGATAACCAGAAAGGTGTTTGCTGTATTATGAAGAATGCAGGTTTGCGTTTCGGCATTGTAATCGCCGTCCTGGCGCTGACGGTATGGCTGCTCGTTCCGTCTATCCAGTTTTATTCCAAGTCTGAGGCTGAGCAGGAGGCTATCCGCCGCGACACGCCCCACAAGCTCAAGCGTATCCTGAACCTGGGCCTTGACCTGCAGGGCGGTATGCGCCTTGTGCTTGAGATAGACCGCTCGAAGCTCGATTCCGACGATCGGGACGTTATCGACAGGGCTTACGCCATCATCGAGAACCGTATCAACCAGCTTGGGGTTGCGGAGCCTATCCTTCAGAAGCAGGGTCGCGACAGGATTATTGTGGAGTTGCCGGGCATAAAGGACGAGAAGGTGGCCAAGGAGGTCATCGGCAAGACTGCGCAGCTTGAGTTCAATCTGGTGCGGGAAGACGCCGAGCGCGAGCGTGCGCTGTCTATTATTGAGGCTACCGTGGGTGGCGGCAAGGTTGAAGGCGACGATGAAGCTGATGGCGAGTCTGAGGGCGGGGAAGCCAAGTCGGCTCAGGATACTGAGAAGGATAGGGCAGAGCAGGAGCTTGCCGACAGGCTGTTCAGCGGCAGCGATGCGGCTGAGACCGAGAAGAAAGAGGGTGAAGAAGAGGGCGATGAGTCTGACCCGTTCGCGTCGTCGGCCGGCACTTTCCGTTCTATGATCCAGTACATGGGTGAGATGGCGATTGTTAAGACTGAGGATATAAGGCGTGTTAATGAGATTTTGAGGCGCGACGATGTCCGCCGCGCGCTGTCCCGCGCCGGTTTGGGCGGCAATACCTTCCTGTGGAGCAACGAGACCATCAGGCCGGACCGCGGCTCGACCACGTCGTACAAGTTCCTTTATTATGTGAAGTCTACGCCTGAGATGAAGGGTGATGTTATAAAGAACGCGTCGGCGAACATCGACCAGAGCGGCGGGATGAACCAGGGCCGCGCCAAGGTCGACATGGAGATGAACGCGGCGGGCGCGAGGAGCTTTACCTCGGTTACCAGCCGTAACATCAACAAGCAGCTTGCCATAGTTCTCGACTCTACAGTATATTCCGCGCCGCGTATTGTGTCGCGTATTTCCGGCGGCCGCGCCGAGATTACCGGCAGCTTTACGATGGAAGAGGCCAAGGCGCTTTCCATCATCCTGCGCGCCGGCGCCCTGCCCGCGCCCGTTAACGTCATTGAGGAGCGCACGGTTGGTCCGTCGCTCGGTCAGGACGCTATCGAAAAGGGTATTTTGGCGATGCTTATCGGCACCGCTATTATCATAGTGTTCATCCTTATCTACTATAAGGTAAGCGGCGCCATCCTGTTGTTTGCGCTGCTGCTCAATATGCTGATAGTGCTCGCGACGATGTCGGTTCTCGGCGCCACGCTGACGCTTCCCGGTATTGCCGGTTTGATCCTGTTGATAGGTATGGGCACAGACGCCAACGTGCTTATCTTCGAGCGCATAAGGGAGGAGCTGGCTCAGGGGCGTACGGTTCGCAGCGCCATAGAGCAGGGTTATCAGAACGCGCTGTCGGCCATTATAGACGCCAACCTGACGTCGATTGTGGTAGGGTTCATACTTATGTGGAAGGGTACCGGCCCGATCCGCGGTTTCGCGGTGATTTTGGTCATAGGTATCACGGCGTCGCTGTTCACCGCGCTGTTCGTGTCCAAGTTGTTGATGTCGGCCACGTTCCAAAAGAGCGAGAAGATCAGTATTTGATGCGGGGATGCTTGTCAGTGTGTTGATATGTACAGATTTTTTTGTGTAGGGGCGGCAATAGAGCCGCCTGCTTTAAAAAAACGATAAAATTTTTATCAATAATAAAAGGAAAGAAAGATGGTACAGATTTTTAAGAACACGAAGTACAACTTCCTCGGTAAAGCCAAGCTGGCGATCGGGTGTTCGCTGGCGTTCATACTTGCCTCGATTATCGCGCTTGTGATAAACGACGGGTTCAACATGTCGGTCGATTTCGCCGGCGGCACGACCATGCAGCTTAAGTTCGAGCAGCCTGTCCGCGACGACATCGGTACGATCAGAGGTTCCATCGGTGAGCTCGGCTTCGGGCAGCCGGAGATCAAGACGATCGGTCTTGCCGACAACAACGAGATCCAGCTCACGGTGCGCACTCAGGCCGACGACATAGACGTCGTAGGCGCGATCCAGTCTGTTTTGGAGGCGTCGCTCCCGGGCAACGGTTTCACCGTGCTGCGTACGGAGAGCGTCGGTCCGAAGATCGGCGGCGAGCTCACACGCGACACTATTATCGCCTCGCTACTCGCGCTTTTGGCTATTCTGCTCTACGTCAGCGTTCGCTTCAAGCCGTCGTTTGCCGTGGCCTCGGTTGTACCGCTGTTCCATAACGTGTTGATAACGCTCGGCGTTTTCGCGATATTCAAGTTAGAGCTTACGCTGCCCTTCGTTGCGGCGGTGCTCACGATTATCGGCTATTCGCTGAACGACTCCATCGTTGTTTTCGACCGTCTGCGCGAGAATATCAAGAACGGCCTGCGCGGCAGGACGTTCCGCGAAGTGGCCAACACGACCATCAACCAAACGCTGTCGCGTACCATTATAACGACGCTTACTACGCTCTTTACTCTGATACCGCTCTACATCCTCGGCAGCGACGCCATCAAGGACTTCGCGCTGTCGCTGACGATAGGCGTTGCCGTGGGTACCTACTCGACCATATTCGTCGCCACGCCGCTGCTTGAGTGGTGGCATAAGAGGTGGCCCATTGTGAAGTAAGGGTTTGGGGTTTGATTATAGGTTATTAAGGGCGGCGCTTTGCCGCCCTTTTTTATTGATGTCGTCTCGATTTTAACCCACTTGCGGTATCAATCCCATATTATATGTATTTATGGATTTTTTGCCCGCTTCGCGAAAGCATCAATTATATTAGTTGATATTAGCCTTCTAACTTTTCAAGGGAGTTTTGTTATGCGCCGTCTGATGCCGTTTGCCGTTCTGCTTTTGCTGGTTGTGTGTTTTATGCACTGCACGCGTTCGTCGTCTACAGATTCCGCCCAGCCCTCCGCTCAGCCGGCGGCAGCAGAATCGGTTGATTTTAAGATTTTGCCTATTGACGAGGTGCCCGGCAGGGAGATGGACATAGAGCTGTTTGAGGGCGGGCCGCTGACTAAGGAGCAGAAGCTTGAGTTTATGCCTGACGGCAAGGCTCCGGCGGCGGTGCATGTCTTTAAGGTGAAGATTGGCGGGAAGACGTATTTGATAGACGCCGGCTTCGGCAACGCTGTTAAGGATGGTCGGGTAGACGCTTCGGAGATAGACGCGATACTCATCACGCACGCCCACGGCGACCACGTAGGCGGGCTTTTGAAAGAGGACGGCTCGGTCAACTTCTCTACGACGGCGCCGGTGTTCGTTTCGAGGTTGGAGAGCGAGTATTGGCTTGACGAGAAGACGCAGGGCGCGGATCTGCAAAAGAACGTCGCCAAGGCTTACGGCGACCGCTACAAGACTTTCGAGTTCGGCGACACCCTCGTGCCGGGCATTGTGGCCATAGACGCGTCGGGTCATACGCCCGGGCACACGGCGTTTTTGATTG
>Ga0123356_10006778_pt1 | contig 11522 bp, 10 predicted proteins | sample TergutEmb28metaG_2_FD_92546 | JGI IMG/M metagenome (GOLD analysis project Ga0123356, IMG submission 92546) | Embiratermes neotenicus P3 segment gut microbial communities from Petit-Saut dam, French Guiana - Emb289 P3 | ecosystem: Host-associated > Arthropoda: Insects > Digestive system > Gut ... | reverse complement strand
CCCACGGTTCTATTTATCCGCATATATGCGGTTGACTACGCCAGCAAGCGTAACCCTTCGTTTCGTATATTGATAGCGGCGTTCAGGTCGCGGTCACAGACAAACCCGCACCCGCAACGGTATTCTTTTCTTGTGTTTTATTGATTATATAATACCACAAAATACATGATTTGTCAAAAAATTTAGAAAAGGAGCTGGGCAATTCATCACGCCGTTTTAGAAGCGGGTGTATTCTTGTCCTACGTTCTTGTTAAAAAGTGTTTCCTCCTGCTTATATTTTATTACGCCAAAAGCGAAAAAACTTTCAAGTAACTTTAAATAAAAAATAGATTTTTTGACGTATTTTTATAAATGATATGTAAAATAGTATATAAAAAATGTATACATTTAAAAATTTTTAATTCAAAATTTATATATATAGTAATGAATTTTGGACATATTACACTTTTAAATGATAAATTTTTTATTTTTTTTTTAATAATCTATTGACATTAAAGTAACTTTATAATTTACAATATAACCATAAAAGATTTGGAACTTTAGCTATACTTTTTTAGTAGCGTATGAAGAAAAGAGGTATGTGACGAACTCACCGCCTAAAGAGGCGATACGTTGCAAGCAACGTTTAGCTTCTCGCTCAAGAACCCTAACGGATTCAGTATCTATGCGTTGCAAGCAACGCTTAACGAGCTAACCCCGTGCGTCCCACGGTTCTATGAGTTGGTTACGCTAACATCGGCATATATGCCGTTCGTAATCCTTCGTTTTTGATATTGATAGCGGCGTTCAGGTCGCGGTTACAGACAAACCCACACCCGCAACGGTATACGCGCTCCGACAAAGGCAACTCGTCTTTGACGGCTCCGCAATTCGAGCAAGTCTTGCTTGACGGAAACCATTTGTCGATTTTGATTAATTGTTTACCCTGCTCGGATAGCTTGTACGACAACATACCGACAAACATACCCCAGCCGTTGTCCGAAACGCTTTTACCGAAGTTGAGAGCCTGCGACATACCTTTCATGTTCAAATCCTCTACGCAAACCGCATCATAGACATTGGTTATCTGCCTTGACTGCTTGTGCAGGAAATCCTTACGCTGATTGGCTATACGCTCATGCAAACGGGCAACTTTGATACGCTGTTTGTATCGGTTGTTACTGCCCTTTGCCATGCGGGACAGTTTGCGCTGTTCTCTTGCGAGTTTGTCAAGCGACTGACGGTAATAATGCGGATAATCTGCCGATATACCATCAGAAGCAACATATAATTCCGACATTGAAAAGTCAATCCCGATTGCGTTTTTAATCTCAACGGGTTCAACATTTTGTTCGTATTCATAGAGTATACTCGCGTAATATTTACCGCTCGGCGTTTTGCTTACCGTTACCGATTTGAGAATGTAATCATCTGGTATTAATCTGTGCTGAACAATTTTAACCTTTCCGAGTTTCGGCAGTTTCAGGCAACCGTCCGATAATGATATATTACCGTTCACATAATTCGTCGTGTAACTGTTATGTCCTCTGTGCTTGCTTTTGAACTTCGGAAAGCCAATGGACTTATCTCTGAAAAAGTTTTTGTACGCCGTATCAAGATGGAGTTGTGCGTTTGCCAGAGCAAGACTATCTACTTCCTTCAAAAATTCAAATTCGTTTTTGTAATGCGCGGGCGTGGTATTCAACGGCATGTATGCCGATGTTTCTTTGGTCGTTTCGTAATACTCTATCTTATCGCCGAGCATTTTGTTGTAGATGAATCTTACGCATCCGAATGTTTTGGCAAGCAATACTGTCTGTTCGGCGTTCGGGTATATCCTGAATTTGTAGGCTTTATTACGCACTATATTCAGTCCTTTCGTGATTTTCTGCTGAATATATTATACCACAATACACTTGAAAAGTCAAAAATATTTAGAAAGGGACGCAATTCATCTCGCCACTTTAGAAGTGGGAGACTTCTTGCTAATTATGGTTAAAATGACAAATATAGAATTTACTGAACAAAAAAACGGATATGACAGGGAGCAGGTAGATAATTATATCCAAAAACTTACAGAGGCATATCAAAGAACTTATGATGAATATATTGCCTCCTGCGAAAAATATAACGCTTTAATGGTAAATTATAAACAATTGGAAGAGGAAAAACAAATCGGGGTAAACTCAAATTTGATCTCAAAAGTGTTGCTGGATTCGGAAAAATTGGCGCAGGAAATAGTAGAAATTTCTTATAAAATAATCGCCAACGCGTACAACGAAGAAGCAAGGATAGTTGAAAAGGCAAAAAAAAATTTCGAAGAGGCAAACGAAAAAATCGGGCAGGCAATGAACGAAGCCCAAAAATTTTTGACATATCGAAATCCGAAAGAATTGGGAGGTCCTTTAAATGGACTGCAAGTCGCTACAGGAACTTAATCTCGAATTCCAAAAGGAAATCCAGAAAGTAACCGCAGCGAAACAAGCGATACAATCCCAATGGCAATTGCCACATCGACCAGTAGAAATAAAAGAAAATTTGTCAAAAATTTTTGAAAAACCCAAACCAAAAGTAAAAAAATTACAAAAGTACAGAAAAAGGCGGAAAAGCGTATTTGACGTTATCTCAGATATATTATTTTACTTGGCTCTTTTAGCAATAATAATTACAATCCTGACTTCCGGGCAAAAAAATGACGGCTCACCAAGAACTTTTATGGGATATTCATACTTCACGGTATTGACTGCCAGTATGCAAAGCGAACTTCCCAAAGGTTCGTTAATATTTGTAAAACATACAGAATCGTATGACCTGGAAATAGGCGACAATATAACTTTTATGCGTGACGCGTCTACTTCGGTAACCCATAAAATAATCGACATATATGAAAATCATGAAAACACCGGCGTCAGAGGATTCCAGACAAAGGGGACAAATAACACCAATCCCGATAAGGATATTGTATTTGGAGAAAATATAATCGGAAAAGTAGTATTCATGCTCCCTAATGTAGGGGCGGCAATATCATATCTGAGTGAAAACATCTATGTCGTATATATCATTTTCGGATTATTCGTAATCCTTTCCATCTTAATTCGTTGGATATTAGTAAAACCGGTAAAAAGATAGCACTGAACCTACATGAACAGGGAGGAGAAAAACATGCAGCGGATAGATGAATTAAACAGACAATGGTTATTAGAAGCGCAGAAAAAAATCCCCAAGCCGGAAGCGGCTCCGCAAAAACCAACGCAAAAATCATCTGAGCAGAGATTGCCTGTATCTACGCCGTCCACATCTGTATTGAAAGATATTTTACTTCTGCTCTTGAAACTTGTATCAATCGTATTAATATTCCTGCTGTTATTTACTTTCCTTTTTGGAATCATCCGGTATCAGGACCCCTCAATGGCTCCGGCAATCAAAGACGGCGATCTGGTGATCTTCTATCGGTATATCAACGCCGAATATCTTCCCCAAGACGTGATCGTGGTGAAACACAACGGAAAGTTACAAGCAAGACGGATAGTCGCCACAGCGGGCGACACGGTGGATATCACCGAAGACGGCCTCGTGGTAAACGGAGCGCCGCAGTATGAACCGGAGATTTTTCAAAAAACGGAACCGTACGAAGAAGGCGTAAGGTTTCCGCTGACCGTGCCGGAAGGACAAGTCTTCGTATTAGGCGACGGCAGGATGGAATCGACAGACAGCCGTATATATGGCTGCGTGAAGGTCGAAGACACATTAGGCAAAGTGATGATGGTAATCCGTCGTCGAAGTATTTAAAGATGTCAACATGAGGTAAAGGTACTGGCCAGGCTGTTTGCCTCATGTACATATAAATAAAAATAATAATAAAAAAAATAAGGAGTATTTAATAACATGACTAAAAAACGTAATTCAATCGCAAAACTGATTTTATGCGCCGTACTCGCGGCAACAATGATGTTCAGCATAGCACTTCCCGTACTTGCAGAACGCGAACCCATTTCCACAGGCACAGACGCAGAAAACCCCGCAACGGCAGCATTCACCAAAATTTTCAAAATGCCAATCAACACAACTACCCCGGCGGCAGAATTCACATTCGAAATTATCCCGGTAAGTATTAATGACGATAAAGCCTTAGTAGGCAAAATGCCTCTTCTGGGAAATGATGGTTCCGCAAAAGTGTCTTTTACCGCTGGAGATCCAGCAACATTTATAGGTGACGACGGCGGCACCAAGTATTTAGTAGCTCAAACACCGGACATCCTTGCTAATCTTGCGAAAGACGGAACCCCTTGGACCGCAGGCGGAGCAGGTATCTATAAGTACCACGTAAAAGAAACACAAAGCGGTATTACTCTCAACACAGACCCTACTTATACGGGTAAAGAATTTGAAGTTTATTCGGAAGCTGAATATGATATCGAGATTTGGGTAGTAGAAGATAAAAACGGCATATTGTTCCCCATGTACATCGTAGGCTATTTTATAGAAGGCAAGCCAGACGAATACTACACAACAGATGAGATCGACAACGGCGAAAAATTGGATCCGACTCCCGGAGAAGAAATAACTGTACCGGGTAATCCTGACGAAATCGGCCCACTTTATTCTCAAATAATCTTCACCAACAAATATTGGAAAACCGACGGCACGGGTATTGACCCTGAAGATCCTAAAAATCCTGATCCTGATCCGGATATAAACGCTTTGGAAATCACAAAAACAGTCACAGGTAATACCCCCAGTGCCTTCACCAAACCCTATAAATTCGAAGTAACGGTTTACACTCCTGCATTGATTGGCACTACCGGGACATATAAAGCTTATATCGTCGATAAAGACGGTAAGCTAAGTAGTCCTATTCCATTCACCTCAAAAGTGTCTCAATCAGTTTCATTGAAACACGGCGAGAGATTGGTATTCTTTGACCTTGAAGTAGGCGCGAAAGTCGAAGTATTTGAAACAATTGAAACAGCTGACACCTCAGTTAAGTATTCACACACATTCGGACCGAATGCCACAATGGCATTTACCAGGCCACTCGGCACACCCGGCACTTGGGGCTTCCCGAGAGATCCGGAAGATAAAGGACCGCACTTTACTATTCAAGGCGCCGGAACTAACGTTGTAAAATTTGTCAACAACGTGACCGGAACCCCGCCGACAGGCATCACCATAGACAACCTTCCCTATGTAATGTTGCTCGGTATCGTATTAGCCGGCCTTGTCGGATTCGTAGTAATCAAAGTACGCAAAAACGCAAAACACGACGCTTAATAACTTAAAAATTTAAGAAATAAAATAAAAATGTATAGAAAGGAGCTTAACAGGGCATGAGTGCGGAAGCGATAGTCAGAAAAACAATCAAAGTTGCCAATAGTATACAGAATTACATTGTACTTGCGGTTGTCGTACTTCTGATAGCGTTCGCCGGATATGCCCTGTGGGACTCCAATCAAATCCACCATGCGGCGGATAAATCAAACTACGCGGTTTACAAACCCACGGCTGAAAACCAGGGGAAATCCTTTAAGGAGCTCCAAACCCTCAACGATGAGATATTCGCATGGCTCAGCGTATATGGGACGAACATAGACTATCCGGTAACACAAGGACAGACTAACATGAAATACGTCAATACCAACGCGGAGGGTCAGTACTCCTTATCGGGATCAATCTTTCTGGATTGCCACAACAGCAATGATTTCAGCGATTTTAACAGTATTTTGTACGGACATCATATGGCGAAGAAGGTTATGTTCGGAGATATCGGAACTTTTTCAGATAAGAATGTGTTCAGTTCTCATAAATATGGAAACCTGTATTTTGACGGGAAAGACCATGGAATCGAATTTTTCGCCTTTGTCCATACAGACGCTTATGACAGCACAATATTTACACCGAATGTACAGGGAGAGCAACGTCAGACATACTTGGACGATTTGCTTTCAAACGCGATATACACAAGGGATATCGGAATAACAGCAGATGATCACATCGTACTTCTCAGTACCTGCTCGTCAAGTTCCACGAACGGACGGGATATTTTAGTCGGCAGGGTCACAGATGAAGTGTATGACGATACAACCATAAATACGACAACAAGTGAAGGAATAAGAAAAACGGATCCGGATAACCAATATTGTTTAGTATATGGAATTCCCATATTACCATTATTGTTGGTATTCATAATTACGATATGGATAATCGTTTACATTCTTATCACTTACAATAGATGGAACCATTACAAAAAAGAGTGACAAAAAATAACAAAAGGAGGGAGAAATATATGGAGAGGATACTCAGACCGAAAGGGAAAAAGGTGGTATACGCGGCGGTGTTCACTATGATGATACTGATCGTTTTAACCTCCCTGATTTCCTATGCGGCAAATAATCCGCCTAAAATAACGGTTAATCAGGTCTCCACTACCCTTGATACCTTTACATACAGACTGAAGCCGATCGAAACGGGCAATCCAATGCCTGCGGGGAGTACAGCCGAGGGATATACGTTCACCATCACCGGCACAGGCAGTACAGAAATTCAAATGCCAAGCTACAGCGAACCGGGAGTATACAGATACACGCTCTCTCAACTAATCGTAATCGGGACGGAAAGACCCGGCTATATTTATGATAAACGAGTATACACGATTGAGATACATGTGGATGATACGTTGGATGTAAAAATCATTGTACGCAATGAGAATGGTACAAAAGCGGGGGAAATTACGTTTAAGAATACATACAATGTTCTCCCAAGCGACCCGAATCTGATGGCTGACCCGCCTGTCAAAAAGACAGTATTCGGCAATCCCAGTTATAACAGTACATTCACATTCATACTTGAAGCGCAAAACCGCTCCAATCCTATGCCGTCCGGAAGCGTGAACGGGACAAAAACCATTTATATCACAGGCTCGGGCAGTAATGATTTTGGCGTTTGGAGCTATGATAAAGCGGGAACATATTATTACACAGTATATGAGGTGAATGGCAGAGCAGCCGGATATACATATGACACGGCGGTATACACAATTACAGATGTAGTAAAAGAAGAGAACGGAAAATTGGTGCTTACGAGGGTAGTAACAAACAGCTCAAACAAGCAGGTTACATCCCTGATCTTTAACAATTATTATACTTATTATCCTGGCGGCGGAGGCGGCGGCGGTAATCCACCGACAACAACCTACCCGCCGACAACGACCAACCCGCCGATTACGACCAACCCGCCGATTACGACCAACCCACCGATTACGACCAACCCACCGTCAACGACCAATCCGCCGGTGACAACTAATCCACCGTCAACGACCAATCCGCCAGTGACAACTAACCCGCCGATTACGACCAACCCACCAGTAACGACCAACCCGCCGACAACCACTAATCCACCGTCAACGACTAACCCGCCGGTGACAACTAATCCGCCAAACAACAATAATGGTCCTAAGACTGGAGACAATTCGCACAAAGAATTTTATTATGTGTTATTTGTATTAAGCAGTTTCGTTTCACTCAGCACGACGATCTATCTTATTGCAAGCGGCAAACGCGAAAGGAGATATAGATAGTCATGAATAAAAAGATAACAGCTTTTATAGTGCTTATATTGGCAATTGTCACGATGGTGTACTCGGGGGGGCAACTGATAGCTGCGGAGCAAGTCGATCAGGAAAGCAACGCGGTTTACGAGGACTTAAGCAACAGAGTTAAAAAACATACCGCGGTTGACCCTGTTACGACTCAGGCAAGTATTGAAAGACAGCCTGAGATCTACGCAAAGGTCTATATCCCTGAAATCGGAATTAATTTTGACATACTGAAAACGATCAACAAAGACGCGGCGGCATGGTTATACTGTCCGGACACAGTGATCGATTACCCTGTCATGAAAGCGGATGACTACGCTTATTACCTGAACCATCTGCCGGACGGCACATATAACGTGAACGGTTCCTTGTTCATAGATTATAATTGCGCCCCTGACTTCAGCGACCCGCTGACAATAATTTACGGGCATCATATGAAATCCGGAAGCATGTTCGGCAGCTTGAAAGGATATAAAGAGCAGAAATACTTCGATGAACATCCTTACATGTACCTGTATACAGAACATGGCAATTACCGGATAGACATCCTGTATGGCTGCCTGATCGGCGCCGGGCAGTGGAGGGATCGTGCGTTTATGTATAAAGAAAATTTAGACGCGCTTATAGCCTATGCGGCGCAAAATACAACTTTTGAGAGCAATACGGTATATTTTGAAGGAGATAAAGTTGTCGCAATGTCAACCTGCTCATATGAGTTTGAAGATGCGCGTTACGTTGTGATCGGGATTTTAAGAGGAGAATATTAAGAAAGTGAGGGACGCTAAAATGGAGAAAAGATTGAAAAAAATAAGAATACCTTGCATATTATTGAGCTTGTTATTAATGCTTTCATCATTGGCAAGTGCAATACAATATACATTGGCAGATCCGGAAGAACCGGAATACACCGACGACATCGGCGAGACCGACGACATCGTGTATAACGAAACCGGAAGTATCAGCGGCTATATATGGACCGACGGCTACGACTGGAAGCAGCCCCTTGCCGGTTATACCGTATACCTATACGCGGCAGACGATTTGACACATGAGATTGCGGACACTTGGACTGAAGCAAACGGTGTATATGTATTTAAGGACATTGATCCGGGCAATTATGTATTAGGACTTTTTGCTGAAACGATAAACGACATAGAATACAGTTTGCCGACGACGATAACAGAGTACAACAAATTCAAAACCGAAAATTATTACTCAATAGTAGCTTACACGGATATTATAGAACTAACGGAAGGTCAGACCGTACAGAATATCAACGCCGGCTTACAACCTATAATTGAAGAGCCCGAAGAACCGTATTATCCCGAAGAACCGTATTACCCTGAACCAGCGCCTGAACCTTTTGCAGAGCTTGGCAGTATATCCGGTTTCCTATGGGTAGACGGCAACGGTACGTTACCAACTGATTGGAATGGTATATATGACATCGATGAGTACCCTTTGGCGGATTGTCCTGTTTACCTGTATTCGGCAAACGATTTATATACGCCTTTGTATATAACGACAACTGATTGGTATGGTGCATACATATTTGAAGGTCTTGAAGCAGGTGTTTATGTGCTTGGCGTCCGTCCCTCCTTTGCAAACGGGCAGGAATATTTAACACCGATGTGGATAACAAGCGATAACAAGTTTGCCATGGATATGTATACCTGGTCAGAGTCCTATACAACGACGATTTATCTTACCGAAGGAGAGGCTGTACATGGCATTAACGCCGGTATGCGGCTGCCCATAGGGGCTGTTGTGCCAACGGAAACTGTGACGCTTACGAATCTGGGCAACGCGAACAAAAATGATGAAGTAAAGATCGACGGCGTAACATGGTATGTTGTAAAAAAACTGCCGAATTATAACGGAACCGGCATTACTTACGTTTTGCTTATACGCCAAAAAGGTGACCTTACGCAGTTTAACCCTACAGGAAAGAACGACAACGTTTACAGCAGTTCCAGCATACGAAAACATTATAACGATGAATACAATGGTTATGCGACAAAAACAATAAAGAAGATCGCCGTTGTGCCATCGCTATCGCTGGAATCTCCTTCTATTCAGAGCGTGAAGTCATTGCCGACTGCTACATTTGTGGGAAACTCCAGCGGAGACACCTCCAGCAATCGTAATAATTGGAAAGATGCGTTTTTTCCGCTGAGCTATGCGGATATATACGAAGCCAATGGAAACAAATTAGCCCTCACGTCTCTGTTCGGTAACTTGCCTCTATGGGTTTGGGGGCGTACCGCCGCAACTACAAATGGTTCAGGAAACATATGGGGAGTGAATAATAACGCCCACACTTTGGACGGCGGCTTGAGCCCCGCATCCACAAATGTATACGCCAACCCTGCCGTATGGGTGCAAGCGGGTGTAACCTGCGAAGTCAAAGTGCATTATGTGGATACCAAAGGCAACTATATCGGTCCCGGTCCCAATCCTGCCCTCCACGACGTACCAGTCGGCAATTCGTTCCAAGTGTCTGATATCCGTTATATCCAAGGTTACAAATATATAGAATGGAAAAAAGGTGGAAACACTCATTCCATTTCCGAAGCTCCGCAACTTATAGTTGACGAAGTGCTCAATGGTATTGATATCTATTTAATTTACGAACAACAAATTGTAGACGTAGACATTACGGTAAGCAAAACCGTAACAGGCAAATTTTTCGATAGGTCAAAAGAATTTGAGTTTACGGTGTCACTCAAGAATGCTCAAAATCAACCGATAACCGGAATAATTAACTATAATAAGGGATCCGTACCCGGCACTTTGAATCTGGATCAAAATGGTACAGCTATCTTCACCTTAAAACATGGAGAATCAATTACATTTCTGAAGCTTCCCAGCGACGCCAAAATAAGGATCGAGGAAAAAGAGTACACCGACTACTATCAATCGTTTACAGACAGTTCCGGTCCAGACGGTGAATGGGATACGTATGACAGAGATGTAGGCGCGGCGGAACGTACGTTTGCGTTCTTAAACGCCCAGAAAGTGCCTCCTGTTCCTACCGGTATTGCGGATGACCTCCGGGGGACGACTGCGCTACCAATGATAACCAGTATCCTCATATTAACCGGTTGGATGATTACGGGGTCCATACTTAGAAAGCGGTCGGCAATAAAGGTAAATACAAAGACAAAATAATTACCACGAAGATTATTATACAGAATACAGACAATCATAAATCCATGAAAGAAGAAAGGAGAAAATGTGATGACTCTTGGCGAAAAACTGAGAAACCTACGCCTGAAAGAAAAAAGGACATTGCAGGCTCAAAGCGAGCTTTGCGGCGTAAAACTTAATACTATATTCAGATGGGAGCATGACATGTCGTTACCAAGGGAAAAGCATCTGAAAAAGATAGCCGAGCTTCATTGCATACCGGTTGTTTGGTTAACGCAGGATCGCGAAATAAAAGACCATAAAGAATACGATAACATTACTCAGCAGCTTTTGTACATATTTAACAATTTGGCGTATAATCAGAAATATAGGATTTTGGGTTACATTGAACATATTTATATCGATGGTCATAATAGCTAAAAAATATACAGTACACCGCATATAATTTAAAGCTCCACTCTCTCAATATATTGAGAATGGGGCTTTATTAACCTTTATTTTGTTTTCCACATTTTCCACATTTTCCACAACCTATATCTATTTACGGACATAAAAAATCGTACCAAACACCATATTCATAGTAATAAACCTCATAGTTCATCGCAATAAACCTCATAGTTCATCGCAATAAACCTCATAGTTCATCGCAATAAACCTCATAGTTAGCGTGAAAATTTGAGGCTATATATGGCTTTGCGGGCACCCTAAAGTAACTATAAGTATATAAAGTATTTCTTTAAGTATATGTAAGTACGATGCGCACGTACGCGCGCACATACGCGCGCGCACGCGCGAGATACCT
>Ga0123356_10006777_pt1 | contig 11522 bp, 12 predicted proteins | sample TergutEmb28metaG_2_FD_92546 | JGI IMG/M metagenome (GOLD analysis project Ga0123356, IMG submission 92546) | Embiratermes neotenicus P3 segment gut microbial communities from Petit-Saut dam, French Guiana - Emb289 P3 | ecosystem: Host-associated > Arthropoda: Insects > Digestive system > Gut ... | reverse complement strand
ATTATGAGTTTTAGTATACAATATATTGTGCTCAATTATGTTCTTTCATGAGCGGAACATTCTGTGACATAATTACGTCTTAATGCAGTTGTATGAAACACTAAGTTTAAACAACAAGTTTATTAAATAGGAGCAACAACATGAAAAAGAAAACTTTTATCCGTTTAACAGCTATATTAATTATTTCTGTGATGATACTGCCACTGGCTGCAGGTTGCAGAGACAACTCCGACGATCCTTTTGCACCGCCGGATTTTGTTTTTATAGCAGATTTTATCAACCTGCCTGATGAGATAGGTGATATTGGAGGCGGCAGAGGAGGACTTGTATATATTGATGGTAAAGTTATCTTTGCATCAAGCGTTCATAATTTTGAAGATGGGGTGCAATCTTATATAACAGAATTATATTCCATAAATATCGACGGTACCGGATATAGTAAGCTTCCCGACTATGTCCCTCCCGTACCGCTGTCTATAAACGCAAACCGTAAGCATCTGAGTATAGATAGTATGAACATTGATGGTAGCGGAAATTTATGGATTATTGAAAATTGGTCTTTTGTTAACGAAAGTATCCCTGATGATATAGACTGGAGTCAACCGTTTAATTATTATGATTATATCGAAGACCTCGGCTCAGGCAGTGCTCTTCGTAAGCTCGACACAAACGGAAGAGAGCTCTATTCAATAGATATCAGCGGACTTTCTTCCGACACCGGTAATGAATATGACTTTTTCCAAATCAGTTCATTTAGTACAGATGCACAGGATAATATTTACCTTGCTGCTTATGCACCGGACGGTATGCAGATTGTTGTACTTGATAATGCAGGCAATCTGCTGCTCCGCGTTTCTACAGACAGATGGATTGAAAGGTTTATACGATTATTAGACGGCAGAGTAGTATATATGACAGATGACTATAACAATGTAACCTTCGAATTCAAACGTTTTCTCCAAACAATTGACCTTCAAGCAAAAGAACTTGGCGAAACAATTGAGATTCCTCAAAACATCTGGAATATATATCCTGCTGCCGGAGAGTACGATTTTTTATACAGTGACAATAATAATATTCATGGATTTACTGTTGAAGACGGAGAATCTACAAGACTGCTCAACTGGCTCGATAGCGATGTTGTTGGAGAAATGATAGAAAATATAACGATGCTTCCCGACGGGCGTATACTGGTCACCAACGGCAGATGGAACAGGGTAACATATGAAATCAGTTATGAGCTTATTGTTCTCACTAAAACACCATATTCTCAGCTCCCGCAAAGAACTATTATTACACTCGCTACATTTGGAGCATGGAATATTCGCGACGCTGTTGTTCAGTTTAACAGAACAAATCAACAGTACCGTATACGGGTCGTAGACTATATGGACTTTGCTACCGATGACGACTGGTCGGCAGGGCTTACACGCCTCTCAACCGAAATAATTTCCGGCAGGGTACCTGATATATTAGAAGTTTCTTCTTTACCTTATAAACAATATGTAGGCAGAGGTTTACTTGAAAATCTTTATAATCTTATTGATGCAGACCCTAATCTGAGCAGAAGTGACCTTATGGAAGGTGCATTTCGCGCAGCAGAGATAGATGGCGGACTTTATCAGATATTCCCGTCATTTAGTATTAACACTCTTGTTGGCAATCCTTCGGTATTAGGCCCGGAACCCGGCTGGACTATGGACGAATTTAAAACTATCTTAGTAGCAAATCCGCAAGCTGACCTGCCGCTCGGCAATAATTACACAAGAATGTCATTTGTTCATCAAGCTATTATCTTCAGTGCCGACGAGTACGTAAACTGGACAGCAGGAACTACACATTTTGATTCCCCTAACTTTATATCGTTATTAGAGTTTGCCAATACACTACCTGAAAACTACAACTGGGATGACGGGTTTGTTGTGCGAAATGATATTGCAATCGCCACTCCTGCACCGGATAATCCTTGGGTAAGTGAAGAAGAGCTTGTTGCTACAGGACGCCAGCTCATGTCACAGGTATGGCTTGGCAGTCTTGACAGTCTTCAATGGCAAAAATCGCTGTTTGGCGGAGATATAGTTTTTAAAGGCTTCCCGACAGACAGCAGAAACGGAAGCTCTCTTGAAACACATACCAGCCTTGCTATAGCAGCAAGTTCAAGAAATAAAGAAGGAGCATGGGAATTTCTAAAAACATTCCTGGATAGAGACTGGCAGTTAAATAATTCCTGGGGATTTTTAACAAACCGCGCTGCCTTTGACGCTATGGTGGAGCGAACTATTAGTCAGCAACAGGAACAATACGATAACTGGTTGCAATGGTATGATCCGTCTGCTCCTGTTCCTGATTGGGGAGGATGGACACAACCCCCGCCACTCACACAAGCAGATATAAATCAAGTGCTGAATCTTATTGAAAATACAGCAGGTGTTACATCTTGGAACATTGATCAGTCACTTCTAGAAATAATCACAGAGGGTGCTGACGATTACTTCAATAATGTAAGATCGGCTGCTGAGGCTGCCGGAATTATTCAAAGACGCGCGTCAACTCTTGTATCGGAGAGAAGTTAATTTTGGGACTTACAAAGCAAATGGACAGGTTAAACAAACGCGTACGTGATGTTATTTACGGTGCGTTATGGCTGGCGCCGAGTTTTCTCGGCGTCCTGGCGTTCTATGTTGCACCTTTTTTCATAGTTATTTACTACTCTCTTATTGACAGCCCCCTGCAAGGAAACTTTGTAGGATTTGATAATTTCACACGTCTTTTTCAAAACAACGCTTTCAGGCTCGCAGCTTCCGGCACACTTCGTTTTTCAATGGTTTCCGTACCGCTGGCGGTAGTTCTCTCTTTACTGATTGCGCTTATGCTCGAGGCTAAGATACCTCTTAAAAGTCAGTTTCGCACATTTTTCCTCAGCCCTCTAATGGTTCCTGTTGCATCTGTAGTGCTCATATGGCAGGTTTTGTTTCATACCGAAGGAGCTGTAAATGAAGCTATAAAACTCTTTGGTTTTGAAGGTATAGACTGGATGCAGTCAGCACATAGCCAAGTTGTTATTATTGTCTTATTTCTTTGGAAAAATCTTGGTTTTAACATGATTTTATTCATGGCATCACTGAGTAATATACCAAGAGAGATACTGGAAACAGCAGATACCGAAGGAGCCGGTCCTATTCGCAAGCTCTTTTATATAAAAATGAGGTATCTGTCTCCGACCTTACTTTTTGTAACAATATTTTCTTTAATAAACTCTTTTAAAGTATTTAGGGAAATATATTTGCTGACCGGCGATTATCCGTCTGATTTATATATGTTGCAGCATTTTATGAATAATATGTTCAGAAATCTTGATTATCAAAGACTTGCTGCTGCCGCTGTTGTTATGACTATCGCAATGGTAATTATTATAGTTACTCTCTTCATAGCCGAAGACCGGTTCGGAAGGGATGTGGAGGAATGAAGGTTAAACGCTTTTTTGGTCGGGGGACTTTGTTTATTATAGCGGCGATATTTGCTGTGCTCTTTCTTTTACCGACTGTCCTGACTATATCCAACTCGTTTATGACACAAAGCGAAATCGATGCCAACTACGGAATGATTTTTGAAAGCACCCGTCCGGGAGTCGGTAGTTATGTCGGAGGCAGTGTTAATCTTAAATTTATTCCCGATAAAGTTAGTTTTAGCCAATATGAGACTGTGTTGTTTCGAAGTCCTGAGTATATTATCAAGTTTTGGAACTCTGTTATTCTCGTAATACCGATAGTATTTTTCCAGGTTGGCATAGCAGCATTTGCAGCATATAGCTTTACAAGGTTTAAGAGTAAAATAAAAAATATAATTTTCTTCTTCTATATAGTACTGATGCTTATGCCTTATCAGGTAACAATGGTTCCAAATTTCCTTGTTGCAGAATGGCTCGGCATTCTCGGCTCGAGGTGGGCAGTTATTTTCCCGGGAGTCTTTGCACCATTTTCTGTATTTTTACTTACTAAATTTATGCGTCGTATACCTTCGGTTTTAATAGAAGCAGCAAAGCTTGACGGAGCAAACGAGTTCCAGATTTTTTCAAAGGTGTGTATTCCTCAGTGCAGAAGTGCTTTGTATTCAATTGCCATATTAGTTTTTATTGATTATTGGAACATGGTTGAACTACCAATAATACTCCTCGGTGATGCCGATTCACAGCCATTATCCGTTTATTTATCAAGAATTAATGCGCAGGAAGCAGGAATAGCTTTTGCTATCGCAGTTGTTTATATGATTTTACCGTTACTGTTGTTCCTACACGGAGAGGAAGCTCTTGTCGAAGGGATAACACATTCAGGCTCAGTAAAGGGCTAGTAGATTAAGGGAGAACTTAAAATGAAAAGTATAGAAGTAAAAAAGAGGCCTTGGGTAATGACCGCAGCGTTTATTTTTATGGTTGTTATGTTTGTGTTGATGTTTTTCTCCAACACTATAATGAATCGTTCTCTTCCCGAGGTCGCAGCGCAATATACTCAAAGCGGAAATATAACCGCAAGAATACGCGGCAGCGGTACAGTCAATGCAAACGAAAGCTTTAGTGTTACAACCGGCAGCACAAGTACTGTCCGGGAGGTTCTTGTCCGCCTCGGGGACGAAGTATCTGTCGGAGATGTACTTATAACGCTCGATCAAAAAGCCGGGTCAGAATTAGATATTGCTAAAGCCGAGCTGCACAGACTTGAAGTTGACCTTGAGCAGTGGCTTATAATGTCAACTCCTGATATCAACAACGCTTCTCTTAACCGTACTGTACAAAGAGCCCGTGATGAGCTTGCTGAAGCACAAAGAGAACGCGCTTCAATCAATTATGACGAAGCAGCATATTTACAGGCTAAAGCAGCAGTAGATGCTGCCAGAGCACATGAAGACGCCTGGAAGGTTGAGCTGGATATTAGAGTGGCTGCTCTTACTGTATACGATGCTAATAATCCCGGTGTTGGAGACACACCCGAGCGTGATGCCTTAGTTAGTGCAGTAAACTCTGCCAGAACAGAACATTTTAATGCAATGGAAGCGCGTATGCGCGTAGAGTCTTCTACAAACTTTGCTGTTCTGGAAACAACCAGAGGCTTGTGGATTGCTGCTAATAACAGAGTTAACGCAGCTCAAGATGCGCTTGATAACGCACTTGAGACTCTTGCAGCCAAACAAAGAGCAGACGCCAGAGAAACTTCACTTTTTAATAATACGCTCAGAGAAAAAAACAGAGAAATTGATAAGAAACGTGCCGAAGTTGCCGAGCTTGAAAAATTAGGCTCATCATCAGAAATAACTTCTTTGGTATCCGGCAGAGTTACACAAATAAATGTAAAATCCGGAGATTCAACTGTTCCGGAATCGCCGCTTATTGTTATCGAAGTCAGCGACAGAGGTTATACGCTAAGCATACCTGTAACTGCCGAACAAAGCACAAGAGTTCGTATAGGTGATTTTGCTGAGGTTGACAGAGGCTGGTGGAGCTGGGGCGAGCCGATTAGTGCGGTATTGACTGCTATAAGAACAGATCCTCAAAATCCCACTACCGGAAGGCTTTTATTATTTACACTTCAGGGCAGCGATATTGAAAGTAACTCGCAGCTAAATATAACAATAGCACAACGCAGTGAAAATTATGGCATTATTGTTCCAAAGAATGCCGTCAGGTCAGATACAAACGGCGATTTTGTACTTGTTGTTGTATCCCGAAACAGTCCGCTTGGCAATCGTTATATAGCAACACGCGCAGACGTCAATATTCTCGCTTCTGATGATACGCAAACAGCAATCAGTGGTGGAGGGCTTACCGGGTGGGATTTTGTTATAACACACTCTGACAGGCCTATAGAACCGGGTATGCAGGTTAGATTAGTGGATAATCCATAATGAGAAAAAAGATAATCATAATTGCTGTAAATATTGTTCTCTTAATTACCTTTATTGCTTGTCAGCTTATATCGGCAAGCATAATCATGCCTCTTCACAGCCAAAAGGCAGCCGGAGCATGGGCAGGGCAAAGTGGCGAGCGTTTTATGCAATTATCGGTTTTCTTTCCCGAGTCATCAAGCTTTGATACAAATTCTATTAGAAGCACCCGCGCATCAATAGATTCTTCTCTTCTTACGGCTTCCCTTGAGTCCGGACGCGAGCGTTCATTTTATGCCGATGCCTGGGCTGCATATGGTGAAGTATCAGTGGTTAGTGACCGCGGGCGTCCCGCAAATGTGTCTGTTGTTGGTGTTGGCGGTGATTTTTTCTTGTTTCACCCCATGCGGTTGCGGCACGGCAGTTATCTTTTTCCCGACGACATTATGAAAGACCGAGTGATTCTTGATGAAGAGCTTGCATGGAGATTGTTTGGAGCAACTAACATATCCGGTATGGAAATACTGATTAACGGCAAGCCTTTTATTATAGCCGGCATTGTATCTCGTGAAAATGATTTTGCTTCCTCGAGAGCTTACTTTGGTGGGGAGGGCTTATTTATGCCCTTTGAGGCACTTGATGCAATGACAGATGGAAACACAAAAATTATTAGCTATGAAATTGTAATGCCCGATCCTATTAATAATTTTGCATTTAATATCATAGACAATATATTTAACGAAGATGGTATCCATATTGTAAAAAATACTACACGTTTTTCCACCGCAAATTTATTTGATAATATTTGGTCGTTTGGCGAGCGCAGTATGAGATCAGATACTACAGTGTTTCCCTATTGGGAAAATGCTGCAAGATTTGCCGAAGACTGGCTTTCTTTACTCCTTATTATATCGATTATTGTTATGATTTTACCAACTGTCTTTGCGGTTATTTATTCTGTAAAGTTTATTCGTTTCGGAATTAAACAGTTACGTAAATTTATAAAAAACTACATAAAAAAACGCGATGACCGCGCATATAAAAAATATAAAGCTAATCAAAAGTTAAAACTCTTTGGTAACAAAAGATAGCAAACTGCTTATATTTCCTTGTACATTGCAGGAGCATCGGATTTTGTTACATGCTCGCTGACATTTAATACCTCAAGCTTGAGTGTCTTTTCGCCAAAGCGTATCTCAATTACATCACCGGGTACAACATTGTATGATGCTTTTATTATCTTTCCACCCACACTGATACGCCCGGCAGAGCAAGCTTCATTTGCAATTGTACGGCGCTTTATAAGGCGCGACACTTTAAGAAATTTATCAATTCTCATAATAAAATCCGTTCTCTTAAGGTATTGGCGCGGGTAATCCCGCGCCAATGCTTTCAACTGTATCTATATTAATACTACTTCGCGACTGCATCCTTAAGAGCTTTGCCTGCTTTGAATACGGGTGTTCTTGTTGCAGGAATCTTAATTTCTGCTTTTGTTTTGGGGTTACGACCGATGCGTGCAGCACGATCTTTAACTGAAAAAATACCAAAACCTACGAGTTGAACCTTGTCACCTTTCTTAAGAGCGCCGGAAATGGCATCGATGACTGCTGCGAGAGCTTTTTCGCTGTCTTTCTTTGACAGGTCGGATTTTGCCGCGATGGCATTGATAAGATCTGTTTTGTTCATTTGTATACGTCCTCCAAAATATTTTTGTATTTCTTTATATCAAAGAAGCGGTATTCACTTCTCTAATTTCGATTCGCGATAGAGTTTTTCTAACTCTTCCAAAGATATGTCGCTGATTCGCCGTCCTTGCTTTTTTATATCCATCTCCAGGAGCTTTATATCCTCCCAGAAGCTGATTGATTGCTCCGGTGTGATTGCTATCATGTTGCCAAACACGTGAGGATGGCGGCGGATAAGTTTCTTGCAGGTGGCATTTACTACGTTGTCAAAATTAAATGTTCCATCATCCTCAGCTATATCCGCATGGAAGACTACTTGCATCAGAAGGTCACCAAGTTCTTCAAGCAGTTCTTCTGTATTATCCTCATCAATCGCGGCAGCGGCTTCTCCCGCTTCTTCGATTAAGTTGTCGCGGATACTCTTGTGTGTCTGCTCACGATCCCATGCACATCCTTGCTCAGAGCGCAGTAATTTCATGAGTTTTAACAGGTCAGAAATATCATAGCTAAGTTTGCTTACAAAATTTACCATACTTTTTCTCATTCCGCAAGGGAAATTTGCGAAAAACTCCTTAAAAATGCACAAAAATTTTAGTTTCTTGCTATTTTTCACCTAACCCTTAAGATTTTTGCCAATTTTTCACCCTTTGGAATCAATTTCATGTCCTCTTTTGTTACAGTACGCGTAACTATAATAAGCACTCCGTATATGACAAATCCTATCATAATTGTTAAAGCAAGAAATACTACAGCTTCAAATCGTCCGCTACCGAGTATACCGTACATAAACTTAGAAATAAACAGGTTTATTAAAAATATACTGCCTGCCATTATCGATGAGCATAAAACAGTTCCTGTAAATACTCTAAAAAACTCAGGTCTGCTATCTTTTATTTTTACTTTTATTATAATAATGTTTAAAACCGATATTATAACGAAACAAACTAATGTCCCTATCGGAGAAGCCAGAATACCAAAACTCGGGTGTCCTGCAAGATACCATGCCAGAATGATTTTTACCACCGCTCCTGCAGGAAATGTATATAGCGCAACCCTTTCAAATCCGTTTGCTTGCAGAATCGCTGTTGTCACGTATTGAAGACACACAAAAAACGAAGCGGCTCCCAGTATTATCATTATTTGAGACGATAGTTCTCTGTTGTCGTTGTAGAGTGCCATCAAAACCGGAGTTGCAAGCACCATAAGTCCTACGGCTGCAGGCATTGCTATTAAGCTTACAATTTTTACAGATGATTGTGTTATCTCTTTTGCTTCGCGTATATTATTTCTCGCTATAGCTGCAGCTATAGCCGGAATTATACTAATCGAAACCGGAACAACAAGTGACGGAGTTAAATTATATATAGTAAGCGCTCTTGAATACATTCCAAAAAGTCCTCTTGCGTCAGCTTCTAACATTCCAAGTGCATTTTGGAGTCTTCCAAGAACAATACTGTTATCTATAACAACCATAATAGCCATAAATGAAGCGCTTAGGGTAATTGGTATGCTTACCTTCATTACCTTTGCGAGCACAGTTAGGTTTTTCGGAGCTGTTTGGGCACTTTCTGAGTAGGGAGTGTCTGCCGGTATTTTTCTGTCAATTTTTCGTTTCTGTAAGTAAAGCAGAGGGATGCATAATCCCAATCCAATTGTTACACCAATGATAGCACCTGCCGAAACTATAGGAGAATCATACCCCATACTGACAAGCCATAATGCAGCTGCAATACCAATTATCGCTTTACTAAGCACTTCTACAATCTGAGAGGTTGAGGTAGGAATCATATTTTGGAATCCTTGTGCATATCCTCTGATAACAGAAATTATACAAGCAAAGAAAACAGCAGGCGCAAGCACACGGATACCGGGCGCTGCTTTAGTATTGTTCATCAGTCCCGCAAAATTATCTGCAAAAAGCAACATTAAAAGCATTGCGATAAATCCGATAAGAGCAAATGCAGGCATAGCTAAAGAAAAATATCGTTTGACTAAGTTTATATCACCTTTTGCCTTAGCTGCCGATACTAAACGTGAAAGTGCAGCAGGTACGCCTGCTGTTGATATAGTCAATATAAGTGTATATACACTATAGGTTACTTGAAAATCCCCTGTTCCTTCATCGCCTAATACACCGTCCTGGAAGAGCGGAATTTTGTATATAGCACCGATTATCTTCACAAAAATCGAGGCAGCTGCAAGGATTGCAGCGCCTTTGAGATAGTTTGACTTTTCTGTCTCCTGTTGCAAGTCCTACCTCCGTAGTGTGTGGAGAATCATATTGCAGTTTGATTCTCTTTACGCTTCACTTGTGAAGCGTTGCGGTCAAAATGTTAACTAATACTTATCTTACTGAATAATCATTTTTTGCTTGTTGACATAACTAATGTGGATAAACCTGTGGATAATGTGTAAAACCCTTGATATTTGCGGAGTGAGCAAAAAGGTCAACGACTTATTGTCAACTGTAAATATTCATAAATTTATGAATAGAAAAATATAAATTATTTACTTTCAAGTGCACGACCGCAATCTATCAATCGGATTATTACAGGACACAAAATTACATTTAAACCAACTTCAAAAAGAAAGTTAAGTCCAATAATACCAACGAATAAGAACGTTAGACTGTCCATAAAACCTTCTGCTATAGTCCACGCTTCAAGTGTATCGCGGAAGAATAAATACATACCACCGGCAAATATACCCGTATTAATCAGCGGACATACAATTGCCGCTGTAAGTGCTCCGATAATTTTATTAATTTTGCTGATAAATTTGTAAGCTAATGCTGCACCGAGTCCGGCAAAAATTCCTTTTGAGGTAACAATAACAAGCGTTCCTATAGGGTTAATTGCCAGAAAGATACTCGCATCGCCCGAAACAAGTACTACAAGACCAAAAACAAGACCAAGCCAAAAGCCTGCTGCTATCCCGATTAAAGCAGCGCCTACTACAATCGGCATTAAGACAAGTGATACAGAAAACGGTCCGAATCTTATAAATGTACCAAGCAGTTGCAATATAACAACAATAGCTGTAAGTAACGCAAGCAGTACAAGTTTTCGAGTACTCATAAACTCTTCATTTTGCATTTATTGATAAAATTCCTTTCGAATTTACTATAATAATAATATTTTATATTCACGTCCTCTGTCAAGGACAGATTTTTCTTCTTTTATACTTAGCCCGCAATCAGTCAGGTATTTGCACAGCAAGTCATATTTTGTTTGCGGCTGTAATATCAGGAGCATTTTTCCGTCTAAAACAGCGTCTATCACCCATGGTGCGTCTGAGAGTACACTTATTATTGTTTCTCCGCCGACTCCTGCAATTATTATGGTATCAACATCGCATGAAGTCAGGCTATCTAAGCCCGGAGCATGAACTATCTCAATTTTTTCAATTAAATCGTGTTTGATTACAAGACTACGAGCTGCAGCGAGCGAACCTTCGCTAATGTCTGATGCGATTATACGATTTGCTATGCCTGTTTTTGCCAGGTATACAGGTAACATGCCATGATCAGTTCCGATATCTGCTACGTTGGCTCCGTTTTTTATGCAATCTGCTATTACCTGCAGTCTTTCCGGTAGTTTTTTCATTTGTAATACATTAATTTCTTACACAAGTATACAGGGGTGTGGAAACACACCCCTATACGGCTTTTCTTGCTACTTCGTAAACTCTGACAGTTTTAAAAGTAAATCGTCTACGTCTACACCATGTGCGGCGCAAGCCTGCTCAAGAGTTTCTCCTGATGCCATGGCGCAACCGAGACAGTTCATCCCAATTGATCTGAACAGTGGTGCACTGTCGGGTGCAATGCGGAGTATGTCGGCAATAATTGTATCTTTTGTAATCTGAGACATCTTAGAGCCTTATTCCTCCCTGGTTTTAGCGAAGCAATCGCTGCAATAAACAGGTCTTTCTGTCTTTGGCTCGAACGGTATTTTTGCT
>Ga0123356_10006776_pt1 | contig 11527 bp, 8 predicted proteins | sample TergutEmb28metaG_2_FD_92546 | JGI IMG/M metagenome (GOLD analysis project Ga0123356, IMG submission 92546) | Embiratermes neotenicus P3 segment gut microbial communities from Petit-Saut dam, French Guiana - Emb289 P3 | ecosystem: Host-associated > Arthropoda: Insects > Digestive system > Gut ... | reverse complement strand
GGCCGGCTTCGAGTACCTCGCGAAATACGATGATCAGCGTGGCAAGCATCGATTGGTCCTACTTCGCGATCAGGTGACCGCGATCTTGCGGATGGAAGTCATCGAAGAATTCATAGCTGCCAGCAGACAGCGGGCCAACGTAGACCAGGATCTGACCGCCGGGCGTAACCGTCTTCTCGCGATGCAGGTCGACACTTTCAAATTCTGACATCGACTGATCCTGATTGCGCACGATCAGCTTTACTTTCGTGTTTGCCGGCACGGTCACGTCGCTCGGCACAAACTTCCCGCCCTCGATCGTGATGACAGTGCCGCTGTCGTCTGCCCGGGCGCCAGCGGTCCAGCAGAGCAGTAGCATAGCGGCAAAGACACCAAGGCTTAATTTCACAGGGAGCCTCCTAAACGCAGGCGCATCGCTTTTGCGATCGCGTCGACACCCTGTCGTGACCGGTCGAGGTTGCGCTGCAGCGATCGTGGGTGGTCGCACTCTTGTTGTTCCTTGTCGGAGGCAGCCCGGTGCCCGGCGCTAAGCGCGACCAGGGTCGAAGGCCGGTCGCACACTGCCGGCCCATGGTGCCTCGGGGACAATGGATCGAGCCGAGCGCCGGGGCGGGATGCCACCCCGGCGTTGGGCGCCCCCTCGCGCGGTTGCTCAAGCGGGTGGAGGCTCCATATGGCCCTCGAGGCGCGGCGGAGCCCAGGGGTTGCTTCTCACGTGGAACGCACGTGGCCGAGGCAGGGGGGCATCCCAACCAGGACGGGCAGCTTGATAAGGCGGCCAATGACCAAAGCTCCGAACTCTCACGTCACCCTAACGCCAAATGAGAATGAGTTGCAATACCATCTCACGCGAGGTGGTGAGCGCGCAGCCGGCGGTGGGCGCCGGCTGATTGTGGTGGCGCCTTAACCGGACCTCGGGGCAACGGATCGACGGCACCGGCGCAGGGACCGCGAAGATGTTCGTGCGCACTGCCGGGGCGGTGCACGAGATGCAGAGCCGGGACGCACCGGCTTCGTCGCATGTGGTCCGGGCGAGCCTGCCTGGAAAACGGGCGGGCGAAGGGTTCGACTGGCGCGGGTGTGAGCCTCTCGCTGCGCGGCCGTTGGCCGCCGCCTTTCAGGGCGCCGTCGGCACCTCGAACACCGACGACGTGCCTTGTTCTGCCGTGCCGCCGGCGATGTCAGTAGCGCTTGTACGGCAGGAACTTGCCCGACATGGTCAGTTTCACCCGATCGCCTTTCTGGTCGGGCTGACGCTCGAGCGACATGTCGAAATCGATGGCGCTCATGATGCCGTCCCCGAATTCCTCCTCGATCAGTTCCTTCCAGGTCGTGCCATAGACCATGACCAGTTCGTAGAAGCGGTAGATCAGCGGGTCCGTGGGCACCGCGCCGGGCAGCGAGCCACGGTAGGGAATGGCCTGAAGCAGTCCGGTTTCCGCGGCGTCGAGACCGAACAGAGCTGTGGCTTGTTCGGCGGTTTCCCGAGCCATCGACATCTGGCCGAGGCAGGCAGCGCAGGTCCAGGTTGGCGAATGGCCGAGCGTCGCGGCGATCTCCGCCCAGGTGAGCCGCCTTTCCTGCTTGATCGCCAGGATCTTGCGGCCGAGTTTGGTTTTTGCGTCGTGCATCGAGGCCTCCTCTCCGCTTCTCGCTCACTGCGCGCACGCATCGCGCGCACGCACTGCTGAGCAAGAGGCGTGCCGACACCATCGTGCGACGTTTTTCGAGCAGGCGGCACGAATTGAGGGCGACGCGGCCAGCCACCAGCCGCACGCTTGATCCGCGTGAGTGTGCCGGCGCTGCGGGTGCAGCGTGCGGCGCGGGAGCGTGGCCTCGCCCGCTCAGCGGGTGCGGTGTACTGTTGGCGCGCCGTCCCCGGGAGGCGTCCCATGGAACCCGAGCTCGTCCCTTATTCGCCCATCCTTCACCGACCGCCCTTGCGTTGGCCGAATGGCGCGCGCGTGGCACTTTGGGTCGTGCCGAACATCGAGCACTACGAATACCTCCCGAAATTCGTTCGCACGCGCGATCCCTGGCCACGCTCGCCGCATCCCGACATCCTTGGCTACACGTCGCGTGACTACGGCAACCGCGTGGGCCTCTGGCGCCTGTTCCGGGTCACCGACGATTTTGCGCTCCCATGTACTGTCAGCCTCAACATGACGGTAATCCAGCATTTTCCGGCAATCTTCGAGGCAATGGAAAAACGCGGCTGGGAGTATATGTCGCACGGCCTCTATAACACGCGCTACCACTGGGACTTCAGCGAGGACGAAGAACGTGCGGCGATGCAGGAAAGCCGTGCCATTCACCGCACGCTCACCGGCCAAGAACAACGCGGATGGTTCAGCCCGGCCATCACCAACACGCTGCGCACCTTCGATCTGGCAGCGGAATGCGGCTACGACTACACGGCCGATCTCTACCACGATGACCAGCCGTTTCCGCTGAAGGTGAAGACCGGCAGGCTGCTGTCGATGCCGTATTCGGTCGACATCAACGACGTCATTCTGCACCGCCGGGGCGAGGAAGCGGGTGCGTTCGCGCAGCAGATCCGTGACTATTTTGATACGATCTATGACGAAGGCGCCGAGCAAGGCCGCGTCATGTGCATTGCGCTGCATCCCTACTGGGTCGGTCAACCGCATCGCATCCGGCATTTCCGCGCCGCGCTGGAATACATCCTCTCGCACCCGGGCGTCTGGGTGACGACAGCATCGGCCATCACCGACTGGTATAACGCCAATCATCTGCCGGCGATCGAGGCGCATCTTGCGGCACGGGAGGCGGCCAATGGCTGAGTTCGTGGCCTCGAAGATCCCGCCATCCGACGAACGCCGCGGGGCGGGTATGGACCACGCGCATCACCCGTACCGCACACTGGCCGAGGCACCACGCTTTGCCTGGCCCGACGGGGCGCGCATCGCGTTCACCGTGACGTTGATGCTCGACCATTGGGAACTTGATCCGCCCAAGGATGCCAGCCGTGATCCGCGCGTTGTCTCGCCGCTCGGCAATTTCTTTCCCGACTGGCTGACCTGGAGCCAGCGCGAATACGGTGCACGGGTCGGCATCTTCCGGATCCTCGACGCACTCGACCGGTTCGGCATTCAGCCAAGCGTCGCTCTGGGATCAGCCGCGGTGACGCGCTACCCGGAACTGATTGATGAACTGATGCGCCGTAACGCCTGCTTCATGGCACACGGCAACTTCGCGACGCGGCGGATCACCAGCCGCATGAGCGAAGCCGACGAGCGTCTATTCATCGCCGCGGCGCGCGACGTGGTGGCGGCCGCGACAGGTGGCAGGCCGCAGGGCTGGTGCGGCCAGGATTTCAACGAATCCGCGATGACACCGGTGCTGCTGGCCGAGGCCGGTTTCACCTACACCACCGACTGGGCCAACGACGACCGCCCATTCCTGCTCGGCCCCTACGACGGCAGGCATCTCCTGGCGTTGCCGCCGCAGCCGGAGTGGAACGATCTGGAGTGCATGTGGCTGCGCCGCGTCTCACCGGAGATTTGGGCCGACGGCGTGGCCGAGGCGTTCGAGGTCCTGCATCAGGAAGGCGGCGGCGTGTTCAATCTGACGCTGCATCCCTGGATCGCCGGTCAGGCACACCGAATCCGCTGGCTGCGCCTCGCACTTGGCCGTGTACTGGGCAAGCCGTCGATCTGGCCCACGACGACGGATGAGTTGGCTCGGGTGGCATGCAATCTGCTGGGCGCGTAGCCCGCCGGCGGAAGACTGACCGCGAAAAAAAGCGGCGGAGAGAACCCCGCCGCTCATCCTGTCGATAGTCGCTGGTGTTGGTTGATCAGAAGCGGACGGACATACCGGCCGTGAGGACCTGCGCCCACACTTTGTTGCTGTTCGGGCCGACCTCGTTCTGCAGAAAGTTGAACCCCTTCTGCGAGTTCTCGCCCCAGGCATATTCGGCGACGAGCACCACGCCCGGGCCAAGGCCGTAGACCGCGCCCACGTCGAGACCCCGCGAGGTGCGCGCCCCAACCCCGGCCGGAAGGGCGAAGGGGAGGCCATTGTAGCGGTAGTCGAAGTAGTAGGCGCCGAGAGTCAGAGGAGCCTGCATGATCGTGTACTTGGTGCCGACCACCCAGGCGAAGGCATCTTTGCCGCCGTCGGGCTGCGGGGCAAACTCGCCATTGAAGTGACCAAACATGATGTTGCCCTCGATGTCCCATGAACGGAACAGCGAGAACGCAGCGCCCAGATCGCCAATGCTGAGGCCCTTGTACTGTTGGTTCAATGGCCCCTCAACGCCAAAGCCTGGTGACGTTATCGGACCAGCGGCGTTGACCACGCCGCTGGTTGAGTAGATGCCAGATATGTTCATGCCGACCGGACCGAACGAATTGCGGTAGCGTAGCGCCACGCTGATCTCGTTGCGGAACCGGTTTTCGAAGTCGCCAGCGAACGTGGACGAAGACTGCGTGGCGCAGCCAACGCCGCCGTACGCCTCAGAGCACCCCGAGCCGTCAAACGGCGGCGTGCTGTTCGGCGTGAAGCCGATGCCCCCGTCGAAGCCGGCAATCACCGGACTCGTGTAGATAATGGTCGCCGCCATATACTGGGCACCCTCGTCGGCCCAGGGCCAGACCGGCGCCATGTTCGAGGGGATGTTCGTGCCGGAAAACGAGATCCAGCCGCCGATGTCGAAATCGTCGGTGAGACCCGTCTCGTACAGGGTCTGCGCCGAGATGCCGGTGCCGATGCGCAGGAAGCCCAACTGATCGGTGCCGAGATAAACGCTGGCGTGCCGCACATAGAGTGTGTTGTCACTCGAATCGCCTGACGCACTCTGGCCGAAGGCTGACGAAGTCGGCGATAGACCGCCGGTGACCGCGGTGGTGTTGTTCTCGCGGATCTCGGTGAAGGCGCCGTATTTGATGCCGTTCTTGGTCTGGCCGTCGATGCCGAGGTCGATACGGATCCAGCCATAGATGCCGAAGCCCTGGTTCTTGTTGCCGGCGTTCGTCTTGGGCGTGCCGTTCCCGTTCTGGCCGCTGAACCAGGTCATCATCGGGAACTCGTTCACGAACGAGTTGATGCGCATGTTGATGGTGCCGGGAGCCGGCACGGAGAACGGTGCAGCGCCCTCAGCCTCCAATCCCTGCCCGCCCGAATACGGGCTACCCATCTCCTGAAAACCGTCCAGCTCATTGACCACACCGGTGCCGGTCGGTGTGTCAGGATTGCCCTCCTGCCCCAAAATTCGGCTGGCATTCGCTGACCCTGCCACCAGGCTCAGGATTGCCCCTGCGGACAATAGAAGTCTGAGCGATCGCATTCCATCCTCCTCGTTGCGCCGGAGCCCGGCGGATGTCAGCCCGAGTTACGATGCGCCCAGGCGTGTGCTTGAGGGGAAAACGCGAAACACGACGCCAGGCGTAACCGGACTTCGGATGGACTGTGGCGCAGGCCCCTACAGCCGGGCAACGGCCGACGAAGCCGAATGAGGACTTTCCGAGACACTGTTGCTAGAATGCCACTCAAAATTTCTATCGGGTGGCGCCCCCGGGCATCGGCCGAGGCCTCCGTGAAAGCACGGGTCCGGGCAAGAGAAAAGGCGGCGGGGATAACCCCGCCACCCTTCAGGTCGATAGCCGTTGGTGCCGGTTGATCAGAAGCGGACGGACATACCGGCCGTGAGGACCTGCGCCCATACCTTGTTGCTGTTCGGGCCGATCTCGTTCTGCAGAAAGTTGAACCCGTTTTGCGAGTTCTCGCCCCAGGCATACTCGGCGACCAGCACCACGCCCGGTCCGAGGCCGTAGACCGCGCCCACGTCGAGACCCCGCGAGGTGCGCGCACCAACTCCGGCCGTGACGAACGGGAGGCCATTGTACCGATAGTTGAAGTAGTAGGCGCCGATGGTCATAGGAACCTGCATGAAGGTGTACTTGGTGCCGACCACCCAGGCGAAGGCATCTTTCCCACCCGACGGCTGCAGGGCCCAGTTGCCATTCATGTTACCCCACAAGACGTTGCCCTCGAGGTTCCACTGCCGGAACAGCGAGAACGAGGCGCCCAGATCGTAAAGTCGGAGCCCCTTGTAACTTTGGGACAGACCGTGAGGAGTCAGAACACCAAAGCCTGGCGTCGCTGTCGGTCCCGCTGCCACGATCGGACCCGCAGCGTTGACCGTGCCGCTGGTTGAGTAGATGCCGGATATGTTCATGCCGACCGGGCCGAACGAATTGCGGTAGCGTAGCGCGACGCTGATCTCGTTGCGGAACCGATTTTCGAAGTCGCCCGGGAACGTGGACGAAGACTGCGTGGCGCAGCCAACGCCGCCATACGCCTGAGAGCACCCCGAGCCGTCAAACGGCGGCGAGTTGTTCGGTATAAAGCCGATGGCCCCGTCGAAGCCGGCAATCACCGGACTCGTGTAGATAATGGTCGCAGCCATGTACTGGCCGCCCTCGTCAGCCCAGGGCCAGACCGGTGCCATGTTGGAGGGGATGTTGGTGCCGGAAAACGAGATCCAGCCGCCGATGTCGAAGTTGTCGGTGAGACCCGTCTCGTAGAGCGTCATCGGCGCGATGCCGGTGCCGACGCGCAGGAAGCCCAGCTGATCGGTGCCGAGATAAACGCTGGCATGCCTCACATAGAGCACGTTGTCACTGGAGTCGCTCGACGCGCTCTGGCCGAAGGCTGACGTCGCCGTCGCGAGGCCGCCGGTGACGGGGATGGTGTCGTCCTCGCGGATCTCGGTAAAAGCGCCGTATTTGATGCCGTTCTTGGTCTGGCCGTCGATGCCGAGGTCGACACGGATCCAGCCATAGACGCCGAAGCTCCCAATCTTGTTGCCGCGGTTCGACTCGGGCGTGCCGTTCCCATTCTGGCCGCTGAACCAGGTCGCCATCGGGAACTCGTTGACGAACGAGTTGATGCGCATGTTGATGGTGCCGGGTGCCGGCACAGAGAACGGCGCAGCACCCTCAGCCTCCAGTCCCTGGCCACCCGTGTAGGGGCCACCCATCTCCTGGAATCCGTCCAGCTCGTTGACCACACCCGTGCCGGTCACTGTGTCCGGATTGCCCTGCTGCCCTATAATTCGACTGGCGTTAGCCGACCCCGCCACCAGGCTCAGCATTGCCCCTGCGGACAATAGAAGTCTGAGCGATCGCATTCACTTCCTCCTCGTTTTGTGCCGGGTGCACCCGACAGAACCTGCGGAATCCCACGCTGGTCGGACCGTCAGCGCTTCGTTCCGTCCGAAACCGCCGCATCCTCCGACGTGACCCGGACCCGCACGGCACTATGCGAACAGCATTTGGAGGCGGCAACGGATAATGGTCCGGTGTCAGTACAATCACAGTCGATATGGCAAAAATACAACAGATTTTCTCAGATCAATACTTGGCAACACTAATCGCTCCGGTGAGAAGCCTCACCAGAGCACCTTGTTCACGGTGCGCTATCGGCGCGCGCTGTCAGTCGCCGGCGAGCGGCAGGTTGCGGAACGCCGCGTCCGCAGCCGGCCTTCGCCAGGCCTGCAGATCCGATGCCGATAACGCGATGGAATCGTTCGTTTCCGACCTGGCGATGCGCGCACCCTTCCATGTGCCGTCTTTCGCCAGTGCCATCACCACGTCACGAACCACGTCGACGAAGCCGCGCAACAGCGGTTCCGTCGTCGTTTGCCGAAAAGCGATCGCGTGCGTTGCGCACAGCGTCGGTTGTTCAATGGGCCGGAACACCAGGGAGCCGCGCGCCAACTCGTCGCGAACCGCCATGGCGGGCAGCACGGTGCAGCCCAGCATGCTGCGGACCATCTCTTTGATCAGCGCGAGGCTGTCGATCCGAAACGCCGGTTCGATGCTGAGGCCACGTTGGAACGCCGCGCTCGCGAGGCGTCGCGCAATCCAATGCTGCGCGGGCGGCAGGATCAGCTGGTGTTCGGCCAGCTCACGCAGGCGAACCGGCGCATCGCTCGTTGCCAGGCGCGAGCGCGGTGCCGCGACGAGACCGAGGTTCTCACTGAGCAGCGGCTCGGAACGGAGCTCGTCCAGTTCCGGCGGATCCTGTACGAGCGCGATATCGACCCGACCGGACAGCAGCCAGGCTTCCAGCGTACCGCTGGCTGCCTCTTTCACCTCGAGCGAGACCTCAGGCCAGCTTCTCTGGAACGCCGCGACCAGCGGCGGCACCAACAGAGGGGCCGCTTCCGCCGGCATCGCCAGTGACAGGGTACCACGGACGGCGTCTTCGCCGCCCTGCTGCAGTGGCGCGGCGAGCAGGTGCATGATGGTGTCGAGGCGGCCCAACAGAGAGGTGCCCGAAGGTGTCAGAGTGACGCCGCGTGCATGACGGACCAGCAGCTGCGTACCCAACTCGTCTTCCAGCTTACGGATCTGATGACTGAGCGTGGGCTGGCTGATCCCCAGTTCCTGCGCTGCGCGGCCAAAATTGCCGCGCCGTGCCACCACCGCAAAATAGCGTAACTCGCGCAGCTCGACCCGGTCGCAGCGCGCAACCGAGCGCGAGAGCGCCGACGGCGTAGGCAGATGCGATGTCAGCGCATTCACGGAATGCGCACCTCCTCCCTAGGCAAATGCACTCAGGTGCATAGGTCAGGGGGGTTGATTTGTCGGCGCTCTGGAAGACAGATTAATCAGCGTATATCTGTAGGGTTAACCCCTACACGTCAGGGAAATGCGTCAGGTACGCCGCGTCAGTGCCTCTAATCTGCGGCCCGACCGGTTGTGGACTTGGCTTCGGCATGCATCGGCAAAAAAGCGCGCGGCGCGCCAGCATCATCGCCGCGTGCGCGGCGATGATGGAGACCGCGCAGCTGTTGAACTCTTAGGCTCGCGCCGCATGCGCGCCAGGTTAATCCGCTTCCCGGCTGGACCTCCCGGCGAACGGCGCGGGCAGCGTCAAGGTCAGTGTTGGCGGAGCCAGCCCCGGCTCGCGGCGTAGCGGACGACATCGACGCGGGTCTTGAATCCGAGCTTGTCCATCGCGCGGGCCTTATAGGTCTCGACAGTCTTCACACTGATGGACAACCGGGTCGAGATTTCTTTGCTACTGTGGCCCTCAGCGACGAGATGCAGCACCTCGTTCTCACGCTCGCTGAGCTCCGCGGGGCTCGCCATCGGCGTCTTGGCGCCGCCGTGCGTTCCACCGACGACCTTGGCGGCGATGGCGGGATCGAGGTAGAGGCCGCCCGTCGTCACCGCATGGATCGCCCGCACCAACTCATCCGCCGCGGACCGCTTGAGCAGGTATGCGGCGGCACCTGCCTCCAGCAATTGCCGCAGATACGCGCGGTCCTCGTGCACCGTCAGGATGAGAACGCGGGATTCGGGGGCTTCGGTGCGCATCGCCGCAGCGACCTCGATGCCGCTCATCCCCGGCATCGAGATGTCGAGCACCGCCGCATCCGGCCTTAGTTCCTTGGCAAGTTGCAAGGCAGTGCGGCCGTCGCTGGCCTCACCCACAACCTCCAGTTCGCAATCGGCCGCAACCAGCGCGCGCATGCCGGCCAGCACGATCGGATGGTCGTCGGCCATAAGAACACGGATCGGCGTCATCGCGACCTCCGCAGATCAGCGGCATGACGACGACGGAGGCAGCGCGACGGGGCGCCGCCCAGACTGTTGGTTCGCTTCAAGTCAGCCTCCCTATCTTCCACGGCCTCCTTTCCGGGGCCTTGCCGGTCTCCTGGCGGGGTCCGCCATCGAGCCGGGTAGCCCGACAGAATGGCCCTTCTGATCGAGCAACGGAAGAGGGGAGTCACAGATTACTTATGTCAGGATAATGCCTACACAAGCTACCCGCGGATGTGGCCGCGATGTCACGTCGAGGTTGCGAACGTGCAGGGCGGGATTAGAGAGGAACCGTTATGAAGAGCGTGGTCCCGGCACCCGGAGCGGTTTCGATCTCCAGTGTGCCCCTCACCAGCGCCAGGCGTTCCCGCATGCCGATCAGTCCGAAATGCTCCACGCCGCCGCTGGCCAGCTCGCAGCGCTGAAGCTCGAAGCCCCGGCCGTTGTCTTCCACGATCAGCCGCGCCTCGTCGTTGTTCGCCTCCAGGATGATTCCGGCATGGCTCGCGTTGGCATGCTTCACAACATTGACGATCGCTTCCTGCGTCACGCGGTAAAGCGCCGTCTCGACCGGCTGTGGCAGACGCTCGCCGTTCAGGTGCACCTGAAGATCGAATTCGATTTGGGAGCGTTCGCGCCACTCCTCGAGGTATTGCGCAAGCGCGCTGTGCAGGCCCAGATCGTCAAGCACGGTCGGGCGCAGCTCCCGTGCCATCCGGCTGATCTCGTGGCCGATCTCCGTCGTCAGGCACTTTAGCTCGTCGAGCTTGGTCGCCGCCGGAGTACCTGTGCCGCAACTCTTGTCGATCGAATTGAGACCGAGTCTCACCGCAGTGAGGTACTGGGCGAGACTGTCGTGCAGTTCCCGGGCGATGCGTTGTCGCTCATCCTCCTGCGCGTCGACCGTTCGCTGTAAAAGCTGCTGACGCTCCTGGTTGGCGCGCGCGAGGTCGGCAGCCAGCGTGCGGTAGCGGCGCTCGCTGTCGCGCAGTTCGGCCGCGCCGCGCTGCAATTCCTCGCCGGCGTCGTGCAGTGAGCGCGCGACCGCGTCGGTCTCGCGGAGACCGGTCGGTTGCAGGGGTACGAGCTGGCCGCGCCCGACCGCCGCGGCATACTCCACGAGACCGGAGATCGGCCGCGCAATGCGCCGGCCAATGAGGATAGCGAGCGACAGCGCCAGCAACAGCGCCGCGGCGCCGACCAGGATCAGAACGTGCATGGAACGATTCAGCGGCGCATACAGCGTCTTGAGCGGAATGGCGATGGCGATCGTCCAGTTCACCGGCCTGACCCGGTCGAAAGCCATCTTCACCGGGACGCCCTCGCGCGAGACAAAGGGCAGCCAACCTTCCTCTGAGTGTGCAGTGAGCTTGAGAAAGTCGGGCGTGCCCGGCTGGCCGACATAGCGCTCTGGGTCGAGGGTGCGCGCGAGCGTGTGGCCCTGCTGATCGAGGACAGCGGCAATCCAGTCATGCGGCAGGTGCAGTTGGTCGAGCAGCAATGTGAGCGCCGGAAACACATTCATACTGGCGACGTAGGCGAGATTCCGCCCCTCGAAGATCGGCACGCTCAGCCAGACGGCCGGCTCATGCGTGACGGGATCGATCGTGAGATCTGATACGTCAGGCTCGCGCGTGGCTGCCACCCTGCGCAGCGCCTCCGGATCAGCGAGGGGGGGCAGGATGGAACCGATCGGAGCCCTGGTATTCATCAGCTCGTTGCCGTTCAGGTCGCTGAGGATCACGGTCATCCCGTGCTGCTCCATGTCGCTGTGGGCGCGGTCATAGAAGCTGATGAAGCCTTCCCCTTCCACGGTGCCGACATTGGCGATGACGAAGAGATGGCTTCGCAGCGTCGCCAGCTCGCGTTCGAGCGCCCGGGCGAACTCGCGCGTCCGGCCGCGCACGGTTTGCGCCAGCAGTTCCTGCTCGTGTTGAGCCGCGCGAATG
>Ga0123356_10006775_pt1 | contig 11527 bp, 12 predicted proteins | sample TergutEmb28metaG_2_FD_92546 | JGI IMG/M metagenome (GOLD analysis project Ga0123356, IMG submission 92546) | Embiratermes neotenicus P3 segment gut microbial communities from Petit-Saut dam, French Guiana - Emb289 P3 | ecosystem: Host-associated > Arthropoda: Insects > Digestive system > Gut ... | reverse complement strand
GCCCTGTTTTTTGAAAATTTGCATATCAAAAAGTCAATCCGGCGATTTTTAAACCCGTCCCAGGGCTATGAATTAAGGGCAGACAAGGATTTTGACCTTATAATTGACCGCTGTGTAGAAAAACACGGCTCTGACTGGCTTACCCCTCCGCTTGTAAACTGCATAAAAAAAATTCGCCAAAAGGCAATTTCCAGCAATTCTCCTAACCCCTATCCCCTAACCCCTGCCCCCTACCCATACCCGACCTCTTTTGCTCTTTATCGCGGCGGGAAACTGGCTGCCGGGGAATTTGGCATAGTTTGCAACAAAGTCTATACGAGTTATTCCGGCTTTTATGAAGAGGATAATGCAGGTACGGTACAACTTATTTTAACGACACATTATTTACAAGAACACGGATTTTCTTTTTTTGATTTGGGTATGCCTATGGACTATAAAACTGCTCTTGGCGCAGTAAATATAAGTCCAAATGAATTTATTCAATTGTTTCGTGTGAAACCGGTTTTTTGTTCTTTCTGACAAAAATAGGATCAAAATATTTTTCTACATCAATTTTTTCTATTAAAGATTTCAGAACAATGCGGTAAATAAAAAAGCTGGAGGCAATGGCAGCCAAAAAAATAAGGCTAAAGCTTGAAGATTGGGCTGCTTCCGATATGTGCGGAGCTATAAATCTGCTGAACAAAAAGATAAGTACAATAAAGCTTAATACAGCGACTATTATATTAAACAACGTTGCTCCAAGAACGAATAATACTGTATTAACTTTTTTATTCATTTTCTTTCTCTTTTTTTGCCGGTAAAAATATTGCGATCAGCAGTAATATACAACACACAACTACGGCAGCATCAGCAATGTTGAAAGTAGGCCAGCGCTGCCAGCCGAATATTCCATAAAATTTTACATCAATAAAATCAACGACTCCCTCTTTCCGGAAGATGCGGTCGATAATATTTCCGAATCCGCCGCCAATAATGCCTGCTGCCAGCCAGCGCTGAAAGAGGGTAAAATCATTGGATTTGAAAAAATACCATATTAGAAAACACAAAACCAGAATTGGGACAATGATAAAAAGAAAAGGCCTGAATTGTTCAGGAAGATTCCGTCCTACGCTAAACGCTATTGCCGGATTCCGCACATGAATGATCTGCAGAAAATCATTGTTAAAAACCTGAGTAATAAAACTGGGGTGATTCGGCTGAATTTTTACAATAATTGCTTTTGTAATCTGATCTACCAAAATAACAAATGCTGTCAGCGACAACGGCAGAAGTTTTTCTTTCAGAAAATTTTCCTTCGGAAAATTTTCCTTTAGAAAACTCTTTTTCACAACTGGTTTCATGTCCACTCCAAAAAATTACAGCCCCGTAGGGACATCTATAAATTCGGCATCAATGCCGATTTCCGCAATACAATGACGTTTAACAGCCTGAAGACCCCAGGTTTCTGTGCAGTAATGACCGCCTGCTATCATATTGAGTTTTCCTTCCAGACATTCATGGTAAACACTATGGGCGCTTTCACCGGTTACAAATAAATCTAATCCTTCTTCGAGCGCTTCTTTTGCAGAGAACGCAGCGCCGCCTGACACAACGCATGCGCTTGCACAATCTTTCTTGCCGAAGGGGAAAATGCCTAATGGCGGCCTTCCCATAAAACTGATTTTTTTAACTGCTTCATCAATTGTTACAGGTTTTGGAAATGTTCCTTTATAGCCGACTTTTCGCCCGTGATAATCGCCGAATGGTTCAATGTTTTCCAGTCCCAAACGCTCCGCCAGGACTGCATTGTTTCCGAGTTTTGGATGCTGATCCAGGGGCAGATGTACTGCGTAAAGACAAATATTGTTGTCGAGTAAAAACTTTATCCGCTGCCTGAGATTCCCGGCTATCTTTGGTAAATCACCCCAAAACAATCCATGATGAACAAAAAGCATTCCTGCGCCCAATACAGCGGCTTGTTCAAAGGTTTCCATGGCGGCATCTACGCCAAAAGCAATTTTACGGACAGGAGAGCCATCGTTATCAACCTGAATTCCATTTAAGGATTTATCACTTGAAGCAAAGCCATCTATATCAAGAAAACTCTTAAAGAATGTGTCTAGTTTTGCTGTTGTCAGTTCTGAACTCATTAGAAAAGTTTAACAAAATGAAGAAATAAAAAAAAGGGTGCCAGGCGCAGCCTGACACCCTCATGTAGGTTATTTTATCTTAACCAAATTTCTTGCTGGCAATCAACAAGGAAGCACAAACCATTATATATACACCAATCTGCTGTAATGCTACCCAGAGATCTTTAAAGCCGCTGCCAATCCAATTGATAATTACGAGGACGACAAAAACAGCCCAAATAATCGCAACAATAAATATCAGGAGATCCAGGATGGAAATCTTGACATTGAACATTTCCAATAGAAGGAAAATACCCGCTAAAAATGCGATAACACCGGCGATTACGACAAAAATATCGCCCTTAAGTACTGAAGTAATGATTGCTGCTAAATCTCCTCCCTTGTGGAATGTAGCCAGAACACCAGTTGCCAGAAGATACAATGCAACTGCAAGTTTCCAAATAAAACTTCCTAATCCTTTCATAAAAACCCCTTTTTACCATGTTAAAAAAGTCATTTTAATAGCTCAACGAACTATAGGAGAATCTTACAGTATTATTTAAAAAAAAACAAGCCTATAAATGGGTACAAAATACAAATATTTTTTATTAAGCTTCAAAAAACTTAAAAAAAACTAAAAAACACTATTTAATCACAATATTTACAAGTTTGTCGGGAACGATTATTACTTTGACCACAGTCTGCCCTTCCAGCCATTTTTGAACTCCGGGTTTGGAAAAAGCGATCTTTTCAAGCTCTTCTTTTGCGATTCCTGCCGCTGCAGTAAATTTATCGCGGATTTTACCGTTTACCTGAACCACAATGTTAACCTGATCATCAAACGTTAATGCCTCATCATAAGTTGGCCAACTGCAGGCTGACACAGATTTGTTATTGCCCAGTTTTTCCCAAAGTTCTTCGCCTAAATGCGGCGCATAAGCGCTGCTCATTATCACCAGAGGCTCCCACAGGGTACGCGGAATAACATCTAATTTGGCAAGCTCGTTGGAATAAATCATCATCGCGCTTATGGCAGTATTAAAGTTAAGGGTTGAAGTATCTTCGGTTACTTTTTTGATGGTCTTATGCAGCAATTTTGTTAACTGAGACATTACTTCATCGCTGATTTGCAGATTTGCACTCTCTGCATTTTGTTCTCTATTCCCTGTTCCCAATCCCCTGTCCCCTAGCATCCACAACCGTTCTAAAAAACGTGACACGCCGATAAGACCTGCAGTAATCCAGGGTTTACTCACTTCCAAGGGCCCCATGAACATCTCATAAACCCGCATAGTATCGGCGCCGTAATCTCTTATTACATCATCGGGGTTTATAACATTTCCCCTGCTCTTGCTCATCTTTTGATTGTCTTCTCCCAAAATCATTCCCTGGTTGATAAGCCGCTGGAATGGTTCAACAGTGTTTACAAGACCAAAGTCATAAAGAACTTTATGCCAGAATCTGCTGTACAAAAGGTGTAATACTGCGTGTTCTGCGCCGCCAACGTACAAGTCTACCGGCAGCCAGTAATCAATTTTATCTTTGGCGGCAAAAGCCTTATCGTTTTTTGGATCGAGGTAGCGAATGTAGTACCAGCAGGAACCAGCCCACTGCGGCATAGTGTTTGTTTCTCTTTTTGCTTTTCCGCTGCACTTGGGGCAGGAAGTATTTATCCACTCTTCAATGTTTGCAAGCGGCGACTCTCCGGTACCGGTGGGTGCGTAGGATTTTACTTCCGGCAATATAAGCGGCAGGGCGCTTTCGGGTAACGGGACGATACCGCAAGTATCGCAGTGTACAACAGGGATCGGTTCACCCCAATACCGCTGACGGGAAAAAATCCAGTCCCTCAATTTGTAGTTGACTGCTTTTTTGCCAAGCCCCTTTTCTTCAAGCCATGTTGAGATTTTTTCTTTTGCGTCAACTGTTGGAAGACCTGTAATAAAACCGGAGTTTACAGAGTATCCGTCCGCCGCAGTACATTCAATCGGCATTTCTGAATAGTTTTTTCCGGCTTCCGGTTTTTCGTCAGCTACAACTTGCACTATCGGTAAATTAAATGTTTTTGCAAAATCCCAGTCTCTGTCATCATGGGCAGGAACAGCCATAATTGCGCCTGTCCCATAGGAGATAAGAACATAGTCGGCTATCCAAATTGGAATCTTTTGGTCGTTTACAGGATTGATCGCATACGCTCCGCAAAATACACCTGTTTTTTCTTTTGCAAGGTCGGTACGTTCAAGATCGCTTTTAAGCGCTGCCTTTTCAATGTATGCAGTTACCGCTTGCTTTTGTTCTGCTGTGGTAAGTTTTTCTACAAACGGATGTTCCGGCGACAGTACCATATAGGTTGCGCCAAAAAGAGTATCGGGGCGGGTTGTGTAGACTTCCAGCGTTTCGTCATGACCATCAATTTTGAAGGTGACATTGGCTCCTTCGCTGCGGCCAATCCAGTTACGCTGCATAAGTTTTACAGGTTCCGGCCAATCAAGGATATCAAGGTCTGCGAGCAGTCTTTCGGCATAAGCTGTTATTCTTAATATCCATTGACGGATGCGTTTACGGCTTACTTTTTCGCCGCAGCGATCGCACATACCGTCTTTTACTTCTTCGTTGGCAAGGCCGGTCTTACAGGACGGGCACCAGTTGATGGGACTTTCTGCTTCATAGGCAAGGCCTTTTTCAAAAAGTTTGAGGAAGATCCACTGTGTCCAACGGTAATAATCCTGGGTAGAAGTATCAACTTCGCGATCCCAGTCGTAAGAAAAACCCAGTGCTTTAATCTGGGTACGGAAACGTTCGATATTAGCCGCTGTTGTAATAGCAGGGTGCGTACCGGTTTTTATTGCATAATTTTCGGCGGGCAGGCCAAATGAGTCAAAGCCCATAGGGTGCAGGACATTGTAGCCGTTCAAACGAAGGTAACGGCAATAAATGTCGGTAGCCGTATAGCCTTCGGGGTGCCCGACATGGAGGCCCTGGGCAGATGGATAGGGGAACATATCTAATACATAAGAGCGCTTGTCTTTGGGGACAGAAGGGTCTTCTGTCGTCTTAAAAGTCTTGTTTTTTTCCCAATATTTTTGCCATTTGGGTTCGATTGTTTCAAAAGGATATTTTGCCATATACAAGGAATTATAGAGAATTCTTTGATAAGTGTCAGGCACCTTTTAATAAAAGTAATAATATGTTATAATCCTCTATAAATATGGATTATTCTTTTACCCATACGCTGACAGGTCTTTTTGAACATTCTCTTGTATCTGCAGAACGCCCTCTGCGCTGTATAGTTATTGTCAATTCTGCCGCCGGAGGATTTATGATAAAATCCAGGTTTCAGGATAATAAAAAAATATTAAAAGATTACCGGCAAAAAGCCCAGGTTAATCCGAAGAGGCAAATCTACAAAAATGTGATTTTGGAACTTACGGATGGTAAGGGTTGCGCCGGAAGAATAACCAGGGAGATAATTGGCAGAGCAGAAAAAGACCCTATCCCCTTCTACTTGATTGTATGTGCGGGCGGTGATGGCACCCATGGGGAGGTCATGTTTGCTCTTTGTAATGCGTCTGCTGAAGTTCGTTCAAACATGGCAGTGCTTAAGCTCCCTATGGGAACAGGCAATGACGGAGCAGGCAGCGCCAATCTGGAAGAAGCTTTGGACAAGCTTATTCATCCGACTTTTATTGATTTTGCCCCGGCTGTTAAATTAACAACCGCTCCATCGGGACCGTCAAGCTCTAATGGACCGTTTTTTGCTTTTAATATTCTTTCTGTTGGATTGGACGCTTTTGTTACACATATGACCAATAAAATGAAAGGAAAAACCCCTGGCGATTCTTACAAGTTCTGGATAGACATTGCCTGCTTGTTTTACGAATGCAAGTATAAAGTAGACTTATTTGATGTAAAGGCGTTTGACAATAAAAATAACGAAGTCATTTCTTTTAAGGAAAAACTTCTGCTTTTGGCAATGGGCGCTTCCGGCCATCGAACTTATGGTTCCGGGCAAAAGGTTCTCCCTGATGATCGCAATGTTTGCGCAATGAAGAAAATGTCACTCTTTCGTAAATTGGCTGTTAAGAAACAGGTAAAATACGGCAGTCATATCAATAATCCTGAAGCAATTATTTTTGACGCACACCGTCTGGAATTTTCGGGCAAACATCCCATACTTGCGCAAATGGACGGCGAAGCCGTTCTTTTACAGCCGGATGATTTTCCGGCTGTAATGGAACTTACCGCGCCCTTAATTCCGCTTTTAAAACGACTTTAATTTACCTGTCTTATACTGATCGGTCCGCTTGTATTTTGATTAATTCTGGGAGATCCCCTATATCGTATTGAACCGGCTCCGCTTGCATTAATATTCAGGTTTTCTGAACAGCTTATACTTATATCCCCTGCTCCGGATAATCTGATTGTAGAATCAATAGTTTGAAGCTCTAATGCCTTAACATCACCAGCGCCAGATACAGCAAAGTTGGCTGAGTTTGCTCTTCCGGATAAATTTAAATCACCAGCGCCAGATATTTCTATGGAAAGACGGTTTACATCCAATTCAGCTTTGCCGTTGCCAGCGCCTGTTATTATAAATTCCAGCGAATCGGCAGTAATTTTATCATGCGCTGTAAAATCACCAGCACCTTGAATTGAGACACGATTCAATACAGGCGTTGAAACTGTCAGTACCGGAGTTCTGCCGGAACCAAAAGAGATTCTTCTTGTTGTACGGATAACAAGTTCGTTATTTACAACTTCTATTATAATGTATTCACGAACGTTTGGCTGAACAAGCAGCGTAACAGTATCGGAAGGCGCGGCATAATAATGGATATCAAAACTGCCTTCAGTTCTTATTGCATTAAATGAGCCAACTTTAATTTCATAAGTTTCCTGATTGCCTCTTGCATTAATTCCGCCGGGTTCAGATAAGCTAACGACTATGCAGCCGCTAAAACAAAAAACGATAAATGCTGCGATTAAAAAAATACAGATTGCTGATTTTAGATTCTTTTTCATAAATTTATCTTCCTTTCCATGAGTTTTGATGTGAGAACAAATAAAACACCGGCTTCCAGCAGTGTAAGCAAGGCTAACAGCGGGATAGCTATTGTGTCGAGTGTGATGGTAATCATAAATAAAAACCGTTCTACTACGCCAAACGGCGCTAATAATATCTGCAGTAAGCTGGCAATATAAAAGCAGGCACATGCCAATAGAAAAGCCAAAAAGCCTGATGCGGGCATTTTAAAAAAGATCGATTTTTTCGCTGTTATACAAAATAAGATAACCATTAATACCAAAAGGTAACCGGCTATCAATAACAGGATATTCCAAATGATGAATGTTATCCCTGAAAGGTTCTGGTTTAAATAACTCCAAAAAATTTGCCGGACATTGTTACCGGTTAAATTGAAGGATAAACTTACCTGTGTGATGATAACAAAAGCCATTGTGATTACATCCATAACCGTCATTGTTGTAATACTTGCAAGTAGTGTTTTCCAGCGCGGTGCGGGGGTTAATGCGTACAGAGTTGCTTTTTGCGCGGAGAATAACCGGCTGATTATGGCGACATCACTTCCTATATTAGCTGTAAACATTACGGCTATCGCTACGCCTCCAAGGGATACAGCAGTAACAAGAGCTGCAAATGGGAGCAATCCCAGCAAGCCTAGTATTAAGAACACTGTATTCATAATAAAAATTACAGCGAATACCGGACCTCTAATATGGAACCCGGCTAAAAATGCATACTTAAATTGTGCCTTCATTGATAAATACCTCCAAATAAGCCTGTTCTATGGTTTGACCGCGTTCTTCCCTTATGGTGTCGCACATACCGGAAAACACAATCTTTCCTTTTGATAGAAAAAATACACTGTCAAATATTCGTTCTATATCTTTGACAAGATGCGTAGATACAAGAGTAGATGCTCCCTGCGGCTGCATGGCGAGTATGGCATCTATGACGCGCGTTTTTCCTACGGGGTCGATGCCATCCAATGGTTCATCCAGAAGATACAGTTTTGTTTTGCGGGAAAAAGTTAAACCCAACACAAGGCGTTCTTTCATTCCCTTTGACAACTGTTTTATATGAGTACTCTGAATATTCTCAAGTTCTAAAATACGCATAAGCTCATCTGCGCGTTCCTGTAAGTAGTCATCGTACATCTCGCGGTAAAACGTGAATGCATCACGTACTCGCATCCAGGCCGGGAAAACAAGAGCATCAGGGCAAAAACCGATGGTTTTTCTGGCATCAGGTCCTGGTGTTGCGTTATCACAATAACGAATCTCTCCTGCCGTTGGCTGAAGCAGCCCTGCTACAGTCTTTAGTAACGTAGTTTTTCCGGAAGCATTTGGTCCTAAAAGGCCTGCAATTTGCCCGGCTGGTATTGACATATCAACACCTTTCAGAGCCTGGCAGTTTACAAAGTGTTTTTCAAGACCGGAAATATTAAGAATTGTTTCCATGTTTTGCTCCTTCTTTCATAAATAATTCAAGTTCATCCAGGATTTCCCTGTCTTTGCGGCCCAAGGCGCGCATTTCTTCTACAAAACGGCGCTGAGAATCCAGAGCCAAATCGCAGCGTGTTTTTTCAATCATTTTCACTTCCTCCGTAAAAAAATATCCGGTGCCTCTTTTGCTGTTGATCAGCCCGTCCCGCTCCATTTCCTGATATACTCGCTGCATTGTGTTTGTGTTCACCTTTAATATTGCGGACATCTCACGAATGGACAGAATGCGTTCTCCAGGAGAAATATCCCCCCGGACAAACGCCCGGCTGAACTGGAGAATTATTTGACGGTAAATAGGGCTCCGGTCATCAAACGCCAATCTCCACTGTTCCCATGGTAACATTGTACTACCTCCATCACTGTACTATTATGCTAGTACACTAGAACTGTTTTGTCAAGGGGTTTTTGAAAAAATTTTATGAATTTACATTATTCTTTGCAATACCATAAAAAGCGCAGTTCCGCCAAAAATGCTGATTAGAGGGTTGCGTCTCCAAAGGTGGACACCGGCTGTAAAAGCCGCAGCGATAAGGGCTGGAATTATTTCGCTTATGTGTGTCCTGGCAGGGACGGTTAGAGTATTAAAAGCAAGGACTGTCATTGCTACAGGAGGAACTGTTTTTTCTACAAAATCGAGAAAGGCTGTTTTGCGCTTGCTCGCTATTGTGCCGTTTTCTAAGACTTCCGAAGGAAAGTCACTGCTGCCGGATTTTTCCCTGAATAATAAAAATGGAAAGACGCGGCAAAAAAAGATTGCAACAGCCATTACAATGCTAAGAAGCAAGGCTTCGTTGATGTTTGTTGTCATGGCAGCTCCTGGGAACTTTGCACTTTGGGTTCGTTGGAGGTTCCCTGTTTTTCCTGCAGTTTTTCTTTTTTGGGTAAAAATGAACTGAAAGCCAACGCAAGAGCCATAGCCCCAAGCAGGGAAATACGCATCGGGAAAAAAAGTGTGCACAAAACAGCCGGCACAGCCGAGACAATAAAAATCCAGGGCGTTCTTAAACGCAGAATCTGTTCTATCATTAAAACAATAAACATGGCTGTAAGTGCATAACTAATTCCGCCTGTATTAAAAGGAATAAGACTGCCGATTACTGCGCCGAGTACTCCGCCAAAAACCCAGTAGCCGTGATTTAAAAGCGTTACAAGAAACATAAACCGGGAGCGTTCAGTTATGTCTTCGGGTTTTATCACAGCGGCGTTTTCCGGCATGGACGATAACAATGCGAAGGTTTCATCTGACATTCCAAAGATTAAATACCAGCGAAGACGGCCTGTACTTCTAAAACGGTTCATCATGGAAAGACCATACGCGATATGCCGGGCATTCACCATAAGCTGAACCAGTACCGCTTCCCAAAGAGTAGTTCCTGCGGCAAACAAACCAACAGCAATATACTGCCCCGCGCCTGCATACATGATTGTGCCCATAACCAATGCAAGCCACCAGGGATAACCTTCGTCAGCCAGAAGAAAACCAAAAGCAGAACCGATGGCAAGATAGCCTAACAGAACAGGAATGGAGTATCGCAGGGCTTTCCGGAAAAGCATTATTTTTTAATACTCTTGATAAAGTTCTCCAGAATATCGTCAACATCCGGCTTGCCTATTTCCTGCAGACTGTATTCTACACGAGTGCATGGCTTATCGATTTTTATTACCCGCTGCAAATCAATCGGTGTAGCGATGACTACCGAATCGCAATCAGCTTTGGCGATTGTGGCGGATAGGTCTTTCATTTGCTGTTCGCCATAACCCATTGCAGGTAACAAATTGCCGATGTCGGGATAAATACGGAATGTTTCGGCAAGTTTGCCTACAGCAAATGAACGAGGATCGATTATGTCTGCCGCGCCAAAGCGTTTAGCCGCAACAATGCCAGCGCCGATTTTCATTTCTCCGTGGGTAAGAGTCGGTCCGTCTTCGATGACCAATACACGCTTGCCGCGAATTACTTCGGGTTTGTCCACGGTTAAAGTCGAGGCGGCATCAATCACGACTGCATTTGGATTCACCAATTCAATATTTTTTCTTACTTCCTGAATTTTATCAAAATCGGCACTATCGATCTTGTTGATTACTACAACATCTGCAATGCGCAGTGTAACTTCTCCGGGATAATAGGAAAGCTCATGTCCTGGGCGATGCGGATCGACTACAGTAACCATCAGGTCGGGTTTGTAGAACGGAAAATCGTTATTTCCGCCGTCCCACAGAATAACATCGCAGCCATTAGGATCGTTTTCTGCGGCGCGCAAAATCGCTTCGTAGTCCACACCTGCGTAAATAACATTTCCACGGGCGATATGAGGCTCATATTCTTCCATTTCTTCTATAGTACATTTATGTTTTTTTAGATCTTCAATGGCGGCAAATCGCTGTACTTTTTGGGCTTCAAGGTCTCCGTAGGGCATGGGGTGGCGGACTGCAATAACTTTCAGGTTCCGTGCCATTAACGCTTCTGCTATTCGGCGCGATGTTTGGCTTTTTCCGCAGCCTGTGCGAATCGCTCCAACTGCGATTACCGGCTTTGTACTTTTAAGCATGGTGTTCTTGTAACCCAGCATTGAAAAGTCAGCGCCCGCGGCGTTTACTTTTGCACCCAACCCCATGAGTGTTGTGTAGTGAATATCGCTGTATGAAAAGACACATTCATCGGCATCAAGTTCCTTGATCAATTTTTCTAAATCATTTTGATCATAAATGGGAATGCCCTGCGGATATAGACTGCCGGCAAGAGATGCCGGATATTTACGGTCTGCAATGTCGGGAATTTGTGCGGCGGTAAAAGCCACCACATTATAATTAGAGTTATCCCGGTAAAAGGTGTTAAAATTGTGAAAGTCCCTGCCGGCTGCGCCGATGATGATAATTTTTCGCTGTGTCAT
>Ga0123356_10006774_pt1 | contig 11528 bp, 7 predicted proteins | sample TergutEmb28metaG_2_FD_92546 | JGI IMG/M metagenome (GOLD analysis project Ga0123356, IMG submission 92546) | Embiratermes neotenicus P3 segment gut microbial communities from Petit-Saut dam, French Guiana - Emb289 P3 | ecosystem: Host-associated > Arthropoda: Insects > Digestive system > Gut ... | reverse complement strand
CTCTTGCAGAGTCTTACGTCTTCTCGCACCAAGCTTCGTGCCGCACTCCAAAACACGGAGACAAGCGACTTCAGCGGTGCAGGGCGCGGCGGGACGTTGCTCTACGATGCCCTTGGTCTCGCATCGAACGAGCTGATGAAGACACAGCCAGGACGCACGGCACTCGTGGTTTTGTCGGACGGGATAGATGGGCGTAGTCAGGAAACGCTGGAAGATGCGGTCGAGGCGGCGCAGCGAGTCGATACGCCGGTGTATTCAATCCTATTGACGGAGAACTGGCCGGGTCCGAACGGCAAAAAGGTGCTCGAGAGAATCTCGAACGAGACGGGCGGACACGCGTTTAAAATCTTCCATGGGTTGACCGTGACCCAGATATATGCGCAGGCAGAAGCAGAATTAAGGAACGAATACGTCCTAGCCTATACACCGACTCCGGCTGAGACCAGCGCGGGGTATCACAGAATCCATCTCGCTACGAAGCAAAAAGGCCTAACCGTTCAGGCGCGGGCCGGGTATTTCTCAGGGCGGTAACACGTCCATTGACCGTCGGGCGAGACGCCTCCCGGTTCAGCTATGCCGACTTCGGTACCGGCTCCCGCATAGTTCCAGGGCTTCGATGCTTGCATGCCTTAGGCGAGCGTCTCGACCTCGACGCTGAGTACCGGTGGCAAATCGCGCACGATGGCACTCCAGCTGTCGCCGGCGTCGCTAGAGGCGTATACCTGACCGCCGGTGGTGCCGAAATAAATACCGCATTGGTCGAGCGTATCAACCGCCATGGCGTCGCGCAGGACGTTCAGATAACAATGCGACTGGGGCAGACCGTTGGTGAGAGCTTCCCACTCATGGCCTCCGCTTTTACTGCGGAAGACGCGCAGTTTGCCGTCGTGCACATAGTGCTCGCTGTCGCTCTTGATGGGCACGACATAAATCGTCTCCGGCTCGTGCGCGTGGACGTCGATAGCAAATCCGAAATCGGTGGGCAAATTGCCGCTGACCTTGGTCCAAGTGTCGCCGGCATCGTCGGAGCGCATCACGTGCCAGTGCTTCTGCATAAACAGGGTCCCGGGCTTCCGGGGGTTCATGGCTATGTGGTGCACGCAGTGACCAACTTCCGCGGTGGGATTGGGGATGTATTGGGAATACAGCCCCTTGTTAATCGGTTTCCAGGTTGCGCCGCCGTCATCGGTGCGAAATGCGCCCGCGGCGGAGATGGCGATCCACATGCGTTGCGGGTCTCGGGGATCGAGAATGATCGTGTGCAGGCACATGCCGCCCGCGCCCGGCTGCCACTTGGGGCCTGTGCCATGTCCGCGCAAGCCGGTCAGTTCGCGCCAGCTCTTGCCGCCGTCGGTCGAGCGAAAAATGGCGGCGTCTTCGACTCCGGCGTAAACCGTCTCCGGGTCGGTGAGCGAGGGCTCAAGGTGCCAGACGCGTTTGAACTCCCACGGGTGCTGAGTGCCGTCGTACCACTGATGCGTGTGAAGCGGCGCGGTTTCGGTGTCGTAAACGAACTTGTTGCTCTCGCCCTTCGGCCAGCCGCGCGAATCCGTGGTGGGCTCGCCCGGGGGCGTTCCCGGCTGGTGCCAGGTCTTTCCGCCGTCGTCGGACCGCTGAATGATCTGCCCGAACCAACTGCTGGTCTGCGAGGCATAGATGCGATTGGGATCGGCGGGTGAGCCCTTCAGGTGATATACCTCCCAGCCGGGGAAGAATGGTCCGCTAACGTCCCACTTTTTCCGCTTGCCGTCGGAGGTAAGAATGAATGCGCCTTTGCGTGTGCCTACCAGAACCCGAATGTTCATCGTCTGCCCTCCATGGTTGCCTGGGTGACTACCTGGTTCTAAGAAAGGAACTCGAGCGTGTTCCTCCTACGCCCGCTCGTAGGCCCGCTTGAGTCCCGCGATGTCGATTTTGTCCATCTGCATCATGGCTTCCATAACCTTCCCGGACCGTTTCGGATCCGGATCGCTCAACAGCTCCTGGAGCGCGCGCGGGATGATCTGCCAGGAGAGGCCATATTTGTCCTGGAGCCAGCCGCACCGGTCCTTGCGTCCGCCTTCCGCCAGCTTCTCCCACAGCTGGTCAACCTCTTCCTGGGTCTCGCAATCGACATACAAGGATATGGCCGGTGTGAATTTAAAGCTTGGCCCACCGTTCAGGGCTGTAAACTGCTGCCCTTCGAGCTCGAAAGTGACGATCATCACCGACCCTTTCGGGCCCGGGCCGGAATCGCCATAGCGATGAATGCGGTCGATCTTGGAGTTTTTAAAGAGAGAAGCATAGAAATGCGCGGCCTCTTCGGCCTGATTGTCGTACCAGAGGAAGGGAGTGATTTTTTGCATAAGATTCTCCTTTTTGCGGCACCTTTCGCCCGTCGGCATCGTCCGTTCCGGCCGAGATGAGCTTTTCCGCCTCAGAGAACGATCTTGGTTCGGGCCCGGCCTCGCGGCGAGTGTTATTTCACCCTGGCCGCTTGGCTATGACTTCACCTTCATGGGGTTGTCAAAAGGGACCTTCACCCTCAAGCAGTCGAACAAGCTCCGGCACACCAAAAAAGCCGGCTCTTGCGGGCCGGCTTGGAGAACAAGAACCTGCGCCCGCCCGGCGCTATACCACTGCGCCCGCCTCCTCGGGGAGTCCGATCTCGGGCTGCTCGATTTCCTCAAATGCCACGTGCCGTTTAGCCACCAGCATGTAGATGGACGGAACTACAAACAGGGTAAACGCCGTGCCGATGATCATTCCCGTGACCAGCATGATGCCGATACTGTTTCGCGCTCCGGCGCCGGGTCCGGTGGCAAACACCAGGGGCAGGTGGCCGAAGACGGTAGCTCCCGTGGTCATGAGGATCGGCCGCAGACGAGTACCTGCGGCTTCGATCACGGCATCGAGCTTGCTGCGCCCCTGCTCCTGCAAGTGATTGGCGAATTCAACGATCAGAATTCCGTTCTTGGCGATCAGGCCGACCAGCGTGATCAGTCCCACCTGGCTGTAAATGTTCAGCGTCGTCAGTCCCAGAAACGAGAACGTCAGGGCTCCGGCGATTGCGAGCGGCACTGAACCGGCTAGAATGATGAACGGGTCGCGGAAACTCTCAAACTGCGCCGCCAGCACCAGGTAAATCAGAACCCCGGAGAGCAGGAAGGTGCCCAGGAATTTGCTGCCTTCTACGCGCAGCTGCCGCGATTCACCCGCGAAATCGACGGTGTAGCCCTGGGGCAGCATTTGCTTCGCCTGGTCCTCGAGGAAGCTAAGCGCCTTGTCGAGCGGAACCGGAGGCGGGATTACGCCCTGAATGCGCACCGCGTTCAGCTGCTGGAATTTGTTCAGCGAGCGCGGCTGCGTCGTGGTTTCGAGATGGGCGAAGGTCGAAAGCGGCACCAGCTGGTCATTCGAGCCTTTTACGTAGAAGTGCCTCAGCTGGTCGGCGGTTAGGCGGAACTGGCGCTGCACCTGCGGAATGACCTTGTAACTTTGTCCATCGATGCTGAAGCGGTTCACATAATTTCCGCCGAGCAGGGTAGAGAGGTCCGCGCCCGCCTGACTCAAATCCACCCCCTGAGAGCGGAGTTTGTCGCGGTCGAAGACCACCTCGGTCTGCGGCTGGTCGAACTTCACGTCCGTATCGGCGAAGATGAACATTCCGCTTTTCATCGCCTTCTGCACCAGCTGACCCGCCATGTCCGTGAGCTGCTGGGGGGCCGCTGACGAGGATTGAATGACGAAGTCCACCGGGTAGGTTCCGCCGCCGGGGAGTGCTGGGGGCAGCAGCGGAATCACCCGGATGCCAGGAATTTTCGACAACGGTCCGGTGACCTCAAGCAGAAGCTGCTGCGCGGTCTTCTTGCGCTCGCTCCAGGGCTTCAAAACCATGCCCCCGAAACCGCTGCCGGGTTGCGTGATCTGAAAGATACTGTCACTCTCGGGAAACGAGTTGTAGACCTCATACATCTGCCGCGCGAACAGGTTGGTTTGATCGAGAGTGGCGTTAGCCGGCCCCTGGAGCGCGGCAAATACCACGCCCTGGTCTTCGGTCGGAGCCAGCTCATGCTGGGAGAACATGTAGAAGGGAACCGTCAGCAAGACCACAATCACCCACAAGGTCAACACCACCGGCCGGTAGCGAAGGGTGCCTGCGAGCATGCGGGTGTATAGCCCGCGCACTGCCTCGAAGCGGCGGTTGACGATGCCGGCGAATCCCTTTTCCGTGTCCCCCTGGCGCAGGAGTTTGGAGCCCATCATCGGCGAAAGGGTCAGGGCTACGAAACCGGACACAACCACGGCGCCGGCAAGCGTGAAAGCGAACTCGCGGAACAGGGCGCCCGTCAGTCCACCCTGAATGGCCACCGGCGTGTACACCGCCGCCAGCGTGATGGTCATGGCGATGATTGGCCCAACCAACTCGCGGGCCGCGTCGATTGCCGCCCGGAATGGAGGTTTGCCGAGGTGCAGGTGGCGTTCGACGTTCTCCACCATTACGATGGCATCGTCAACCACCAGACCGACCGAAAGCACAATCGCCAGCAGCGTTAGCAGGTTGATGGTGAAGCCCGCGAGCGACATTAAAAAGACAGCGCCGATCAGTGAAACGGGAATCGCGACGACCGGGATCAGGACCGACCGGAAGGATCCGAGGAACAGGAAAATGACCACAATCACGATGAGCAGCGTCTCGGTCAGGGTGTGCAGTACCTCGTTGATCGCGTCCTGAATGTATTCGGTCGAATCGTAAGGGATGCCGACCTGCATGCCTTGCGGCAGTTGCGCCCGGATCCCGGGGATGGCCTCGCGCACCTGCTTGATCACATCGAGCGAGTTCGCCGTGGGCAGGACCCAAACTCCCATGAACGTGGCGGTTTGCCCATTGAAGCGAACGTCGGACTCATAGTTTTCGGCGCCCAACTGGACATCGGCGATCTCGCCCAGTCGCACCACCACCCCGTTTTGCTGTTTGACCACCATCTGACGGAAGTCTTCGGCCGTACGCAGATCGGTGTTGGCGATCAGGTTCACGGAAACGGCGCTGCCCTTGGTGCTCCCCAGAGCCGAAAGATAATTGTTGTTGGAAAGCGCGGTATGAACGTCGGAGGGCGAGACGTTGCGGGCCGCCATCTGCTCAGGCTTCAGCCAGATTCGCATGGCGAAAGTGCGCCCGCCAAGAATGTCGGCGCGTTGTACCCCATTGATCGCAGTCAGTTTGGGCTGGACGACGCGCGTCAGGTAGTCCGTAATCTGGTTCTGATCGAGGTCCTTCGATGAGAAACCCAGATACATGGCCGCGAACTGGTCGTCCGCAGTCTGCAGCTCGATGGTCGGAGCCTCGGCCTCCGGAGGTAGATCGTTGCGCACCTGCGCCACTTTCGCCTGGATCTGCGTCAGCGCGGCATTGGTGTCGTAGTTGAGCTTGAGGTGGACGCTGATGGTGCTCAGGCCCTGTGCGCTGGTCGACTCCATGTAGTCGATGCCGTCGGCGCTGGCGATTACGCGCTCAAGCGGCGTGGTGATGAATCCGCGCACATTGTCGGCGGAGGCGCCGACGTACGTGGTGGTGACCTGGACCACGGCGATGTCGCTGCGCGGGTACTGCCGTACGCTCAGCGATCGGATCGCCTGGATACCGGCAATCAGAATCACCAGGTTGATGCAGATCGCAAGAACGGGACGCCGTATAAAAAGATCCGTAAACTTCATCTAACTGTCCTCGACTAGCTCTCCTCAGGTTTCGGCTTTGGGTTGTCCGGGGGCTGGACGGAGTTGTTGACCTGTACGGCCGCGCCGTTGCGCAGCTTGAAGACGCCCGAGCTTACCACTTCATCGCCAACCTTGATTCCGGAGGCGACAGCGATCCCGACCAGGTCGCCGCGCGAAACCTCCACCTTCACGAACTGCTGGCGCACGCCGCGATAGGTATTACCCTTGGGGTCCTTTAAATCGGTGACCACAAAGACCGAGTCCCCGTAGGGAGCGTAATTGACGGCCGTGGCGGGGAGGGGAATCACCGTATGGGCCGCTCCCAGCCCGAGCTCAACCTGAACGAACATGCCGGGTCGCAACCTGTCCCGCGGATTCGTCAGCGTGGCCTGCACCTGAAGGTTGCGGGTAGCCTCGTTTACCACCGAGTCGATCGCGGTCACACGCCCCTTGAACTCGACCCCGGGCAGGTCGTCGCTCCGAATGGTAAGCGTCCGACCGACAGAGAGCCGGGGACACTCCTGTTGGGGGACGCCGAAATTCACGTAAATGGGATTGAGCGACTGCAAAGGAACGATCGCCTGACCGGCTGGGAGATACTGCCCTAAATTGATCTGGCGGATACCCAGGATCCCTGAGAACGGCGCCCGGATGGTCTTGCGCTCGATTGTGGCCTTGATTTGTCCTGCTCTGGCTTCGGTAGATTTCTGCTGGGCCTCGGCGTTGTCGAAATCCTGCCGCGGAATCACGCCTTCTTTCACCAGCTGCTGCTGGCGCGCGTAATTGATGCGCGCCAGGTCGAAATCGGAGTTGGCCGCCGCCAATTCTGCCCGTTCTTCCCGTGTGTCAAGCTCGACCAGCACATCTCCGGCATGAACCGATTGGCCGGATTCGAAGTGAATCTTGGCGACTGTGCCGGGAAGGTCTGCGCTGACCGTGACCCCTTCGATGGCTGCCGCCGTCCCGATCAGGGGCAGGGTCGCGGGCCAGGTGGTCGTCTTCGCGACAACGGTCGTGACCGCATCCGGAGGCGGAGCAAAGCTTGCGCCTTTGGCAATCGCCGTCTGAATTTGCCGGTACTTAACAAATCCCAGGCCGGCGATGATCAACAACACCACCGCCAGCATTAAAAGCATCCGTTTCGCCATGATTTCCCCTAACGATGGTTACAAAAAAGTCAAAGTCAGCCCTCCGCTTTTGCGGGCGATGCTTTCGTGGGCAATGCTTCTCGGGAGCTGCTCAGCCCTCTCGTAAAAGTTTGTAATTGTAGATGTCTGCGAGATCACACCGGCTCCAAAAAAAATTAGAAGCGCTGGCGGATACAACTCCATCGTGAAGCTGGAGAGTCTGTGCTGAAAAATTCGCAGCGGAAGGTCAGATCGGCTGCGAGCACAACCGGCTTCAGTCCAGCTTATAGGGCGTGTGCTCAACTTTCAAATCTCCTTTTCCCTGGTTGGTCGAATGAGGAGGAGCGAAATCGACAACCTACGGATTTGAGCCCGGCCCCGCCATCAGGCGAAGCCCGTTATACGTAACCGTAAGGTTACATATACCGGTTTCTCAGCTATTTGCACCTTTAGACGAAGGAACCGCGGGCGGGGTAGCGCCCGGGTTCGATCCTGTCCTCTCCAGTTCTGCTAGATTGTTTGCTTCCCATGCAGCCAACCCGAAGTTTTGCCAGCGACAACAATGCCGGCGTCGATCCGGAAGTCCTCGAGGCCATCGCGCGCGCAAACCAAGGCCATGTCGTCGGGTACGGGGAAGATGTGTATACGCGCTCTGCCGAGGCATTGTTCCGGAAACATTTCGGGGAAGCCGTCGAGGTGTTCTTCGTCTTCAACGGGACGGCGGCAAATTGCTTGAGTCTCAAGGCCGTGACCGATTCCTATCACGCCGTGGTTTGCGCCGAAGCCGCGCACATCTATGTCGATGAATGCGGCGCTCCCGAAAAGTTCCTGGGATCGAAATTGGTTCCCGTCCCGACCGAGAACGGCAAGCTGACCGTCGAGGCCGTTCGGTCCCGATACCACGGAATTGGCGTCCAGCATCATGTTCAGCCACGCGTGATCTCGATTACCCAGGCCACCGAAGTGGGCACCGTCTACCAGCCGGAGGAAGTCGCCTCGCTGAGTCGCTTCGCCCATGACCACGGGATGTTTTTGCATGTCGACGGCGCACGAATTGCGAATGCCGCCGCGTCGCTCGGCGCGGGCCTGCGGGAGGTGACCGGCGACTTGGGCGTTGATGTGCTCTCCTTCGGGGCGACAAAAAACGGCGCCCTGGGTGCGGAGGCGGTGGTGTTTTTCCGGCCGGAGCTGGCGGCAAATTTTAAGTTCTACCGTAAGCAGGGGATGCAGCTGGCTTCAAAGATGAGGTTCCTGGCGGCGCAATTTGAAGCGCTGCTAGGGAGCGACCGCTGGCTGCGGAATGCCCAGCACTCCAACCGCATGGCCCAGCTGTTAAAGCAAGGGGTGAGCAAAATCCCCCAAGTCAAGATCGTTTACGAGGTGGAAGCGAACGCCGTGTTTGCCCAGGTTCCGCGACACCGGATTCGCCAGCTTCAGGACCGCTACTTCTTTTACGTGTGGAATGAGGCGGAATCGGTGGTGCGGTGGATGTGCTCGTGGAACACAACGGAACAGGACGTCGAAGAGTTTCTGGAATTTATCCGGCGGAATTTGTAAGACTCGGGATTTCGGCGATCAGCCCCTCCCCCCCTTTTCAGGTTTCTGTTCCCGGGCAAAGGGCGTTTCCATATGGCCCAGTTCTCGCGCTCGTCTCGGGTTCGCCACATTCCGGGGTCCTATTTTGCTGCGGTATTTTCAGACACGCAACCGCCGCCTGGGCAGTGGTATCCACAAATTCTTTGCTCGAGGAGCTACCAGAGAAGCCACTGCAGCATCAAGCAGGAAGGGGCTGTACACGCCTTCTACTGCCTGTACGCCCAAGCCAGGTCAAGGGTAACTGAGGTGAGATCATGAGCAGTTCCGCGATGTTGCAGTCCTTACACGAAAACCTCTCCGGCCGAGCGCAGGTGAAGAGTGTGTTCGGCGAACCCATCAACGCCGAAGGGAAGACAATCATTCCCGTTGCCAAGATTGCCTACGGATTCGGCGCCGGAGCGGGGACCGGCGGCGTCGGCGATACGCGCGCCCGGGGGGAAGGCGGTGGAGGCGGCGGCGGGATCCGCGCCGTGCCGGTGGGCGTGATCGAGGTCAGCTCCCACCAACCGACCCGGTTTGTTCCCATCACCGACCGCAAGACACTGGGGACCGCGGCTATTGCCGGGGTCATGCTTGGCATGTGGCTCGGAAGGAGACGAAGAAAGTAACTGGTGGCTAGCGGCCAGGCTGAGGGGGGCAAACCACCATTTGATCGAACCCGGTCTCGCTGGCTATCGCCCGACGAGCAACATACAGGTGATGTCATCGTGCTGAGGTGTAGCCCCGACGAAAAAGTCCAGATCGACCATCATACGGCTCAGAAGCTTGGCGGGAGGATCATGGATGCCGCGGTTTAACACCCCAAGCAGGCGATGCTCGCCGTATTCTTGGTCACGATCGTTGACCGCCTCGATCACGCCGTCGGTGAAAATGACCAGCCAGTCGTTCGGCTCAATCACCGTGCTGCCGGTTTGGTAGACGGTTTGATCCTGAATTCCCAGCGGAAGTCCGCCCACCTCCAATCGCTCAATCGTTCCCGGGCTGCGGCGAACGATGGGAGCATTGTGTCCGGCATTGATGTAGGTCAGGGTGCGGGTGTGGGGATCATATTCGCCGAGGAAGGCGGTGGTGAAGCGCAGCCCGCTCTGGCTGTTGGTGCATATGTAGTGGTTCATACGTTCCACGAGGTCGCCCAATGGGCATGGAGTCGCAGAGAGCGTCTTCAAGCTCGCCTGAAAGGTTGCCATCAGGAGCGCAGCCGGGATGCTCTTGCCGGCGACATCGGCAACCGCAAGGAGATAGGTCTGGTTCGCACCTTGGGCGAGCGCGCGCGGGAAGACGTCGTAATAGTCGCCGGCCACCGTATTGGCGGGACGAGTTGCGAAGGCGACCTCCAGCCCCGGAACCGCGGGTGGATTCACTGGCAGCAGCCACATCTGGATCTCGCGCGCGATCTGGAGGTCTCGCTTCATAACCACCCGATCGGCCACTTCGAGAACCAGGAGCACAAATAGCAGCAGTCCGCCCCACAGCCGTAAATCAAAGCCGACGAGATAGGTGCCTCCCTTGGTGTTCCACTCCACTTCAGGATTGAAAATCAGTATCACCAGCGCCAGGAGGAGCAGAACTCTGCGGGCGGGAGACAGCTTTTCGAGGATGGCCCAGAAGAACTGCTTGGTGACCTCCCACCAGTGACGTCCGCCATCGATTCCCACGTTGCGGCTGGCATCGATTTCACGAGCATAGAGACGGTAGCTGGCCCGGGCGTCGGCTCGGAATTGGGACCACAGCTGGTTAATTTCGAGGCCATCGGTGACGCGACCCCAGAACTGCTTGGCCCGGACCCGGACGCCCGCACGTGGCGGCGGGGTGGTGACGGGAGGGACAGTCGTAGACACGAACGTGATTATACGTAGCCAAGGTGAATTCGTGAGATGCGGTTGGTGTTTACCCCGAACTAGGCGCACAGGGTCGTCCACGCAGCGCTTGTGTCCTCGGTCGGGCTGAAGAAAGGCGGCTGAGTTTCGAGGCCGCAGGCCAAGGCGAACCATGTTCGTTGCCTTCTGTGACCTCGGTACGGGTCGTGGCCGAGGCCACGAGGAAGTGGCTTTGCGGACCGCTGTTCGCCGGCGGCGGAAGATCCGGTGGTGTCAGTGCCCGAGCCCGGGCCAATGCCTGTGCTTGCGTTCCAACCAATGAAAGGACCGCCTACGGCTGCGCTCGGCAGTGCGATCGGGATGGAACGCTCTCGGCAAAAAGGGAGTAGGCTGTTCAAGGCCGGGCGGGTAGTTCAGCTGGTTAGAATGCGGCTTTCGCCGTTTGCCGATTTTGGGTCGCAACTTGCATCGAGCTGAGCCGGGCGGGGCTGAATCCCAGTCTGCGTCGGTCTCAGAGATCTCACTGCCGGGAGATTAGATTGAGACCATTTCGCGAGCTACCATCGTGTGTACGGTTGTTGTTGGTTGTAATCGGACTTGGGCTGGTGTCACCGGCGACCTTCGCGCAAACCGACGAAATTCAAGTGTACGATGCAGAAATTGCTGAGCCTGGGACCTTCAATTTGATGGTCCACACTAACTTCACGCCCGTCGGCCGGAAAGAGCCCGCCTTTCCGGGCGCCATCATCGCCAATAACTCGGTCAATGGCGCAGCCGAGTGGGCTTACGGGGTAAAGCCCTGGTTCGAACAAGGGTTGTATCTACCGGTTTACAGTCTCAACTCGGCAAATCATGGCCCAACCATTAACGGCTTTAAGATCCGCGAGCTGTTCGTTCGCCCTCATGCTCACGACCGGAAGTTTTTTTGGGGTTTGAATCTCGAATTCAGCGTGAATGCGTTGTACTGGGAGCCAAGACGGATCAGCTCGGAGCTTCGGCCAATCTTTGGTGCGCACCTCCATCGTTGGGATTTCATCTACAACCCAATCATGGATACAGACTACGCCGGCGGCGTCAAAGGTTTGCAGTTTAATCCCGCGGGACGCGTTGCCTACAATCTGAGCAACACCTGGAGTGTGGCGGCCGAGGAATATGACGGTTTTGGCCCTCTCCGCGGCTTCGTTCCTTCGGGTCAGCAGTTCCACGAGACCTGGGCGGTAGCCGATCACAATGCCAGATTACTGAGTGTCGAGACCGGGGTCGGTGTGGGTTGGAGCGGAGGCGGGGACCGATT
>Ga0123356_10006773_pt1 | contig 11530 bp, 8 predicted proteins | sample TergutEmb28metaG_2_FD_92546 | JGI IMG/M metagenome (GOLD analysis project Ga0123356, IMG submission 92546) | Embiratermes neotenicus P3 segment gut microbial communities from Petit-Saut dam, French Guiana - Emb289 P3 | ecosystem: Host-associated > Arthropoda: Insects > Digestive system > Gut ... | reverse complement strand
TGGGAAGATTTCATCGCTTTCATGGCTTTCAGTCAGGCATACTCGATGATATAAGCAAAGCCGTTTAGACTAAGCGGCGTAAAGCGCAGACAATTTCGCGGGGATACGGCATATCCGACGGGCCTATGCAATGCCGTTTTACCGGTACAGCCGTATCCCCCTGAACTGAACAAACGTGGTAAAAATATGAGGGAGGATATCCTATAATGAAAAAAAATTTTAAAATACTTTGCGTGATCATCGCGGCCATGATTTTGGCGAATATGGGCATGACGTCGGTTTTCGCAGCTGAATCGATGACAATAACGGCGGCGACAGTAACCGGCGAAGCGGGCGGTGTGGTAGATGTGCCGGTTTACCTGTCGGAAAATACGGGTATTGCGGGATTTTCATTTGAAATAAGTTTCGACAAGACGAAATTGGAATATGTGAGCTGCACGGACCCGCATGATGTATTTCCCGTGACGGTGGCCTTTATACCGACTAATAAAGATATAGCGAATGAACGCGGACGGATCACAGTTACCGCGTCGAACCAGGGGATCGGTGAATTAGAGGATAGTGATGCGGACGGAATACTGGCCGTTCTGCGTTTTAACATAGCGGATAATGTTACAGGCACTATACCTTTAAATATTACAAACGCCTTGACGGTGAGCGCCGATGACATAACCCTTCCTATTTCTGTGGAAAAAGAAAACGGCGCGGTGATCATTGAAGGTGAACCCGATGAACCCGATGAACCTGATGAGCCCGAACCTCCTGTTTTGACTTACAGCGTGTTCTTCAATCCTTTTTCCGTCAATTTCACTCCCGCAACCGTCGGCTATGCAGTGCCTGCCGGACGGACAGTGACAATCACAAGCAGCGGCACCGGAGCGACGGGGGATTTGGCAATTGCGCTTAGCGGAACAAATGCGAACGCGTTTGTTTTGTCGGACGCGTCGCTGCCCTCCATACCCGCCGCCGGAGGGAGTTCGTCATTTACCATAAGTCCGATATCCGGGCTCGGCGCGGGCACATATGCCGCGGCAGTTACGGTAACCTCGCCTAACGGAATATCGGCAGCCATAAGCGTCACCTTTGCCGTCCAGGCGGCGCCTCCGCCTCCCGGCGACACCGGCGGCGGCGGCGGCGGTGGCGGCGGAAATACCGGAGGCGGCACCAATATACCGTCCGGCGGCGGCGACAGCGGTCTACCCGGACCCGGCGGCGATACCGGCAATACCACAACCCAGACAGGCGAAGACGAAGAAGAAGGCGCCGAAGACGAATACGTACCTTTTACCGTGGTTGAATTTAAAACGCACGAAATGTATATAATGGGTTACGGCGACGGCACGATACGCCCCGACGCGAACCTGAGCCGCGAAGAAGCGGCGCAGATACTGTACAATATTTTGGGCAAACCCGCTTCAAGCGCTGATTTTAAACTGACGGTAGGCGACGTCGGCGAAAACCGCTGGTCATACCCGGCCATACAATACCTCGTGGAGCAAAACATCCTGCGGGGCTATCCGGATGACACCTTCAAACCCGCGAACACCATGACGCGCGCGGAATTCTGCACCATGCTGTGCGGATATCTGGAGCTTGAACTTCCCGAAAATCAGCCGGATGAGCAAAATTTCACGGATGTGGAGGGGCATTGGGCATGGCAATACATACTTGCCATGAGCGAAAAAGGCTATATAGCGGGCTATCCCGACGGCACATTCAGGCCGGACAGACATATCACCCGCGCCGAAGCAATCACTTTGTTAAATAGAATACAAAACAGAAAACCCGATGCGGAAGCAATAGCGAAATTACCGCAGATGTATACGGATCTGCCCGCAACGCATTGGGCATACGACCAAATGATAGAAGCGACGCTCACGCACGACTACACTTATGACGAAGAAAACGGCGTCGAAAATTGGGATTGGACCGGGGACGGCAACCCGGCGGATTGACCCCATTGGTTGTTTCACTGCGGCAAAAATAAAACTGACGCTCCCTTTGCGGTTTGTTGCCGGAGGGAGCGTCGTAAATCTTGCGCGCGATAATAATCATAAAAATATTTTTAAAATAGTGTTGAAAATTATTGCGGCTTGTAGTATAATAGTATTGAAAAGGGTAAAATAACGGTATAATATGGGTATGTTACAGTGGACAAAACGACGCGAAACATAAAATTTGCCGTCAAAGCGATCCTGTACCTTGCGGTGCTGGTCGTTTTGACCGCGGCGGGACCGCTCGCCGGGGGGCAAGCCGGCGCGGAAGAAGACCGGCAGCCGCCGCCCGAAGCCGAGGTTCCCGAAACCACCGAATCCCCCAAAAAAGCCGAAAGAGAGTACCGCTCCGAGTACGACCGCTTAAGGGGGATATATAATAACGACGATATAGTCGGAATAATACACATCCCCGGCACGGTGGTGTATTATCCGGTGGCGCACCACGCCGAAAACAACGAATATTATTTGGAGAGAAACCTGTATAAAAACAAAAGCTCGGCGGGTTCGATCTGTCTCGATTTTGAAAACAGAGCCGAGAGGCACGACCCCAACACGGTGCTCTACGGACACCAGATGTCGTCGAATTCCATGTTCCACACGCTGAGTTATTATTCCGACAAAAATTTTTTCGAAAACCACCGGTATGTCATTTTCAACACGATATACGAAAACAATGTGTGGGAAGTGTTCGCTTTTTTCAAAACGGACGTGTCCTTTAATTACATAAAAGTGTTTTTCAAGTCCGAGCGGGATTTTTTGAACCTCGCTGCGGAGATGAAATCGAGATCGCTCCACGATTCCGGGCTCGAAGTCAAAGAAGGCGACAGGATACTGACCTTATCGACCTGTACGAACCAGGAACGGGACACAAGATATGTATTAGTCGCCAGAATGATCAAGAACAAAAGCGATATACCGGAAGATATAGCAAGGCAGATGGAAAGCGCGGCGGATAATTTCAAGTAAAAGTTTTCGGATATTTTTTTGAAAGGGGGGAGTAGAATGGAAAACGGAAATGCCGGACTTGTCGCGGCGAATGCGGCGGGAGAGGAATATCTGTTTCACATATATACGCTGGGCAGGTTTGAAATATACTCGAAAGGGAGCAGGATAACCGAAACCAGCAAACGTTCCATACGCGTCTGGAACCTTTTCAAATATATACTGTCGCACCGCAACAAAATGCTGTCCGTGGGAGAGCTGATCGATGTGTTATGGGGCGAGGACGACTGCGAAAATCCAGAAAAAGCGCTGCAGAACCTCATTTACCGCTTGAGAAATTATCTTTCGGCGAATGTAAAGGCCGACGACCTGATACTGTTCAACCAGGGGTGCTACAAATGGAATGAAAAATTTCCCGTTTGGGTCGACTGCGATTCGCTGCTCAATTATATCGACAAAGGGAAAGAACTCATGAAAGCGTCGCCCTACGACGCGAAACAATGTTTCGAAAAGGCGATAGAACTGTACAACGGCGATTTTTTGAACGATCTCCCGTATGAAATCTGGGTGCTCCCGATACGGACAAAATACAAAAAAAGATATTCGGACTGCGTGACGCTGTTTTTGGAGCTTTTGGACGGGGCGGGGGATTTCGAATCCGTCGTGAGGGTGTGCAACGAATTTTTCCGCCACGAATTTTTGGATGAAAAAAACAATCTGTTCTTTTTAAAAGCATTGGTGTCGCTCAACAGGAGGCAGGAAGCCCAGAAGCATTACGACAGGATGACGGAGCTGATGTACCGGGAACTCGGCGTGAGCCCCTCATATACGTTTACCGACGTGCTGAAGCAGACAAGGGAACTTCCGGCAAAATCCGAGGAAGCGAATATAGACGCGGCGTTTATAAACAACATCCTTTGGGGCGACGAAAGAACCCAGGGCGCCTTTCAGTGCGACAAGGAGACGTTTCTGGCCATAAGCAAAATCATGCTCAGAAATCTGGAGCGGAGCGGGCTTTCGATTATGCTGGTGCTCGCTTCTTTTGACGGTCTTCCGAATGCGAAAGAAGAAGACAAACAGCGCATAACGCAGGCCATAGAAGAGACGCGGAAACGGTTTGTGCAGGCTTTCAGGCGCGGCGACGCGGTTTGTCACTGGAATTCCAAGCAGATTTTGATAATGCTGACAAATCTGACTTTTGAGGACGCGGAAATAGCGATGAAACGCATAGACGTAAAAATCCAGGATGAGATATTGAAGGGCCGGTATGATATAACCTATAAGATAATCCCGTTGGAACACGAAATTATTTGATTTGGGAAAGAAGACAAAAAACATGGATGATAAAAAAAGTCCGGGGCGCGCCGCCGCGAAAAAAACGCGGGTCCAAAAAAGAAACCTCTCGGAATTTACAATAAAGCTGCGCGGCGCAGGCAAAGTTTTCGCCGGCGGCGAGATTTGCTGCGCATGGAACGGCACCGCAAAAAAATTCTGCGACGTAAATGAGCTGATGAGGTTTATAGAAGAGCAGTGCGACGCGGTATGGTACCCGCAGCCTCAGAGAAAACTGCGCGGCTGGGACATACAGCAGGGAAGGGGGAAAATATGAGTACGGAAAAAGAAAAAATTTCTGAAAGCACCTTTTTGGTCAAAATCAAATACCGGCAAAATTCGACCTGGCAGGGAAGCGTGCAGTGGCTGGAAGCGGGGAAAACGCAAAACTTCAAAAGCTGCCTCGAATTGATGCGGCTCATGGATATGGCCGTGACTTCCGAAGAAGAAGAAGCCGAAACCGCTTGGGAACCGGGCAAATAGGGCGGCAAATATGAACAAAGTATTAATTTATATAATATTTTTTTGTTTTTGTTGACATTTATCAGAATAACTGATATACTGTTTAATGTTGATAATTCTTTGAGGATTGTCAGTGTGGTATATATTAAATTTTTAAAACCAAAAGCGAGGTATTATTAAATGTATCAAGACAAAACTATCGTATGCAAAGACTGCGCACAGGAATTTATCTTTACGGTGGGAGAACAGGAATTTTATGCAGAGAGAGGGTTCCAGAATGAACCGCAAAGATGCAAAAATTGCCGTGACTCAAGAAAAAGCGGCGGCAAATCCCAAAAGGAAATGCACGTGACCGTATGCGCGAGCTGTGGGAAAGAAGCGAAAGTTCCTTTCTTGCCCAGCTCGGACAGGCCCGTTTACTGCAGCGAGTGTTTCGCGCAGATGAAACAAAACTGATTTTTCCCGTCATTTGAAGTTGTGAGGACAGACCAAAAGGCTCCCCCGACAGTTTTATCGCATATGCTGTAAAAATGTTGCGGTTATAATAATTTGCCGGGTTTATTTATAAGCGTAAACATAGTCTACCCCCGAAAAATTCGGGACGGTTTTTGATACGTGTAATATTATCTCATTAGGCATCTTATTTGTAAGTTTGTAAAATTTTTAGGCAGGAACAAAACGGCGGCTGTATATACTATATATGGTATATACAGCCTTTGTTTTGCCCCCGCGGGCCCAAAAAGTAAACAAATATTGAATAAACATAATATAAATTAATAATTTTTTATTTTCCTCTTGCATTTTTTATATTTATGTTGTATAATATTATACAGCAAATAGTATTAAATTTTTTATTAAAAACATGGAGGTATATCATGAACGATTTTTTGGATAACTTGGGCAAAACGGTAAACGAAACCGCGAAAAAGGCGATGAAGGCCTCGGGGAACTTTTTGGAGCTCACAAAAACTTCTTTGAGCATCAAGTTCGACGAGGCGAAAAGGGACAGCTTCTTTCGGGAGATTGGCAAAATAGTGTACGGCGATTACAAAAAGTCCCCGGAGGGCAAATCGGCTGAAATTTTGGATTTCTGCGCGAGCATAGACGAAATCGAAAGCGCCATCAAAATCCAAAAAGCGAAGGCGGCCAACATAAAAAACAAAAAATATTGCTCCGAATGCGGCGTGATATTGGAGAAGTCGGTCAACTACTGCTATTCTTGCGGGGCAAAGCAGCCCGAAATCGCCGGCGAAGATGAAAACGAAAACGACGAATGCTGCTGCTGCCACGAAGAGGAATGCTGCGCGGAGCCCGAATGCTGTGACGGCGGCGAGGGCGAAGGCGAAGGCGCTTGCTGCTGTTCGGATGAAGAGTGCTGCTGCGAAGACGGCGGCGAAAAACAAGAAGAGGAATAAAAGAAGATGCAAAAAAGCGGGGGCGCCAAACGGCGCCCCTCGCGTAAATTCGGTGGGAGACGGGTATATGCAAACACAGCGGATACTGAGTAAAAACGCGGCATATCAAAAATTCGAGGTTCTGCTCGCCAACAAAAACAAAAGACATAAATACAATGAATTTATTGCCGAGGGCGTCCGCAATATAAATGAAGCCGTAAAAAACAATTGGATAATCAAATCTTTGATTTATCCGCACGACAAAAAGTTGTCCGGATGGGCGATTGACATACTGCTCAATGTCAAAACCGAAATAAATTATGAATTGCCCGGACACCTTATGGCACAATTGAGCGGAAAACAAAATACATCCGAATTGATCGCGGTGATGAAGATGAAAAGCAATGCCGAAAACGACGGGGAACTTTCCGGAAATCCTGTCATCGCTCTGATTGACAGACCTTCAAACAAGGGCAATTTAGGTACGATGCTGCGTTCCTGCGATGCGCTGGGCATAGAGAAACTGATTGTTACGGGACATTGCGTGGATATTTATGAGCCCGATGTGATCGGCGCGTCGATGGGGTCGTTTTTCAAAATTCCCTTTCTGCGATACTCGGACAATGCCGATATTGACGGGTATATAGCGGAGTTAAAATCGAGGTATCCGGCGCTAAAAGTTATTGGGACAACTGAGGACAACAAAACCGATATTTGCGAAATTGACCTGACTGCCCCCGTTTTGCTGCTCATCGGCAACGAAACCGACGGATTGAACCGGCATTACTTGGAAATAAGCGATATACTGGCGACTATACCGATGAGTAAAGGCGCTTCCGCTTCATCACTGAATGTAAGCTGCGCCGCGGCGGTTATGTTTTATGAAGTGAACAGACAGCGAAACGCCAGTGAGCGTTAAATCGGGGCGCCCTTTCGGGCGCCCTCACGCAAGAAAACTTTTATGATTGGGAAACGGTGCAGTGTCATACTACGCCGTTTTCCATCATCTCAATGAACCTCGCGCAGATCGTCGCTACCTCGGCACGGGTTGCCGTGCATTTCGGATCGTATATGTTGCCCGGCTTGCCGACTACGATTCCCGCCGCCTGTACCATCTTCACCGCGTCGTACGCCCATGAAGCGATTGCCGGCTCGTCACTGAACGCCGACGTTGAGCCTGTCGGCAGATTGTAACCCTTGTACTCGACGTAATTCATCAGCATGACCGCCATCTGTTCGCGGTTTATCTCGTCCTCCGGCCCGAACAACCCGCCGCCGTAGCCGTTCACTATGCCGACGCTTGCCGCCCATTCGACTGCGGGAGCGTACCACGCACCGACTTTGACATCAGTGAAACGCGAGGTCTTGTACGCGGACGGGTCAACGCTCTCGATGTTGGCGAGTACCTGCGCGAACATAGAGCGCGTCATGGTGTCCTGCGGGGCAAACACGCCGTTCCCATATCCGTTGAACAGATTCCGCGCCGCGACGAACATGATGTTTGGCGATGCCCAATGTCCTGCCGTATCGGTGAAAGTCTTGCCGTTGTAGATAACATCGAATGAGCCTGTGCCCGCCGTTTGGAAGATAATCTCGCCATTTTTGTAGACGCTGTACGGCATGATGACGTTGCCGGATGCCGTTTTTCTGACACCCACATAGCCGTTTGCGGTCGTGTCGGCGGCGAGCGTCACGGGAATGATAATATACAGCGGATTCACCGGGTCGTTGTAGTTGATGCTCTTGCCGTCCGAAACAGTTGAGATATCGAATACCAACGAGCCTTTTTTCAGCGAAAACCGCATTACCTTGTTCTGCTTGGACAGGTTTGCCATTACGTTGGACTTGATCAACACGCTGCCGACGCCCTTTACAGTCAAGGTCAGTGATTTGAATTTCTCGGCGCCGAACCAAACCGGGTTAGCTTCAAGGATAAAGCCGTTTACGGTAATCCCGGATAAACCGCCGGGATCGATAGAGATATTGCCGTCTTTGCTTGCCTCGATAATTTGCTTGATCTGCGCCTCGGTCGGTTTAAGCGTCACTATGCCGTTGTTGTCAATAGCATAAGACACGGCGACGCCGTTTATGGTGATTGTCTTGCCGGGTTCCGTCACAGGCGGGTCGGTCGGGTCCCGGTCAGGCGTCCAGCCGCTGCCGCCGTTATATGTCCAAGTTGTTGATGACGGTGATGACGGAAGTACGGTCACTTCGGCATAGACTGTCAATGATAAATCATCGAGGTTGATCACGCCTGCGGGGAGCGTCACTGTACCGCTCACGTTGAAAGTCTGTTCGGCGCCGATACCGGGGTCATAGGCGCAGTATTCCACATTCCACGTCACGTCCGCAGATATCCCCATCGGATTCCGGCTTGTCGTGATTGTCACAGTAGCGGGCAAGCCGAGCCCCGCGGCTGTTTTTACCGCGCCGCGATCTTTCACTATGCTATCCGGCTGCTCAATCCCTGTCAAAATGTCAAGCAGCGCGGCGTTGGACGTCGGTTGTACACTGACGCTGATTGCAGCGGTCAGCGAAACATCATTGGGATTGATGACGTTAATCGGCAGTGTTACCGCTCCCGTAACAGCGAAGCTCTGCGGATTCGGCGAATCGGGGTTATATGAGCATGAAGCCACGTCCCATGCCACATTTGCCGATATATAACCGGCGTCTGTGAGCATTGCCACAGTAGAAGGCAGCCCGAGCCCCGCCGCTGATTTCGCAGCACCGTTTGCCACACCTGTGATCGCGTTTGGCGCAGCGATGCTCCGCAGTATTCTGTTGGGTACTATATCGACAGGCGTCCGATCAGAACTGCCTGCGTATCGGTTGTCACCGGAGTATGTCGCGGTTATATGGGTAACAACTGTGCCGGAAAGCAACACGGTCGTTTCAGCGATTCCGCTTCCGTCAAGATAAGCCACTGCGTAACCGGTATAAGAAGCGGGCGTGTTGCCGCTCACTGACTCGATCTTGAATTGTACGACGCCGGTCGGCGCGCCGCCGTCACTTCCGGCGACCTCTGCGCTCAGGTTCACTGCACCGCCGCTTTGGATGTCAAATCCAAGCGTTGTTGCTGACTGCACCCGGTTCTGAGCTTTATACGTCGCCGTGACCGGGTCGGAGACAATAGGCCACATTATGCTGCCATATTCCAGCTTGACTACCAGCCGGTAGATCCCGGCTTGCGCGGATGAGGGATCGTTGAAGAGAAGCGTAGATTGAAGCGAAGTAGCGGAAGCGATATTCTTGATTGTGGTATAATCCGGCTCGCTGACAGTTACCCAGGCATTGCCGATCCCGGACTTCTTCTGCCATTCCGTGATGGGCTCCCTGCTGTAGCCGGCCGCCGCAACCAATGATGCTGTCAGACTGTCTTTCTCAGTCAATTCGATGTTCTGCGGTTGAGCGTCATAATAGATGCCGCCGCGCATTGTGTACGCCGTTATCTCTGCGCTGTTTGTACTGACGGAGCCGGAAACGCCGCGTTTTGCCGCCGTGATCACATAGGTGAACTCCGTTTGCGCGGGTAAGTTTCCGTCACAGTAGGTATATATCCCTTCATCGCCGTCATAGCTTATCGTGTCAGTCAGTTCTCTATAAATCTTATCCCCGCCGTACGCCGCATTCGTCACAGCATACACTTTATATTCTATGTTGCTCAAGGGAGCGCCGCCTTTAAGCACATCATCCTCCGGGCCGGGTTCCCAGTACAGCTTCACCGAATCACTCGTCGTTTTCAAAACTCCGTAATCCATTGGGAGCCGGGCGGGGCTGCTCACATTGGTAAGCAGATAGGTGATGACAGGAAAATTCTGCGTTCCTTTGAACATATAACACATCAGTTGCCAGTCGAATTGATAATCGCCTGACCGGGGGTTTTTGTTGTCTTTATCCATAACCGATGCCGAGTAGGTCGTGCCGTTTGTGATGGTGCGCATCACACCCTTCGATGTGCTGTCGCCGGTCGTCACGCCTGCCTTAAACTCGAAGTCGAAGAAATCACTCTGGACGCTTACGCCTCCGCCGGCTTTGAAGTTGTAGCTGTTCGTAGTGGCGGTACCTACGCTTGTGTCCTCAGTGATAATGATAGATTGTTCCATTGAACCGGTCGATGTGTATGTGGATTTTTGTTCAAAAACCTGCGAACCGTCAATTTGCGACTTCGGATAGGTTGCCGGATCGCCGACCGTGTGAGTGAACACCTCGGTTTTGACGTCGGGCAGGACGTCCGGGTGATCCTGCCGCACCATGTCGTAATCCGCTACAGACAGGATATTGTGTACCGGTTTGTATGGGATGACGGCGTAGAAATTGCCCGGCTCATATACGATCGTTCCGTCTATGTCTTTTGGCACATAGAGGTCATACAAGTAAACATCCAGAGGCACGCAGTAAAGCACGACCGCGTCCCCGTCTTCCGCGCTTATAGTGTATTTCTGATCGTGTACGACCGTACTTGTTCGTTCGCTTTCGTAGGTAAAGCCGCGGTTATACTCAAACTCCATTTCCAGAGCAGCCTTGACGCTGGTTCCCGCGAATCCCGCGCCTATCGCGATGTCCATTGCGACATAGGCGCCGATCTCAAAGGTTTGGGAACTCGTCGCGGTCGTGCCGGAGCCGCTAGAAACCGTAAACGATGTGCTGCTTTCTTCATAATTGTTGTTCCTGTCATCTACCGCGGCCAGGTCGGTAAAGTAAGGCGGAGCTGCCAGAGCGGCAACCACGACCGGGTCGGAAAACATGAGCTGGTAGTTCTTATAGACCAGTATCGCCGAATCCACGTCCACGTCGGGCAGCGCGAAGAAAGTAGTATCCGTCGCGTTGGTGACGACCTTGCGCGCAGGCGCATTGATACCATCCCCCACTTCCATGAAAACATTTTTAAACGAGATACCGGGCAGATCTTTATAACCGTAACTGGTTGTAACAACATCCATGTATTCGGATGCCAGCATCGGAAATAAAGGCGGCGCGTAAATCCTTGGGGCGACCGCGGTTTTCCTGGTGTTCCTGTACTGCAGGGTGAGCACGGGGTTGGAACCGGTATAGTTAGCGGGCCGGATAGAAAAATATGTCCTCTGTATTAGCTCGAGGTCTGTCGGGGCTGAGAATACCTCCCTTTGAAACGCTCCGGCTGAATAAGTCCATATAAAGTCGTTCATCATAATGGTAGGGCCGGCGTTGGGATCAAGCCTTCCCCCGGCGAGGCAAAAGGCTGCGGCTTCCTTAAAAATGATCACTTCTCCCAAAAGACTCATATCATTTAGATTTGGCGGAAAAAAGTTGCTGTCGTATATCAGCGGGTAGGGCGAGTCAGAGTCCTTAATTGCCTCCATTCGCGGCGTTTGTGCTGCATGGTCGTAGCGGAACACTTCCACGCGCACGTTTGTAAGCTGC
>Ga0123356_10006772_pt1 | contig 11532 bp, 9 predicted proteins | sample TergutEmb28metaG_2_FD_92546 | JGI IMG/M metagenome (GOLD analysis project Ga0123356, IMG submission 92546) | Embiratermes neotenicus P3 segment gut microbial communities from Petit-Saut dam, French Guiana - Emb289 P3 | ecosystem: Host-associated > Arthropoda: Insects > Digestive system > Gut ... | reverse complement strand
CGATCTGGGCGCAGGCTCCCGCTTTTTGATCGATGAGTCGAATATCGGTGAATTCGTCGATCGGCGGATGATGATCGATCAAGACGGTCGTCTCCGCGCGCTCGAAGAGCGGAAGTGCAGCACTCAGGCGTTTCAATAGGGGGGTATCGAGCAAGATGAAGACATCGATCTTGTCGCTCTCCGCGATCTCATCAGGTCTTTTCAGCTCATCGAAGTCAGCAAGCCACGAGTAGAAGGCGGGTCCCTCCTTATTATCAGCCAGCACTGCGGTAGCGTCTAAACCCGCAAGGCGCAGTGAGCGCATCAAACCGAGCGAGGAACCGATCGCATCCCCATCGGGACGCACATGAGCAGAGATCACGATCCTTTGATCGGGCATCAAGCTTTTCAGGAAATCAATCATGAGCGCCTCTTTGCCCCCTACGCTCTGTCTACTCTGGAACGTGCTCGGAGAGGATGGCGCGGTCGATCCGCTCGCCCTCATCGATCGAAGGATCGATTGAGAAACGTAGTTTGGGGGCATCACGCCAATCGAGAGCCTTGGCTACCAGAGAACGGATACGTCCCTTGGCGCTGCGCAGGCCAGCAAGTGCCTCGTCATAGCGATCCTTCTCGGTACTGACATACACATCGGCGATGGTGCGATCCTTGTTAAGGTCGACCCCGGTTATGGTGACAAACTCCACTCGTGGGTCATTGATCTCCTTGACCAGGATGATAGCAAGGATCTCGCGAAGCTGCTCATCGCTTTTGCGTATATCGGTCTTGGGATGGCTTTGATGGGTATTTCTGGTCATGGTGCACCTTTCTATTCTGTTCTTGCGACTTCGATCACGCGGAATCCCTCGATGATGTCGCCCTCTTTGAGGTCTTGGTATCCATCGATCCCGACTCCGCATTCATAACCGGCTCTGACACTCTTCACATCATCCTTGAATCGACGGAGCGATCCGATCTTTCCTTCAAAGATGACCGTTCCGTCGCGAACGATACGGACCTCATCATCACGATGGATCTCACCATCGGTAACGAAGCTACCGGCGATGACGCCCATCTTCGGTACCTTGAACAGCTCACGTACCTCGATGTGGGCGGTATCCTCCTCGATGAACTCGGGAGCGAGCATGCCGACACGTGCAGCATTGATATCCTCGATCGCCTGATAGATGACGCGATACATACGCATATCGACGCTCTCGCTATCAGCAAGCGACTTTGCGGCAGGATTCGGTCTGACATTGAATCCGATGATGACGGCATTGGAGGCGGTCGCGAGTTGCACATCGTTTTCGGTGATGCCACCGACCGCGCTATGGATGATATTGATGCGTACCTCGCTCTGGTCCATCTTCTCAAGTGCGTCACGCAACGCCTCGATCGAGCCCATCACATCAGCCTTGACGATCAGGTTGAGGTCCTTGATCTCACCGGCTTCGATCTGATCGAAGAGGTTGTCAAGCGATATATAGCGGCGGGTCGCCTCGCGGGCACGGATGCGTGCCTTCATGGAGCGTTCATCAGCCAGTTGACGAGCCGCACGCTCATCGGTAAAGACCTTGAAATCATCACCGGCACTGGGTACTGATGAGAGTCCCAAGATCTCAACGGGATCGGACGGCCCAGCGCTTTCGACGGTGTTACCCATCGGGTCGATCAATGCACGGACACGGCCATGTGCCGTACCTGCCACCAGCGTGTCACCACTGCGCAACATACCGCGACGGACGAGCACCGTTGCGACCGGACCGCGTCCTTTGTCAAGATGCGACTCGATGACCGAACCATAGGCTTCGGCATGGGGGTTACCCTTGAGTTCGAGCACGTCGGCTTGCAACAGCAACATCTCCAGCAGGTCATCGATCCCGGTGCGTTTCTTGGCTGAGATGTTGACGAAGATATCGGTACCTCCCCATTCCTCGGGTACCAGTCCATACTCGGTCAGCATCTGACGCACGGTATCGGGTTGCGCATTGTCTTTATCGATCTTGTTGACCGCGACCACGATGGGTACCTCAGCAGCCTTCGCGTGGCTGATCGCTTCGACGGTCTGCGGCATGACACCGTCATCGGCAGCAACGACCAGGATGACGATATCAGTGATATTGGCGCCACGGGCACGCATGGCGGTGAACGCCTCGTGACCGGGGGTGTCGATGAAGGTGATCTTACGCCCGTTCTTCTCAACGACGCTCGCTCCGATGTGCTGGGTGATCCCACCAGCTTCGGTCATGGCGACTCCGGTCTCACGGATCGCGTCAAGGAGCGAGGTCTTACCATGGTCGACGTGGCCCATGACGGTCACCACCGGCGAGCGGTCGACGAGGTCTTCCTCATTGTCCTCGTAGGTGAACGCCATCTCATCCTCGAGCTTTGTGATGACGATCTCGCGTTCAAGGTCGACGGCGATCAGCTCGATGGTCTCATTGTCGATCGGTTGGTTGACGGTCAAGGCACTTCCCAGCATGAACAGGCGCTTGATGATGTCGTTCGTGCTGACCCCCAAAAGCTCGGCGAACTGGCCGACCGTGGCTGACTCGGGCACTTCGAGGATCTCGCCGCCATGGGGAAGCTCGATATCGGTGATCGTGCGCTCTTCCTCTTCTTCGACCAGACCCTTCTTCCCGCGTTTGGCTTTCTTAGACCTCTTTGGCGTCGGTGCGTCCTGTCGACGCTCATCCTTGGCCTTGTCGCGATCGGTATCAGTTGCGGGTTTATCCTTTTCGAGTTTCTCGGCCTCTTGGGCCATCTGGCGGTAACGCTCCTCCTCTGCGCGTTTGGCCTTTGCGATACGCGCTGCTTCGCGTTCAGCCTGACGCGCTGCCTTCTTGGCTTTCGCTTCAGCTTCCAGACGCGCTTTCTCTGCTTCGATGTTATCGGCCAGTGAGAGGCGTTTCGGTTTCTCCTCTTCAAGTTCCTCCACTTCAGCTTCCGTGGCCTCTTCAACTACCTCAGCAACCTCATCGGTCGGAGCTGAGGGGACTTCAAGGCCTACTTCGTCCTCTGCGACGCGTTCGGCGGCCTCAGCCTCAAGTCGGGCACGCTCTTCTTCACGCTTTTTGCGCTCCTCTTCGCGGCGTGCACGTTCAGCCTCTTCGGCTGCTTTGCGCTGTTCGGCTTCCTCTTTGCGCTTCGCGTCCTCTTCAGCCTGACGCGCTTCCTCAACGGCAGCAGCCGCTTCCTCTTCAGCCTGGATCTGCGCTTGGCGCTCGGCGATCTGAGGAGCGAGCTGTACGCGTATGATCTCGACATAGGCGTCGACCAAAGAGGTGGCATGACTTTTTGCCGGGATACCCATGGTACCCAGATGGTCCATCAGCTCCTTGCTCGTCATACCGAACTCTTTAGCGAGCTCGTGTACTTTTACTCCGGCCATAATCTATCGATCACCTCACTCCGCATCTTGAGCAAGCTGTGCTGCATGCTTCTTCTCGTGGATGCCACAGTACTGTGATCCGGGGCGAGCGTGGTTGCGACAGCGATGGCCGTCTGCAACCTCGGCGATACACTGGGTATCGATCTCTTCAAGATCCTCCATAGCACCGGTCTCGGGAATGAGGCCGGCCGCACTGGCCATCTCCGAGGATTTGATATCAATGCGCCATCCGGTCAGCTGAGCTGCCAGACGTGCGTTCTGTCCTTCTTTCCCGATCGCGAGTGAGAGTTGGTTGGGCGCGACGATGACGTTGGCGGTACGTGTCTCCTCGTCGATGATCACGCGCAGTACCTGTGCCGGTGACAGTGCCGAGCTGACGAAGTCAGCAGGATTCTCACTGAACGGGATGATGTCGATGCGCTCACCACGAAGCTCATGGACCACATTGCGTACGCGTGATCCCGCCGGGCCAACACAGGCTCCGACGGGGTCGAGATTATCCTGACGTGAAGAGACCGCGACTTTCGAGCGAGCTCCGGCTTCGCGTGCAATACTCTTGATCTCGACGATACCATCATCGACCTCGGGTACTTCGACCTCGAAAAGGCGCTTGACCAGGCCCGGATGCTTGCGTGAAACGATTACCGAGGACTCTCCTGCCCGTCGGGTCTGACGCACCTCGGTGATATAGACTTTGAGACGATCGTTGTGGTGGTAGCGTTCCGTGATCGGGCGCTCCTTCTCAGGAAGTTCAGCCTCGACCTCGTCTGAAAGCTTGATAATGGTGAAGTTATTGCGCGAGTGCTGCACCGGTCCAGAGACCATATCGCCGACCCGGTCGATGTACTCATCGAAGATCTTCTCACGCTTAGCTTCACGTATCATCGAGTTGATGACCGCTTTTGCCTGGTGCGCTGCAAGACGGCTCACATCGGGAGGAGTGACATCGCGCTCCTCATATTCAGGCTCCTCGTCCTCCTCGGCGCCTATCCAGTCAAAATCCGGATCAGGTATCAGCTCGTAGACATAAATGGCGCCGGATTCGCGATCGATCGTAACGCGACAATCGTTTTCCAGGCGCAAGGTACGCTCGTAGGCACCCGCCAAGGATTGCTCAAGACGGTCGAGCAGTTCGTATTCATCGATCCCACGTTCGTCGGCGATCTCTTTGAGCGCCATCATCAAGGTCATCTCGGCCACGTCAACTCCTCACTCTCGCTACTGATTAAAAGAAGCGGGCACAGCCCACTTCTCCAAAAAGTGTTCAATTGTCTTGCTCAGCCTTGCAAACTTACTAGCGAACAGTATAGCGCAAACGTAACGGAGCGTCAAAAGCCGATTGACACCGAACATATGTTCGTCTAGTGTTGACTATGATCTCAGATACTGTTTTCGGTGCGTGACAACGCGCAGGCGTGTGAGGAGGAATACGTGGATCTACAATCCAAGCTGGAGGTGTTGACCTCAGCGGCAAAATACGATGTCGCGTGCACTTCCAGCGGTGTCGATCGTGCTGCAAAGGACGGATCGCTCGGCGATGCCCAGTCGTGTGGGATCTGCCACAGTTTTTCAGCTGACGGACGCTGTATCGCGCTTCTCAAGGTCTTGATGACCAACGAATGCATCTATGACTGTCAATACTGCGTCAATCGCGCCAGTAATGAAACAACACGGACAACATTCACGCCTCAGGAGCTTGCGGAGCTTACCATCGAGTTCTATCGTCGAAACTTCATCGAAGGTCTCTTCCTCAGTTCAGGTGTGATCAAGAGTCCTGATTACGCTATGGAGCGGATGTGTCAGGCTATCTCGATACTGCGTGACGAGTATCGTTTTCGTGGCTATATCCACGCCAAGGCGATCCCCGGTGCCTCGACTGAGTCGATCGATCGTTTGGGTCTGCTCGCCGATCGCATCAGCGTCAATATCGAGCTACCCTCACAAGAAGGACTCAAGAAGCTTGCACCCGACAAACACAAGACGTCGATCCTGGGTCCCATGTCACACATCCGTGATGGTATCAGCCAGAACAAGAGTGACCTCGTGAGGTATCGCCGTGCCCCCAAGTTCGCGCCGGCCGGTCAAAGCACCCAGATGATCATCGGTGCGACCCCGGATTCGGACTTTCAGATCCTGCGCCTGACCAGCTCTCTCTACCAGACCTACCAGCTCAAGCGCGTCTTCTTTTCCGCGTACGTCCCGGTCAGTGACAGCGCACTTCTGCCCCAGACCAATGCGGTGCCCTTTCTACGTGAGCATCGTCTCTACCAGGCTGATTGGTTGTTGCGTTTCTACCAGTTCGATGTGGACGAGATCATCAATGAGGAAGAACCGTTCCTCGATCCGTACCTCGATCCCAAGTGTAACTGGGCGATGAATCATCTTGATCAGTTCCCTCTCGAGGTCAACAAAGCTGAATACGAGATGCTTTTGCGTGTGCCGGGGATAGGGGTCGAAGGCGCTAAGAGAATAGTGCGGGCTCGCAGGACTCAAAAATTGGGATTTGATCATCTCAAGAAGCTACGTATCGTTTTGAAGCGTGCTCAATACTTCATCACCTGCTCGGGGTCCTTCGAGGCTGATACCCCCTTTGCGCGGGCTAACATATACGAGAAGCTCACGACGAACGCGAACAAGCAGCGTGGGTTTCGGGAGGTCATGCAAGCGCAGAACGCCTCGCAGCAGCTCACACTTTTTGACAGCAGCATCTATCTTCCTTCCCGCGAGGATGTACAAAAGAGCCTGACGGGTCAGCTGTGATGGTCGTATACTTCTACGATGGGAGCCTTGAAGGTTTCTTCAGTGCGATCTTTGATGCCTACACCTGCAAGGACAAGCCTGACATCATCACGGTCAGTGAGAACTTCCAGTCAATGATCGACCAGGTCAGCCATTATGTCGAGACCGAACAGCACAAATACGAGCGGGTCTATGCCGGCATCATCGATCATATCGGACGCGGCGGCTATCAGACAGTAAAAACGGTGTTTCTCTCCCCCTCCCCACAGCGAGAGACGATACTGTACCACTATCTGGAATACGGATTCAAAGTCGGCAGCAAGGTGCATGTCGATATCGCCCATGAGCTGGTCAATCCGGTCATGCGACTCAAGCGTGAGACCGGTATGGAGGCGCATCGGATCCGCATGTTCGCACGGTTCTCTCGGATGGATAACGGAGTATACTTTGCCAAGATCAACCCGAAGTGCAACGTGCTGCCTCTTGTCATGGATCATTTCTCACGTCGGTTCAACATTCAACCGTTCGCTATCTATGACGAGGTCCACCATCTCTTGGGGCTCTATGACATGAAGGGTTGGCATCTCCGCTATGTAGAGGATGATTTCGAACCCCCTGATTGCGACGTGGATGATGTGCACTATCAAAAGCTCTGGAAGGCGTTCTATGATGCTGTCTCGATCGAAGAGCGCGTCAACCACCCATTGAGACGCAATTTCATGCCGATGCGATTCTGGTCGAATCTGACGGAGATGACCTATATCGATGCTGCAGACACCATCGGTGCGGATGCTGACATCAGCGAACGCAGCAAATCAGGAAGTGAGTCGACTCCCCTACCCGGACAAGCGTATACCCGAGCGTTGCCGCTCGAGGTGTGAGCTTACGAGTCTGCGATCCCATCGACGAATCCCAGCTGATAGTGAGTTGCATCGCAGAAGGGTTTATTGCGCGACCCACCGCAGCGACAGATCATCTGACGGTTGCGTGCTTCATAGGCGTTTCCTGCCTCATCGACGACGGGAATACCACCGCGTACGAAATATGCTGAGCTCATCTTGCGTGAGGGGTCTTCCAGCACCATGATGGAAGGTTCATAGTTCGTCTCGAGGGGATCACCCTTCTCATCACAGATGACCAGGCGTCCGGAAGGACACAGGCATGCCTCACGGACAGCTTCCTCTTTGTTCTTGGGGTCATCGCTTTTTTGAGTATAGGTCCACGCATTGAGTCCTCGATCGCAGAATCGAGCGGTCACACACAGCTCTTCGGCATCATAGAACGACACTGAAGGTCCGCTGTAGCACTTAGATTGTTGCGCATGGGTGGTGTGAGGCGCTGTCGTGTCGCCTTCAAATCCCACCTTCATATGGGAGCCATCGCAAAACGGCTTGTTTGCGGAATGGCCACAGCGACACAATGCATAGCTTTCTGGAGCTTCGATACTCTTAATCTCCTTGAGGTTGAGTGATGCGCCGTTCGCATCGGTCTCGATCTTTCCCAAGAATAAGGGAATACTTCCTGAGACAAGATATGGTCCATTCTTCGATATCGTGATCTGCATGATTCCCTCCTACAATCTATCGAGCAATTGCTTTATTTCGGTTGTCGCATCATCAAGTGCGACGACGTGTTTCTCCCCCGTCTTGCGGATCTTTACTTCGATCTCTCCAGCCTCAAAACCACGCTTTCCGACAATGACTTGAAGAGGAAAACCTAATAGATCAGCATCAGCGAATTTGACGCCTGCGCGCTCATCACGATCATCGACGACGATCTCTACTCCCTTTTCTACAAGTTGTTGCGCTAGCGAATCAGCGTAGTTGAATGCTTCGTCATCGCTGGATAGTGCGATGATCATCACCTGGTAGGGTGCGATTGAAACAGGCCAGATGATGCCGTCATCATCATGACTTTGTTCAATGACGGCGGCCATCGAACGAGAAACGCCGACCCCATAGCAACCCATGAAGGGGAATTGGTCGACACCATTCTCATCCTGGTAAGTCAATCCCATGACTTTTGAGTACTTGGTTCCCAGCTGGAACACCTGTGACACCTCGATACCGCGGACAAGCTTAAGTGGCGCACCACACTTGGGACAGGAATGCTCTATCGATGGGTCGAAGTCCTCGCCCAGGCTCTCAGTCGTGGCACCATAACCGCAATCGCAGTAAACGAGCTCGGCCTCACCTGCATCAGCCAATGCCATGAACTCGCGGCTCACATCACCACCGATCTGTCCACTGTCAGCATCGACCGGACGGTAATCAAGCCCCAATCGCTCGCAGATCCGGCCGTAGGCGGCAGCTTGCTGGTCGTAGTGCTCCTGTAGGGATTCTTGCGTAGTATGGAATGAATAGGCATCCTTCATGTTGAATTCGCGGCCGCGCAAGAGTCCAAAGCGGGGGCGCACCTCATCGCGAAACTTCATGTTGATCTGGTAGAGAGTGAATGGCAGATTGCGATAGCTGCGGATCTCACCCTTGACCATGTCGGTGATGATCTCCTCGTGGGTCGGTCCCAGGCAGAACTCGCGCTCGTGGCGATCGTTGAAACGGGCCAATTCAGGACCATAATCATCCCAGCGTCCTGATTCGCGCCACAGCTCGGCAGGCTGTACGATGGGTAGCAGGACTTCTTGACAACCGATCGCATCCATCTCGTCACGTACGATATCCTCGATCTTCTTGATCACACGATACCCCAGAGGAAGAAATGAGTAGATCCCAGAGGCGGATTTACGTATAAGACCCGCGCGTAGCGAGAGTTTGTGACTCGCGATCTCAGCTTCTGCCGGTAATTCTTTCAACGTTGGCGCGTACATCTTGCTCATATAGGCGACACGGACCATGCGTACTCCTTTGTCAGAACTCATTTGCCGAATCAATAGTAGCAGAATGGCTCACGCATGCCATTGCGCTTACACGATAGAATGAAAGACGCACATGGTAGGGGGGTTGTCTATCGTTTGTTGATCTCAACAAAGAGCTCGTCAACAAGATTCTCCTCGTCGACCTTTCGAAGTTTCTCACCGTGGGCGAACAGAACACCGCTTCCTTTGCCGCAGGCTATTCCGTAGTCAGCTTCACGAGCTTCGCCTGGTCCGTTGACGACACAACCCATCACCGCGATGGTCAATTCTGGTGGGATCTCGTCGATGCGCGCATTCACTTGATTTGCTAGATCGATAAGGTCGACCTGTGTTCTCCCGCAGGTCGGGCAGCTGATAACTTCAGCACGGTTTCGCCGGATTCCAAGAGCAGAGAGAATCTCGAAGGCCACTTTGATCTCTTCTACCGGATCGGCTGTCAAAGAGACACGCAAGGTATCTCCGATGCCTTCCTCGAGAAGGGTACCAAGGCCCACCGCGCTCTTGATTGTTCCCGAAAAAGCTGTGCCTGCTTCGGTAATTCCGATGTGGAGTGGATAATCGGTCCCTTGCGCAAGTAAACGATAGGCATCGATCGTGTTCGAGACGTTGGAACCCTTTGTTGAAAGCACGATATCGGTAAAACCTCGGTCTTCGAAGTGCTCGACGAACTGCAATGCGCTTATCGCCAGTTTTTGTGAAAGAGGCAGATCGAGCGACAGAATATCATCGGAAAGTGATCCAGAATTGACACCGATCCTAATGGGAATGCCCGCCTCACCGGCAGCATCAATGACCGCATCAACACGCTCGATCGATCCGATGTTTCCTGGATTGATGCGTAGTTTCGCCGCTCCGCGCTGGGCGGCTTCGATCGCAAGCTTATAGTCAAAGTGAATATCGGCCACCACGGGAAGAGAACTTGACTCTACGACTGCTGAGAATCCGTCAAGAGCGCTGGTCGATGGTACGGCGCATCTTACAATCTCGCATCCTGCCTGGGCAAGACGATCGATCTGTTCAAGAGTGCTCTTAACATCAGAGGTCTGGGTGTTTGTCATGGATTGAACGACCGGTAATGCACCGCCGCCGATCTGTATTGCGCCAACCATGACCGATTTGGAACTTGTCATAACGTGAGCCCCCTTAAGACCACGTAGACCATGATATCAGCACTGCACCTTAGTGTGACATCCCAGGTAAGTCAGGAGCCGATGATGAAGCGCGATATGTCGTGAAATATCAGATAACCCATCAATGTGAACAACAGCAGGAAACCAATGGCTGAAATACCGAGAGAGACACTCATGGGAAGAGGTTTCTTCCTGATCTTCTCGATGATCTCCAAAACGATCTTTCCCCCGTCGAGCGGAGGTATCGGTAAGAGGTTCATCAAACCCAATGAGAGCGAGATAGCTGCGATCAACCCTGCATATTCGATCGCTCCTGCCCGCGCAGCTTCTGCTGCATAGACGGCAATGCCGACTACACTCGCTGAGTTATTGATAGATTCCGAGAAGTTGCCTGGCGTGAAAAATCCGATGATCCCTCCAACGGTCAGCCACAGAAAGCTGAACGACATCTTGAGTGCTTCACCTACAGAGAGCGGAACATTGACGAAGTGAGGCGAGACGCCCAGAAACGGTGTTTCCGAGTCAGGGTGTCGTGCCAGTTGTACCGTTACCTCGTGGGCGTGTCCCTCGAATTCATAGTTTAAGGAGATCGAGTCGCCTATCTGGTAGGTCTGGATCTGAGTAGTCAATTCGTCAAAGCTCGACACCCCGACCCCTTCGATGTTGGTAATTCTCGCACCCTCCGGGATACCTGCTTGAGCTGCAGGTGAATCAGCGACCGGATCTATCAGACCGACATCTTGCAAAGTCCCCCACCCTGCTAGCACGATGGTGAACACGATCAGCGCGGCAACGATGTTGAAAATGATCCCTGCGAGTAGAATCGCGATACGCTTCCAGGTCGGTATCGTCAGATAGGAATCAGCTCGCGCGGTCTCGAAGAGACGATCGGGATCTTCTGCATCATCTTGGGGAAAGGACGCATGGATGATCCCTTCCTTGTCAAGGGTTACGGCTTGAAGGTCTTTGAGTGCGACGATGATCGTATACATATGATTCGCGTCGGTATTGAAGCGAGTCGCAAGATCATCAAGTGAAATGGTCTGCTTGGCTGTTATGTAGGCAAGCACCGGTTCGATCAGAGGATTGTGCTGGTCGCCTTCCATACCGACGACTTTGACATAACCTCCCAAGGGTATTGCGGTGACCCCGTAAAGCGTCCCCTTGCGATTCCACGAGATCTTCGGTCCGGGAAGCCCGACCATGAACTCCCTGACCCGGATACCGAACGCGCGTGCAGCAAGGAAATGCCCACCTTCATGAAGCAAGACCAGGACTGAGAGGGTGATCACACCCCAAAACACAGCTGAAAGACCAACGGACATCCGATTCCTCCTTGATGATTAATTGTATGCGAGAAACGAAAGAGGCACTAAAACGACATAGAAAGCGCTAGATGAAGTTCATACAATAGG
>Ga0123356_10006771_pt1 | contig 11532 bp, 10 predicted proteins | sample TergutEmb28metaG_2_FD_92546 | JGI IMG/M metagenome (GOLD analysis project Ga0123356, IMG submission 92546) | Embiratermes neotenicus P3 segment gut microbial communities from Petit-Saut dam, French Guiana - Emb289 P3 | ecosystem: Host-associated > Arthropoda: Insects > Digestive system > Gut ... | reverse complement strand
TATATGGGCGCGGATTTGCTTTTTAGAAGGAGCTTTTTGAACAGGTTGCTCTGCAATTTCCAGTTCTGGCTGCTGCGGCTCCACAACATGCTGTTGTGCAACTGCAGCCTGCGCAACTTGCGGTTGTATTATCTGCGGTAAAGCCTGCGGTACAGCCTGTTCCAGCAAAACTTGTTCTCTTCCGGAAAGTTGCGGCAAAGATTCTGCAGGCGTTTTTAGAGCTGCGTGAATACCTCGCCCAAGACTTGTATAAAGCGTTTCGTTTGTCCGCTTTTCAACTAACTGTTCTATCGTATTATTTTCCAATTCGTTTTGATAAATAGCTATTCTTTTATCTACTTCATGCAAAAGAGTTTTTAATTTACTTACCCTGTCTTCTACAAGCTGAGAATCTCTGTCTGTAATCATGTCAATATCTGCGATTAATTTTGCAACTTCTGTCATCCGTTCATTAAGCCCTGATGAAACTGTTCTCTTCTTAACGTACCATTTTAAATAGAGAAACATTACAAAGCACATTGCAAAACAAAGGATAGAAACAACAAGTATTATATTCATAAGCTAATATCAATTTTATTTCCCAAGCTAGGATCTCGTAAAACAGAAAGCTTTACTTCATCTGTTTCAGCGCTATCACTGCCGTCTCTTTTACTGCCATCGCCCTTAGAACCTGAGTTTTGCTTCTGCCTGTGATCGTTAATCTTGTCCATGCCTTCTCCGGTATTCTGGGTTTCGTTCACCTGTTTAATCTGTTCTTCTGTTTTACGCTGAACTTCTACTCCCCGAATCGCCTGATGAAGCGCCTGACCTTCTTTTGCCGCAGCTTGTGTTTTACCAACCTTATCAACCTGAGAGAATACTGTTTGAAGGTCAATTGGAGTTATAGCCATCAAGCCCCTTCTTTGCAAGATCATCCGGCTCTTCATACTTGGTCATTCGGATAAGTCCATTTTCCAAAATAAAGGTTACCGCTTTATATTCTGTGCGTACATCTTCTTTAACATCACGAATCCATATTTTAACACCGGGCCACACTTTAGTTGACGCCGATACTTTTCCACGAACCTGTATCTGCCCCATGAATTCCTGAACTTTTTCAATTCCTTCTTTAGCTTTTTCCAATTCTTCAGATAAAATCTGTCTGCGTTCAATTAATTCCTGCAGATACGCTTCTTTATCTTCCGGCAATGTTTTGCGCTGCTTCTTGGTATTAATAAGGTTCTGGAGATCCAGCCTCATGTTTTCCATTTCTTCTTCGGCGTTTGCTTTTATATTCATAAGGCGTTCAAGTTCAATCTTACTGTGAGGATCAAAACCAACTTCGCAGATTGTTTCTGTACCGCTTGTAGAGTTACCAAGCACTTTGGCATTAATTTCTTCACCTGCACGAATTCTTCCGCCCATAATACATGCTCGTTTACCCATGCAAACTATACTCTTTATGGCATCAACATTAGAGTTAATAATACCATCGGTAACTACTACCATATTACCTGCTTCTACATTGGCGTTTTCTATAAAGCGTGACCATATTGAACGGCCTGCTCGAAGCTTACCATCGCTCTTTCCATTAATACCTTGATAAATAATAATGTCGCCTTCTGCATCCAATTCAGCTTTGGATACCGTTCCTTTTACCTCGATATTTCCTGCAGCTTTTACAGAGAAACCATCCTCAACATTGCCTGTTATTATAACTGTTCCAAGGAAAATAATATTTCCTGTCTTAAGGTTAACGTCTCCCTCTACTGTTAATACAGGTTCTACGTTAATTTTGCCATTCGCAACAATAACCTGTCCGTTAATGTCAGCAAGAATAGTGTCGCCGTCATCTCCAACATGCACATTAGTGCCAAGAGGCAGCGGAATATCGCTTCCGGCTCTTGCAGGAAGTATTTTTCCAGTAACTGTTTTACCGTCTACACCGTCTTCCGGCGGCATTTTTTTTGCAAGAGGTTGATTTTGAACAACGTTTTGGATAATATTTAATTCTTTAAAGTTAACTCTTCCGTTAGTTCCTTCTTTTAGTTTGATCTTTGTTTGATCTATTTCAAAGTGGTAATGGATATATGCATCTCTGCCATTAGCCGGTCTTAGTCCTTCAGCTATTTCTACCTTCTCTCTGTAAACAGGTCTATCTGCAAACTCTTCAATAAATTGTTCTTTTATACCATGGTATACTCTGTGCTGAGTAAGCAGACTTCGGAATGCTTCAGCTTTTAAATCTGCGCCTCCTTCGCCTGGAGGTATTACTGTAACATTAACATGCATTTCCGCATCGTCCATTTCGATAGATGCCATACTGTCATTCGACGGGTTATGTTTAAAATCCGCAACTTTAACATACATATCACCAGCCTGTTCAACAAGCTTTTCTATCGTATCATTATCAAATTCTTCTACGTTCTTGTTATGAAGAGCTTGAAGCGCATAAGCTATATAAACTTTTCTTCCATTTCCAACAGGAGGCGTAATCTTCATATAAACGCCGTCAGACCAGCATTGCACAAATGCATCTCCGTCTTTATCCTGAATTACAGGAACATTCAACGCATCATCATCGTCAATAAAACTTTCTTCTGAATGCTTTTGTTTCTTTACAAGTACTCGTTCATAAGCGCGTATTAACCAGTCTTTTTTTCCGGCTCCTAAAAAACCGGATGAGCCTCTTTCCAGGATTTCATATTCAAGACGGCGAATAGAAGTATCAAGAAGCGCAGCAGCTTCATTTACAGCGGCTTCCAGCGTAGCACCGGATGCATCTACAGACCGAATCGCTCTATCAAGCTCCAGTTGCTTTTTAACTATTTCCTGCAGCTGGACATAATCGATCATATTAACTCCATTTATACTATGCCTTTTCTGATATTTGTCAATTTAGACCTAAGATGCAAAACCGCTTTGGTATGAAGCTGGGAAACTCTTGATTCTGTTACCTGCAGCACACGTCCTATATCTTTTAATGTTAAATCTTCGTAATAATAAAGAACTAAAATTTTCTTTTCTTTGTCAGGCAATTCATTGATTGCTTCTACAATAACACGCCGTATTTCTTCGTTTACTACAATTACATCAGGATTAAGGCTTGACGGAGATTCAATACTGTCACCTATCGAAACCTTATCGTTATCATCTCCTGAGTACCATAAATCGTTAAGAGAAATAATACTTGTACCTGAAATTTTCTGAATAGTCTTCATGTATTCGGCTTCGTTCATACCCATTGCATTCGCAATTTCCTGATCCGAAGCGGTTCTTCCCAGCTGAGCTTCAAGGCTTGAAATAGTTGATTCTATCTCACGTGTTTTCTGTCTTACAGAACGCGGAACAAAGTCTATTAAACGAAGCTCATCAAAAATTGCGCCTCTAATGCGTGTAACAGCATAAGTTTTAAATTTTACATTTTTATCGGGATCATATTTATCAATCGCATCAATAAGACCAAATACACCGTAACCTACAAGATCGTCAAACTCTACGTTATTTGGCATTCCAACTGCAACTTTTCCGGCTACATATTTTACCAATGGGGCGTATTGTTTTATAAAGGCTTCCCTTATCGCAGGATCCCGATTCTTTCGGTACTGCTGCCAGAGTTCCTCTTCTGTCTTTTCTGCCCTTGAAACATCATTTTCCGGGCTGGTTGTATGTACCGGCATTCCCAAACCTTTCCTTTTTATTTGTCCTTACTTAATAACGTACTTAACCCTCTTGCAATATCCTTTGCCTGGAAATCTCCTTCCATAGCCTGCGGTTTATTGCCTTTATACTGACTCCTATCCGGTCCTATTTCTTCTTCTTCGGGCATTAACACCGGCGGGGATGCTGATACCGTAGATATTTGAGATGGCTCTGGAGAGCTTCCATAAGCAGATGAAAAAGCTCTTGCCATCATATCCAAATCCGGTAAACCTCCCAATCCCGAATCGTCTCCAAAACTTGGAGAAAAATGCGGCTGAAAAGCCGCTGGTTTTTCAACAGGCGCAGCACTCGCAGGTTTTTCAAATACAGACACATCCTGGAAATCATCACCATTAAATGGTGACGCTTGATTTTGTTTGCCAAAATCAAAACCCGGCATTGGCTGAAAACCCTGACCTGCAGGTTCAGCTTCAGGTATCTGCGCTTCCATTTCCTGGAAAAACCCTATGTCATTATACCCTGTTTCAGGTTCGGCGTCTACACTTTCTCTTGTACCACCAGAGCCAAAAGCCTGATTTTCGCCTTGTTTTCGCTCTTCTTCGCCGTATCCAGACCTAAATACGCCTGAAATAAGGTCTTCTATATTTCCAAGCTCCTGCGGATCTGTGTATTTGAATAATTCAGGCACTGCGTACTCGCCCGTGGAATCTATTGTTATATCTACCCTGGCTCCAGGCTGTTCTGCTTCTACAGCGTCACTTTCGCTAGCATATAAAAGTTCAGGGAAAAAACTATTTAAAACAAATCTTAGCCCAAAACCAAACCCAAAAAACACAACACCAAAGACAATAGCTCTTAAAAATAAAGGCAAAATATTTACATCAAAGAGTATGCCCAGAGCAACTGAGATAAAAATAGCGCTAACTGCAGCTGTAACACCCCATCTAAAATTTTGCATAATCTTTCCTGTCTTTCCTTTTATATTGCATTTACTTCATTATTTGCAGAAGAGCCAAATAACCTTTTAAACATTGCGCCAAAACCTACTGATTCACTTGGTTTATTTCTATCCATGCGATCTACAATATGCTGAACGCAAATACTTGCTTTGCATTTTGGATCTACTACCAAGAAAGGCTTTTGCCTTAAAACCGCATGCTGAACAGCAGTATCATCGTAGATAAATCCAAGATAATCTACTTTAAGGTTTAAAAACTGCCCTGCAATATTTATCATTCTGTCTGCAACATTTTTTGCCTGAGCCGCTCCTTTGGCGCGGTTTACAACAAGTTTAAGCCCCATATTTAATGAGTCATATTCTGTTGCTATAATTTTAATAATTCCATAAGCGTCTGTAATTGCTGTTGGCTCTGGAGTTGTTATAATTACCGCATCATCGGCAGCTGCAATAAAATCTAGAACATTGCTGGAAACGCCCGCGCTTGTATCTATTATTACAATGTCAGCGTTTGACAGCGTATCAAGCTCTGCAATAAAGTCTTTTCTGTCGTCTTCGCCCATGTTTGCAATCTGAGAAAAACCTGAAGCGCCTGCTACGATAGAAATGCCGTATTCGGTTTCTACAAGGATTTCCCGTATTGTTTTTTGTTTTTTAATTACATGGTAAAGATTGTACTTTGGAATCATGTTTAGCATAACATTGACGTTTGCAAGACCTAAGTCCGCATCCATAACAACAACTTTTTTTCCAAGTCTTGCAAAAGCTAGCGCCATGTTTACAGAAAGATTTGTTTTACCTACGCCGCCTTTTCCGGAAGTAACCGTAATAATACGCGCTTTATCAGCCGATTTTATGCTCGACTTAACAGACGAAGATTTAGATGAGGTATCTTTCTTTCGTTTCATAATCTCCCGCAATTTTTCAGCTTGATCTTCCATACGGCAACCTCTCTTTAGCGCAGCTATATATGCGCAGTTAAATCAAAAATGAAACAAAGTTTCATTATAACCTCTCTTTACCTATCTCCATTTAAATTGATCCGCTTCTCCCGAAGGAAACCGCTTTTCAATTTTATCTCTATCTATTTTAAAGCCATTTAGATTAATAAGAAAACGTACAACGGACGCTCTTCTTATATCTACCGGCACTGTCTGCCCGTCTGTAATATATGAAACGCATTTTCTTTTTTCTGCAAGAGCGGAAATTATATTACCAACAGAATCAGTTTCATCCATTTTTGTTAAAATAACCGATCTATAATTAAAAGGTTCAAATTGACGCATTATCTCTTCTATATCAGATGTCTTTGTCGCAGCGCTTATAACAAGATGAAACTCGGCGTTTCTTCCGCAACCGTCAAGAATTTCTTTCATTTCACCTAACTTTGATGAATCTTTAGGGCTTTTTCCTATGGTATCTATCAAAAACATATCTGTATTATTGCTGTATAATGCAATTTCTTTTCTTAAATCCGGTTTATTTACAACACAGGAAACAGGTATTTGCATTATATTTCCTATCGATTCAAGCTGTTCTTTTGCGCAAATACGAAAAGCATCGATGGTTATCATTCTTACATCTATTGCGTTAATTTCATCTGTTCCTATGCCAAAAATAGCGGCAAGTTTGGAAAGAGTGGTTGTCTTACCTACTCCTGTAGGGCCTACAAGAACCATGATTCTGGGTTTTTGGATTATTTCATCTTCCTTATAAATATTGATACTCTCTCCGATCCATTCAAGAAGTTTATTCTGAACATTGTTAAAATCATCAAGCTGATCCAGCGACATTTCTTTTCGTAGTTTTTCCATCATGCCTTTTATATAGTTTTCTGAAAAATCATTTGTTTTTAAAATAGATACAGCTTGTAAAAATGAAGGATGGTCGTCGTTTTTACTGTTACTTTCTACCTTATCTTTTATTTCTTTAAGCGCATCTAAGATTTGCTGAGAAGCTTCTTTTCCGCTTGCAGAAATTTCATCCATGTTTTTTCTTGCAGCAGCAAGAACTTTCTTTTTTTCCGCTTCAAGGTCATAATTAACATTTCTTAAACCCTGCATAGATGCCGCAGGATGTCTGCTGGAAGGGAAATAAAACTCAACCTGAATGCCTGGCTTAGAGAAAAATCCCCAAAGACCGCCTACTCTAACATCTTTTTGACTAAGAATTTGGAAAGGTCTTTTGTATTTTTCTGCGATTTTTAGTTCACAATCCATTCGGCTCTCGCCCTGTTCAATATACATTTCCATTTTACTGCTCCGTTCTCGGCTCGGCTGCTATGCCGTTTGATGCCGATTCATCTTCTAATCTTATTATTCCAATAGCTTCAGGAATTACTCCCGGCGCCTGAGTAATTTCCGGAACTGATAAAACCGCCAAATCCGGTATTTCTCTATCTGTAGAATTCTTAACAAGGAAACGAGCAGGTTCAGAGCAAAGTATCACAGGCATCCAGCCTTTTTCCCTTACTGCAGTTACTGCTTTTACAACCGCTCTAATCCATGCTTTTTGCGTTGGAGGATCTAAAGCGCAGACTTTACCTGATTCATTTTCATAATTTGCAGAAATAATCCTTTGTTCAAGCGAAGGATCTATCGTTAAAACACGCAGTCTGCGATCATCGTCAGCATATTGCTGGCATATTTGGCTGGCTATTGACTGTCTTGCTTTTTCTATAAGGAAGTAAATACTTCCCCTTGATACAGGGTAATATTCTGCAACAGATTCCAAAATAGAAACTAAATTACGTATGGAAACTCTTTCTTTTAACAGACCATGCAGTATTTTTTGAATTTCTGTAACACGCAGTCCTTTTCCGTCTCTAAATACTTCATCAACAACTGTTGGATGATCCTTGCGCAATGTATCAAGTATTACCTGAGTATCCTGTAGACCCAATATATCTGCGGCGGATCTTCTTATTATTTCTGTTAAATGAGTAGCGATAATAGAAGGCGGATCTACTACAGTGTAACCTGCACGCTCGGCTTCATCTCTTCTGTCATGTTCTACCCATGTTGCGGCAAGCCCAAATGCAGGATCAACAGTTTCTTCACCTTCTATTTTTTGAGTTACTGTTCCAGGATTAATGCAAAGATAAAAACCTAGACGTATTTTCCCACGCCCGCAATCAACACCTTTTATCTTAAAGCAGTATTCGGAAGGCTCTAAAATCGAGTTGTCAATAATGCGTACCTTTGGAATAACAAGACCAAGATCGTAGGCGGACTGCCGCCTTACTCCCTGTACCCTTTCTAAAAGTTCAGCGCCTTTTTCTTTTTCAACTAACGGAACTAATCCGTAGCCAAGCTCCAATGAAAGCGCATCAAGCGGAACAACAGGAGAAAAATCGACAGGTTTTTCTTCTTTTTGGGCGCTGGCTTTTGCCATTGTTTCGTTTATATTTGCCGCCCGTTTTTGGAATTGTCTTCTTCTGTATGCATGAAACGCAATTAAAACAGCCATTGGGAAAAGAACATACCATGGGAAACCAGGCAGGAAGGAAAGAACAACTAAAACTCCTGCGCATATCCAATAGACAATTGAGTCACGTTCAAGAATTTGCTGAACAACTTGATCTGCAAGTACACCTGTTGCGGCGGCTCTGGTTACAACAATACCCATTGCAGTAGAGATTAAAAGCGCAGGCAGCTGAGTTACAAGACCATCCCCTATTGCAAGCCTTATATAGGTATTAACTACATTTTGCTCAGAATACATTGTTGAACCTATAATAAACCCACCTAAGATTTCTACAACTAAAATAAAGACACCTACTTTGACATTACCTGATATAAACTTACTAGCTCCGTCCATTGAACCGTAGAAATCAGATTCTTTTTGTATTTGCTCTTTTTTTCTTGCAGCTTCTTCTTCCGAGATAGATCCGGAACTGTACTCAGTCTCAACAGCCATCATTTTTACCTGCATGCTATCCAATGTAAAACGGGCTGCAACTTCAGAAACACGAGTTGCACCTTTTGTAATAACAATAATCTGCACAGCTATAATAATTATGAATATGATAAATCCAACAACAAGACCTTGTGTTCCGCTAGAACCAACAACAAAGTTGGAGAATGCGAGAATCAATTGTCCGTCAAAATTTTGACCTTTTGTTAGAATCAATCTTGTAGAAGAAACGTTTAAAGCCAGACTAAATACGGTAGAAACAAGCAATAATGTCGGAAAAAGACTGAACTCTGTCGGCTTCCTTGTGTAAAGTACAATTAACAGCACCATAAGAGCAAAGATAAGATTAACAGCCATTAATGCATCAAGAATTGGCGTAGGCAGAGGAAGAATAATAGCTAGAACAATAGTTATCATTGCGACAGCGGGAAAACTATCTTTTAGAAAGCCTAACGGATTACCGGGTTTTTCTTCATCTGACATTTAAGCGCTTTTCCTCCTGCGTTTTTCTTCGTTAAGACGAATTATCTTTGTATAAATTTCAACTACAATGCTTATATATGTTTCAGGAATAAAATCTCCTACTCTAACTTCTCGATACAATGCTCTTGCAAGAGGTTTGTTTTCCATTATGGGAATATCATTTTCATCTGCAATTTTTCTAATCCTCGCAGCTAAATCATCTTCACCTTTTGCGACAACCCTTGGACCATACTCTGAATAACGCTGATCGTACTGCAGCGCTACCGCAAAGTGAGTCGGGTTTGTTATTACAACGTCCGCTTTTTTTACTTCTGTATTGATGTTCTGCTTCATCATCTCGCGGAAACGATGGCGGATTCTGCTTTGTATCATTGGATCTGCTTCATACATCTTTACTTCTTCTTTTACTTCATACCTTGTCATTTTGTGCCGTTCACGGAAACGCCAGCGCTGGAAGAAATAGTCCGCTATAGATAAAATGAGCCACAAGAACGAAACTACAAGCAGCATTTTTATAGCGATAGAACCAACTGTGGTAAGCGCCGAATACGGATCTGCTTTTTGCAGGTTAAGCAGCTTTTTAAAATCCATGCTGATAAATATATAACCTATAAATCCGATAATAATAATTTTAGCAATGGATTTTCCCAGATTAAAAAGACCCTCTGATGAAAATATTTTTTTAAAGTACTGACCAAACTTAGGCAGAGCTTTTGAAAACTTAGGCATAAGCGGTTTTGTAGTAAACAACCAGCCGCCTAACTGCACCATGTTGGAAAAAATCGCCGATATAAAAGCTACTGCCAAAAGAGGACCTGCAAGGCGGATAAAATAATGAAAAAAGTTTCCAACAATTATAGCATCCTGTGTTGGATCTAATTCGACAGCCCTTGTAAAAAAGAAGCGAATCAGCTCGACACAAGTGCGCAGCATAGAAGGAGCTAGAAAGAGAAGGAAAATCGCAGGAAGCAATAATCCTATAGCGCCGGTTACTTCCTGACTCTTAACAACCTGACCTTCGTCTTCACGCAGCCTTTTTAACTTATGCTCTGTTGGCTGTTCGGTCTTCCCGGGAGCATCTTCGTCATTGTCATCGGCGAACCACTGGAGGTCGATTAGCAGTTTGAGCAGTTCATCATTTGCCATCAAAACCCTCCCGCTGTAATTGGTCTGCCTATTTGTATATATAAATTTTGTATACTGCTAAATCCTGCATCAATTACTCTTGAAAATGCTTCGATTAAAAACGGGAAAGAAGCAAAAAGTATTACATAAGCCATCGTAATAGAAATTGGAAAACCTTCCGAAAGAATATTGATTTGCGGAGCTGCCTTTCCAATCATTCCTATCGAAAGCGAAGTTAAAAATAATGTTCCCATTATTGGCAGAGAAATTATAATCGCATCAAAAAATAAACGGGAAAGACCTGAAACCATCATACTTATAACAGGTTCGTTTCCTTCCACAAGAGAAATAATATTTATTGTTTGCACAGAACGCCAAAAACCGCCAAGGAACAACTGATGAAAGCCGCCTATGGTAACAAAGATCAACATGGATACAAGGTTAAAATACTGACCCATAAGCGGATTTTCTATTTGAGCGACAGGGTCGAATGTTTCGGATGCGCCAAAACCCATTTGCAGCGAGAAGAACTGACCTGCCGTAGAAAACGTTGCAAAAATAATTACTAAATAAAAACCGATAATAATGCCGATTATCGCTTCGCCAATAATTAAAAGTCCAAAACGCAGCGAGAATGTTTCATGGCGCAAATCGCTTAGCGTTCCGCCAGGAAGAGTAACAATACCGTTGGAGTTAGCTGCCATAAAAACTTCTGCTGTTGGAATAACTGCAAATGCGGCAAGACCTGCAAGAGCAATTCTTGCGGTTATTGGAACTGCTTCGGATGAAAGAAGCGGAGCTACCTGAATCATTCCTAAAGCTCTTGCTGCGATCAACAGAAAAACAGGACCAAAGGTGAGAATATTCTGTATAGCCGCATTCTCTATCATTCTCTACTCCACACTAACCATTACCTAGCGCGCCATATCAGGAATACGCCTGAATAATTCAGTTGTATATTGTCCAAGCGAAGTAAACATTATTCCGCCAAGAAGAGCCAGCATTCCCAGAATTACAAACATCTTAGGCACAAAGGTTAGCGTCTGCTCCTGAATAGATGTCGCTGCCTGTAAAATTGCTATAAGCAAACCTACAGCCAATGCAGATAACAAAAGAGGAGCAGCCATCGTAAGCGTCTGCCATATTCCTCCGCGTAAGAGCGCAATTACATCACCAATACTCATAACAATCCTCTAAGTAATAAACGAACGGACCAACTGTTCCGTCAATAACCCCCATCCATCAACAAGGATGAACAGGATTAATTTAAATGGCATGGAGATCATGACAGGAGGGAGCATGATCATTCCCATGGACATTAGGGCGCTAGCCACAACCATATCAATTACAATAAACGGAATAAATAGCAGTATTCCGATTTTAAAAGCCACAGTAAGCTCATTTAAAAT
>Ga0123356_10006770_pt1 | contig 11533 bp, 9 predicted proteins | sample TergutEmb28metaG_2_FD_92546 | JGI IMG/M metagenome (GOLD analysis project Ga0123356, IMG submission 92546) | Embiratermes neotenicus P3 segment gut microbial communities from Petit-Saut dam, French Guiana - Emb289 P3 | ecosystem: Host-associated > Arthropoda: Insects > Digestive system > Gut ... | reverse complement strand
GACGTCGCGGCGCTGCGCGAGCGCGGTGGAGCGCCGATCTCCCCGCGCTTCGACGTCGTCACCCCAGAAGAGGCGATCATGCGGGCGCGGCAGTGGCTGACTGGCAAGCCGGTCGAGGACGTGTTCATGTGGGCGTCAATCGCCGGGATGCCCGATGACGTCGCCGATCGCCACGCCGAGCTGGTTGCGACCAAGCTGGCGCCGGCGCTCGCCGCCGTCGGGGCTGCGACGGCGGCTCGCTGAGCCGCTTCGTCAGCTCACCTCCCCGAACCCGAGCCGGTCGTGGCGGCCGATGCAGAGCTCGAACTCGCCGTAGCCGACGGCTCCGTCAGCGCGGGTGAACCGGCATGAGCGCTCGAGGATCGAGTGCGGGATCCGCGCGAAGACGCCGGGATCGGTCGACCAGCGCTCGTGCTCTACGAACAGCTCGCCCTTCGGCGTTCCCTGTGCGTCCTTGCCGCCGTAGCCACCGCCGATCAGCGACATCAGCGGCGGGAGCGGCTCGACATCGACCTCGTGAACATGTCCATCCGCGCCGCTGATCCGGAGCCGGCCGCCGGCGAGCACGCGGTGAGGACCGATCAGTTCGAGCTCGAGGTCGTGCTCGTAGGCGACGACCGGGATCGGGGTCGCGGGCTCCTCACCCGGCGCGGCGACCGGGCGGATCGCGCCGCACAGCCCGTCCTGGTGGCCGCGCTCGTCCTCGTGGGTCCAGACCCAGATCGACAGGTCGTCCCACTGCATCGGCAGCCACGTGTGGAGTCCGCGGCGGACCCGCGCCGAGGCTGGACGGACCCCCCAGGACCGATCGCGCTCGCCCGCCCAGCCAGTGCAGTCGTAACGCCGGCCGTCGATCTCGATCCAGCCGGAGTACGTGCCCGCCTGGACGAAGTGGGAGTAGCCGACGAGCAGGAAGCCGTCACGCTCGATCCGCTGCGTCGGCATCTGGTACGGCGCCGTTCGGCGGTCGAACCGCAGGTCGAAGCTGAAGCCGTGCCCGCCCGGCTCGCATGACATCGTCCAGGAGCGCATCGGATCGATGATCTCGAACGCCAGCGGGCCGGCGCCGAGCCGCCAGCGATCGCGGGCGAGCGTCCGACCGACGCGTAGATTGCGCTGCTCGCCGCCCTGCCAAACGACCGCGAAGCCGTCCATGTAGCCCGTGTTCGGATAGATCCCGAGCCCGGTGTGCATGAGCATCGCACCGGCGGGATCGTGGACCTCGATGATGAATCGCTCGGTCCATCGGGGATCGTCCATGAACACTCGATCGTGCGTGTCGAATGTCTGGTGGGTGAGTAAGTCGTCGAGTTCGGTCAGCATCTGGTTCCGCTCAACCTGCGCATCATGATTACATTAGGCGATGCGTCCCAGCGAGCTGGTGCAGGCCTATTTCGATCGTCTCAACGCCGAGGACTGGGACGGGCTGGCCGAGTTGTTCCACCCGGAGGCCGAGCTGGAGGCGCCCGGCTTTCCGCGCACGAAGGGCCGTGACCAGGTGAGCGCCTACTTCCGCTCGGCGCTCAGCATCTACCCGGAGCACTTCGACGACCCAGTTCGAGTGATCGTCGCCGGCGACACCGTGACGGTCAACATCCACTACGAGGGCAGGCTTGCGGGTGGTCAGCGACTGAGCTTCGATGCAGTCGACGTGTTCGACCTGCGCGACGGCTTGATCTACGCGGAGACGAGCTGGTACGACTCGTTCGAGGTCCGCCGAGAGCTGCTGCGCGCGCGTGCCCGCGAGGCCGGCCATGACGGCGACCGCGCCAGGCTTCGACTGGCGCTCGCGGACGTCCGTGGGCGCGCCCACGCCCTCGGCGGCCGCTGGACGAACGGGGGCGTCGCCGATGCCCTGTGCGTGCCCGCGGTCCTGATCGACGTCGAAGGCGTGCTCACAGCCGAGCGAGCCGCCCGCGAGCCCGCTGGCTGGGCGTTGCTCGTCCGCGGCGCCGATGCGATCGCCGAGGGGGCGCTCGCCGGGCGGCTCGCCGGTGGCTGCTCGGGCGAGCTCGACGGCGGCCGGGTAGCGCCGTGGGCGGTCGGCCTCGCGCTCGCCGGCATCGACGCCGGAGCGGGCGTGCTGGTCAGCTCACCCGGCGGCGACGGAGCCGCCAACGCGGTGTTCATCGTCTGAGCGTCGCTCAGGATCCGGGCGCGCGTCTGGCGGCGGCTCGCTCGTGCCCGCGGGACAGGACGCTCTGGTAGGCGGCCGCCTCGGCGGGCGCGGCCGGCTCCAGTCCGAGCACCGCTCCGAACATCTGCCCGGCGACCGACACGAGGCAGATGAACGCCACCAGCTCGACGATCTCCTCCTCGTCGAACTCCTCCCGCAGCACGTCGAATTGTGCATCGGTGACGCCGTCGGGGTCCTCGGCGACGAGTTCGGCGAAGGCGGTCGCGAGTCCGATCCGGCGCTCGTCGGGGCCGGGCGGCGGCGGCTCCCGCTCCCCGAGCGAGGCACAGTACTCACAGCCGACCCGGCTGGCCGTCGCGCGCCGGACCGCCTCGCACAGCTCGCCGCCGAGCCGCCCATTGAAGCGGATCGTCGCGTCGAGTCGGCCAAACGCCTCGAGCACGTCCGGGCAGCGACCCATGACCCTCGCCAGCAGGCTGTTCGTGACGGCGTTGCCGGCCGGCGACGGGTTGACCGGCGCCACCCGCGCCATCGCGTCAGCCCTCCACCGAGACGCTCGCGGTGCCGGCCAGCACCTGGCGGTCGGCGACCGACGCCGTCAACGCGAGCTCGACGGTCGAGGTCGCCGTGTCGATCGCCGTCACCGTGCCGCGGCATTCGATGCGCTCACCGGCGAAGACATTACCGAGGAACCGGCACTGGAACCGCCGGATCGCCCTCGCGCCGAACGCGCCGACGAGCACGTTCGTCATGTACGCCATCGTCGTCGGACCCTGGTTCACCGGCGCTTCGCCGTAGCCGAGGCGGACGACGAGGTCCTTATCGAAGTGGATCGGATTCGGGTCGTCGAGCAGCGCTGCCATCGTCTTCATCCGCTGCGGGTCGACCGAGTCGACGATGAACGGAGGCAGCTCGTCGCCGACCTTCAGCCCGACTGCATCGACCGTTGGGAGCCCGGATCCAGCGGTCATCCGGCCGCCTCGCCGCGCCGCGGGAAGATGAACGTGTTGGTGACGCGGAAGAGCGGCCCGCGCTCGCCATCCGGCCGACCCGAGATCTCGAAGGTCATGCGGTCGAATGTTCCCGCCCGCCGGCCGTGCTTGCGCTCGATGTCGACGATCCTGCCCTCGATCTCGTAAACGCTGCCGGGAGTCAGTGCCCCGTTGAGCTCAAGCACGCACTCACCGAACATCGCCCCGGAGTCGGCGTCCGCATCGAGGAGGTCGAACAGCTCCTGGATGCTGATCCCGCAGCCCCTCATAGCGGCGTAGTAGCTCAGGGTCGGATGCGCGACGGCGAGGTCTGGCTCGGCCATCGCACAATCGGCCCACAGCCACGCCAGGTGGGGGCTGAGGACGAAGCGCCCGCCGGGAAACCGATGCCCGGCGAGGTGGGAGTAGTCGCTCATCGTTCGTTAACGAAGCCGGTAGGTGTCAAACTGCCAAACGTTTGGTAGAAAGTTAGCCGATGACCGCCATCGCGTCGAGGGACGGTGGCTCCCCTTGGGGCGACTCCCGGCCAGGGCCGTGGCGCGCTGCGCGGGCCGTGGCGAGGCGACCCGCAGCGATCGGCGGATTTTCCCGAAGCGTCGGCGCGCGGCGGACAATGAACCGAGGCCCGGCCAGGCGCCCCACCGGAGTCGAGAGGACCGGCCGGGGCCGATCTGTCGCCACGAGGAGAGAACATGACTGAACACGCAGTCGCCCCGCCAACGGTCGGGGATCAGCCAGCGGCGGCGGGCTCGCCGGGGCGAGGCGGCGGGGCGTCATCGCGCCCGCCCGGGCTCGCGCTCGCTCAGCGGATCCTGTTCCGCTACGGACTGGTGGTCGCTTACATCGTGATGCTGGTGATCTTCAGCGCGCTGAAGCCACACGTCTTCCCGACAGGCGAGAACGCCAAGGCGATCCTGGAGGAATGCGCCCCGACGGGCATCATGGCGATCGGCCTGACGGCGGTGCTCGTGATGAACGACTTCGATCTGTCGTTCGCTTCGATGCTCGGACTCGGCAGCGGCCTCGTCACAGTCCTGATCGTCAGCCATCACGTCGGCTGGGTGCTCGCGGTGATCATCGCGCTGCTTGTGGCGGTCGCTTTCGGCTGCCTCAACGGCTTCCTGATCGCGGTCCTCGGCGGTTCCTCGTTCATCATCACGCTCGCGATGGGAACGGTGCTGACCGGCGTCGAATTCGCCGTCACACACGAGGCCGACGTCTTCACCGGGTTTCCGAAGTCCTTCACCAGCATCGCCCAGGGCAGCGCGATCCTGGGCATCAACAACCAGGTCTGGATCGCCGCCGTAGTCGCGATCCTCGCGTGGATCATGCTTGAGAAGACGGAGATCGGACGCTTCATGTACGCGATCGGCGGCAACCCCGAGGCGGCCCGGCTGGCGGGCGTCCGCGTCCGGACGCTGCGGATCCTCGGGTTCGTACTGATCGGGATGGCGGCTGTCGTCGCCGGGGTGCTGCTGACCTCACTCGGCGGCTCGTACACCCCGAATCCGGGTCCACCGTATCTCCTTCCTGCGTACGCTGCCGTGTTCCTCGGCGCTGCCGCGTTCCGTCCGGGCCAGTTCAACGTCCTCGGCACGGTCGTCGGCATCCTCTTTCTCGAGACGATCCAGACCGGGCTGACGATGCTCGATCTCGCGACCTGGATCATCAACGTCGTGCAGGGAGCGATCCTGATCACGGCCGTACTGCTCTCGCGGCTCGGGGAGAAGATGGCGTGAGCGAGCCCGCAACCGGCGGCGACGCCGCAGCTCACCCACAGCAGGGCACCGCCGACCCGGACCAGGCCGCAGGTGGCGCTCGGGCGACGGTGCTGGAGGTGCGCAACCTCCGTCGCAGTTACCCGGGGGTGCTCGCCGTCGGCGACTTCAGCATGGCGCTCGGCGCCGGGGAGATCCTCGGGCTCGTCGGACCCAACGGTGCGGGCAAGAGCACAGTGATCAAGATGCTCGCCGGGGCGGTCAAGCCCGACGCGGGCGAGATCGCCGCCGGGGGCGCGACGGTGGAGATCGGCGGACCGCTGCACGCGACCGCGCTCGGGCTCTCGTTCGTGCATCAGGAGCTCACCGACGTGCCGAATCTGTCCGTCGCCGAGAACGTGCTGCTGGGGCTGCACTATCCGCGGCTGGCCGGCGCGATCGTCAGCCGTCGGAGCCTGAACGCGTCGGCGCGCGAGATCGTTGCCGGCTCGCTGCAGGTCGACATCGATCCGACCGCGCTGAACGGCAGCCTCAGCGTCGCCCAGCGGCGCCTGGTGATGATTGCGCGCGGGTTGGCCACGAACGCCAAGGTGCTCGTGCTCGACGAGCCGACCGCGTCGCTCACCAACGACGAGATCGTCCACCTGCACGGGGTCATCCGGCGGGTCGCCGCCGCGGGGACCGCCGTGATCTACGTATCTCACCGGCTCGACGAGATCTTCACGCTGACCGAGCGTGTCGTCGTCATGCGGGGCGGCTACAAGGTCGCTGACGTCCCGACGAGCTCGCTCAGCTACGCCGAGCTCGTCGACCACATCACCGGCGTCGCCGCCGCCACACGACAGGCGATCACCGAGGAGGCCCAGGCCGGGACCGACCAGCAGGGGCCCGAGTTCGGTGAGGAGTTGCTACGGGTGGAAGGCATCGGTAGAACCGACGCGGTCGAGCCCGCCAGCTTCGAACTGCGCCGCGGCGAGATCCTCGGCATCGCGGGACTCGTCGGTGCCGGACGCACCGAGCTGGTGCGGCTGATCTACGGCGCGGACGCTCGCACTTCGGGCGAAGTCTTCGTCAAGGGCAAGCGGGTCGACATCTCGGGCCCGCGCAGCGCGCTGAGAGCCGGGATCGTGCTTCTGCCCGAGGAGCGCCGTACCCAGGGAATGGTCGTCGACTTCACGATCCGTGAGAACGTGACGCTGCCCGTCCTCGAGCGGTTCCGGTGGTTCCCCGGGCTCCCGATCCCGCGGGTCGGTCGGGAGCGGGGGCGTACGCGCGAGCTGATCGACGAGCTCTCGATCAAGGCACCAGGGCCGGACTGGCCGGTGCGGCTCCTGTCCGGCGGAAACCAGCAGAAGGTCGTCCTCGCGAAGTGGATCGAGCACGGCGCCGAGATCTTTATCTTCGATGAGCCGACGCATGGGATCGACGTCGCCGGCAAGCTCGAGGTCTACCGGCTGATGGCTCGGCTCGCCCGCGCCGGCCACGGCGTGATCTTCATCTCCTCGGAGTTCGAGGAGCTGGAGGAGGTCTGCCGGCGCGTCGTGATCATGCGTGAAGGGCGTCTCATGGGGGAGCTGCGCGATGAGCGCGTGACGCTCGCTAACCTGATTTCGGCGTGCTATGAGGAGCGATCTGCCGTTACGGCGTGAGGATGGGGTCCCCGCCGTGTTGACCCGCCGTTATGCAGTAGGGGTCAGGGGCGTTGTGATGCATTGACGCCTTGGCGGATCATGCCGTACAGTCGCACAATATCAAACAAACGGTTGATTGGCCGCTTGGCTGATTGACGGGGAGAAGGAGAGGTAATGCTCGGTCTACCGAAGAAGCGGTTTGGCTGGCTGATGTCGACGCTGATGTTGGCTGCCGCGATCGCCGCGCTTGCGAGCAGTTCGAGTTCGGGCAAGACGCGCTCCGCGGCAGCGGCGGGCGCATTCACGCCGTCAGGCAGTGGCGGGCTGAAGCTGATCGGGTCCGCGGGACCGCAGAACAGCCAGGCGACGAATCCGTTCGGGATCAAGGCCGAGGGCGGCTCGGCTGAGGCGGCGGCGATCAAGGCGGCGAATGCCGAAGCAGCCAAGCTCGGCTCCGGCAAGATCAAGAAGGGAACGACGATCGGGCTCGAGGAGATCATCAACTCGGTCCCCTCGGCACAGCGGGCCGACGGCCAGCTCGAGTACGCCCTGCGCGAGCTCGGCTTCAACGTGATCCCGTGTGACGCCGAGGGCGACCCGACCAAGATGGAGAGCTGCATGACCTCCCTCGTCGCCCAGAAGGTCAAGGCGATTGCCGACCTCGGGACGGACCCAAGCCTGATCGCGCAGGGCCTTGCGGATGCCAAGAGTCACCATATTCCGGTGATCGCGTTCTCCGGGACGGTTGCCTCGAGCCCGGACTTCTTCCGGGTCGAGTACAACAACGACTTCGACGCCGGGAAGATCATGGGGCAATACATCGTGTCGCAGTTGAAGGCACACGGCGGTGCGAACCCGACGGTTTGGATCAGCAATTACCCGGCAAGCTGGGCGGCGGACCGGACCAAGGGCGTGATCGCGGCGCTCAAGGCGGCTGGGATCAAGATCGCGGCGCAGACGACCGTCGACAGCACGAACCCGGTCAACGGTACCCAGCAGCAGGTGATCACCCAGTACACCCAGGATCCGACAACGCGGGTGTATTACTTCGCCTATGACTCGCCGGGCGCCGCCGGGGCGCAGGCGCTGGCGTCGAAGGACAGCGGCAAGCCGTGGCCCGCCGGTCCGCTGGTCGTCACGTACCACGACGATCAGGATGCCAACGGCCTCATCCGCAACGGTCAGATGACGGCCGTCGTCGACGAGGACTACGACGCCTCATCGTTCGAAACCGCGGATTCGATCGCACAGTTCGTCGCTGGTAAGAAGGTGCCGCCGAGCGACACGGGCCAGGGGTATGACGGGCACGTGATGAACTTCTACCCGGTTATCGACAAGGCCAACAACCCGGCATCCGGCAAGTGGCCGGAGCCGAAGTTCGACGTCGTCAGCTTCTTCACGGAGCTGTGGCACAAGGAGTTCGGTCTGAACTAGCGGATCGCCGGGGATCGCGTATCGCTCTCGGGCGCCGGAGGCCAGCGGGCCGCCGGCGCCCGAGTCGTTTAGGGCGGCTGTCGGCGGTGCCGGCGCTGACGCCACCGCCAAACAAACGTTTGATAGAACTAACGTTCGGAGGACCCGAACCCGGACAGAGAGAGGCGAGATGGGCTATTACTGCGGTGTCGACATCGGGGGCACGTTCACCGACTGTGTGGTGATCGACGACGACGGCAAGCTGACGCTCGCGAAGGTCTCCTCGACGCCGCCCGAGTTCCACCGCGGCTTCATCGATGCGGTCGGCGAGGCCGCGCGCAAGCTCGGCCTCGAACGCGACGAGTTCCTGGCGGGTACGAGCCTGTTGCTGCATGGGACCACAGTCGGGACGAACGCGCTGGTCCAGCGCCGCGGTGCTCGGACGGGACTGATCACCACGCGCGGGCACCGGGACCATCTGCTGATGATGCGGTCCTACGGACGCTCTGCGGGCCTTCCGATCGAGCAACTGCTCCGCGTCTCGCGACACCGAAAGCCGGCCCCGATCGTGCCCCCGCAGCTGATTCGAGAGGTCTCCGAGCGGGTCGACTGGGAGGGAGAGGTGGTGCTCCCGTTCAACGAGGTGGAGGCTCGCGCCGCTGTTGATGAGCTGCTCGCTGAGGACGTTGAGGCGATTGCCGTCTCGTTCCTCTGGGGCTTCGTCAACCCGGCGCACGAGCTGCGAATGAAGGAGATCATCCGCGAACTGTCGCCCGATGTGTTCATCTCGTGCGCGCATGAGTTGATCGCCAAGCCCGGCGAGTACGAGCGGACAGCGGCAGCGGCGATCAACGCCTTCATCGGCCCCGCGACCGCTCGCTACGTGCGTGAGGTCGCTGACGCGACCCGCACCGGCGGGTACCGGGCGCCATTGCTGATCATGCAGGCCTCCGGCGGCGTTGCGCCGGCCGAGGTGGCCGCCGAGAACCCTCTGTTCACGATCGGGTCGGGTCCGGTCGGCGGCGTCACCGGCGTTGCCTACCTCGCGCGGCGCCTCGGTCACGACAATGTGATCGCCGCCGACATGGGTGGAACCTCGTTCGACGTCGGGATCGTCGCGGGCGGCGAGCCGCTGACCGCATCGGAGACGATCATCAACCAGTACACGTTCTTCATGCCGAGGCTCGACATCGAGTCGATCGGGGCCGGTGGCGGCTCGATTGTCTGGGTCGACGAGCATTCGCGGACGCTCCGGGTCGGGCCGCAGAGCGCCGGCGCCCAGCCCGGCCCTGCCTGCTACGGCCGCGGCGGCACGGAGCCGACGACGACCGATTGCGGCGTGATCCTTGGGAGGTACAACCCGGACAGCTTCCTCGGCGGGCAGCTGCATCTCGACGTGCACGCGGCGAGGACGGCGCTCGAGCGGGTGTCGGCGCCAATGGGCATGGATCTCGTCGAGGCGGCGGATGGTGCGCTGCGGATCGTGGAGTCACACATGGCGGATCTGATGCGGCAGATGACGGTTGAACGAGGGCTGGACCCGCGCGATTTCGTGATCTACTCGTACGGTGGCGCAGGCGGGGCCCACGCGGTCGCGTTCGCGCGCGAGTTAGGGTGCCGGACGGTCGTCGTCCCGCTCGGCGATATGGCGTCGACCTGGTCGGCGCTCGGCGTGATGACGTCCGACGTGCTGCATCTCCACGAGCAATCCGAGCTCCTCTCCTCCCCGTTCCCGGCGGACCGGCTCAACGAGATCTACGGGCGACTCGAGGCTGACGCCCGCGCCCAGCTGCTCGCTGAGGGCTTCGCCGACGAGGACATCGAGCTCAGCCGGATCGCCGAGATGAAGTTCTCGCTGCAGATCCACGTGCTCGAGGTTCCGGTTCCCGACCGGAAGTTGTCCGACGCCGACATGGCCGCGCAGGTCGAGCGGTTCGTCAGCCGCTACGAGCAGACGTTCGGCGAGGGCTCGGCGTTCCCCGGCGCAGGCACGCAGATCGGAACCTGCCGGGTGATCGCCCGGGGCCGTGTCCGCACCCCCGAGCTGCCCGAGCATCCCGCCGCCGAGGCGCGTCCGGCCGGCAGCCGCGAGGTCTACTGGCGCGAACTCGGCGGCGCGCACGCAACGGACATCTACCGTGGCGAGGAGCTCGGCACCGGTTCGTCGGTGAGCGGCCCGGCGATCATCGAGTTGCCGGTAACGACCGTCGTCCTGCCACCTGGAGCGGAGGCGCGCGTCGACGCGCTGGGCAGCATTGTGATCAACGTCGGCGAAGAACGGGCGCCGGCGCTTGCCGCCAGCGCGACCGCGAGCGAAAGCGAGGCGTGAGATGGCGACTGCACAGGAGATCAAGTGGGATGGGACGACCTACCCGTACATCCCCGGCCGAACCCTGTCGATCGACCCGTCGCTGAAGCTCTACCAGCGCTCCGCCGACACGCTGGACCCCGTCACCCACGAGGTTCTCCGCCACGCGCTGTGGAACGTCAACCTCGAGCACGGCAACACCGTCCTGCGGATGTCGGGCTCGCCGATTGCGGCCTACGGCCACGACTTCAATCCGGCGATCCTCGACGAGGAGGGGAACTTCGTCTTCTTCGGACCGTTCCTGCAGTACCTCGCCGCCGCCACGTCGGCGGCCGTCAAGTGGACGCTCGAGTATCGCTCGGAGAACCCGGGGATCCACCCTGGCGACATGTTCCTCTTCAACGACCCGTGGGTCGCTGCAACGCACCAGTCCGACGTCGGGATCGTCGCCCCCGTGTTCGTCGGCGACGAACTCTTCTGCTGGGTGGGCAACACGCTACACCAGTGGGACACGGGCGGGACCGCGCCCGGCGGCTTCAACCCGATCGCCCAGGACGTCTTCTGGGAGTCGCCCTGCATTCCGCCGGTCAAGATCGTCGAGGGCGGCCGGCTGCGACGCGACATCGAGGAGCAGTACACGCGTACCTCGCGGATGCGCGAGCTGATCGCGCTCGACCTTCGCGCGGAGGTGACGGGCTGCCGCGTCGCGGTCGAACGCATCGGCCAGCTGATCGAGCGCTACGGCGCCGGCGTCGTCAAGGCGACGATGCGCAAGCTCCAGGACGACTCTGAGGCCGCGTTCGTGCGCCGGCTCGAGACGATCCCCGACGGGCAGTGGACCGAGGAGGGTTGGATGGAGATGAAGGAGCCGGGCGACCGCGGGCTCTATCGCAACCGGCTGACGCTTACCAAGCGGGGCGACAGGCTGATCTTCTCCAACATCGGCTCCGACCCGCAGGCCGGGACCCTCAATGGCGTGTTCGGAGCCTGGAAGGGCGCCGTCGTCTCGATGCTCAACACGACAATGCTGTTCGATCAGATGTTCTGCATCGAGGGCGCGTTGCGTCACTGCGAGTTCGAGGTCGAGCCCGGCACGATCACGTGCGCCACCCACCCGGCTGCGGTCTCAGGCGCGCCGGCGCTGATCCTCCTGCAGAGCATCGGGCTGGGCGGCCTCGTCATCTCGAAGATGCTGGCGAGCTCGACCGATCCGGAGCTGCGGACCGAGGTCCAGAGCTGCATGGGCGTCCTCGCCTACCCGATCAATGCGATTCAGGGAGTCGACCAGCGCGGGAACCCCTACTCGTCGTTCCTGCTGGACCCGTGCGGCGCCG
>Ga0123356_10006769_pt1 | contig 11535 bp, 9 predicted proteins | sample TergutEmb28metaG_2_FD_92546 | JGI IMG/M metagenome (GOLD analysis project Ga0123356, IMG submission 92546) | Embiratermes neotenicus P3 segment gut microbial communities from Petit-Saut dam, French Guiana - Emb289 P3 | ecosystem: Host-associated > Arthropoda: Insects > Digestive system > Gut ... | reverse complement strand
GCAGCTGATGTTGCCAGGCATCCACCCAGCCCGGTAGCCGCCACTCGAAGTAAACCCACAGGCCAGGCCCCGAAAACCCGCCACCCGACCACACTCAACCAAACGTAACCTCAGTCGCGAGGTCAGGCCCTGGACCCAGGTCTTCGGCCCATTTGAGACATAGTACGTCTCGCGGAGTCAAGGTGTCAGGGCTCGGTGTCGCGGGAACTGGTGGTTCTGCCAAAGGTCGGTGTCGCGGGAACTGGTGGTTATGCCAAAGCTCGGTCTCGCGGCAAAGGAGCTGGTTAGGGGACGGGGTTGGTTGAGTCGTAGTGCCAGAAGCTGCGCTGCCAGACAGCCAGGGCCAAGACTCCAACAACGCAGATCAATCCGCCAACTACCACGGCCCAGCCTTCACCCAGCAGACTCGAATTAGCGCCGGAAAACATGTCACCCAGGCGCGGGCCGCCGGTCACCACCACGATGAAAACCCCTTGCAGGCGGCCGCGCAGGTGGTCCGGCACGGCGTCAAGCAAAATGGTGTTGCGGAAAATCATTGAGACGGTGTCGCTGGCGCCGGATAGGGCCAACGCCAATCCGGCCAGGACCAAGGCCCAGATTTTGACTCCGTCGCGTTGGCCAGAGCCAACGCTCAGCAGCACCAGACCAAAACCGACCACCGAGCCACCCCAACAGGCCACAGCCAGCACCACCGCCCGGCCTTGGCGCTGGACCTTACCCAGTGGCCCAGACAACACCGAAGCCAAGGTGGCACCCACCGCCATGAACATGGTCAGCAGCCCGGCCGTAGTGACCCCGCCGCCAATCCAGGCCGCCCCCACGGCCGGAAAGACCGCTCGTGGCAAAGCGAAGATCATGGCGCAGAAATCGGACAAGAAACTGGCCCGCAAGTTTGGCCGGGTCATCACAAAACCCAAGCCCTTTGCCACCGAACGCCAAACGCCTTGGCTAGGGCCGGCATCGGGCGAAGGCGGCACTGGCGGTAGGCGCCAAACCGCGTAGATGGCGAACAAGAAGGCCACCAGGTCAACGGTGTAGGTGGGGCCATAGCCGGCCGCCCGGATCATCAAGGCGCCCAGCATGGGGCCAATCATGACCGAGGTGGTCATTGACAGCGAGCGCAGGGCGTTGGCTGCCGTCAGCAACCTGGCCGGCACAACGTGGGGGATGATGGCGCTGCGGGCCGGGGAGTTGACTGCACTGGCGCCGGCTTGGATCGCCACCAGAATGTACAGCAGGGTGACATTGCCCAGGTCAACGTAGGCTTGGCTGGCTATCCCGGCTACCGCCGCCCACATTACGGCTGAGGCCACCAGGGCCACCCGGCGGCGATCATGGCGATCCGCCAGGGCCCCGCCATATAGCCCCATGACCACAGTTGGCACCAGCGCCCAAGCCCCAACCAGTCCCACGGCCAGGGTCGACTGGGTCAGCTTGTAGACCTCTAGAGCCACAGCCGTAATAGTGAACTGGGTGCCAATCGCAGATACGGACAAGCCCCACCAAAGCCGCCTGAAATGGGGCGAGACTTTCAGTGGCGTGATGTCCGCGAACAGACGTGGCACCGGGCCACCCTATCTTGTGCCTGCGGGCGCCCGGGGTCAGTGCATGAAACGCGTCGAAGGCCAGGGCCGGGCCAAACGATGCCTATGGCCACCGGGGTGATCAGGTTGGCGACCGCCGCGCTAGGTCCCCGGAACCAAGGCGCCAGGCAGGCCCGGGGCGCCGCCGGCGCCGGCAGCGCCCCAAAGTGTCGGGACTAGCCGAGCAAAGCGTCGATTGGCCCCTGGATGAAGTAGATGATGAACAGCGCGGCCGTTCCCCACATCAGCGGATGGATCTGCTTGACCTTGCCGCGGGCCGCCTTGATGACGACATAAGCGATGAAACCAGCACCAATGCCGTTAGTGATCGAGTAGGTGAAGGGCATCACCACGATGGTCAAGAAGGCCGGAATGGAGATTTCGTAGTCGCTCCACTTGATGTCCGCCACCTGCATCATCATCAAGAAACCAACCACCACCAGGGCCGGAGTGGCAGCCTCGTTGGGGATCATGGCCACTAGCGGCGCCAGGAAGGTCGACAGCAGGAAGCAGACCCCGGTTACAACTGAGGCCAAGCCGGTCCTAGCCCCGTCACCGACGCCGGCTGCCGATTCGATATAAGCCGTATTCGAGCTGACGCCACCGGCGCCACCGGCGATCGCGCCAACCGAGTCGACAACCAGGATCTCGCGGACGTTAGGCGGGTTGCCTTGCTCATCTAGCAGATTGGCCTCGGCGCCGACCGCCACCATGGTGCCCATAGTGTCGAAGAAATCGGCCAGCATCAGGGTGAAGACCATCAGGATCAGGGCCACGATGCCAAGGTGTTTGAAAGCCCCAAACAGCGAAAAGTCACCCAGGATGGAAAAGTTGGGCAAATTGAATTCTTTGGGGATTTCCGGCACGGTTAGCCGCCAACCGGCTGGGTTGTCGCCGGTACCTAGGGGGCCGACTTTGGCGATCAACTCGACGATCACAGCCAAGACGGTGGAGGCCAGGATGGCGATCAGCAGGGCGCCGCGGACCTTGCGCACCATCAGCACGATGGCCAGCAGCAGGCCAATGACAAAGACCATCACCGGCCAGGTGTTTAGCGAACCACCGTCGCCTAGCTGGACCGGTGTACCAAGGGCCGGAGTGGCGAAACCAGAATTGACAAAGCCAATGAAGGCGATGAACAGGCCAATGCCCACGGCAATAGCGACTTTGAGCTGACCTGGTACGGCGTTGAAAACGGCCTCTCGAAAACCGGTCAAAACCAGGATCAGAATCAAAATGCCTTCCAGCACAATCACACCCATGGCATCGGCAAAGGACATCTCCGGTTTCTGGGCCAGGGTGAAGGCGACCACGGCGTTCAGGCCCATTCCGGCGGCCAGGGCCAGCGGGAATCTGGCCACCACCCCCATCAAAATCGAAACCACGCCGGCCACCAGGGCGGTACCGGCCGCCACCAGGGGCATAGCCTCGACCGGGCTGGCCGTGCCGCCAATGAAAGTGCCCTGGGCGGAGGGAATCCCGCCCAAAATGATTGGGTTCAGCACCAGGATGTAGGCCATGGCAAAGAAGGTCACCAGGCCACCGCGCACCTCCTGCCAGATGCTTGATCCTCGTTCAGTGATGTGGAAGTAGCGGTCGAGTGCGCTCAGGGGCTGCGCCTGCGTTGGCGCCGGGGTCTTTGCCATGGCCAAAATTCTTCCAGATTCATCGCCTCTGGCGGGGGGCCTTGGGGGAAGTGTTCAAGACCATTGCGCCTTGCCGCAACCAGCCTGCTGCCGGCCTGTCGTAGGGTGGTTGGCATGCCAAACCAACCGCCGCCGGTGCAGATCAACCACCCGCTGCTTTTTGGCCTTGGCACCGGCCTGTGGGCGCTGGCCCTGGCCGTCTTGGCCATCCTCTATTGGGGCTTTGACCAGCCGGTTGGCCGCTGGCTTTGGGTTTGCCTGGTCGGGTTGGTGCTAGGTGTGGTCGGCGTGATCTATTCGCGCCATTCCTGGCGGGCCAAGCACTAGCGCTGACCGCCGCCTGGGCCTGGGCGCGCCAGGCTACCACCACTAAAGCCCGGCTCTACGACCCGGCCGTCTCCTCGGCATCGTGCAATTGAACCGGCACCAAACTCGAGTCGTCGACCATGGGGGCGTTTTCCGGCCAGCGGGTTGATGACCGGGCCACGTCGGTTTCGGAATGCGCGCCGCAGCCGTGGTCAAGCGAGACCACTTGCCCGTCGCGACCGGCCATGCGGTTGGCGCAAACCGCGAACAGCCCACGCATCGACCCTGCCAGGGGCATGGAAAAGCCGCAGCTGGCGCAGCGGGCAGTAGCGCGCACGGCCTCGGCGGCGGCCGGTCCAGCCGCACCGTCGTACCAGCGTGAAGCGGCCTCGTCACGGCCCTCGGGCGAGAGCACCCGGGCCCGGCCCAGGCCCAACTCCCACAGTTCAACTTGGTCGGCATCTTGGGAAGTGTCGGTGTAGCCAGGCTCTAAGCGCGGATCTTCGTTGACATGCGGCAAGACGTCGCCCGGCCCAAGGTCGCCAGGCTGGAGCCGGTCCGCCCAGGGCAGCCAGGCCGGCGCCACCAGGGCGGCCGGGCCAGGCAGAAGTTCGGTTTCGCAGACGCTGGCCCGCCGCGCCCGGGGCACCCGGGCCACTGTCACAGCCCAATGCCAGCCGGCATATCCGGGCAGTTGGCAGGCAAAGCGCAACGTCGCCAGACGCTCGTCCTCCATTACAAAGTCGATGAAGTCGCCAATATGCTGCGCTTGGGCCACTTCTTCCAGCGCCACCCGGGCCAGGTCTTGGGCCGCCAGGTTGGTCAAAATGGTGTCAGTTTTGACTCTTTTTGCCTTTTGCCCGATGCCGGCCCTGGGCTTGGCCGCTGGGCTGCCAGTGGTGGCTGGCTTGGCTTTGGCGGCACTCACCCCTCGAGGTCTCCAGCCACGGCGCGCAGCACTTTGGCCACCGGCGCCGCTTCGCGGCGATCAGGGTAGTGGCCGCGTCGCAGGCTGTTGGACGTTTTGTCCAACAGCTTGATCAGGTCTTCGATGATGGCCACCATGTCTTCGGGGCTTTTGCGGTATCCCCTGGCAACGGTGGGCGGTTGAGACAGCACCGTCACCCTCATGGCTGAAGGGCCCTTTTTGCCGTCGACTACTTCGAATTCGACTTTGGCGCCAGGCCTGGGCGGCTCGGAATCTGGCGCCAGCGCCGAGCCACGCATGTGGACGTCGGCGCCGTCTTCACTAGCGATGAAGCCGAAACCTCGTTCCTCATCGAAGAACCTAACCTTGCCAATGGGCACGGCTGCCTCCTGCTCGTTGGTGGTCAAACGCTGTAGCCACTAAGGCTACCTGGTCTGGCCTGGATTGTTGTGCGGCGGTCAAATGGGGACCAGCGGACTTAGGCCTAGCCGTGGTTGGTGTGGTGGACCAAACGGTTGCGGTATTGGCGAGTTTCCAGCGCCAGACGGAAGGCTTTGTTTAGCTCCGCCACCACACTGGGCACTAGGCATAGCCCAATCGCGATCAGCCAATGCCAGGGCGAAAGGGGCACCAAACCAAAAACCTGACCCAGCGGCGGGACCAGGACTAACAGTGCGAATAGGGCCACCATGGCAAAGGCGGAGACAACCAGGCGCGGGTTCTCAGAAAAACGGCTGGTGAACATGGAACGGGTGGAGCGGACGGTGAAAATGTGCAGGATGGCGGTCCAACCTAAGGCCAGAAACGTCAGTGTTTGGCCCAGGGTGTAGGACGGCGGCTGGGCCGTTGACAGGTGGATGGTCGAGCCGATGTAGAAGGCCACCCAACCCACTGCCACGAACCCCATCACCTGCATGGCGATGACCGGCTGTAGCCCGGAGAAAAGTGACTCATCCCGTCCAATCGGTTTGCGCCGCATGATTCTGGATTCGGCCTTTTCGCGGGCCAGGGCCAGGCCCGGAATGCCGTCACCGACCACGTTGATCAACAGCAACATAATTGGGGTTAGCGGCAGCCCCCAGCCAGTTAGGAACGCCCCCAACATGATGATGATCTCGGCGAAGTTGCAGGTCAACAGGAAGTAGACAGTCTTGCGGATGTTGGTGAAAACGGCCCGGCCCTGTTCGACCGCCGCCACGATGGTGGAGTAGTTGTCGTCCGTCAAAATCATGTCGGCGGCAGATTTGGAGACCTCGGTGCCGGCGATGCCCATGGCCACGCCGACATCGGCGGCTTTGAGGGCCGGGGCGTCGTTGACGCCGTCGCCGGTCATGGCGACCACTTCGTCGTGTTCCTGCCAGGCTTCAACAATCCTGATCTTGTCTTCGGGCGAAACCCGGGCGTGGACGGAGAAGCTGGCGACGGAGTCAATCAGGTCTTCGTCGTTCATCTCCTCTAGCTCTAGGCCGGTGATGACCTGGCCGCCCTCCCCCATCAGGCCAATCTGCCGGCCAATGGCCTCGGCCGTGGCGGCGTGGTCGCCGGTGATCATGATGGTGCGAATGCCGGCGTTACGGGCTTTGGCGATGGCGGCGGCGACCTCTTCGCGCGGCGGGTCCATGATGCCGACAATGCCTTCGAACACTAGGTTTTTTTCGACTTGGCCCAGCTGATCAGGGGCCGGTAGCTGGTCGATGTGTTTTGAACCCAGTGACAAGATGCGAAAGGCGTCTTTGGCAAAGGCATCGTGAACGGCTTGGCGCCGGTCCAATTGGTCCGTGGTGGTGGCGGCGAACGGCACCCGGTCGAAGGCGCCGGAGGTTAAGACCAGGTAGCCGCCGGCCGGGTCTTGGTGGATCGAAGTTGACATTTTGCGTTCAGATGAAAAGGCGATCTCGGCCACTCTGGGGTATTCGGCCTCGAGGGTCGCCTTAGAGCCTGACTTCTGCTGCAGCAGGTGGATGACGGCCGCCTCAGTCGGTGTGCCGATGATCTTAACCTCGCCATCGGCTTGGGTTTCAGCCACGGCGTTGACCACCAGCGCAAACTTGTTCATAAAGGCGGTCTGGGCCTCAGAGAAGTCCGCTTCGACATCGGCCACCTGGCCGCCCTGGCACCAAAGGCGCCTAATCCGCATCCTGTTTTGGGTCAAAGTGCCGGTCTTGTCGGTGCAGATAACCGAGGTCGAACCCAGGGTCTCAACCGCCGGCAGCTTCCTGATCAGGGCGTTCTTCTTGACCATTTGGGTGACGCCATAAGCCAAGGTCAAGGTGACAATCAGGGCCAGCATTTCTGGCACCGCCGCCACACCAACCGCGATGGCCACTAAGGCCATTTCCATTAGCGGTTCGCCCCGTTTGAAGCCGACCGCCAGCATGGTCAAGGCGGCGGCTAGGGCAATTAGCGAAATGACCTTGCCGATCTTGTCGATCCTGACCTGAAGCGGGGTCTTCAGTTTCTGGGTGTCACCCAAATAGCCGGCAATATGGCCCATCTGGGTGTCCATACCGGTGGCGGTGACCACTGCGGTGGCCCGTCCGGCTGTTACCAGGCAGCCAGCGAAAACCATATTGGCCTGGTCAGCCACCGCCACTTTGCCGCTGAGCTGCGCCTGGGCGCTTTTTTCCGAGGGTTCGCTCTCACCGGTCAAAGTCGATTCGTCGACTGTCAGGTCGGTGGCGTCGAGTAGACGGGCGTCAGCTGAGATCAAGTTGCCTGATGAGATCAAAATAATGTCGCCGGGCACCAGATCGGCCGAGTTGATTTCTTCCCGCAGACCTTGGCGCAGCACCAGAGTGGTTGGGCTGTTGAGATTGCGTAAGGCTGCCAGCGACTTTTCCGCGCTGGTTTCCTGGGTAATGCCAAGGGTCATGTTCAGCACGACAATGCCAAAGATGACGAAAAACGCGATCAAGTCCTTCGAGCCGTAGATCGCCATCACCAGCGACAGCGCTGCCGCCACCAGCAGGATGATGGTGGTGACCTCGCGCAGGTTGTGCAGGATCTTGGCCAAAATGCCTTCGGTGGCCTGCTCGTCGAATTCGTTGCGGCCATGCTGGCGGAGCTTGGCGGCGACCGCGTCGCTGGGCAGACCAACCTCTGGGTCAGTGCCGAGTTCAGCCAGCAATTCTTCGCTGGCTACCTCATACGCGTGCATCCCCAAGGTCCTTCCAAGATCCTGCGACTTGAAAAGCGGAGGGTGTGGGATTTGAACCCACGGACACGCTTGCGCGCGTCAACGGTTTTCAAGACCGTCCCGATCGGCCGCTCCGGCAACCCTCCTGGGGGTTTAGCCTATCCGAGGTACCAGCCCGGGTCGCGCCCAGGTGAGACCACGCGCAGCCCGTAGAGCCGAGCGGCTGAGGCGACCTCGGCCGAATAGGTCAACATGACGCTGACCGATTCTTCGGCTGCTGCCAGGCCAACATGCAGAGCTGAATACGGTGACACCGCCGCCACTGCGTAGGAACCGATTTCCAGGGCCCGGCCGGAGATGGGGATCTGGGGAATGCCACCGAGCTGGTCGTAGAGCCGCATGCGGTGTGAGCGGTCCATCACCAGGAGCTCTTCGCCGGCCTCCCAGCGGGCCAACACCGAGGTCACAGCCTCTTTTTCGTGGCCGGCTAGCCAAGCACGCAACTCCTCGCTTTCGGGGAATTCCCCCACGGCCCGCACAATCACGGTTCCATCTAGGTAGTAGCGCACGGCGCTAGCCTACAGACCCTGTTGGCAATCGGGGAACATTTGTTCTTGGCCGCGGCATTGCCGTGAACCCTGTCGCCGGAATCTGACAGGTCCCTTTGTGTCGTCTCGGCCTCGCTTCTTGTCCAAAAAGGGGCCAAAGGTTTGACCCCGGCAGGCCAATGCGGGGTACCTCGTTGCCAAGTGCCCGCTTAGCAGATGGCCCCGACAACCTAAGGCCGATCGCTAACATGGTGGCTGTCCTGATCGCTTCAAAACCGACTCGAAAGGATGTCGCAATGCCGATTTGTCCACAGTGCGGAACGGCGCACAGTGGTGCCAGGTTCTGCGCCAGCTGCGGCCAGAATCTACTGTCTGGTCCCAAAGGGACCGGACAGTCCAGCACCGATACCCCCCCCCCGCTGCTAGTCCAACAGCCGCCGCTCTAGCCGCCGCTCCACCGGGTGACTCGGAGCCACCTGAAACAGACGCCACCCCAGCGCATCCGCCCAAGATTCCCGCCACTTCTCAACCGCCCCTTGCGCCGCAGGTCCTGCCGGCCGATGGCGTTGACTCACCTCTGCCGCAGGCCTCGCCGGCCAGTGTCGCTCCCGCATTCACAGCATCCGGTCCTCCGGTGGGAGAGGCAACTAGGCCAAGTCCCGGTGTCCCGCAGGGCACAATGCCGCCCCCTGGTGCCGGTGGGGGAACATCACCTGCAACCAAACGGCGGCGCAAACTGCTGCCAGTTGCGCTGGCCGTGGTCGGCGTCCTGGTTGTGGGGTCGGCTGTTGCCTTCGGCGTGCCGTCTTTCCGCCAGGCCATTCTCGGCAGCGGGGGTAGCGGTGGTGCGGGCGGTGGCTCCTGGTGGGTGGCGACACCGGACATCAAGAACCCATCTCCTAAGACCTGGACTTGTCCGGGTGAGGCGGCCGAGGCCCGGGTTTTTGCCACCAGGGATCCCGACGTTTTGGCCGTGATGTGTGCCGATTTAGACGACGCCTATTCGCTGACGGCGTTTTCTATCGACAAGAATGAGCCCATTTGGACTATCAAGGATATTGCCGGGTCTGGAATCAGCATGCGAAAAACACCGCCGGTCGACCTGGGCGTTGGCAGCTGGTTGGTCGGCGCCTGGAACTGGGACACCGACAGCCTTGAGCTGGCTTTGTTGGACGCCAAGACCGGCCAAATCAAACAGTTGACTGATACCGGTCGATTCGGGTTTGTTGGCGACTACACAGTGTTGTACGCCAAGGGCAATCGGATTGTGGTGGCCCAAAATTCAGACGACTCGGACCGGCCCGCAGACACTATGCGGCAAGTTGTTGCCCTGAACCCGGCAGATCTGGACGGCGAGCCGGTTTGGACCAAACCCATCGAATCCGGCTGGGGGGCTCCCCCCAGCGTGTTACTTGACGACGTACGGTGGGACCGTGGCGCCATCTCCTGGGATGCTCAAGGCTCGACCATTCAGATCTGCTATCCATGGGTTAGCGCTTCCTTGAGCTGCGAAAAGACCGAGGAATCAGTCTATCTGAATGTGGCTGATGGCTCGGAGGCGCCCAGGGGTGACTTCTACACCGCCCAGGCCACGGGACCGGATCTTGACAAGCTGAGGCAGGCCAGTGGCATCGCTGACCTTGGACCATGGTCTACCGCGCTGACGGCTCCGGGAGTCTACGCCGCCTGGGGCGATGGGAGCTTTGTCTTGGCCAAAGCAGGCGACTCAGACACCCTGGCCCAGACCGAAAAGTTAAGCCGGTACGAACCTTTGGGCGGTGGCTACACGGCTGCCCTGGCCTGCGGCCCGCCAGACGAACGCGGTTATCAGGACTGCGATCCTTCCATCGGTTATGCCATTTGGCACTCGGAGTCCGGTGAATCAGTGGCTGATTGGGCCAGGCTAAGTGACGAAGCCTGGCTGGCGCTACTTGGCCCCAGCTGGGTCTATGTCTGGATGGATGGAGGCGATTTCGCGCGCTACTCGCTTGATGATCCGGGCAAGCCGGAATGGACAGTTGCAGCACTTGGCGAATACTCGGACCTCTGCGTTGTGTCCGGTACCCACATTGTGCTTGGCAGCAAAGACTGGGACGGCATGTCAGGCACCGCCGGGATAGCCATCTTCTAGCCACACTAGTTTCTGGGACCCTTGGCATCTCAGTGACCAGGACTGCGGACCCTGTCGGCGAGGCCAGCACCGTTTGGCGGCCAGATCATTGGTGCCTCGACCCCTTTTGAGCCCGTCGGCTGTGGCTCGCAGGCAAGCGGGGATGGTAGCTGACAGCGGAGCGCCGATGGCGGGCTCAGGGCGAAATGGTGTCACGTACAGCACACCGAACCAGAATCATTGGCACGTACAGCACGCTGAAACCCCTGTTTACCTGGCCATGGACGTGCTGAGCGCGCCAATGGTTGCTCACCAACTTGCTGGGCCGCTTGGGCCGCAGCCGCCATCACCGACGTTTTTCCAATTCCCCGAGGACCGTGCAGCACTAACTGGGCGTCGGCCTTATGTCCATGAGCGACAACTGGCGAAAGGTAGTCGCGGATCGCCCCCAACTCTCGGCTCCGGCCGGCCAGGTGTACGGGCGTACCGCCCGGCTTGTAAGGGCTGACCAGCATTCACTTCGCTCCTTGTTCGAATCTGTATGAATTAGTATGAATCGGCCAATCATCCTGATTCATACAGATTCGGGGCCAAGTGCTGTGGGCTCAAGGCCGGCCATAGGTTTCTCGCCTGGGTCGGAGCTCTGCGTGTCCGATGCCGTGTGCCCGCCTTAGGGCAGGCCCAAGCGCTTCAGGGCGGCCAACCATCGTCGGCTGAAGCCGGCCGTTGTCGTTGCATACTGGCGGGCCATGGCCACTCAGCGGGACACCGCCATGACGGAGCTGCTGGCAGACTCGGCAACGATTCCGGGCGACATTGACGGCTTTGTGTCAACCAGGCAGGCGGATGGATCCGCCAAGCCCTCGAATCCGCGTTGACAGGCGACCCCAAGGACCGGCATGCACTGGCGGCGGTGCGCGGTGGCGCACAACTGTTGGTGACGTCGAATCTGCGCGTCTTGGGCACACAGCCCAGGTGGTGCCCCACGCCTCCACAACCTGTCCAGCCTCCCTCTGGGGCGCAACCGCGCGAGCTATGTGAAGTCTTGGCCGCGGCTGCCAGGGAATTCGCCCGTCTTGGGGGTACTCGATGGTGGTTGGCCGGGCTGTTTCGATCGAGTTTGCTCCAAACCGCACAACAACGAATCGACTTTGAGCGAAACCGGACAGTGGTTGGGTACCGACCTGGGGTAATACAGATTCAGTGTCCGGTGTGGGGTGAACTCGATGCCGTGCTGTCCGGTGTGGGGTGAACTCGATGCCGTGCTGTCCCGCGCGG
>Ga0123356_10006767_pt1 | contig 11538 bp, 9 predicted proteins | sample TergutEmb28metaG_2_FD_92546 | JGI IMG/M metagenome (GOLD analysis project Ga0123356, IMG submission 92546) | Embiratermes neotenicus P3 segment gut microbial communities from Petit-Saut dam, French Guiana - Emb289 P3 | ecosystem: Host-associated > Arthropoda: Insects > Digestive system > Gut ... | reverse complement strand
GTTTGAAAATAAAAAAGTAAGAGTTGAATATATTGCAAACAGATACATTACTATCCTGAAAAATGATCACATCATTCTATTCATGAAAGATCTGTTTTTTGTTGCGCTGATTGAGTTTTTCTTCTTTATGATACATATCTTAAAACGTCCTGCTTCCATCATTGATTTTGCGCGGGCAGCGCTGAAATTTGTAAAAATTGCCCCCCGCGCCTTATCCGAACGCAAAGAAATCGTCTGCCGGACTACTTTACGGCAGCAAAACGAACTTATTGAAAAAAAATATCTGAAGCGGTTAAAAAGACTTTTAATGAGGCAAACTGCGAAGTCAAGGAATCTTTCAAACTTTAAATAAGACGTATTCTACGTCATTATAATTGACGATTGCGATTGAGACCTGATTACCTTTCATCTGCATTAAGTTCAGTTTTTTTCAACTTTTTCAAAAATTTCAATATTATGTAAACACTAAAACGAAACATCGCTTTACAAACAAACATATATCCGTCATTAATCTTAACTGAATGGGATATAGACTTAATCTGGTTTAATCCCCCAAAACGCAGACTTTGAACAATATTTTTAGCAGCAAGAATCTGCTCACGCTTAATGTTTGTTTTTGAATTTTCAACCGTAAACGGCAATACATCTTTCCATTTAATCTGAAATTCTTTCGCGTTTTTATAATAGTCTCCATTATACGATCCGTTTGAAAAATGATGTATATCTATTTTATAACATACGTAGTTTTGTTTTATTTGGGCAACATCTAAAGTAAAATCAGCATCATAGAAATGGAATCCAGGAAATGTTTTTTCATCAAAAGATTTTTGATTATAGATATCCTGAGATGTAAATAAAAAACATCCATCCAAAGTAACAACCTCAGTAAAATCAACATTATCCGGATTATAGTTTCTGAGTACAAGCGTACTTTTCGGCATTGTCCCATCTCTACATGGATCCCGAAAATGATGGCGCACGTCTTTATCGTCCCAGCCATCTGCCCATAAAATAAAATTTTTGTATGCCGCCGTCCCGCCTGCAATACCTATTACTCCACAATTTTGTGTAGATTGCGCAAATTTTATAAGTGTTGTACCCCAATCTTTTGTTGTTATGGTTATATCTTCATGAATAAAGCAGAGATACGGATAAACAGCTTTTTCAGCGCAATGATTATATACCTTGCAAATCCCCCATTTTTCAACACGATTATCAAATGCTAAAAATTCGAACTCAACTCCTATCGTATCAGCAATGCAACTTTTTAACGCTTCGCAGCGAACCGGATCTATAGAACAAACTATTACACTGATACCCATTGGTTTTTTATTCACAAATGCGCCTTTTTGCTAAACTCTGATCTGTACATTTATCGTTCGTGAAAAGCAGATCTTTGAATATACTTAAAAAGCCGGAAGCGAATTTATAGTAATTCCCCAAAAACAAATTTTTGATAATTCCCGGTATACGCATTAATCTAGCAGACGGAAGATTACAGCGAAACAGATAAAATTCAATTTTATCCGTAAAAAGTTTATGCTGTTCCTGCGTTAAATGAAATCTATAATTAAATTCTTTGAGCGTAATTTGTGCTAAATTCATGATAATGTTGTTATTAATAAAAGACTGATTTATTTTTTGAAAAAAGCCTATATTCTCGGACGTTCCTGTTCCCAACTGCTGTGCCGAATGTGAACGGTAATTTATAGTTACCGCATCACTAAAAAATAGACTGCCATCCAACACTGATATAGCAGCCATCCAATAATCGTGTACGAGTTTCGCGGGAAAAGGGTACGCTTTTTCAAAAAGTGATTTTTTTATTGCTGCTGTAGCGCCTGTTACAACATTGTTTCCAATAAAAATTTTTAACCCATCACCTTTTTTCAGGAGAGTTTGTTCTTTTTTGTTAAAATTGAAAACAGGCCACAATTTATACAGCGGATTGTTCATTTCATCCACTACCATAGCGTCTGTAAAAGCCATAAGACATTGGGGATTTGCCAAAAATACATCTTCTAATATTTTCACTTTATCATAAAGCCAAACATCGTCCTGATCGCATAAAATTATAATATCTCCCTCACATAAAGAGATCGCTTTTTCAAAGTTTTTTGTACTGCCTAAGTTTTTTTCATTAATAACGACTTTTACCGGAAACGGCGCGGTGAGTGAAAATTCATTGATTAAACCCACTGTACCGTCTTTTGAGCCATCATCACAAACTACAAGCTGATCAACTTGGCGCGACTGTTTGATTATGCTGTCAAGCTGCTCTTTTAAAAATTTTTCGCCGTTATATGCCGTCATGGCAACGGATATTTTATTCAAATCAACAATCTCCAATAATTGTACTACTATATCCCAATGTAAAAATACAATACCGCCGCACTATGGTCAAAAACTTGACACTCATTTGACCTATATCCTCTGAAATATAGTATATTTTAATACCTTATTACTTTCTTCTCATTTTCATGAAACACGCTTATATCATTCGTGATAACAGTTGCGTGATCAAGGAGAAAAATAACTATGCGTGAATATCTATTTAAGTACATAGACCCCCAAAAAAACTCTTTGGAAATAGGACCCCTTACAGACCCATTTCTAACCAAACCGCAGTTTAATGTTTATTACGCCGATATTCGTTCAACCGAAGACATCAAAGACTATTATAGACACGATATGAATGTGGATATTAAAAAAATTGTACCGGTGGATTATGTAATTACCGGAACATATAAAGAAGCCATAGGCGCTATGAACTTTAACACTGTGTTTTCCAGCCACGTCATTGAACACACAACGTGCGTTATTGGTCATCTATCCGAAATAAGCGAAATATTGCATGAGGGCGGACGCTATGTTATGTGTATACCGGATAAGAGATTTACATTTGACCATTTTCGTGAAGTTACGCCTTTCCGCGATGCGTATGATGTTTATAAGAATGGGGAAAAAATGTTAGAAAGACTAGGGCTTGATCACATGATGAATTGCCACAACTGCAACCGTCCGATACAATACATTATGGGTAATATTTCATTTGAGTCAATCGCTTTGGATACTGAAAAAACATTGAGCGCAATAAATGGCTATGAAAACTTTAAAAAAGAAATCGGATACCATTTTTGGGTTTTTACGTATAAGTCCTTTTTATCTTTCATACGTGACAGCTTAAGATTCAATCTGTTGCCTTTTGAAGTTGAAATGGCAAAAAGTCCAGAATTACTGAGAGTGGGAGCTAATGAATTACATGTCGTTTTAAAGAAAAACTCAAAACTATTAACAGACCGCAATAAACAGCTATCTGAAATTCGTAAAATCAACAAATGGATAGAAAATACAAATCATAATTTTAAAATAAAAACCGTTATAAAAACGTTTGCGTGGATGTTAAAAAAAGGTATTGGTAAGTTATGAATAATAAACTCCGCATAACATTTATCATACCATTTACCTATTTTACCGGCGGAATTGCCATTGTTCTCGAATACTACCGCCAACTTACCGTCATGGGGCATGAGGTTAATGTTATTTATCCGCTATTCCCCTACAACGAATATTTGGGGAAACCTCCTGCATGGAAAAAAGTTTTGCGGAAACTGAATATTTTTCGATCCAACATTAAAAACAATATGCGTGCTATCTCTCTCTTCGGGGAGGATATTCCGGTAAAACCTGTCGTCCGTATCAGCAACGCATCCATACCCGATGCCGACGCGGTGATAGCAACGGCATGGCCTACAGCATACGATGTTGCAAAACTGTCCGTCAAGAAAGGGCGTAAATTCTACTTAGTACAGGGTTACGAAATCTGGTATGGAAGTACGGAACCCGTAGATAACTCATATCGTCTGCCGTTAGACCTCATTACCGTCTCACCATACCTTACCGAATTGATGAAAGAGAAGTTCAATCGTAGCGATGTAACAGAGATTCACAACGGTATCAGACTTGACAGGTTTTACCCGCCTGCGTACAAAAACTTTGATACGGGGTCAATCCTTCTATTAGCAAGTGATTTGGAACTTAAAGGAACCAAAGACGCCATAGACGCTTTGACAATAGTAAAGGAGCGTTATCCCCATGCTGCGATAAAGATGTTCGGATTGTGCACCAAACCTGACGCGCCGTTTGATTATGAATATTATGAAGATCCAACGTACAAAACATTGTTGTCACTCTATCAGGAAGCTGCTATTTTCATCTTCCCTAGCCACGGCGAAGGATGGGGAATCACGCCAATGGAAGCGATGGCGTGCAAATGCGCTGTTGTAGGCACCAATGTTGGATGTATACCTACGCTGAATAACGGAGAAAATTTGATCCTTGTTGATGCAAAAACGCCATCATCTATCGCCAACGGTGTTATAAAGCTGCTTGGTGATAAGGAGTTAATGGAACGTATCGCAGAACAGGGACTGATGCGCATAAAAGAACAGGCGTGGACAAAATCTACACAAGCGTTGACAAATTGTTTGCTGACAACCAACAAACTACAACGTCTATAAAGGATCCCAAATTGTCTGCAAATATCGTAAACAACAAAAAAATCGTTAAAAACACTCTTGCGCTGTACTTCCGCCAGATAATTGTAATGGCCGTTACCATGTTTACGTCACGAATCATTTTGCAAGCCCTCGGCGTTACGGATTATGGAATATATGCCATAATTGGCGGCGTAGTAGCAATGTTTGGATTTATGAGTACTACGCTGATGGGTATAACACAAAGATTCATCTCCATCGAACTTGGAAAAGGCAGTGATACCGCTGTTTTAAGAAAAATCTTCTCAACCAGTATGATTTTACATGCCGCAATTGCCATCATTGTGATTATTCTCGCCGAAACTGTTGGATTGTGGTTTCTGAATAGTAAACTTGTAATTCCTGCCGAAAGAATGTCGGCTGCGAACTGGGTATATCAGTTCACCGTACTGGGTTTTGTGGTGACGATGTTAAGCGCACCGCTTACGGCGTTAATAATATCTCATGAGGATATGCACGTATACGGATACATGGGCATTTTTGATGTTGCCATGCGGCTTGCCGCCGTTTACTTATTAGTGGTTATAGACTCAGATAAGCTCACCCTCTTCGCCTTATTCAGTTTTACCATTACTTGCTTAATATGGCTTTTTTACTACATATATTGCCGGAAAAAATACATAAAAATGAGATTTACGCCTGTTTATGATAAGCCATTGATAAAAAAATTGAGCGGATTTGGAGGATATATTTTTGCCGGTAACATTTTCTCCGTACTCATAGTATCTGGTACTGGTATTATTCTAAACATTTTTTTTGGACCTGTTGTAAATGCGGCAAATGGGTTAGCTAACTCCGTTAACAGTGCGCTGCTGTCATTTGGGAATAACTTCAGGCAAACACTTACGCCGCAAATAATGATGTCTTACGCTGCCAATAAATTAGACGCGATGTGGAGCTTAGTTGAACGCGGAACCCGAATGTATTTTTTTCTGTTTCTCATTTTTTCGCTTCCAGTTTTACTGGAAATAGATTTTATATTGAAACTTTGGCTAAAAAATGTTCCCGAGTATACGGCCGTATTCATCAAACTCATGATTATCAATGCACTAATCGGGACGCTTTTGTCAACGTTTATCAGTGTTGTTAACGCTTCCGGAAAGTTAAAGGGAATTTACTGCACCCTTTATATAAACCATGCGCTTATTCTCGTATTTTCTTACTTGGTCTGCAAAATTGGCTATCCGCCGCAGTACGTTTTTGTTACTTATACGGTAATAACATTAATCTTTAATCCGGTATATTTTGCTCTGGCTAAAAAGATTTTTAATTTCCCTGTCAGATCTTTTATACGAAAGGCGCTTATTCCTATCTTTTTTGTCTCTGCCCTATCTTTTTTCCCTTTTTATTTTGCGCATAAAGTATTCTCAGAATCTATACTCCGCTCCTGCATTGTCATAATAACAAGTATGTTGTGGACAGGGCTTGTTGTTACGTTTGTCGGATTAAGAAAGACGGAGCGCACTAAAATTATCAATTTTATGAAACGTCAATTTTTGCCGGCGCCGGCAATACATCTATCAGTTACGGCAGACGAGTAACACAGACGGCTTTCCCGGAAAGGTTAGTGAATTATGAATATAGTTTCAGCTTTAAAAAGTCGTCTGCCCGGCGGAACACTTTACAATGATTTAGTTAAATGGTCTAAGTGCCGAACCTCTAAAGATAATCCATTTGAAACTGCTTTAGTAACTAAAAGCAAAGAATACGCAAGTAAGATGTTTTGGAAAACCGGTAAAAATAAGTGTTATTGGGAAAGCGTATATATTAAAGACATTTATGATATTATGTGTGATTTGTTCACTTATACGGCGCAGCAGAATTGTTTTGACTTTAACGGCATAAAAATCCCCAAACCAATTTCAGATAAAGATATATGCCTGTTCGTAGACGAAGCGCGTGATTTATTATTCCCACATATTACTAACAACAGAGAATTTTGCGAACTCTATTATGTGGAAGGACCTTATGAGTCTGACAGCATACGTATATTACCGGATGACGTTGTTATTGACTGTGGAGCGAATATCGGTTTATTCTCCGCGGCAGCTTCATATAAAGGAGCTACAGTCTATGCTTTTGAACCAAGTGATGCTACAATTGACAGCTACACATCAAAAACTGCAAAATTTAACCCAAACATTCATATATGCAAGTATGCCCTGTTCAACAAGTGCGGGGTAATGGAGTTTACGTGTGATGATGACGAAAATATCGGAGCCAGCCATTTATCATCTCTGAACACAGACAAGACTGCTCAATCGCAAATTCAAATGGTGCAGGCCATTACATTAGATGAATTTGTCAATGATAACAATATATCTAAGGTTGACTTTATTAAAGCCGACATCGAAGGAGCCGAAAGATATATGTTGGAAGGCGCAAAACAAGTGCTAAAAGAATTTGCGCCAAAACTAAGTATCTGCACATACCACTTACCGGATGACCCTGAAGTTTTGCGAAAAATAATTATTGAAGCTAATTCTGATTACACAATCGAAAAAGGACGCTACAAGATGTATGCATATTGTCTTAAAAGATGATATTTGAAGCATTACTCCGCTTTTTGTGCAATTACATGACAGGTCGCCGTACCGAAGTCTTCATCCGACAATTTTTTAAATTCTCCGGTAAGATTTTTCTTTTGAATAGACGACATTCCGCAAGCAGAACCCAAACAGGGAACCTTTGACGTTACCTGAAATCCGCTCTCTTCAAGCAGCCGCAGATGCGTTGAGAGAGGTTCTCTGTTTATCATATACGGCCGCGTCCCCCTGATCTTTTTCCATTTTTTATCAGGGATTGCCCAATGTCCGTTCCAATCATAAGTTTCACCGTGACTTCTAAAATCAATATCGTGAGAAACAAAACCACACGGGGTCAAAATATCATATGAAACATTGTAAAGGCGCTTAAGGTTGTCTACATGTTCCAAAACTGCCTGAGAGATAATCAGATCAACAACTGGATATGTTCCGCCATAGTTCTCCCACGGAACTATATACTTTATGACAATGTCATCCGCCGCATCATTCCCTGTAGTCAATACTTTTCTTATTGATTCAATACGATCATCAGAAAGATTTTCTTTAATAAATTCATCACTAAAAATTTGAGACGGAAAAGCATAATTATCTAACTGTGGCTTAACTTCAGGGAATTCCCTGTCGTCAGGTATCGGTGTTTTTTCCCTGAAAAGAGTCACTAACTCATCAAATACCTCTAAATTACGAGCGTTATCGGCAAACTCAACTACATCAAGTGCATAATATTCTTTCGCGCCTGACAATACTGCGCAAAGTCCAAGTCCTATTGAACCTCCGGGGCCAAATTCCGCTACACGGTTAGGTACACTTTGCATACCGTTTTCAAACAAACGGACAATATGCCGCATAAAAACGGTGTAACAGTATCTGGATGAGGCAGCGGCAACCGATGTTCCCATGTAGCTGCTTTCAAAAAAAGGATCTACCCCTCTTAGCCCCCTCACGACTATTCTGTAATATTCGCTTCTGAGAAAAAAGTATAGTTTTTCGCCTATTACTCCCGGCATAATGATACCTTTTCTTCCCTGAAATTAAACATCATCATATAGAAAAACATATACATGAGCCAAAACCGACCGAAAGACGGAATGATCCAAAAAGTTTCCTGAGTCATGCAGCTAAACAGCAGTGCCAGTGTAGCAACAAGAAAACATCTGGCGGCGTTATCACCCCTCTTGCTTCTTACAGCCAACCTGTACACTATTACAGTAAAGATGCATAGCCAGAGGATCATGCCCACGATGCCGGTTTCTACAAAGGTATGCATAATATTATTATGTGCGGCCGGAGCGAAGGTACCAATTTCTACGAAATAGCCAAAGTGCAGCGTGTTGAAAGTACCTATGCCCAATCCAAAAATTTTTTGTAGCCAAGGGCCGTAGAGTGCGTGCTGATAGACACGTTCCCAGATCACAAACCTACCATAGGCGCTCATTGTTGCTTGATCGCCGGTTTGAACGTTCACGATATTGACAACCGCCTCCTTCAGAGGTGACAGCCAAAATATGATAAACGCAATGACCGATGCGATGATGATGAGTATCAGCGTGTTTCTTTTCAAGCGGAAGCCAAGAAGCGCGGCTGCAGGCATAGAGAGCAGCAAGCCCATCATAGAGCCGCGACTGCCCGAAAGAAACATCGTTCCCAAACACGCAACGCCCACACAGGCTGCAAATACTCTCTTAAACCGTTCGTTCAATATAAAATACGCACCACTGCAAACCCCGAACGACAGAATCAAAACGTTAGAGAGCGCTCCGTGGTGATCACCGAGAGTCCCCACCATCCTTTGAAAGCCGGACAGTGACCTCGCACCGCCCAAAATTTCCAAACCTATTGCGGCGATGATCTCAAAACATACGCAAATCACATAAAAAAACAGTACTTTCTCCCGGTGCGGTTTCCACTGCGGTTGAGAAAATAATACGACTATCACAGCCAATTGGGATATTTTGTATATATAAGATGCTGAAACAAAATTTACAAACATCTCGCGGAAATAAAAATTGACTAAATAACCGGTTATTGTCCACAGTATGAACAGCATCAGCACCGTAAACAGGTGACGCTGTTCATTAAATACAGTCTTAAAATCAATCTTACTGTGTGAAATAAAAGCAAAAATTAACACTAAAACCATGACATCAGGGATTATCACGGTAAACATATAACCGTGTGTGTAAAAGCGGAAACCTGTAAAAAAACTCGCGATAAATATATACGGAATCAGACTTGGTTTAGTGATCATAAAGATCACCGGAAAAATAGCAAGAGCGCAGAGCATAGGAAATTTTCTGCCGCCTAGAACTGTATAAACTACAAGTACAAACGCAGCTAACCCAAGAATCTGGCAGATAATAATCCCAAATCTGCCGCCCTTTTGCGTCTCCGCTGCTAAACTAGTTTCTTGTATGCTGCTCTTGCTCACGCGCACCGACACTTACTCTGGTGATTGCTTGAGGTTTAATAAACCCAAAGCGGGAAAAATCTGTAATAAACTTATATGAAATAATAATAAGCATTAAAAAAGACATATAACCAACTATTATGGTAAGAACCATTGGGATGCGCTTGGGTCTTGATTTATACTCTGCAACATACGACGGGTCAATCAACACAAGCGGAGATACATCACGCGCTTCCTGTAATCTGGCCTGCTCTAATTCTCTTGTCAAAAGGAGGATTATTTGATTCTGAACCTCAACTGAACGGCGTAGATTTAGGTATGCTGGCATTAATTCTGATGCCATATTAAGCGATGGAAGAACATCAAACTCATTTTTTTGTTCAAGCTCGGCAAGTTTTCTATCATAATCTCTCTTTAAATTCACCGCTGCAACTATTTCAGGAGTATTTCCGGCAAATTCCCGTCTAAGCGCAGTTATCTTTAAGTCATTCATAATAGAGGCAGATTTAATATCGGCATAAACTTTCAAAGTAATATTCATCTGCTCTGAAACATCAAAAATTTTATGAGCAAGTTGAAACTCTTTAAACTCAAGCTGTAAACTGTCAAGTCTTTCCTGAGCAGCTATAAACTGAGACTCAATAAATTCCCTGTTGCGCCTTGCTTTGCCAATACTGACACTTATCATTGCGGAATCAAGACAAGAGTAGATGTACTCCACCATTAGAAAAGCTGTATCCGGCGAAGTATGATAGCACTCTATACTGTAAGCAACTGTTTTGCTCATACCAATCCCTTTTCCCCTTATCATACTACCCAACATAGCCTGTTTTCTCATTCTTTTTACTGCATTTTCAAATTTATTGGGGCAATCGGTCAATTTATAACTTTCATACAAATTAAACCTGTCAATTACTCTTCTTTTTAAGATTTTACTTTCAAAAATAGTTTCAACCATATCTCCCGCTTCATCACCGGAAAACAGGCTCATCAGTGGATTGTTACTCATACTCAACAATGGACTGCCACCGTTTGATGGAGGCAAAAATGTAATACTGGAACGAAATTCCTGAGGAATAATATAAAACACAATTATCACCGACACAATTGACACAACAATGAAATTGGGTATCAAAAACCACCGTTTTTTCCACATCAGCATAACATATGGCTTCAAATCAAACATAATAAAGACTCATCCATTTCTAATAAAAAATATGCTCCGTATAAAATAAAAATACTTAATTAATCTAAAATATACAAAAACGCCGTCTACATAATGTAGATTTATAGTATTCATGTGTTTAAAAATGAATTATCTGATTTGAGGAAGAGATGAAACCGATGTATTTAAAATCAGCAATCTGTTTTATTTTTGCGTTTGCAATCACAACAACCGTTTCCGGACAAACATTACCAAATCATATGTTGCAAAGGGGCGGCAATCCTGCAGCATCCGGAATTAATTTGGACTTTTCATTACCTCAAACCGTCCAATCACCCCAATTTCAAATGATTCTCCCCAGCGATAATTCGATAGATGGAAACACATACCTTATCGGCAGCGGCGATGTTTTCTTCATTGCCGCAATTGAAATGTCAAACGCCAGATACACGGCCGCTGTCGACCAAACGGGCAGAGCTTTTATTCCAAACATCGGATTGATAGAGATTGGCAAAACATCTTACGCAAACGCTAAGAAGATCATAGCCGACCATGTCTCCACCAAGATGAGAAATCCTTCCGAGATCTATGTAACGTTGGTTCAAACCAAAAACGCCACCATCTCTTTCACCGGTGCAATTCGTTCTTCCGGCTCCTATGATCTCCCCGGCACCACGCGGCTCTTGGACGCAATACGCACAGCAAACGGCGGTGAATTGCCGCCGCCCTCAGAAGCTGATTTACGCCGTATAAAATGTACAAACGGGGAAAATAGCGTATATTACGATCTTTTCGCTTACCTTTACAAAGGCGACGTTTCACAAAACCCGTACATATATCCCGGAGACCGCATCCACATATATG
>Ga0123356_10006766_pt1 | contig 11539 bp, 10 predicted proteins | sample TergutEmb28metaG_2_FD_92546 | JGI IMG/M metagenome (GOLD analysis project Ga0123356, IMG submission 92546) | Embiratermes neotenicus P3 segment gut microbial communities from Petit-Saut dam, French Guiana - Emb289 P3 | ecosystem: Host-associated > Arthropoda: Insects > Digestive system > Gut ... | reverse complement strand
TCGAGCGTTGAGATCTATAGTATGAACGAAGATTAACGGGCCATAGTACTTTCGCGAGTGCAGTAGTGCAGTAGTGCAATAGTGCAGTAGTGCAGTAGTGCAGTAGTGAAGTAGTGAAGGATAATAACAATTTGTAAAAAAATCAATGTTTGTTCCAAAAACATGAAATTCATCAATAACTACTGCACTACTGCACTACTGCACTTAACGAGTTGTGATGAGAAGGACATCAAGCATGACAAAAGACTTACTCGGTCTAAAAGGCCTCGCCGCCGACCAAATAACAGAAATTCTCGATGCGGCGGTCGAGATGAAAAAAATCATTTCCCAAGGCGCCAAAAAAATGCCGCATCTTTTGGGCAAGTCCGTCGTGACGCTGTTTTACGAAAACAGTACGCGCACGCGGGTGTCGTTTGAGAACGCCGCCAAATTCATGAGCGCGAATTGCTCTTCGATTTCCGTCGCGACATCCAGCGTCCAAAAGGGCGAAACGCTGATCGACACGGGACAAAATTTGGACGCGTTATTGACGGACGTCATCATCATCCGCCACCCGGTCGCGGGCGCGCCGCAGCTACTGGCTAAAAATGTACACGCGGCGGTCATCAACGCGGGCGACGGTGCAAACGAACACCCGACCCAAGCTTTGCTGGATATGTACACGATGCGCGAGCGGTTTGGGCGAATCGACGGCCTTAAGGTTGCGATTTGCGGCGACATAAAGTTCTCCCGCGTCGCAAGAAGCAATATTTGGGGGCTAACCCGCTTAGGCGCGTCTGTTACCGTATGCGCGCCCAAAACGCTGTTGCCGCTTGGCATTGAAAAAATGGGCGTCCGTGTCGAAAGCGACCCTGAGCGCGCGGTAGACGGCGCGGATGTGGTAATGGGGCTTAGAATCCAAACCGAGCGCCAAAAGGGCGGCATGTTTCCATCGATCGCCGAATACGCGGAATTTTTCGGGGTGGACAGCGCCGTGATGCAAAAAGCCGCCCCGCACGCACTGGTCATGCACCCGGGCCCGGTCAACCGGGGCATCGAGATGACGAGCGCCGTCATAGATGCGCCTAACAGCGTTATTTTAGACCAAGTGACCAACGGCGTGGCGGTACGCATGGCGGTGTTATTTTTGTTGACACGGAAGTAATTTTTCAGAAACAGCGAGTTATGTGCCAAGAAAACAGATAACAGATAAAAGATAACAGAATGCGGAAGAATTGGCATGCTCATGCTCAAAAAGAACGCTTAGAATAAAAGAAATATCTTTTTGGAAATTTTTGCGCTTATCCGATTTCTTTTATCTTTTATCTGTTATCTTTTATCTGTTCAGACATCTACGTATGATATTAGCGATTAGCAAAGGAGATCACACATATCCCATGAGCATACTCATCAAAAACGGAACCGTCGTGTTCCCCGACAAGGCCGAAAAAGCCGACATTTTAATCGAGGACGATGTAATCGTCAAAATCGCGCCGAAAATCGCGTCGTCGAAATCCGACGAGACGCAAATCATCGACGCCAAGGGCAAGCACGTGTTGGCGGGTTTTATTGACATGCATTGCCACCTGCGCGACCCGGGTTTTACGTATAAAGAGGATATTAGAAGCGGTACGGCGGCGGCGGCGGCGGGCGGCTTTGTGATTGTTTGCTGTATGCCGAACACGAACCCCGTGTTGGACAACGCGGGGCTCATTGAGTATATCTATGCTGAATACACATACCGTGGCGGCGTAACCGTACTCCCCATCGGCGCGATTACCAAGGGCCAAAGAGGCGAGGAACTCGCTGAAATGGGCTTAATGGATGCGGCGGGGGCGGTTGCGTTTTCCGACGACGGTATGCCGGTTGAGAACGGAAACTTAATGAAAAAAGCACTGGAGTACGCCGATACGCTGGGGTTGCTTCTCATCTCGCACTGCGAGGACCGCTCGATTGCCGGCGACGGGGTGGCCAACGAAGGCTATCATGCCACCGTTGCGGGGCTTAAAGGCATTTCGCGCGCCGCAGAAGAAAGCATGGTCGCCCGTGATATCATCTTGGCGGAAACGGTGGGAGCGCGTATCCATATCGCGCATGTTTCGACAAGAGGCAGTGTGGAGCTCGTCCGGCAAGCCAAAAAACGCGGCGTAAAGGTGACTTGCGAAACCTGTCCGCACTACTTTGCCGCGACCGATAAGGAAATCCTTTCCTACAACACCAACGCGAAAATCAACCCGCCGCTCAGAGAGGAGGACGACCGCTTAGCGATTATCGAAGGTTTAAAAGACGGAACCATCGACGTTATCGCCACCGACCACGCGCCGCATCACGCCGACGAGAAAAACCGAGAATTTGACTATGCGCCGTTCGGCACGTCGGGCTTTGAGACGGCGTTTGCGGTTTCCTACACCTATTTGGTTAAACCCGGGCACATCACGCTATCAAAACTTTCCGAACTTATGAGTGCGAACCCCGCCGATATTTTAGGATTCGACGGCGTGATTTCCGAAGGCGCCATTGCCGACATTACCATCGCCGATCTCAAAAAAGTTTGGACGGTGGACGCGCAAAAATTCGTCTCCAAAGGCAAAAACTGCGTATTTGACGGATGGGAATTGATGGGAGAGATTACGGATGTGGTAATTGATGGGGAGATAGTGATTTGCGAATGAAATAATGCAGTAATGCAATAATTCAGTAGTGAAGGATGAAATCCATGAAAAGCAGGTTTTATCAATCGAATAAGAATCCTGAAGCAGTTTTGAGAAACATTTCGCAGTTTCTAAACATCTACAGTGACGACCCGGCGTCTCGCCGAGTACATGATGGTGCGCTTTTTTATGAATTATCAAAGGAAGGTAAGCCGATGTTGATATTTGAACAAGTCTTACCCACTCATAATTCAGCAAGAAAGTTTGCAAGAAAAAAATTTTCAATTGACATTGTGGACAATAAAATAAAAGTCACCCGAAAGTTTAATATAATTGATAAATCCTGCTTTATTGTTTGTCCTTTGTTATTTCTTTTCTCTATTTTATCATTTTTTTCACTAATTCCAGGCTGGTTTAATGAAAGTCTTATCAGTGGTATTTTATCAGGAATCGTTCTTTCGTGCATGGCAATCGGTTTTATCATACTGGCTTTAATTTGGGACATACACGCTTGGAGAACGGTAAGTAAGATTTTGACAGAAAAATTTGATTGTAAACAAGTAAAATGATTATTGTGCGGAGATTTAAATATAGTGACAGATATCCTCATCGAAAAAATCTTAAAAACGAGCAACCCGACATGCGTCGGGCTCGACACCGCGTTTGAATACTTGCCCGAAAATATGCGCAAATTCTGCCGCAATTTTTCCGATGTCGGCAAGGCGTTTATTGACTATAACGTCTCCCTCATCGACAAGTTAAAAGACGTTATCCCCGCCGTAAAAGTGCAGGCGGCGTATTACGAGATGTACGGCCCCTACGGCGCGGCGGCATATTTTGCAACGCTTAGAGAGGCGAAAAAGGCGGGGCTTGTCGTCATTGCGGACGCTAAACGCAACGACATCGGTTCCACCGCCGCGTGCTACTCCAAGGCGTATTTAGGCGAGACGGAAGTAAACGGCGTAAGCGAGCCCGCGTTTCCCTCCGACTACCTCACCGTCAACGGGTATTTGGGCTCCGACGGCATCGAACCGTTTTTGGCCGATTGCAAACGCTGCGACAAGGGTATATTCGTGCTGGTAAAAACCTCGAACCCCTCGTCGGGCCAATTTCAAAACCGCCGCTTCGCCAGCGGCGAAACGCTTTATGAGGCGATGGGCGCTTTGGTGGAGGAATGGGGAAGCGCTTCTGTCGGCAAGTATGGCTATTCCGACGTGGGCGCGGTGGTCGGCGCGACACACCCCGAGGAAGCCGCAATTTTGCGGGAGTTAATGCCGCATACGTTCTTTTTAATCCCCGGCTACGGGGCGCAAGGCGGCAAGGCGGACGATTTGGCGGTGTGCTTTGACGCGCGTGGTTTGGGTGGGATCGTCAACAATTCGCGCGGAATCCTATGCGCCAACAAATCCGAAAAATACAAGGGCATGAATTACCTGGATGCTGCCCGTGCCGCAGTCCTCGATATGCGTGAGGACATTGCGCTTAGCCTATCGCGCAGAAAAATATAAAATCCTTAATTCATCATTTATCATTAAACTTATTATGAAAGACATTATATTTACCGTGCAATCCAAAAAGTTTTTGTCCGAATCGGTATTCGAGCTAAAACTCCACACCCGGTTCACCCTGCCCCCGATGCGGGCGGGGCAGTTTGCGCATATAGAGGTGCCGGATGCGTCGCTGTGTTTAAGGCGCCCGTTTTGCTTGTATCAATTTGACCGCCATTCCATCACCCTCGTGATTGCCGTCGTCGGCAAGGGTACAAAAAGCCTCTCAAACCTAAAACGCAGTGATACGGTGCGCGGCATTGTGCCGCTCGGCAACGGCTTTACACTGTCGGTGCGCCACCAAAAAATCGCGCTAATAGGCGGCGGAATCGGCTGCGCACCCCTGCTGCGCGTGCCGTACGACTACCCCGGGCGCGAATTCCGCAGCTATTTAGGCTTTAGTACCAAATCAGGGGTCATGTTTTGCGAGGAATTTGAGCAAGCGCTGTCCGTCGGCTTTCTAAATGATGCCGGAGGCGGTTGCGACGGCTTAAAAAAGTCCTCCCGCATCACCGTCTCCACTGACGACGGCAGCTTTGGCTTTAAAGGGTACGCGGCGGACGCGTTTTTGGCCGATTATAAAAAGGGCTATCGCCCGGACGTCATCCTCACCTGCGGTCCCGAACCGATGATAAAAGCCGTTCAAAAAATATCCGCCGAGCTCAAAATCCCCGGCTTTATGTCGGGCGAGATGCGCATGGGCTGCGGCATCGGCGCGTGCCTGGTGTGCGCCTGCGCCGTGCGCGAGGACGGACAGGTGAAGAACAAGCGGGCGTGCGTGGACGGGCCGGTGTTTCGGCTGGAGGATCTTATTTTTTAACGAATAGCGAATAGCGAATAGCGAATAGCGTCGGACGGATTAAATTGTCAGCAGAGCCTAGTGGCACAGGGCAGATTTTAATTGCGTCAGGCTTTTGTTTCCAAAGTGAAAGCATCCGACGCTATCCGCTATTCGCTGCTTGCTATTCGTTCTTTTTGTGGAGAATAAGAATGAATTTAAAGGTAACTATCGCGGGAACGGAATTCAAAAGTCCCGTCATCGCGGCATCCGGCACGTTCGGGCTCGGACGGGAATACAACGCCTTTTACGACGTGTCGCTTTTGGGCGGCATCGCGACCAAGGGTCTTACCTTAGAGCCCCGCGAGGGGAACGGAGGCACGCGCATCGCCGAAACACCGTCCGGCATTTTAAACTGCGTCGGGCTTCAAAACCCCGGCGTCGAAAAATTTGTCGCGGACGAGCTGCCGTTTTTGGATAAACTCGGCACGGTAATCATTGCAAATGTCGCGGGCAGCACGGAAGAAGACTATTTAAAAATCGCCGAGCGGTTTTCCCGGACTTCGGTCGATTGCTTAGAGCTCAACATCTCGTGCCCCAACGTTAAATGCGGGGGCGTCGCGTTCGGGGTCGAGCCCGCAAGCGTCGAGCATATTACCCGCGCCGTGAAGGCGGTGTGCGGCGCAAAGCCGCTCATCGTAAAGCTCACTCCCAACGTCGCGCGCATTGCCGACAACGCGGCCGCGGCCGAAAACGGCGGAGCCGACGCAATCTCGCTCATCAACACGATAACGGGCATGGCAATCGACTATAAGACGCGCCGCCCGGTCTTGGGCAACGTTACGGGCGGGCTCTCCGGGCCTTGCGTAAAGCCGATTGCATTGCGCATGGTGTACGAGGCATACCGCGCCGTAAAAATACCTATAATAGGCATGGGCGGTATTCAAACCCCCGAGGATGTGCTGGAGTTCATGATTGCGGGTGCGTCCGCCGTGCAGGTGGGCTCCGCCAATATTTTTGACCCCATGGCGGCGATAACAATCGTAAAAGGGTTGACAAAGCTGCTAAATTCGTGTAAAATAGACGACGTTAATGAGGTAATCGGTTCCTTAATCATCTGATTTTATGAGCCGTTCATCAGGACAAGATAACAGATAAAAGATAACAGATAACAGAATGCGGACGAGATTTCGAATTTGTATCAGGCGTTTGTTGATTACCTAACTCAAAATAAGTCTGATTTCTGTTATCTTTTATCTGTTATCTAAAGCAACATATAAGCCCATGACCAACAACGAAATCCTAGACATCTTTAATGCCACGGGCGGCGTCTTAAAAGGCCACTATCTAAAGCAACATATAAGCCCATGACCAACAACGAAATCCTAGACATCTTTAATGCCACGGGCGGCGTCTTAAAAGGCCACTTCCGTTTAACGTCCGGTCGCCACGCCGACACGTACATGCAGTGCGCCAAGCTGTTTACCGACGCCGCCTGCAGCGAAAAGCTTTGCAGTGCGCTCGCCGAAAAGCTTAGTGGGTACGGAGCAAACATCGTGGTATCCCCGGCGGTCGGCGGCATTTTAATGGGCTACGAGGTATCGCGCCACTTGGATGTCCCCAACATCTTTGCCGAGCGGGAAAACGGCAAATTTGCCCTTCGCCGCGGCTTTGTATTGCCGGAGGATTGCCGGGCGTTGGTCGTAGAGGACGTGGTAACGACGGGCGGCTCGGTCAAAGAGGTCATGGAGTTAATTGCGCTTTCCGGCGGCAAAACGGCGGCCGTCGGCTCGATTGTGGACCGCTCGGCAGGCAAAGTCAATTTCGGCGTCCCGTTTGAATCGCTTTTGAGCGTAGAAATCGCAAGCTTCGAACCCGATAACTGCCCGATTTGCGCCGAGGGCAAAATTCCGCTGTATAAGCCCGGTAGCCGGGCGTTATAGTTTAAAACCGGAGGTTTTAAAACAGTGTCCAAGAATTCAAAAAACTCCGGCGGCACAGGCGAGTTCTTAGTTTTTTTTGCGTTTTTGGCCGTAATGCTGCTGGGGTTAGGGCTCGCGCTCTCGTGGTTGTGCGGGCTCCTCGCCGACAAAATCGAAGCCTTTACGGTCGGCAAGGTCTTGGCGGTTTGGATTCGCAACATCGCCGTCGCCCTTGCGCTGATTGTCCCGATTGCGCTATCGTTTAAAGAGGCGCGCGCAAGAGGCGCACTTTGGGTAATACTTTGGATCGTCGCGGCGGCGCTGGTGGTGTGCTTTTATATCTTGAGTATCGTGTAAGACTAAATCAACAATTATTATTGCATTATCGCATTACCGCATTACTGCATTCAACAAGGAGCCCCCATGTCAGAAAGAGTAAAATCAAGAAAGAAAAAAAGAAACCCGATCGTGGCGTTTTTTGTGCCGTTCGGCCTCAGACAGGTCAATTTTATCCTGATGTTTGTTGCCGCCGTCGTCATGTTTGCCGGCATCTTTGTCTCGGCCAGCGAGAATGGCAACCTGGTCGCCATCATCGGCATGATTATTTTTGCTGCCGGGTGTTTGCTGGCGATTTACCGCTGCTTGACCGTCATTTTTAAAAAGGGCATCAACAAACGCGACCCCGAGTACAAAACCGCACTCGTCAATCTTTGTATTATGGGCGCGTTGCTGCTTTTAGCCGCGTTCGGTATCGTCGCCGCTATTTTGTGGTAGGAGTTTTGTGGATTGTGAAGAGGATGGTAATGTAGGGCGGGGGCTTGCCCCCGCCGCAAACGGCATTGGACATCAAGTCGGCAGAGGGGCTAGGCCCCGCCCTACAATTCACAATCCACAATCCGCACTAGTACATCGTTTATTTATTAGGAGGTACTTCCCATGAAAAAAAGCCGCCTCTTATTTACCGCATTCGTCGCGTGCATGGTTTTGTGCGCGGCTTTTGTATTTGCGGCGTGTGTAACGGGCGGCGGGGATAAAGGAAGCGGGAACGGCAATAGCAATAAGAGCGAGACTATTTTTTTGATTGATTGCTCATACAGCACCAAAGATTTGCGCGGCGCGACAGGAAATCCGGGTGAGTATAGGGCAATGGACAAATTCCTAAAAGAGGCGTTCGACATAGCCGTTAAGGGCAATTGCGCCGTCGGGATTGTCGCGTTTGGTTATGGGGCACCTAAAAGCACCGGCTTATCTACTTCCGCCGCAAATGTTTTTTCGGATTACAGTTCTTTGCTCTATGTAGGAGAACTTTTTGAATCTCCGCTTGCCGACGGCACCGATATCGAAAACGCAATTCTAACTGCCGAAGAAATGTTTACCAAAGATGCATCCGGAAAAATTGTGAACGGAAGAGCCGTAATCCTTTCCGACGGCGGGCAAACCGACGGTAAGGCTTTGCCCGCGGCGGCAAGGGCGGCGAATAGGGGAATGCGGATCGATACGGTGTATTTTGAACCACCGCTCAACAGCAATCGCGCCGAGGTGCAAATCAATGCGCTTACGGTGCGTCAAAGCAGCCTTAAAAAGGGCGATACCGCCGACATTGTTGTGGACATCGGCGCGACGGCTGCTGCGGCGGGCAACGCTACGGTTACGCTTTCTTGGGCGTCAATAAATCCGGATACTATGGCGGCCGGCGCCGAGCATGCGATAAAGAAGGACGGGCACGAAGTAGCTCCCGTCGTTTTATCGGGCGACGGCGCGCGGATATCGTATCAGCATGCGTTCGGGCACTTTGGGCTTTTGCGCCTAAAGGCGGAAGTGAGCCGCGCGGGCGACGGAATCGAACAAAATAATACATATTACACGTTTGTCAACGTTTTACCCGGCGATAAGATTTTGATTATCGACGGAATTATCGGCGGCGCCGACGCGTTGTCGGATTTAATCGGCGATGAGTACAGGGTGACGACGCTTCCAACCAATCGGGCGAACGGATTGGGCATAGAGCAGTTAAGGGAATACGATGAAGTATTTTTAATGAATGCCGACCCCAAAGAGCTCAGCATGGATTTTATGGGCATTTTGGATGAATACGTGTATAAATACGGCGGGGGATTAATTACCACCGGCGGCGACAACATGTATAACCCCCGGCAGGTTGACCCCAAAGATTATTTTTACAGCGCTCAAGCCGTAGCGTTGGAGAAAATGCTGCCGGTAGACTTTGACCCGAACGGACAACCGCTTGCGTTGGTGCTGGTGGTCGACGCATCGACCTCGATGGCCGCGCCCATCAGACCCTCAGGGCCTAACAAACCCTATGACGGCGATATGATTGGTTCTCGCCTTTGGGCGGCGGCCGAGAGCTGCAAGGCGGCGGTCAACGCGCTGGCCGGCGATGATTACGTCGGGATCATAAAATTTAACTCAAGCGCGCGCCAAGTAATCGGCATGACGCCGGTGAGCCGTAAAGCCGAGATTTTTACCGCGATAGAAAATATCTCTACGTCGCAGGGCTGTATATACAATCAAGGGGTTACAGCGGCGGCGAATATGATGGCGGGCGTCACCTTTACCGAGCGCAAGCACGTGATTTTCATCACCGACGGGTTGCCGATGGACGGCGATGCAAACATGGAGTGGACGGTCAACAGCACCATACGGTCGATGAAACGTAACGGCATTACGTTTTCTACGGTCGGCATCGGCAACGAATTAGACCGCGCCGACGCGCGTCAAATTCTCCAATCGATGGCGGACGACGGATGGGGAATGCCGACTACCGAGCCCCGCTACGGCAATTATCCCGGAGCCGGCAACGAGAGCGGCCCGAACGGCAGGCACTTTTTGGGAATCAGAGATATTGCGCCAAATTTTCAAAACGATACCCGGGTGACGGATTTTATGACGAAAGAAGTCGAGGAGTTGACGCCCGTATGGAAAAACGATTGGTCCGGAAACCCGATAGGCGTAGAGGTCATCATAAAAAGTCATGACTCTTCCGTACTAAGTAATGTTTCGGCATTTCCGAAGCTTGGCGGTTTTTATGGCGTTAAGGCAAAAGCCGGCGACCCGGGCGACCCGCCGGAAATGTCCGGCAAGGTAATTTTGGCAACGCCCGACGGGTATCCGATTTATGCCGAGTGGAATTACGGCGCGGGCCGCGTCGCAAGCTTTATGAGCACCTTAAACGGCGACATCTATTCGGCTAGGTATGTCGGCGCCACGGCGGAGCCGGGCGGCAAAACTTTTGCGATGAACGTTGTAAAGTCAATGATGGAGGACAAACCGGTTAATCTTGAGCGCGACGTTGTATTCAACTCGGACGGCAACGAAAATTTTAAAACTCAATTCCGCATCCGGGGATTGGAGGCAAATCTTGTCGGCCTTTCCATAAAGGTGTACGGGCAGGATTTAAGGAACACCGGGGTTGCGGTAACCGATCTTGCAAGACTCGGGACGGATACCTTCGGGGGTTCGTTCGAAACATTGACGCCCGGAATCTATCGCTTGGAGATAACCAATAGGGGTAAGACGGAAGCGATTGCATATTACGCGTTTTCGTACTCCAGGGAGTATAACGCCTTTCCGGACGCGCCTTACCGTCTCTCTTGCAAAGCCTTAATGGACAAATTACGCAGTCCCGGCGGAAAAGCCTATTTGCCCTCGTCCGGCGGCGCGGCGGTGTTCGGGTAAGGGAGAAAGAATACTTAAAACTTAAAACTTATTTCATTGGATTTACGTACACCGTCCGCTGGTTCGTGTACACCACCTTTCCCGGGGCGGCGGATTTTGGTTTTGAGACAAACTTTATAAAGGTATAGTCGACCGGCACGTTTTCGGATGCCGCCGCTTTGGAATATAGCGCGGTGAGGGAAGCGGCGCGTTTTAAAACGGATTCGGGCGGCAACGTTTTTGCGGGGTTTACGATGACCGTGTGCGCACCGTGGATATTTTTGGTGTGCAGCCAAACGTCATTGGGAGCCGAGAGCTTAACCAGCGCGTCGTTTTGCGTGTTGTTTTTGCCGGTTAAAATGAGGTACCCCTCAAATTCCGTGCGCTTCACGCCGGACAGGTGCATTTCCCCGCCGTTTTTCGTTTTTCGTTTTTCGTTTTTCGTTTCTTTTATAATCCCGCTTTTGCATAATTCCTCCGCAATCTCGTCTAAATCCGAAAGCGTTTCGGCGGCTTGCAGCGAAACCTGCACGCTCTCAAAATAATCCAAAGAATTTTGCGCGGCCTCGATTTGGGGCGTAACAAACTCAAGCGCCTTTTTCTTTTTCTGGTACCGCTTATAAAAACGTTGCGCCTGTTTTGCGGGGGATAGAGTAGCGTCCAGCGGTATTTCGATCGGCGCGGGCGGGTCGGCGTAGTAATTTTCGGCGGCCAGTGTTTTGTCTCCGGGCATTATCCGGTAGAGGTTTGCCGTTAAAATCTCGCCCTTAATGCGTTCGTCCTCAAAGTCCTCCGCATTCATTTTTTGGTCTAACGCCTGCGCCAGCCGCTTTTCCGCCTTGGCAACCCCGGCTCTAACCGCCGCGGCCAGCTTATTCCGTTTGTCCTCAAGCGCCCCGCTTGTTTCCTTGTACGTATAATACCGGTCGGCCGCCTCGTTGAGGGTTGTCACGGGTGTCACGGGGACGGGGGTATTTTGACCACTTT
>Ga0123356_10006764_pt1 | contig 11541 bp, 9 predicted proteins | sample TergutEmb28metaG_2_FD_92546 | JGI IMG/M metagenome (GOLD analysis project Ga0123356, IMG submission 92546) | Embiratermes neotenicus P3 segment gut microbial communities from Petit-Saut dam, French Guiana - Emb289 P3 | ecosystem: Host-associated > Arthropoda: Insects > Digestive system > Gut ... | reverse complement strand
CGGGCTTCCCGGTACAATTTACGGTTTTCACGGCATTGTGCTGGGATCGGTTTTCTACGCTTTCCCGGTTGCATTTCTAATGCTGTCGGACATTCTTAAATACGAAGACGGCTCTCCGTACGAAGCCGCCACGGTTTTGGGAATTCCAAAAACAAATCAATTTTTCTCCGTTACTTTTCCTTATTTGCGAAAACCGCTCATCTCGGTTGTTTTTGCCGTGTTTACCCTTATTTTTACAGATTACGGCGTTCCCCTGATGATCGGCGGCAGGTTTATTACCCTGCCGGTGTTAATGTATCAGGAAGTAATTGGCCTGCTGAATTTCAGCCGAGGCAGCGTGATAGGATCTTTTCTGCTAATTCCGGCAGTAGCCGCTTTTGTGTTCGATCTTTTAAACCGCGACCGTGCGAATCAGAATTTTATTGTTCAGGAAAAAATAAAGGCTAAAAGCAAACTGCGCGATACTGCCGCCGTATGTTATGTGATATTAGTCTGCATTATTATAACTCTGCCTATTGCAGTTTTTGCAGTCCTTACTTTTATAAACAGTTATCCTGTGGATATGAGCTTTTCATTCAGGAATATCGCCAGAACCATGAATATGGGCGCAGGGCGGTATCTTGCCAATTCGTTTATCATTGCCCTTTGGGTTGCTGTTTTGGGGACTGTTCTTTCATGGATAACCGCTTATTTTACCGCCCGAACTCCGGGAAAATCTTCGCGTATGCTGCACCTTATTTCCATTACATCGCTTGCAATTCCCGGAATGGTGCTTGGCATTTCCTATGTTTTATTTTTCAAAGGCACATTTATGTACGGAGGCCTTGCCATATTAATCCTTGTAAACACAATTCACTTTATGGCATCCCCGTACCTTATGGCGTATAACTCTTTGGGAAAATTAAACATCAATCTGGAAGATGTTGGCCGCACTTTGGGCGTTGGGCGGTTCCGCATAATCCGCGATGTGTTGATACCCCAGACAAAACTTACTATTTTGGAAATGCTGTCGTACTTTTTTGTCAATTCCATGATGACCATTTCCGCAGTGTCGTTCCTTAGTACAGTGCGGAACCGGCCTATTTCATTAATGATAACCCAGTTTGAAGCCCAGCTTTTTCTTGAAGGCGCGGCTTTTGTTTCCGTTCTTATTCTTGGATGCAACTTGACAGTAAAATTTGCTGTGTATATTATTACTAAAATGATTAAAAAGAGGGGCAGTTAGCATTGAACTTATCGCGGACCCAATTTGACATTCTTGCTTCTTTTGAGCGGGAGAAAGGCGGAAAAGATCTTACACAGCGGAGTATTGCCCGTTTAACCGGTTTATCGGTTGGCACTGTAAATAAAACCATTATTTTTTTTAACGAAAACGGATTGATAAAGAATAACGCAATAAGCGCGGCAGGGTTAAAAGCGCTGGAGCCGTATAGAGTAAAGCGGGCTGTCTTTATTGCTGCAGGTTTTGGTTCGCGTATGGTTCCAATTACGCTTAATACCCCCAAGCCGCTTGTCCGCGTTAAGGGAGTGCGCATTATAGACACATTGCTGGACGCAGTATGCGCAGCCGGTATTGAAGAAATTATCATCGTTCGCGGTTATCTTGGCGAGCAATTTGATCAGTTAAAATATAAATACCCTAAAATTCAGTTTTTGGAAAATCCTCTGTATAACGAAGCAAATAACATTTCTTCCATGATGTGCGCCCGCTATTTACTGCAAAACGCTTATGTGCTGGAATCGGACTTGCTGCTTAATAACCCCAATCTTGTCGGCAAATACCAGTATTCAAGCAATTATTTGGGCGTTCCAACCGACCGCACCGACGACTGGTGCTTTGAAACACGCAACGGAATTATTTCGCGGGTGCGGGTTGGCGGGCGGAACTGCCATCACATGTTTGGCATTTCCTATTGGAGCCAAAGCGACGGCGCAAAACTGGCGGGGCACATTAAACAGGTTTACGAAATGCCAGGCGGCAAGGAACGGTATTGGGATCAAGTGCCGCTGGAATATTTTATAAAAAATTACTCTGTAGAAGTGCGTGAATGTACCTTCGACGATATTATAGAGATTGATACTTTTAACGAACTGAAAAAGCTTGATGAAACCTACCGGTCTTAGGATTAAAACACCAGCCTTGTCCCAAGCTGATCAATCAGCACCAGCAAACCAAGCGCCGCCGTATAAATAGCGAAGCCCCATAATGACTTTTCCCGTACGATTTTAAGCATGAACCGCACAGCAAAAAAGCCCACAACGGCGGCTGTTAAGGTGCCCAACACAATTGCCGCTGCCCCAATGCCGCCGCCTGCCAATGCCGCCCCGTCGCTTTTCAGCAAATCTTTTAGTTGAAAAACCGCCGCGCCGAGTATTGCGGGAATTGACAACAAAAATGAAAAACGGGCGGCAAAATCCCGGTTTAAGCCGCGGGCAAGAGCGCCGGAAAGCGTTGCGCCGGAACGGGAGATTCCCGGGACAATGGCAATAGCCTGCATTATGCCGACAACAAGCGCATCCAGCCAATTCATTTCCCCGTCTTTTTTTAAACCAGCGGAGGCATTGTTTTCGGTTTCGCTTTGTTTTTCTACGGGATTTTCAGTTTTATTTGCAGCCCGTTTTGCAAGCAATTCTGCTATTACCATTAATAATGATGTGATAAGAAAGCTGATGCCTAAAAAACGCCCTGTTTCAAAAGCCTGTTCAAGCGGTTTCCGTAGAATCAAGGCAAAAAACACTGTTGGAACAGTCGCAATAATTAAAAATGCGGTTAACGGCTGGAAAATTCGCTTAAGAATAGCGAGAATATCCTTCCAGAGCACCGCAAAAACAGCAGCAAGCGTCCCTAAATGGAGCATTGTATCAAAAAAGAGGGCGTTATTTCCAAAAATCAATTCAGTTTCTGCCTCTCCATATATTTTTTCAAGTATTTTTTGAAAAAAAACAAGATGGCCGGAACTGGAAACCGGTAAAAATTCGGTCAAACCCTGAATTGCGCCTAAAATTACAGCTATAATAATGTTCATATATTGGCATTATATCAAAAAATAAGATATGTGCCTATAGAGATGTTTAATTCCTGCCATAAAATCGGCTGCTTTACAATATTACAATAGTTCGGTTTTACCGGCTTTTTTTATCTGTTCTACAACATCTCTTACCGTTTGTGTGTGCCCCTTTCTTGTTATCAAAGCTGTTGCGGGGGCGCCATTTTTGCCCGAACGAATAACCACAATAAGGTCTTCCACTCCTGCCAGCGCAACAGGGATGTCTGAATCAACATGACAGGATTTTGAAGATGCATTGTAAACCTGTGAATTGTTGTTTCCGCAAACTTTTACGTATTCTTCCCAGTTGCCTATGTCGATCCAGTCGAAATTTGTACGAATCATTGCAGTATTGCTGCATTTTTCTGCTATTGCATAGTCAAAAGAGATGCTTTTTGCCTTGCTGTAAGCTTTATCCAACCCTGTCCATTTGCTCAATATCTTTACGCCGTTAGAAACGGTAAAATCCGTAGCTTTTGGCTCTTTTAGCTTTTCAAACGGTAAAAATACATCCGGCGCGAGGTTCCGGAATTGCTCTGCCATAAATTCGGCGGAAAATGCAAACATTCCCGAATTCCAGAAAAAATACTTGCTTGCAGTGTACTTTTTTGCGGTTTTTAAATCCGGTTTTTCATGGAAAGCGGCAACAGTATACGCGCCGGAAGATGCCTGCGGGCCTTTTCGTGTTTCTATGTAACCATAGCCTGTTTCACTGTGTTTTGGCGGAATTCCAAACACCACAAGTTTACCCGTTTCAGCGCAGGCGGCAGCGGCAGCAGCATCGTCTTTAAAAGCCTCCAGCGGCTTAATAATATGATCGCTGGTAAGAACCAGCATATTCCGTTTTTGCCCGCTCAAGAGCGAATAAACGGCAGCGCACGCTATTGCCGGCGCTGTATTCTTTGCCGCCGGTTCGCTTATAACAAGCACCCGCTTTTTTTCCGCAGCGCTCAATTTTGCGCAATCCGCGGCAACATGCGGAACATGCGCCTTTCCGGCAATTATAATGACCTTGCCGCTATTATCCGTAACAGCCAGCGCCCGCTCCAGCGACATGGAAAAAAAGCTCGTTTTACCGGCTGCCGGTAAAAATTGTTTTGGCAGCCGGGAGCTGCTTGCCGGCCAAAGCCGTGTGCCGGACCCTCCAGCCATGATTAAACAGTCATTGAACATGGCTTATTATAGACAATTCCGTAAATTTTTGCCACCAGCCGGTTCATCCCAGTATTTTTGTTCAATACTTGAACAACTTTGAACAAATCAATTGAATAAAAGCAGGTAAAATGATATGTTTTACTATATAAGTGTAATCTTTGTGTAAAAGGTTACAAATTCGGGCAGCCTGTTTCGGCGGCGTTCGAATTTTATGGAAAATTCTCATTTGGAAGTCATTCTATAAGAATGGCTTGGTTTTGCTATGCCATTAAAGATTTACCCATGTGGCGCGTACAATTACATAAAATAAGTTATAATGAGCTGGAATATCAGGCTGTTAAAGAGGTATTGGATTCCGGCTGGCTGACAATTAGCCAAAAAACGCATGATTTTGAGGCAGCTTTTTCCGGTTTTTTGGGTTATGGTACGCAATGCCTTGCTGTTTCAAGCTGTACGGCAGCGCTTCACATGGCTCTGCTTGCCCTTGGAATAAGTGAAGGCGATGAAGTAATCACCCCGGCGCTTACCTTTATTGCTGGTCAAAATGCTGCCATGATGGTTGGCGCGAAAAATGTCCTGGCCGATATTTCCTCCATGGAAGACTGGTCGGCAGACCCCAGTGACATTGAATTGCGCATTACCCCCAGGACAAAAGCGGTAATAATTGTTCATTATGCTGGTTTTGCCTGTGATATGGAGCGCATAACCGATGTGTGCAGACGGCGCAATTTGCTCCTTATCGAAGATTGCGCTCATACTCCCGGGGCTGAATATAACGGAAGGCCTCTTGGCACCTTCGGCGATGTTTCCGCATTCAGTTTTTTTGCCAATAAAAACATTGCAGTTGGCGAAGGCGGCATGGTAGTTACGCGCAATTCTGAACTGTTTGCAAAACTAAAAAGGCTTCGCTCCCATGGAATGTCCGTCCCTTCGTTCGACCGTTTTCAGGGCAGGGCGGCTACCTATGACGTAGAGTCGCCAGGGCTGAATTACCGTATTCACGAGATTAGTTCCGCCCTTGGGCTTGTCCAGCTTCAAAAACTGCAGGATGCCAATAACAAGCGAAAAAAAATGACAGAACATTATATCAACCGGCTGTCCAGCGTTCCATCAATTTCAATTCCCTACATGAATTTTTCGCGTGGAAAACCAAATTACCATATTATGCCAATCCTGCTTTCCGGTACGGCAGACAGGGCGGCAGTAATGGAGTCCATGAAGCAGGACGGAGTTCAGACAAGCATACATTATCCTGCCATTCAGGGTTTTAGCGCATACAAAGGCAAAGTAAACGATACCCCCAAAGCGGAATATGTTTGCGCTCATGAGTTAACGCTGCCGTTGTATCCAGACATGACAGAAACAGAAGTTGATATAGTATGTGATGCACTAATTAGAGGAGTTAATCAAAAATGAAAGGCATAGTTCTTGCCGGCGGTTCCGGCACAAGGCTTTATCCAATTACACGCGCAGTTTCAAAACAAATCCTCCCGCTCTACGACAAGCCGATGATTTACTACCCGCTTTCGGTACTTATGCTTGCGGGAATACGTGAGGTGCTAATTATTTCCACCCCCCGTGATTTGCCCATGTTCAGGGATCTTTTCGGCTCCGGCGACTGGCTGGGGATGCGCTTTGAGTACAAAGTGCAGGAAAGCCCCCGCGGTCTTGCCGATGCGTTTATTGTAGGCGCTGAATTTATCGGCGCGGATTCATGCGCCCTTGTGTTAGGCGACAATGTCTTTTACGGCAGGGGTTTCAGCCAGACTTTGCGGAATGCCGCAAAATGTGTAACAGAACAGGGCGGAGGAGCAATTTTTGGCTATTTTGTCAAAGATCCCACTTCTTACGGCGTTGTGGAGTTTAACGCGCAGGGTAAGGCGCTTTCTATCGAAGAAAAACCCTTGCAGCCAAAATCCAATTATGCGGTGCCAGGGCTTTATTTTTATGACAATAAAGTCGTAGAAATTGCCAGAAACGTTAAACCGAGCGCACGCGGTGAAATTGAAATTACAACTGTAAACAATACCTACCTGGAAAAAGGCTGCCTGTCTGTAGAGGTGCTTGGCCGCGGTATGGCATGGCTGGATACCGGAACCTACGATGGGCTTCTGGAAGCGGCAAATTTTATCGAAACGATTCAAAAACGGCAGGGAATGTATGTTTCCTGCATCGAAGAAATAGCTCATAACAATGGCTGGATTTCAAAAGACAGCCTGTTGAAATTGGCCGCAGATTATAAAACACCATACGGCGAATACCTGAAATACATAGCGGAGAATAATTAGTGCCTTTTGATTTTTCGCCCTGCGCAATATCCGGGCTTTTTGAAATTCAGCCAAAAGTTTTCGGAGACAGCCGCGGGTATTTTTTTGAATGTTATTCGCAGCGCGATTACGAAGCTGCCGGTATTAACGCGCATTTTGTGCAGGATAACCAATCCAGTTCCGTGAAGGGCGTACTGCGCGGCCTGCACTTTCAGATAACGCATCCGCAGGGGAAACTTGTACGGGCTGTTGAAGGCGAAGTATTTGACGTTGCTGTAGACCTGCGTCCCGGTTCTCCCACACTCGGAAAATGGCACAGTGTTATCCTGAGCGGAGAAAAGCAGAATCAGTTTTACATTCCGGAAGGTTTTGCCCATGGTTTTCTTGTGTTAAGTGAAACCGCTGTTTTCGCCTACAAGTGTACCGACTTTTATTACCCGGAGGACGAAGGCGGCGTTATCTGGAATGATCCTGCCATTGGCATAAAGTGGCCGGACTTGGGAATTGAGTATTCTCTTTCCGGTAAAGACAAAAAGCTGCCGGGGTTTAACATTTGACAAACGATACTAATTTGTTATCTGAAGAAAAACAGCAAATCTGGCTGATTGGCAATAAGGGCATGCTTGGAACCGAACTTTCCATACTTTTGGAAAAGTCCGGTTTTTTGTTTACTGGTACCGACCGTGAAGTTGATATTACCGACCCGGCGGCGTTAAATAATTTTGGCAGAGAGTTACATGGCAGCGGGCAGCAGATCAAGTGGATTATCAACTGCGCCGCTTACACAGCGGTTGACAAAGCAGAAGACGATGTTGAAACCTGCCGCCGCTTGAACACAATGGGGGCAGGTAACATTGCAGCCTTTGCAAAAACCGCCGGAGCCAGGCTTATTCATATTTCTACCGATTATGTTTTTGACGGGTTTGGAGTAACAGCCAATGGCGTTACGCGCCCTTACAATGAAGACGATGCAACAAACCCCATTGGCGTTTATGGAATGACAAAGCGGGACGGCGAAATTGCCGTACTGGAGAATAATCCCCGCTCGTATATAATCCGCACTGCATGGCTCTACGGCAAGCACGGCAATAATTTTGTGCAAACCATGCTCCGCCTGATGAATGAGCGCAGTGAAGTTAAAGTTGTTGATGATCAGCGCGGCAGTCCAACATGGGCATTTGATCTTGCTTCAGTAGTGTTAGATGTCATTAAAGCCGCAGAAACTGGCAGGGAAATTCCCTTTGGGATTTACCATTTTACAAATGAGGGAAATATTACCTGGTTTAACTTTGCAGAAGAAATTTACAATCAGGGAAAAGAGCAGGGCGTTATTGGCAAAGAATGTGCGGTTAAGCCCTGTACCAGCGCTGATTATCCCGCAAGAGTAAAACGCCCTGCATATTCTGTACTGGATAAAAGTAAAATAAAAACGGTTATGGGAATTGAAATTCCTGATTGGAAAGCCAGCTTGCATAAGTATTTGGAACTGCTGTCTTAAAATTATAATCATGGAGAAAATATTTAATGCGTAAACTGACAAATATTCTTGTGACTGGCGGTGCAGGGTTTATTGGCTGCAATTTTATCCGCTTTTTTCTGGAGAAAAACAAAAATTTCACCGGTAAATTAGTTAATCTGGATGTTCTTAGTTATGCAGGTAACAGAATGAGCCTTGCGGATATTGAGGCAAAATACGGCGTTACGGCAAAAGGCGCAGACCCTGTTTGCGCCCGCTATTTTTTCGAACATGGCGATATTTGCGACAGGGCTTTTGTTGAGTCGCTTTTTAAAAAATACGAAATTGATACTGTGGTGCATTTTGCCGCAGAAAGCCATGTTGACCGTTCCATTTTAGGGCCGGAAGCTTTTATAAAAACCAACGTAATGGGAACCTTTACCCTGCTGGATGTTGCCCGTAACGCTTGGAAAGACAGCGCCGGCACAATCCGCCAGGATACGCTCTTTCACCATATCAGCACCGACGAAGTTTACGGCTCTCTTGGTGAGACCGGCTATTTTACCGAAACTACCCCTTACGACCCGCGTTCCCCCTATTCTGCAAGCAAGGCTTCAAGCGATCACCTTGCAATGGCATACAGTCACACCTACGGCCTGCCCGTGACGCTTTCCAACTGTTCAAATAATTACGGCCCATACCAGTTCCCGGAAAAACTTATCCCCCTTATGATTCTTAATATGCTGGAAGGAAAACCTTTGCCCGTATACGGCGATGGAAAAAATATCCGGGACTGGCTTTATGTTGAAGATCACAATTCGGCAGTCTGGACAATTATGCAGAACGGCGTTTCCGGGGAAACATACAATATCGGCGGCGAAAATGAATGGGAGAACATCAAACTGCTTAATGCCCTGATTGATATTGTTGCAGATAAAGCCAAAATTGATGCATCTAAAATACGCAGTAACATTACTTATGTTAAAGATCGTCCAGGCCATGACCGCCGTTATGCGATTGACTGCTCCAGAATAAAACGGGAACTTGGCTGGAAACAGGATGTCAGCTTTGAAGAAGGTCTTTCCCGTACTGTAGACTGGTATCTTGCAAACCCGCAATGGATCGAGAACATTCGCTCCGGCGAGTACCAGCGCTGGGTAGAGAAAAATTATGGTGAACGGTAATAGGTACAGAATGAACAAAAGAAAATTGCCGATAGGCGGAATCCAGACATTTAACGAACTTCGCAAAGATTATGCGGTGTATGTCGATAAAACACAGCACATTTACAATATGGCTTCAAGGTACAAGGTGGTGTTTTTGGCGCGCCCCCGCAGGTTCGGTAAATCGGTTTTATGTTCAACAATTGCCTCGCTCTTTCGCAACGAAAAGGAAGTTTTTGAAGGATTGGCAATATCCAAAACCGACTGGGATTGGAACCCGCATCCGGTAATTCGCATTGATTTATCAGGAGAGAATTTTACCGTTGAAAAAAATGACATGGGGGTTGTTGCTTTAATCAAAGTGATAAACCAGCAATTAGACAGCGTTTGCAATCGCTATAACATATCGGTAGAAGAAAGTGATATTGTTGCAACCAGATTTGCGAATGTTATTGAAGAACTTTTCAGAAAAAACGGTAAAGTCGTTGTTGTAATTGATGAGTACGACAATCCGCTTTTAAGCACGATAAATCAAGTTGATTTGAACCAGAAAATCCGGGAAACATTAAAAGGATTTTTTAGTGTTTTGAAAAAATCCGATGAATATCTGCGTTTTACGTTTATTACCGGTGTAACAAAGTTTTCACAAATTACCCTGTTTTCGGGAGCGAATCAGCCCAAAGATATTTCTATGCAGCCCGAATATTGTGATATTTGCGGCATAACACAAAAGGAACTTGAGGAGAATTTTGAGTTCGAAATAAATAATTACGCAGAAAAATACGGCGGCAGGGAACATTATTTGGCAGAATTGAGACGCTATTACAACGGGTATTTTTTCACGAAGGAGGGGGTGTCTGTTTACAATCCTTATGGGATTCTGAATCATTTTGATAATGATGCAGAATTCGCGCCGTACTGGAGTTTAAGCGGCGCACCATCGTTCGTATTGAAATATCTTGAAATGAAAGATGTAAACGTTACCGAGATAGAAAATGCTGAAATGAATGCTGGAAAATTTGCCGATTACAAAGATAACAATATTTCGATTTTTCCGCTTTTGTATCAGGCGGGATATCTAACTATTACCGATTACGACGAAAGAACAGGCTCATACAAACTAAATTATCCGAATATTGATGTCCGCAAATCATTTGCCGAGTTTTTGGCGCAAAATTACAGCGAAGCGCAGGTTACGCTTATGACATCGGTCTCTAACAGGCTTATTGGCTCGCTTCTTGACGGAAAACCAGATGAATTCTTTGGATTGTTAAAGCCGTATTTAAACAAAGTTGATTATTCGCTAAGCAGTAAAATTACCGAATATTATTTTGAATTTGCCGTTTCAAATATAATTAATATGCTGGGGCTTGTTTGTGTAAACGAAGTGCATACGGCAAATGGCAGAATGGACAGTGTAATTTTTGCAGGGAACTACATTTACATTTTTGAATTCAAGACTGACAAGCCGGTAGAAGACGCGCTTTGGCAGATAGAAGACAAGGATTACGCGTCAATTTATAGTGACAGCGGAAAAATGCTTGTCAAAGTCGGAGTGGTTTTCAGCAGGGAGTTGCGGAATATTATCGATTGGAAAGTGGGAGCATAGATGCATAGATTTATGGTGGGAATATAATTAATTGACAACCATAACCGTAGTAGGCACAGGATATGTAGGTCTCGTTTCCGGGGCATGCCTTGCAGATTTCGGGAACACCGTTATCTGTGTAGATTCGGACAGTAATAAGATAGCGCGATTAAAAGAAGGGAATATTGATATCTTTGAAGCAGGTTTGGATGACGTTGTAGAAAGAAATGTAAAAGCAGACCGGCTTACCTTTTCTACCGAGCTTGAACCGTCGCTTAAACAAAGCGATGTTGTTTTTATCGCCGTTGGCACTCCTCCGGCGGAAAACGGCAGCGCAGACCTGCAGTATGTTGAGCAAGTAGCGCGTCAAATTGGACGGTCGCTTGATAAATATACCGTTATTGTAAACAAAAGCACCGTTCCGGTAGGCGCCGGTCAAAAAGTTAAACAATGGGTAAACGAAGAATTATCTGCACGCGGAGTGAACATAGCGTTTGACGTGGTTTCGAATCCCGAATTTCTGCGTGAAGGGACAGCCGTATATGATTTTACCCACCCTGACCGAGTTGTCATTGGGTCAGAAAACGAAAAGGCCCGCCAGATTATGAAAGATGTTTACCGCGTCTTGTATATCAATGAAACCCCGTATATTGAAACCAATATTGAATCGGCGGAGATGATAAAATATGCGTCTAACGCTTTCTTGGCAGTTAAGATTTCTTTTATAAATGAAATTGCCAATTTATGTGAGAAAGTCGGTGCCAATGTACATCATGTAGCCAAGGCTATGGGCAGAGATGGACGTATCGGTTCCAAGTTTTTACATCCCGGCCCCGGTTACGGCGGTTCATGTTTTCCCAAAGAT
>Ga0123356_10006763_pt1 | contig 11541 bp, 7 predicted proteins | sample TergutEmb28metaG_2_FD_92546 | JGI IMG/M metagenome (GOLD analysis project Ga0123356, IMG submission 92546) | Embiratermes neotenicus P3 segment gut microbial communities from Petit-Saut dam, French Guiana - Emb289 P3 | ecosystem: Host-associated > Arthropoda: Insects > Digestive system > Gut ... | reverse complement strand
TCGATTGGTCCTTTGTACGTCCCGTCATCCTGGACTCCGATATAGCCGAGCCCCTTCATGCCTATTCCAAGAGCGAATTTTTCCATATCCTTGAACCAGGTCCTTGATTGTCCTGTCGCGTCCGGGATATTAACAGCCCGTACGATCTTCTCCCTGAAGGGAGCGAAATCTACGCCCATGAAAAACGCGGACAGATCGATTATCTCAAGCGGGTTTCTCAGGTCAGGTTTGTCGGTGCCGTATTTGAGCATTGTCTCAGCGAAAGTGATCCTTCTGTAAGGAGGCTTCGAAACTTCTTTATCCGAAAAACTTTCGAATGTTGATGTGAGCGCGCGCTCGGCGACGGCGAAAACGTCGTCCTGCGTAGCGTAAGCCATTTCGAAATCGAGCTGATAGAACTCTCCGGGCGAGCGGTCAAGCCGCGCGTCCTCGTCGCGGAAGCAGGGCGCTATCTGGAAGTAGCGGTCAAAGCCCGATACCATGAGTAATTGTTTGAACTGTTGCGGCGCCTGCGGCAGGGCGTAGAACTTTCCTTTGTGTTTGCGGCTGGGAACAAGGTAGTCCCGCGCGCCTTCAGGCGATGAATTAGCGAGGATCGGGGTCTGGATCTCCAGAAATCCCATATCCTCCATCTCTTTTCTGATATGTTTGATCACTTCCGAGCGCAAGATCATATTGTTTTTGAGTATCGGATTGCGCAGGTCGAGGTATCGGTACTTAAGTCGCAATTCTTCACGAGTTTCCCGCGACTGATCGATCTCAAATGGTAAGACCGAGCGGCACGGGCCGAGGATCTCGATCTCTTCCGCCCTGATTTCGACTTCGCCTGTCGCGATGTTCGGATTATATGTCTCCGGGTCGCGGGCGAGAACCTTTCCTTTTACGGAAACCGAGTATTCTTTTCCGAGTTCAGTTATCTGATCGTCGTCACAAGAGATTTGCGTGACGCCGTACTGATCATACAGGTCCAAAAATACAATTCCGCCGTGATCGCGGATCGTCCTGATCCATCCCGCCAGTCTGACGCTCTTACCGATATGCTCCGGACGAAGCTCATCGCATGTCATGTCGCGATATCTTTCCGAGGTTTTTAATGGGACTTTTTGTGTAGCGAGCGGCCGTGAATGTTCCGTGGATTTGTCTTTTTCCCCATCGACAAATCGTAGGGACTTCACGGCGCGAGCGGCCTTCGTGTCAACTTTTTCACTTGACGGAGCTTTTTCACTCTCTTTCCCCGGCAGGGCCTGAATACCCCCCGCCCCTATCAGTTCTTTAAGCACTCGATTGACTGTTTCGGGGTCCGCTTTTCCTTCAAAAGAGCGCATGGTTTGACCCACTAAATAGCCAAAAGCTTTGTCTTTTCCGCTTTTTATATCCTCTACCGACTGCTGATTTCCTGCGATCACCTCTGCCGCGATCTTGCGGATACCTTCTTCATCGTCTATCAACGATAGATTTTTCTCTTCAACATAGCTGATCGGGTCAACACCCTCTTTGTACACCGCTTCTGTCGCTTCACGGCCCGCCGCGCGGCCTATTTTTTTCTCCCAGACGAGCCTCAGGATCGTCGCGAGTTTCGCCGCGTCGACCTCGATTTTGTCCGCTTCGTCCCCGTTCTCACGCACAAGTCTGAGAATGTCCCCCGAAACCATATTCGCGGACTCCGCCGCGGCTTCGTCAAGCGTAAGCCCCGCTTTTTCGCAAGACATCATGAACGAAGATACTATATCCTCAAAAAGTTCCGCGATATTCTTCTCCGCCGTCAGTACGGCGGCCGTTTTTTGAGCGACGCCGAAGTCTGATATATATCGGGCGCGTTTCGCGGCCGGCAGTTCCGGCAGTGAATCCTTCACCCGCGATATCCATTCTTCGTCGACATACAACGCCAGAAGATCCGGGTCGGGAAAATACAGATATTCCTGCGCTGTCTCTTTGCTTCGCATCGCGAAGCTCTTTCCGAGGTTGTCGTCCCAGCGGCGCGTCTCCTGAACAAGCGGCTGTCCTGACTCTATCGCGTCTATATGCCGTTCTCTTTCATATTCGATCGCGCGGCGTATCGCTTTTATAGAATTCAGATTCTTTATTTCAGAACGCACGCCGAAAATCTCGCTGCCTTCCTCTCTGACGGATACGTTTACGTCGGCGCGCATCGACCCTTCCTGCATCTTGCAGTCGGAAACGCCGGTATATACGAGCGTTTCTCTAAGAGCGTCGAGATAAGCTTCCGCTTCGTCGGCGCTTCTCAGGTCCGGTTCCGATACTATCTCGATCAGGGCCATTCCTCCCCTGTTTCCGTCGACGAGGCTGCAGCCTGACTCGTGCACGAGCTTGCCCGCGTCTTCCTCAATATGGATCCTGTTGACGCGGATATCCTTTGACCCGATCGATACCTTTCCGTTTTTGCACAGATGCCGGTAAAACTGAGAAAGCTGATAGCCTTTTGTCAGGTCCGGATAGAAATAGTGCTTCCGGTCAAAAAGACTTACCGGCTCGATCGAGCAGCCAAGCGCGAGGCCGGCGGCTATCGCCTTTTCGCAGACCTCTTTATTGAGCACCGGGAGCGTCCCCGGATAGCCCAAACAGCCGGGGCATGTATTACTGTTCGGATCGCTGTCGAAAGCTGTGCCGCAACCACAGAATATCTGAGACCTGGTCGACAGCTCGACGTGAACTTCCAGTCCGATTACTAATTCCCAGGCCATCAGCGCTCACCAGCTTTCTGTTTGTGAAAATCGGTCGCGAGCTGGAAGCGGGCGATCGTGCCTAAGATCGTGCCTTCGCCGAACGCCTTGCCAATGAGCTGCATTCCTATAGGCAGGCCTTTTTCGCTGAAGCCGCACGGCGCGGCCGCGCCCGGCAGTCCTGTCAGATTTACCGAAGCGGTATAGGTGTCACCGATATATATTTCGACCGGATCGTCTGTCTCGCGGCCTATTTCGTAAGCCGGAGTAGGAGTCACCGGCGTAAGTATCAAATCGACGTTTTCAAGCGCCTGATCATAAGCCCTCTTGATCATCCCCCTGACTTTAAGAGCTTTCATATAGTATGAGTCGAAATGCTCGCTCGAAAGCGAGAAATAGCCGAACAGGATCCTTCTCTTAACTTCGTCCCCGAATCCTTCGCCTCGTGTTTTTGAATAGACTTCTTCAATAGTTTTCGCGCCGTCCGCTCTGAAACCGAACTCTATCCCGTCGTATCTTGCCATGTTAGAACAGGCTTCCGCGCAAGCAATTACAAGGTAAGTAGGAATCGCGTATTCAAGAAGGGGAAGTTCTGTCTCAACTATTTCCGCCCCGAGACCGCGCATGATCTCAGCGGCTTCGAGAACGCTGTCCCTTACCTCTTCATCAAGGCCCTTCATTTCGAAATAGTTTTTCGGGAGAGCTATCTTTCTTCCGTCCAGACGGCCGTCCGTTTCCTTCTCGTGCATCATCCCGCAAAAATCAAAAGATTCTTTCATCGCCGAAGTGCTGTCGCGTTCGTCCCTGCCTGAAATGACAGACATTATGACAGCGCAGTCGCGGGCGTCCCGCGCGAGCGGTCCGATCTGATCAAGAGAAGACGCATGGGCTATCAGTCCATATCTCGACACGCTTCCGTAGGTAGGCTTGACGCCTGTAAGGTTGCAAAAGCCGCAAGGCTGCCTGACTGAACCGCCTGTATCCGATCCCAGCGCGTATGGGGCGAACCCTGCCGCTACCGCCGCGGCTGACCCGCCCGACGAACCACCAGGCACGCGACCCTGGTCCCATGGGTTACGAGTTATGCCGTAACAAGACATTTCGGTCGTGCTGCCCATCGCGAACTCATCCAGATTTGTCTTTCCGATAACTACCGCGCCGGCCGCTTTCAGCCTTTCGGTGACGTCCGCGTCAAAAGGTGATCTAAAGCCTTCGAGTATCTTCGATGCGGCCGTCGTCTTTCCTTCGGTAGTGCATATATTGTCTTTGATCGCTACGGGCACACCGGCCAGCGGGGAAAGGAATTCACCTTTGTTTATCTTTTCCTGAACGGCTTCGGCGGCCTTTATCGCGCTTTCTTCAAGCAGCTCGGTGAAAGCTCCGATACTTTTGTCTTCTTTTACCGCGTCTATATATACCTTAGCCGCTTCAACGCTGCTGATATCCTTTCGCCGTATCAAATCTCCCAGCTCAAGCGCTGTTAAATCTCTTATATTCATTCTTCCACCGTCCGGGGCACTCTGAAGTAATGTCCTTTGCTGTCCGGCGCTACCCGCGTCCATTCTTCCGCGTGATCTTCGTTGACCGCCTCGTCCTCGCGGAGATGATCCATAGCCCCTTCGCCTCCTGAGCCGCCGATCCCAAAGGGATGCGTCTGTTCAGGCAGCCCTTCTGTATCGAGCGCGGCCAGACACTCGGTATATGTCGCGATCCTCTCAAGGTCGCGTCTCTGAGCTTCCGTTTCTTCCGGCCCGAGCTCTATGCGGGAAAGGTCAAGCAGGTATTCTATTGTCTTGTCGTCAATCTTCATTTTCCCGGACTCCCAAGCCCGAACTTGTCTTTGACGCGACGCATCGTAGCTTCCGCGATCACGCCCGCGCGCTCAGCGCCGTCTTTGAGAGCGGCTTTCAATTCAGCCGAATTTCTTATTTCCGTGTATTTCTCGCGGATAGGGCTAAGCGCCTCAACAGTCACTTCCACGAGGTCTTTTTTCAGCGACCCGTAACCCTGTCCCTCATATTCTTTTTCAAGCGAAGTTACGCTTTTTCCTGTAAAAGCGCTGTAGATGCTCAGGAGATTGCTGACGCCGGGTTTGTTTTCAACGTCATAGCGTATCTCGCCGTCACTGTCAGTAGTTGAGCGCATTATCGCCTTTTTGATTTTCGCGTCGTCGTCCAAAAGTGAAATACGGCTCATCTCGCTCTCGGCGCTTTTGCTCATTTTAGCCGTCGGATCGTCGAACGCCATGACGCGGGCTCCCTCTTTCAAAAACCTCCCGTCGGGAACTACGAATGTATCTTCCCCGAACCGGTTGTTGATCCTGATCGCGAGGTCGCGCGTAAGCTCGATATGTTGTTTTTGATCGTTGCCTACTGGCACGACGTCTGTGTCGTAAAGCAGTATATCCGCCGCCATGAGCGTCGGGTAAATGAACAGTCCGGTCGCTGCCGATTCTCCACCAAGGCTCTTGTCTTTGTACTGCGTCATGCGCGACAGTTCGCCGGTATATGAACAGCAGGTCAGGATCCAGGCCAGTTCGGCATGCCCCGGAACGTCCGACTGAACGAAAACGATAGACTCTTTAAGGTCAACCCCGACGGCCGAGTAAAGCGCGGCGACGTCAAGAATATGCCCGTTCAGCTCTTTCGGGTCTTTCGGCAGCGTGATCGCGTGAAGATCGACGATACAATATATACAATCGCACTCATCCTGAAGCGAAACAAACTGCTTCAGAGCGCCGAGATAATTGCCGATATGGATATTCCCTGTTGGCTGGACTCCTGAAAAAACTCGTAATCTCTTATCTGTCAAAAAAATCCCTTTCTATATGTTATATTCCGAGCGGAATTTATCTTTCATCGCTTTTTCTATTCTTGAGACCGTCATCTGGCTGACGCCCAGCGCTTTCGCGACTTCTCTTTGCGTGATCTCCTGTAAGAAGCGCTTGTATATAATATCTTTTTCTGTCGGGGAAAGTTCAGCCATGACCTTTTCAAGCACTCCGGACGTCTCGAACCTGTCATACCCGTCTTCCGTGTCCCCGAGATATTTTTCAAAATGCTGTCTTTCATGTTCAGAAAACGCGTCCGGTTCCTGATCGAGCGAATAAGTCGTATACGCGTGACTGCCTTCCATCGCCTCGATGATTTCTTCTTCTGAAACGCCCATGTACTCCGCGAGTTCTTTCACGTTTGGAACCCGATGGAGTTTTTCATGCAGCTCTTCCTTCGCCTCGATCAGTCTCATCGATATCTCTTTTAGCCTTCGGGGCACTTTTAAAGACCAGGTCGTATCCCTGAAGTATTTTTTTATCTCGCCGATGATAGTAGGCGTAGCGAAACTCGCGAACTGTACTCCTTTTTCCGGGTCGAAACGTTCGACCGCGAGGACAAGCGCGTACGACGCGACCTGCAGAAGATCTTCGTGATCCACTCCGCGGCCCGAGTATTTACGGGCCAGTAATTCCGCCAAAGACAGATTCCGTTCTACGATCTCATTTCGTATCTCCGGAGACTTATTTTCCTGATATTCGCGGAAGAGTTCTTCCGTGTTTTTTTCTTCAATCGCTGGGGTCAATTTAATATCTCTGCCTGACTGTTTTAAGCTATCATGCTCTGCAGGTATTTCGTCATGCGGATTTGGGTACCGACACCGAGCTCGGACTTGATATCGACTTCGTCCATCAGAGCCCTGACAATGAATATTCCCATACCGCTGCCGCGGTTTTCTCCGGGAACAGGTTCTTCGTATTCTCCTGTTTCAAAACCGACACCATGGTCAATAACGGAAATCGTAAGGCTTTTTTCTTCCCGTTCAACTATGATGTCGTATGAAAAATCTGTATTCTTATGGCTGTGCCTGATAATATTCGTGCAAGCTTCGGATACCGCTATTTTGATATCGTCTATCGCCTCTATATCGAAGCCCGCGTTTGCCGCTACGTGGGCGATCGTCATACGAACCGTCCCCACATATTCCGGCTTGCCCGGCACACTTAGTTTTAGTATATCGGCCATGATTCATCCTCCCTGATGCGCATACTTCTGATTCTTTTTTCTTAAGTATGTCCGCGTCTTTAGCAAAGGATCTTGTCAAGACCCGATATCACTAATAGTTTCTTTACGTTGTCTTTCGGATTCAGCACTTTAACGGTAAAGCCGTCCTTCTTAACAGAGCCGTACACCCCGATGATCACGCCAAGGCCCGTACTGTCGATATAGTTGAGCTCCGCGAGATCGATCGTAATATTCTGCTTCACCTCGGCCAGCGCCGTTTCAAGCTGCTTTCTGAAATAGTGCGCGTTTGAGATGTCGATTTCCCCGACAAGCGAGAATTCCCAAACCTTGTTCTCTGTGTTGTTGTTTGCGTTGATTGAAAGCGCCATGACTCACACCTCTTTCTGTTCTTCGACGTCTTCGTCTTCTTCCTTAGCAACCTTTGCCATCGCGATGATCTGAGTATCACCGCCTACGTTCATCACCTTAACCCCCTTCGTAGCGCGCCCCATCTTCGATATTGTCGACGCCTCTATCCGGATAAGGATACCATCCGAATTTATAAGCATAATGTCGTCGTCATCGTTTACGATAGCCGCTCCAATGAGCGCGCCCGTCTTTTTGAACATGGCCTTGTTGTAGGTCAGTACTCCCATACCGCCGCGTCTCTGAGTCTTGTACTCGCTGACCGGCGTTGTTTTCCCAAACCCGTTTTGCGTAACGACCAGGAGCTGCTCGTCCTTCTCGGCCAGATCCATCGCCACGACCTCGTCGCCCGCTTCAAGGTTGATACCCCGAACTCCTCCGGCGCCGCGGCCCATGCTGCGAACATCATTCTCGTCGAAGCAAATACACTTTCCGTGCTTCGTTACGAGCACGACCACATTCGTCCCGCTGCTTTGCTTGATGCCGATCATCTCGTCGCCGTCTTTAAGGCTTATCGCGATCAGGCCGCCCTTGCGGTTCGTGTCGTACTGAGACAGAGGCGTCTTTTTGATCGTGCCCTTTTTGGTGACACAGATCAAATAACGGTCGTCCGGAAATTCACGTATCGGCATGAGCGCCGTGATCCTCTCCCTCTGCATAAGGCTGAGGAAGTTGATGGCGGGCGTCCCTCTTGCCGTGCGCTGCGCTTCCGGTATCTCGTACGCCTTTATTTTATGAACCTTTCCGGTATTTGTAAAGAACATCAGATAATCGTGCGTCGACGTGATAATGAGATCTCGCACGAAATCGTTGTCTCTCGTCGTAAGTGCTTTGATCCCTTTGCCCCCGCGCCGTTGCAGTTTGTACTCATCGGCGTCGATACGTTTGACGTATCCGAGGTGCGTGAGCGTGATCGCGACCCTGTTTTCCTCGATCAAATCTTCTTCCTCGATCTCTTCCGCCGCCGCCGCGATGTTGGTCTTGCGCTTATCGCCCCATTTGTCGCGTATCTCGATCAGCTCCTCGCGGATGACCCCCATGAGCATGCTTTCATCTTTAAGAAGCTTCTTGTAATAGGCGATCATCTTTTTAAGATCCGCGTATTCCTTCTCAAGCTTCTCTTTCTCGAGCCCCTGCAGCCTCGCGAGGCGCATGTCAAGGATAGCCTGGGCCTGGAGCTCGGACAGCCGGAACCTTTCCATGAGCTTTTCTTTGGCGTCATCGTAACTCGCGCGGATCGTTTTGATGACTTCGTCGATATTCGCGAGCGCGATCAGGAGCCCTTCGAGGATATGCGCCCGGGCTTCCGCTTTCCTAAGATCGTATTCGGTGCGGCGCGTCACGATTACCTTTTGATGCGCGAGATAGTGCGTGAGTATTTCTTGTAAATTTAATACTTTTGGCTCGCCGTCAACCAAAGCGAGCAATATGATCGAATAGCTCGATTGCAGCGCCGTTTGTTTGAAGAATCTGTTCAGCGTTATCTGAGGATTCGCGTCTTTTTTCAGCTCGACGACTATCCTTATCCCTTCCATATTCGACTCGTCGCGTACTTCAGCGATGCCGTCTATCTTTTTCTCGCGCCAGAGCTCGCCCATCTTTTCGAGCAGGTTGCCCTTGTTTATCTGGTAAGGTATCGAAGTGAATACGATTTGGGTTTTGCCTTTTTTCGTTTCCTCGATCTCGTGCGTCGCGCGGACGAGCACGCTGCCGCGTCCCGTCTTGTAGGCTTCTTTCGCGGCTTTCTTCCCGAGAATAGTCGCGCCCGTCGGAAAATCCGGGGCCTTGACGATCCTGCAAAGCTCGTCAATGGTGGCTTCGGGCTTGTCGATCAATAAAACTGTCGCGTCGATCGCCTCTACAAGGTTATGAGGAGGAATGGACGTCGCCATACCGACCGCGATACCGTTCGAACCGTTCACAAGAAGGTTCGGGAATCGCGCGGGAAGGACAACGGGCTCTTTTTCCTCGTTGTCGAAATTCGGCATGAAATCGACGGTCTCTTTGTCTATGTCGCGCAGCATCTGAAGCGCGAGAGGACTCATGCGCGCTTCTGTGTAGCGCATGGCCGCGGGGCTGTCCCCGTCTATGTTCCCGAAATTTCCGTGCCCGTCGACGAGCGGATATCTGGTCGAAAAATCCTGCGCCAGGCGCACCATCGCGTCGTAGATAGAGCTGTCGCCGTGCGGGTGGTATTTACCCATGACGTCACCGACGATACGCGCGGACTTCTTGTGGGGCTTGTCCGGCGTCACGCCGAGTTCGTCCATGCCGTAAAGTATCCTTCGGTGGACGGGTTTTAGTCCGTCACGAACGTCCGGAAGCGCGCGGGCGACGATGACGCTCATGGCGTAATCGATATACGCCTTCTTCATCTCGTCGTGGACTTCGGTCTGTATTAATTTTGGCTCGTTGATTTGTTCCATTTTATATATCCAAATTCTTTACATACTTCGCGTTTTCTTCGATAAATTTCCGGCGCGGCTCGACCTTGTCGCCCATAAGGGTCACGAATGTCTCGTCCGCGAGCGCGTAGTCGTCCATCGTCACCTGTATCAGCGTACGGGTCATATAGTCCATCGTCGTCTCCCAGAGCTGCTTGGCGTCCATCTCGCCGAGACCCTTGTAACGCTGGATGTCGTACTTCGCGTTAGGCGACTCCTCGGAAAGCCTGCGCATCAGCTTGTCCTGCTCTTTTTCGGAATATGTGTAATATATCTCTTTCCCGCGCTTGACCTGATAGAGCGGCGGCTGAGCGATATATACATTGCCGTTTTGAACCAGCTGCGTCATATGCCGGAAGAAGAACGTGAGAAGAAGCGTCCTGATATGGGCTCCGTCCACGTCCGCGTCTGTCATGATGATGATCTTGTCGTAGCGCAGCTTTTCGATGTCGAAGTTTTCGTCGATCCCGCAGCCGAACGCTGTGATCATATTCTTTATCTCGTCGGAAGACAGGATCTTTGCCGTGTTCGCTTTTTCGACGTTGAGGATCTTTCCGCGAAGCGGCAGGATCGCCTGACGTTTTCTGTCCCGCCCCAGCTTCGCGCTGCCGCCGGCGGAATCTCCCTCGACGAGGAATATTTCTGAAAGCTTTGGATCCTTTTCGGAACAGTCCGCGAGTTTTCCGGGCAGATTGCCTCCGCCCATAAGCGTGATCCGCTCAGCCTCGCGTACTTTTTGAGTCTTAAGCCTTATCTTATATGTTCCGAATATCTTTTCGAGTATGATCTTCGCCTGCGAGGGGTTTTCCTCGAGGAAAGCCATCAGCTTGTCGTTCGTCGTGCTTTCGACAAACCCTCTGATATCGCTGTTGCCGAGCTTTGCTTTTGTCTGCCCCTCAAACTGCGGCGTGCGGAGTTTCACCGAGATGATGGCCGTCAGGCCTTCACGCACGTCCTCTCCGGTGAAGTTTTCGTCTTTTTCCTTAAGAAGTCCCGTCCTGCGCGCGAAATCGTTGAATACGCGCGTCAGAGACGATCTGAAGCCGGCAAGATGCATTCCGCCTTCGATCGTGTTGATATTATTCGCGTATGTGAAGATGGTCTCGTTGAATCTTTTTGTGTATTGCATCGCGATCTCGAGCTCGGCGTCTCCGCCGCCCTCGGTGGATTTTCGCGAAGCCTCGAAATATATGATGTCCGGGTGGATCGGTTCCTTGTTCGCGTTCTGATGCTTTACGAACTCGCGGATACCGCCCTCATAATAGAAACTTTGTTTTTTCTTCTTGCCTTCGCGCTCGTCAGTCAGAGTGATACGCAGTCCCTTGTTCAGGAACGCCATCTCACGCAAGCGATGCTCAAGGGTCCCGTATTCATAGTCTATTTCGTCAAAGATATCAGGGTCGGGACGGAACATCGTCCTCGAGCCGGTCTTCTTCGCCTCTCCTACAGTCTCAAGCCCGGACGTCACCTCACCGCGCGAATAGGTCTGCTTGTAGATCAAGCCGTTTCGCTTTATCTCCACTTCCATATACTCGGACAAAGCGTTTACTACGGAAGCGCCGACCCCGTGCAGACCGCCCGAGACTTTGTAGCCTCCGCCTTCGCCGAACTTTCCGCCGGCGTGCAGTACCGTATGGATTACTTCAACTGCCGGTATTCCGAGTTTGGGATGCAAATCCACAGGCATACCTCTGCCGTCGTCTTCGACGACGATGGAATTGTCCGCTTGAATTATTACATCGATATGCTTGCAAAATCCTGCCAGAGCTTCGTCAACACTGTTGTCAACTACCTCGTATACGAGATGATGCAGTCCTCTTGAACCGGTACTTCCTATGTACATACCGGGTCTTGTCCGGACAGGCTCAAGCCCCTCGAGAACCTGAATTTGTTCCGCATCATACCTTTGCTGTTCGACGTCAGCCGCCATAAAATCCTCTCTTTCCTTCCCGCTTTGTAAGTGGTTTTCAGGCCCGATCGGCCTATGGATATTAT
>Ga0123356_10006762_pt1 | contig 11542 bp, 10 predicted proteins | sample TergutEmb28metaG_2_FD_92546 | JGI IMG/M metagenome (GOLD analysis project Ga0123356, IMG submission 92546) | Embiratermes neotenicus P3 segment gut microbial communities from Petit-Saut dam, French Guiana - Emb289 P3 | ecosystem: Host-associated > Arthropoda: Insects > Digestive system > Gut ... | reverse complement strand
TTCATAGCTTTTAGCTGCGCCCAGTTGTGTGTAAGCAGCAGAATGTTTTTGATAGCAATTTTAACGGTCGCTGCCCTTCAAAAGAAGGGCAGCTCCAATTATATAAATTCGTTAACTACAAGATATCCCGGACTTTTTTCAAAAAGATCCAAAACCAAGTAAAAAGCATAGCTATTGTTCAGGAATATCTTGAGTGACGGGGGTTGGCAGGTTTGAACGGTTGGGGTAGAGAAAGGATTGTTGAGAGGACTTGGGGGTGCTGGAGCTAACTCTTATATTTGCCACATGTTATATGGCTAATATAGTCAAGGGAGACGTAAAGGTATGAAACTTGTAACCGTTCTTTTACCAGAGGCTTATCTGGAAGGGTTAGATGAATTAGTAAGGGCAAATATGTATCCAAGTAGAAGTAGTGTTATTCGCAGTTCTGTTCGGGATCTGTTAAAGAAAGAACTCTGGGAAAACAAACGCGGCAGATAAAAAGCTACTAAACGCTTTTTATTGCCTCACATAATCTTTTGGCGGCTTCAACTGGATTTTCAGATTGCGTGATTTCTCGACCTACAATAAGGTAATCGGCACCTGCTTTAATTGCAGCTTCTGCTCCGCCGCCCTGTACGCCTACGCCGGGGGAATAAATTGCGGCATTGCCATTTAGGATATGTTTTATTTCAGAGATTTTCTCGGGGCAGGTTGCACCCACTACGACCCCATCGGCGTTCCACTGAACGGCTTTTTTGGCAAATGAGACATATTGAGGTATATGTTGCCCAGTAAAGGGGTCAACAATGGTTTGTCCGTAGCCTTCTCCGGCACCTTTGTGACTCATATAGGTTAGGAGAATAACGCCACGGTCGAGATGTTTTGAGACGGCAAAAAGGGGTTTTAGACCTTCTTCCCAGCCTACAAATGGGTTGGCAATGATAGCATCAAAGCCGGCGGCATAGTAGTATTCGGCTATAACTTGGTTGGTTGCACCTATGTCGTTAACTTTTGCATCCATGATGGTTAGTAAGCCATGGGCTCGGATTTGATCAACTAGACACTTAACACCATCAAAGGTGCCCAAGGGCAAGGTAAGGTGGTGATTGATTTTTACAGCACAGATGTAGGGATGGACATCTTTTAGAATTTTTTGGGCTTTGATGAGTATGTTGTTGCGGTTTTCGGTGGCCGTGAAGGGGAAATCAAGTGCTAATATTATGGGAGATTGTTTGCTTTTTGCGGCTTCCTGCATTTTGCCCTTAAACGACATATTGCTACCTCAGTAATTTCGAATAGTTTTATCGTCAAATTAAGATTTAAACCTTCAAAGAGTATGCGAAGCTTAAAATTTGCCTCCACCTCATTTGCGTATACGTAGCAGTTACAGGTTGAGAGGAAAAAATATGCCTAAACAGACCCTTGCTCAAAAAATCATCGCTAAACACCTAGTTGAGGGGAAAATGGTTGCAGGTCAAGAAATTGCACTTAAAATTGACCATACACTCACACAGGATTCTACAGGCACCATGGCTTATCTTGAATTTGAAGCTATGGGGATTTCTAAAGTTAAAACAGAGCTCAGTCTCAGCTTTGTTGATCACAGCATGTTGCAAAATGATTTTCGCAATGCTGATGATCACCGCTATCTTCAAGGTGTTGCGGCTAAATATGGCATAATTTTTAGTCGTCCAGGTAATGGTATTTGTCATCAGCTCTATCTGGAACGTTTTGCTCGTCCAAGCAGAACCCTTCTGGGCAGTGATAGTCATACACCCACAGCAGGGGGTATGGGTATGATTGCTATTGGCGCAGGCGGGTTAGATGTAGCAGCGGCTATGGCAGGGGAACCGTTCTATTTGGAGATGCCCAAGATTGTCGGTATAAAATTGACAGGTAAACTCCAAGCGTTTGTCTCAGCCAAAGATGTTATCTTGCAGGTTCTCAAGATCTTAACGGTTAAAGGCGGCGTTAACAAAATTCTTGAATATTATGGTCCAGGAGTTGAGACCCTAAGTGTTCCCGAACGTGGAACCATCACAAACATGGGTGCAGAGACAGGAGCAACTACATCCATTTTCCCCTCTGATGAAACCACCAAGAGGTTTCTTGAAGCTCAGGGACGAAGCATGATGTGGGAAGAACTCAGAGCAGATCCAGATGCAGTCTATGATGAAAACATCGAGATTGATCTCTCGACCCTTGAGCCGCTAATTGCTCTGCCGCACAGTCCAGATAACATTAAAAAAGTCAGCGAAGTCGAGGGCATAGCGGTTGATCAAGTCTGCATCGGCAGCTGTACCAACTCGTCGCTACGGGATCTAAAAATTGTTTGCGCCCTACTAAAGGGTAATCAGGTACATGAAAATACCAGTTTAACGGTCTCTGCGGGTTCACGCCAAGTTATGGAAAATTTGGCAACAACAGGCGAGCTTGAAGCACTCATCCAATCAGGTGCAAGAATCCTTGAGAATTCTTGCGGCCCCTGCATTGGAATTGGTCAGTCACCACCCACAGGCGCGGTATCATTGCGCACATTTAATCGTAACTTTAAAGGCCGCTCAGGCACTCAAGATGCTCAAGTCTATTTGGTCAGTCCTGAAACAGCCACCGCTGCGGCTCTAAACGGAAAAATCGTTGATCCACGTAAACTCGGCAAGTTCCCCCAGATTTCCATGGCTGAGCGGTTCATCTTGAGCGATGCCATGTTTATTCAACCCAGTCAATGTGTAAACAAAGAAATCATTCGAGGACCCAACATTAAGCCGTTGCCCGACTTTACAGCACTACCCAAAAAACTGCAGGGCAAAGTTCTCCTAAAAACCGGAGATAACATTACAACCGATGACATCATTCCTGGCGGTGCTGAGATTATGTCTCTGCGAAGTAACATTCCCCAAATCAGCACCTATACATTTTGCCATGTTGACAAAACCTTTGCGTCACGTGCAGAACAGAGCGGGGGAGGATTTATCGTAGGCGGCGAAAACTATGGCCAAGGTAGTAGCCGCGAACACGCATCCCTAGCGCCTAAATACTTAGGTATAAAAGCAATCATTGCAAAATCGTTTGCCCGCATCCACCTAGCAAATCTTGTCAACTTTGGAATTCTACCACTAACCTTTGTGGATAAAAAAGACTATGACAGCATCGCTTTAGGTGATGAGTTGTCAATAGAAGTTGATGACCTAAAAGAACAACTCACAATCATAAACAAAACCAAAGGTACCAACATAGCAGTTAACCTCAACCTAAGCGAGACAGAGAAAGAACAAGTCCAAGCAGGCGGAAAATTAGCGCTTATAAAAACTAAACAAAAACAAAACAAAACACCAGAATAGATCAATCCACAACGCACACACTACACTACGTCAGAACCTAGCAGATAGCAGATAAAAGTCTGCTTCTACACCAAAAAAGAGGCAAACATACGAGCAAACCAAATTTTGAACGCTAATCAATAACTATTTTTCCAAATTAAAATAAAGAAAGAAAGGGTACAGTAACTTGTTAGTTACTGGCAAACCACACAGGAGTTATTTGACTTGCCAAACTGTAGAATTGACCAGTTGCCAAGTGGTGACAAGGCGCATTGGAGGACTGTTATAGTCCTGCACGTTTGTCAAGCTCTCAAGCATACCAGTTTGTTTGTCGAAGTAGACAGAATTGAGTTCATTGCGTGTACTACTCATTGTGGGATCGGTGGAGTCGAAGAATTCATCATTTAATTGCCAAAAGTTTCTTTCGCGTGCTTCTCCGGCGTAGGTTTTAACATCAGTTCGCTCTACGATGATTCCATCAGCTCCAAGGGGACGGAGGTTATTGCCGGGCTTAAGATCTGAGCCATAGATAGGCCAAAAGGTAGTGTTAGATGTTTTATTTCCAAATGATAGGTCTATCCATCCTTTTTCAACATTCTCGGTCCCATCGAGAAATCGCCAAGTCGTTGTAAAAGAGACGACACTACCCTCAACATTTGTTATCTCAACTTTGTAGTAATCGGTTTGATTATATTTCTCAAATCCATCAGGTTGAATAGCCTCCTCACTTCCAAGATTTGATCGGCCCATTATTGAATAAGTGAAAACATCGCCAGCCTTCACCCCTGGAACAGCAGGCCCCGGAGGACCAGGTTGCAACACAAAAAATAGGGCAACACCAGCAATTATAAGAGCAACTAGAAGAGCAACTAGAATGTAGATCAGCGTAGAATTTTTCTTTTTGCTATAGGACATGCGTATGATGTATTTGTCACCCATATTTAGTTTTTTTCCCAAAACAAAATAAAATGAAATAAAATAAAACAAACTCCAACATCAAACCAAAACACAACGGTAGATTCTATCACCAAAAATAGCAACAACTGATAACCTGATTCATTAGCCACCAGTTAAAACTGGAAGCAGAAGTCAAATTTTTGTTCTAAGTAACAATACTAATTGAATAAACAAGGAATAAGAGAAAATTATAATTTTTTAAAGTCGGTCAAGATTTTTTCTATGTCCATAACGGCATTGAAAGATAAGTCGTCGTTGTCATATTCAACCCGGTTTAGTCCCTTAAGGTTTGGAGGTAGCTCTACTTTTCGTTCAACTAGCAAAATTACTTGCGTGTTATATTTTAGATATGCAGCGTTGATCTCAGCGGTGACAGTGGAATTTAGAATATATAGCCCACTGTATCGTCGTTCCTGTTCAGCGGCAACGATGGGGATTATTGCGCAGTCACAGTTTTTCATTAACCCGAATTTATTTTCAGGAATTGGAACTGCTGTTTCCTCTTTATCGCCTACAACATAGTCATACTCAAGAAAATCCAACATTTTTCTTAATTGGTTAGCCACCTTGGTATCACTGTTAGATATGAAAACTCGCGGTTTTAGACCTGTATTTTGAGATTCAAAGGGTATAAGGGGGCTTTCAAAATTTACATCTTCATCCAGTGGAGGGTTTGTTGTTATGTATGGGATAGCACTTGGAGTCTCAAAGGCAACTTTTATGCCGGCGAGACTTTTGAGTCTATTAGCAGAGCGTTTATTCACTATCTCGCTTACTCGTAACAGTTGTAGATCAATTTCGTGATCCAGGGCAGCTGCTTTTGCTTCAAGGGTGTCGCTATCAAAATTGAAAGCCACAACAGTTCCCCTCTGGGCCCTGCCCGTCACCAATAATTTAAGAAAGTCCTGCACTTGGGTCAAGCCAACATGATCTGATTGTATAATTAAAAGCGGCTGACCACCCTCAGTAAACCCATTTACACCCAAAGAGGGGTCAGCGGGTCGGCCATTAAACTTTTTGATAACCCACGCTTCAAAGGCGCAGGAGGAAATTTTACGAAGGCTTTTTTCATCCACTTGTCGGCGCTTAAAAACAAAGATAAGCGCCACTACGACAATTACAACCACAACAACTATGATTCCACCGATGAGCCAGGGATTAAAGCCGATTGGTGGTTGTTCTTCTATTGAGGTTGGATCTACTTCAGGCGGCGTTGAGGTTTGGCCACAGACTGTTTGGAAAAGCATAACCGTTAAAAAAAAGAAACATACAACAAAGACTACGCTTAGCAGATGTTTTTTCATGTTTTCACATTCCAATATCACAAGTTAGTGCACCGCCACAGGATAAGCGGTGAACATTTAGCTAGTGGTTGTGTCACCTTAAATAATTTAGGGAAAAAATGCCGCAACCAAAAACTCTGATGCACTCTCAGCCAGCGTTAGATAATTGTGGTACGGGAGTTTAAACCTTTTTTGGCTGTAAACCATCCGGGTCGGTTAACATATAAAAACTGTTTTTTCCATACAATAATAACAGTTCAACTAAACAACATTTTTGCACTCAAGTTAGAGATTTCTTCAACCATTTTAATCAGGTGCAACATCGTCTAGTTTGAGCAGTATCGTAAACTAGTGGAGGAAACAAATTTTCAGGCTGTGACCAAGTACATTGCAAGTCTGTTTCTAATTTTTATGGGTTCGATGGATTGTGCAACAACCGTAATTGGAACACACTATTTCGGCACCAAAGAACTCAACCCAATAATATCAGACCTTGTGCATTCAAATCTTCCCGCATTTGTAGTGGTAAAACTCACTGTAACAGTTGCGGTAGGCGTTATTTTTGTGTTAGCTGAAAACACATTGATGAACAGCAAAAACAAAACCGACAAATCCTTTAAAATCGCCCGCAACACCCTAAGAGTTGCCTACATTGGAATTGTGGTATTTCTTACCCTAGTGGTTACAAACAACATTATAGTGCTTCTAAGTGTAATATAGCCCAAAGATAGATTAAAGCAACCCACAAACAATACAGACTAAACATAACAGCCTACCTGCCCACAACTACCGACAACCTCACAAGAACACACAGTCAATGTTACAAAGCAGGATAGAAAAAGAACCCGTTGATTAGGCAGCTACTGCCCAAACGTTTTAAAACATTAACCCAACATACTTCCTAAGTCAACAGTGGTATCCGTGAGTTTAAACTATCATTATATGCAACTACCCCGTGAAGTCATTATTGGGGAAGGCGCGCTTCGCCGCATCCCAGAAGTTACATCACGCTTAGGACTTAGAGGAAAAGCCTTGTTATTGTCAGATGCACAATGCTACAAACTTGCCGGAGAGACTGTATCGGAATTTCTTAAAAAGGCAGGCCTGGTTTCAGATTTTTTTCTGGTGAAATCTACTAATGTAGACGACCTCATAACTATTGAAGAACAAGTTAAAGAACTAAAACCACAGGTTGTCTTTGGCGTAGGCGGCGGAACCATCATTGACGCCGCAAAAATCAGTTCAGCCGGTCAAAATATCCCATTTATCAGTGTACCCACCATTGTATCCCATGACGGTGTTGCCAGCCCGCTTGTCTCTATCAAAGGCTCAGATAGACCATTCTCTGTTCTAGCACAAGCACCCATGGCAATAATCGCTGATACAGAGATCATATCTAAGGCACCATGGAGGTTTATGATCAGCGGCTGTGGAGATACCATCAGCAAATTCACCGCTGTGAAAGACTGGCAACTAGCACATTTAGAAAAAGGCGAATACTATGGCGGCTACGCAGCAAGTTTGGCACTTATGAGTGCGGAACTTGTCACCGAAAAGGCCGATTTAATTGCAGACAAAAAAGATGAGGGGCTACGAGTGCTTATGGAAGCGCTGATAAGTTGCGGCGTTGCCATGAGTATCGCAGGCAGCAGCCGCCCCTGCAGCGGCTCAGAACATCTCTTTAGCCATGCTCTAGACATCATAAATTCTCATCATGCCATGCATGGAGAACAATGCGGTGTGGGTGCTATCTTGACTGCATTTCTGCATGGAATTGACTGGCAACAAATCAAAGCTACACTTCAAAAAATTGGGGCACCTGTTACCGCTCACGAATTAGGCGTCAAAGACATGGATGTTGTAAAAGCACTCCAAGTTGCCGCTCAAATTCGACCGGAACGCTATACCATTTTACATAAGCTTAATTTAGGCTTTGACGCCTGTGAAACCGTAGCGCGGGCAACAGGCGTAATCAACTAATCTTGAGAGGCTCAATTAAAGCAAAAGCGTTGCCTTCAGGATCTTCTGCAGCGGCAATCCAGCCGACTTCGGGAACCTCTTGTTTGGGTTGTGTAACTCTCCCGCCTAGCTTGATGATTTTTTCCAGAAAATCCGTTATGGATTCCACAGAGTAATAGTTGATAGGTTTGCCTTCAGGGGTTTGACGTTTATACATGCCACCATTTATACCAGAACGCAACGTCATGCCTTTGCTGTCTGTGGGCACAGTTTGGATTATCCAGTATTCAATGGGTCCACCGGCTTGGATGATTTTCCAGCCAAATACATCTTCGTAGAAGCGCTTAATTTTCTCAACGTTACTTGCTGGAATTTCAAAATGTACTATAGTATGGTCCACTTGGGTTTTCACCTCCAGACACAGTTAAGGTGATTAGCATTCATCTTATACTATAACGGCTACAGATTTAACTTTTGTTAACTGATAGTTTGCGTTTCCAGCGGTTTATGTTGATGTTTACCTATGTTTGAAATTGTAAAGATTATAGCGGATATTATGAGCAATATTGTCAGAGATGTGAATAGCCCTGTGTAGGAAAGAACTGTTGCTAGTATTATACCGCTTATTATTGGACCAAGAGTCTGTCCTATATCCATTATAGTGCTTAAGAAACCCATGGAGGTTCCAATCAAGTTGGGTGGTGCCAGTTCACACATCAGAGGAGAGGTTGATGATATGACAAAAACAAAGCCTATACCATACCCTATGGAGATAGCAAGTAAAAATGCGAAATGCGTTGTGAATGGAACTAAAAAGAGAAGAACACCACTTAGTATACAGCCCAAAATTATAGGTGAACGTCTACCATATCTATCGGATAATCGTCCAAGTATTGGCCTAAATACGATCAAAGAAATAACTTGCACGCCAATAACTATGGATACTAATAGAGCATCGAGATTTGCAACCTCTATCATATATTGAACCAGATAAAACTCCATAACACCATAAGCATAGTATTGACATGCTTGAACAAAACTAACAATTAACGCGCCTCTGTTACGAGCAACTTTTAGCCAGCCTTGTAACATTTTTCCAGTTGCAATTTTAGCTTTCACAGGCTGGGGAGCAATGTTGACAGAGGGATTAGTTTTGTTTTCTGAGAGTAAAAGCAGGGCTATTCCAAAAGAAGTACACCCCGCTATTGCGACCGCTAGATAGAGGGTGTGAAAACCATAGTTGGTGATAAACAGTATAGATCCCCCTAGAAAAGGAGCGATACCTCGACCGATGTAGGTTGCTGAGTTAAAGGCCGCCATACGTTCACCTCTTTTAGCAGAGAAACGTTCAGCTATCGCTGCTTCGGCAACGGGAACAAACATAGCTGTTGCAAACCCGTGATAAAAGCGCACAAGAGCTAGATGCCACCAGCTTGTTATACCAAGGTAGAGAAAGGGCGCAGAAGCAAAGATGAATGCGGCAAACAGAAGTACCTTTTTTCTGCCAAAGATATCTGAGAGAGAAGCGGCGGGTAAACTAATTAGTATTCCTGGAATGGTGGAGGCAGCAGCTATTATTCCAATTAAGTCTGGAGGTGTTCCTAAGCTGACAGCAAAGGGGTTAAGGACAGGGCTTTTAGACATTGTTGAACTAAGGATGGCCAGAGCACCCATTACACAAAAAACAATAAAGTAGGCTCGACCATTCAGATACAGCCGCCTTGCTAAGTTCACAGTTTACCCCTGCCACTATAAGGCAGGTGTTATCATTTAAGTAAACCTACAATCTGTTTGTTGATTTGTATGGGTAACGGGTTAAGCTATGCAAGGGTTTACTTAGGCTAAACCTTATCGACACAGTGTGGATAAACTACTCAAACATACTTGGCTTATCGAGGGGCAACTAGCTAATACTCAGGGCAATTAATTTGCATATTCGTGGCATGTGGTTATCTAAAATTGGGTTAGAGGTCTTTTTTAACTTGAATAACGATACAACACAGGGTAGCATAGAGAGACGCTGGTATGCAAATAACTAAAGTCATAAGAGATTTTCTAAACGGCTTGGCGTTTGGTATAATAGAAACCGTACCCGGCGTAAGTGGAGGAACCATCGCCATCATATTGGGGTTCTACAGTGAACTCATTGAGTCACTAAACCACTTTACCGAGAATGCTAAAAAATATACAAAATTTTTAATCCCTATTTCGCTGGGCATTGCAACTGGTTTAGTAATATTTAGTTCTATAATGACCTATCTGCTTGAGTATGTTTCATTTCCAACCATGACCTTTTTTATCGGTTTGACTGTCGGTATCATTCCACTTATTTATGTAAAAGTAAAAGAGCCCAAGCAGTGGTTTAAGTCTAAAGAGCTGGCGTTAATTCTAATTGCATTTTTCACGGTATTGGTTATGGCTAATTTAAAACCTCTGCCTGTTGAGAGCATCAATCATATAGATGCACCGTTTATGCTCTTTATTTTTTTAGCTGGTATCGTAGCGGCTATAGCGCTGGTAGTTCCAGGTATAAGTGGTTCATTTATACTGTTACTGTTGGGCATCTATCCCTTAGTTACCTACTCCGTTTCATCTATTGGAGTTTTACTAACCGATATTACCAATACGTCTTTGATGTTAGATATTACCAAAGTTTTGGTTCCCTTGGCCTTGGGTATAATAGTTGGTGGTCTTTCTATGGCAAGACTCATTGAGAACCTTTTGAAAAATCATTATAAAACCCTGTATTCGATTATATTGGGCTTTCTATTAGGCTCCGTTTGCGTGCTGTTTAGAGAGAGCTTTCAAAGCGGTCCATCGGTTCTAATCATTATTGCCGGTGTAACCACATTTTTGCTTGGGGGTATTATTTCTTTTAGTTTGGGGAAAAAACGATTTAGATTACTTTGACCATTTTGTGAGATGTTGGATCACATGAGTTAAGTAAGGGTCTTTTTTGGTGACATAGATTAGGGCTATTTCGGCTCTGCAAAAAGCGCTAAAGTGAGACTTGTGAAATGAAAAGAGAAAAAGAGAAAGGTAAACTGTCCGCTGTTCATATTAAACCGCACATATAACAAGCAATCCTACTCTATGATCATTTATCATAAAACTACAGTCTCAACATAAACTGATGTTGAAAGCGAACTACGGCTTATATGGTATATCGACCAAACAGGACGACTGGTTGAATACATGATTTGACGTAAGAATATCAAATATCAGCTAATCAAAAAGCAGTTATCTAAGAATAATAAAAAAATGAATTAGAAGCTAAGAGTCTACTGTGACTCTTCAGTTTTCGCTTCTTCTACGGGTGCTTCTTCAGCAACTGGTGCAGGGGTTTCAGGTTTGGGTTCAGCTGTGAAAGTTTCTACAAACTTGGTTTCTGCCAAGTCAGGAAGGAATTTTTGGATGTCCATAGCGACACCGCGTTTGGCAATCTGTATTCCTTCTACATAGAATGTTTCTTCAGGCATGTCGATGGTTAAGTTTTTGTCTTGGATTGTTAGTTTGAACTTATTTTCTTCAACGACTGGAACTCTGCGGTGGATTAGGGCACCGATTTTTTCTTCAGCAACTTCGAGTTTTTTGGTTACGGTTAGATCGTAGATAAGTGTGCGTCCTGCTAATGCAGGGTTAAAGTCTAGGAGTACTCTGCCTGCGCCGATAGAGCGAATGGTGGCGGTTTTGCCTTGGAATTCGATGCGTGCACCCACAATGGGGTTGATTTCTTTGGCGTAGAGTTGCTTTATTGGGACCCGGCGGATTTTATCAGGGTCACGGGGACCAAAAGCTTTGTCGGCAGGTATCTCTACGTTTGTTTCCTTGCCGATTTCGGCTGTTAACAATGCCTCGTCGAGGGCTTTTAGAACCCAGCTTTCGCCTATTACGACAAGTTTAGGTTCATAGAATTCGCCTTCTTTGTGGAGGTGTGCATTTTTGGCGACATCTTCTTTGGTTGTATCGAAAACTTCGTTTGTTTCCTTAACTTTCGCTACATAATCGAGAAGAATGAAATCTCCTTTTTGTAGGGCCATC
>Ga0123356_10006760_pt1 | contig 11544 bp, 15 predicted proteins | sample TergutEmb28metaG_2_FD_92546 | JGI IMG/M metagenome (GOLD analysis project Ga0123356, IMG submission 92546) | Embiratermes neotenicus P3 segment gut microbial communities from Petit-Saut dam, French Guiana - Emb289 P3 | ecosystem: Host-associated > Arthropoda: Insects > Digestive system > Gut ... | reverse complement strand
CGGCCCCGAATTATTCTGACAATCTTTATGTGGATGCTCTAAACTACGCGATTCCCATTCGCTCGCTCGGAATCCGATGGATTGACGGAGATACGCCACGGTGTTTTTGTAATGAATTCGATGAGTTACGTCTAAAGATCATGGGAATGATCTTCATCGCCATCGTTGGATTCCTCGTCGCGCCGTTCCTTCGGCTCGTGCCGAGGAGCTTCGCGTCCAATTGGCAAACCGACACCAAGATTGAGCATGACACCAATCGCCGCTGGTTCGTCGGGCCAGTATATGTTCGGAGAGTACACGCATACTCCGAAGTCCATGAAGCCAAACACGTCAAAAAAACCCGCTCCAACCGTTCCGCCTGCTCGAATTCTCGTGACTGAGGAATCGTCGTACGCGCCACCGCCGCTCGTATTTACTGATTTTACTCTATTAATCACCGGGCCGACCTCGAACCCAATGTAGAACGTCTGCATAAGCAACCGGGGCCCGAAGAGTATCGGGATTTCCATACTACTCTGCTTGATAGCCTCCGATGGACGCGCGTTTGTGTGGCCAATGAATCCGGTTCGGGCTGTCAACCCGAAGGAGTCTGGCCTTACGTACGAGAATCTTCCCAGCCCTCCGAACCCAATCCCCGCGGAATCCCGCCACGCGCCGATTGGCACGACCACGGCGGCGTCTGCGAAAACCGCGTACCACCCATTGCCCGAATTTTGGTACTCGGAATCGCTCTCCTTGGGTTGGGACGCTCGGCATGTTCCTTCGACGCACTGTTCATCGCTGCCGCACCACGTTATTCCGCACACTGTCCAAGGACAATCCCCAATCGATACGCAGCCGCCGTCGTAGCATACTTCGTTTTTTTCGCAGCATGAGGATCCGCATGCTGTTTGGTCGTGGCTGCACCGCAGACGGCATTTCTCCAGCGAGTCGCATATATCGGTATCCCGCGAGCAGCACGCTGATCCACACACAAATCCGCCGCCGGCACACAGAAGCACGCACTCGTGCTGCTCATTGCACGTCCGGCCATTACCACACGACGTTCCTGGTCTGCACTTGCACTCGCCATTCACGCACACGGATGTGCGTTCGTCACAACAACGTTCGCCGCACACGAATCCGCTGCCGGTACACTGGGGGACACAACGGCCATCTTTGCAGGAATGGGTGGTAAAATTGCAGCAAGAAGCGCCGCAACGGCCATGGCTTGGCGCGTTGCAGGGCACACATACGTTATTCGCGTTGCATACTCCACGCTGTCCACAAGATGTTCCGGGGCGGCACTTGCATACCCCGCCCACACACTGCTCGCTCGCTGAATCACAGCACCCGATACCGCACGACACTTCTCCTGATCCGCACTGTAGCGCGTATTCATGATTAGCGTTGCAGACGAGGTCGCCGCGAACATGCTTAGGTCTGCACTTGCATACGCCTTTCACACACTGCTGGCTCACTTTGTCGCAGCAATTCCCGTTGCACTCGTCTTTCCCGGTGGGACACCTAACGGTTCCCAGCGACAACACACCGAACAAGGCGCACGCCAAAACCAGAAGCGGCACGAAACAGCGCTGCATGTTCTTCGCCCAGCATTGTTCATGGGTAGGCCACACGCGAATCATTGCCACACGCGTCAGCGGAATGTCCTTGAGTGCCCGCCGACGCGTTACACCTGCAACCGATTGTGGACTGGGTACCCCAAGCCCCGATGCGCTGGTACCGTCAAGGCGCAAAACTGAATCCGAGATTAAACATGTACCCCCACGGATCCCCAATCCCGAACTCATCTTTGCCGGTTTCCTCATTGTACTCACTTCTTGACGAACCAAGCACGCAGGCTCCTAGGTCAAACAAGCCGAATATGTGATAGAATCCTGCCTCCAGGGTAAACCATGCACGGGTGTTGAAACCGGAGGTTTGCTTATCAACAACCCATCCGCTCAACATGACCGGTCCCACCTCGCTCCTAAAATAGAACCAGTCATCGAATATCAAGCGCAACCCGAAAAGAAACGGTACTTCGCCAGTAGAATACGAGGCTTCGTACTCACCGTATTCGTCTCGCGCGGTCCACGATGCCCTTGAGTGATGAATGTAGCCAGAACGAAACGTCAAATCGATCCATGATTCCGAATTTGTACTTAGCATTACCAGTGCGCCATATCCAGCGTTCGCGCGATTACTCCAAGCTGTCGAACTTTCTCCAGCAGGCACAACCGTCACGAAGTCAAGGCCCAGCCGGACATATTTCTTTCGCGGTCCCCTTGGCGGCTCCGCTGTCCTGCCGGTGTACTCACAGGACCCAGCATTACACCAGTAATCACTGTCGCAGCACTCAGATCCGCACCTGATTTGTGAGCTGGTACACTCCGAAACACAAACTGAACCATCACACCTTTCCGTGTACCTATTGCAGCACGTGGTCCCACAGGCTGTTTGATATGTCTCGCAAGCGGAAACACATTCGTATTGATTATTGCACACTTTGCCAGTCCCACACTCACTCCCTGGTCTGCATTTGCACTCGCTCGCAACGCACACCTGCTCACTATCAATGCAGCAACTCTGTCCACAAAGCGATGTTCCCAAGCCGCACCGGTTCACACATCGCTCGTTCTCGCACTTTTGCGTGCTGGAATCGCAGCAGCCCCGTCCACAGCGGGTTTCGTTTCGACTGCAATTGGTGCAACAACTTGAACCGCACTGGTACTCATTGTTCGAACAACGCTGGCAGCAGCCAAGTGTGCAAGGCCACTGGTTGGACGGACAGTGGGTCACCCACTTGTAATTCTGGTTGCAGTACCGATTTGTGTTCCCGAAACGCTCCGAATCGCCGGGGCTGCCGCACTCCCTGCATTCGCCCTTCACGCACACCGGAGTATCGCCACCGCAGCAATTCCGCCCACACCGTGTTGTTCCTGCGTCGCATTTAGGCCCCGTCGGCTGAGGTGTCGGGCATTGGCCGTTCGCGCCGCACGTTTGCGCATTGGGACAGCATTTCCCGCCGCAAACCACACCCTTGCAGCTCGGTCCCTTCGTATCCCCCATCGACAACACCCCGAACGCCCCGCATAACCCAAGCAAAAGCGGCATGGAATAGCGCGCCATCGGCTTCCCGAAAACCCCGCTTCGCCCACCGCGCCGGGACAACAACTCACCACCATCCGAACCATCTCGAGAAACAGCGGACTCCTCGGTTCGATTATTCCGTCCAGTCACCATATCCTCCACCTTTCCATGCCGAAACAATGGCCACAACACCCACTGCGTTTCAACCCCCCAACATCGCCCAAAACCAACATAATTCCAGGGCCACCGCCCAAATACCTGCAAACACCACGCAAATCAGCGCATCTATCCCGCAGAGATGATCCAAATGTAGCCCAATCGGGCCGAAAAACTCTAAACCAATTCACACCAATCAGCATACCGCACCCTCGCCAAACAACACAGCAAACATATCGCTCATGCATCCCCCATCCATATCCGTGTCAGCACGATATATCGAATCATGCGCGTCATTTTCGCACACAACCAATCCCAATACCGCCATGACAAATCGCAACCAAACAGTCCCACCACATCTCGATTATCCACACCACCGTCCCAAATACCCGAACGCCCACCACAACTCAAGACGCGAATCCCACTTCCGCAGACAGATCACTCTCCTTCCCATCACCTGTCACCGCACCAACGCGTTCCTGTCGACGGATACCAACACTTCTCGCCCACTCAACCCGACAATACCTTCACCCAACACCCGGCGATCCACCGGCATGCTCAGCCGCGCAACCCACGAATTCAACTGCCATCAGCAACCACACCCGGCCGACGTCCATCCTTCGCCAAACGCAAATGGCCCGATACAACACAGCCAGGTCCGTCGGCCCTCTCACTCTGAAAGCCCGTCGCCTCATATACATTAACAACGTCAATCTGCTCCTCACAACAGCAACCTGCTCGCGTCCAGCCACCGACAAGACTGCCTCGCCATCGCGTCCGTGAAGCCATCCGATGGCCCCATGATCGCCATCCACTTCATCGTTACCGAGGTGTCCCAAGATTCTTGCGCCCGCAACCACGCAGGACGATCCACCCAACACCCTATCAACTCGCACTGCCCAGTGATCTCCTCAACGAGGCAATCCGCAACCTCGACCGCCATCAACAACCACATCGACATCCAGATCGACACCGCCATCCATCCCTCGACCACACCGAGGGGTTCGGTCCATCACCACCTCGCATGTCGACGCACTCACATGGACAGCCCATCGCGTTCGATACTTTGACAGCATCAATCCACCGCACCCACCAGCAACGCACCCGCGCCCACCGGACGGCCTGGTGTGGTCCCCATCACCGTCGCCCCAATCCAACCAGCAGACGACACCCAGATCGCCATCGCACCGAAGACACCTGTGGCTCCGTGGATCCGGAACCGTTGACAGCGAGTAGGAACGAGCTGACGACAGGCCTGCCGATACATCCTAACCACCAGATCATCGGTGCCACAGCTCGATCGGGGTTTGTGCTGAGTACTCGACGTCGGTGGGCATTGCGGAGACTGGGCATGCGTCGACTCGTGGTTGCTTGATGAGATATGGCGATCGGCAAGGATGATGGTGATTGAGTCCAGCATCCGGTGGGGGTGGGTCGAACATGTTCGTCGTTGGGGTGCGACGTTGAGAGATGACTGCGCTTGTCAAGTTTGGTTGCCGGGTGGTTCAGTTCTCGGTCGGGAGGGGTATCCATGGGCTCGGTCGACGAGGTGATTGCATTGCGGTGCTGGGTGTGGCGTTGGGTGTTGGTGGCGGTCTTTCCTGTCGTTGTGCTTTACGGGACGGCGGTGTCAACGGGTGGTCGGCATGCGGTGTCCCGCGTCAACACACGTGGACATGATACCTGTATGCCATGAAGTGAATCGCCCTGCTGGCTCGGTGTCGCGTCTTTGCGTGGTTGTGGTGATCCGAGATAAGCATATCGAATGCCACATGTGCCGTCCTGCCGCATTCGCGACCGGCATGTCGTAAGGCGTGACTGGCCTGGCCAGGCGAATTGGCACCCACAACTCGCGAACAGCGACACAAGGCAAGCTATTCTAAGGACGATGAAAACCGATTAGTGCTTTCCCACCGGTCTGGACCAGAGATTGAAACCGGCAATTAGGAATACCCCATCCAGTCTCGGTGAACCGAGTTCAAGCCTTTCCGGCAGCTTCCTGTCTGAGTAGTAATACCCTATTCCAAAATCAAGGGAACGGTATAGAACAATTGCAGCCCCCGCTGATGCGCCCACCCCGACATAAGACCTGCGCTGATCGATAATAAACTCTCGGTAAACCACGGGCCCAACCTCCCCAACAACGTAAAACCAACTGGCCAGTGATTGTCTCAAGCCCAAAAGAATCGGGATTTCCGAGCCAGAATAGGCCTCGAAACCGAAAAGAGGCTTGATTGCCGAGCCAGAATCGGCCCCAGAATAGTCTTCTTTTTTTTTGTAGTCAATGTAGCCAGAATGGATGGTGAAGCGAGTCCCATCCCACGGAGCGATAGCTACGCAGCCCAATGCACCCAATCTGTACCATACCACGTCATTCCATGGTGGATTTGTCTGCGCTATGAGAAAATCCACCCCAACCTCAATCCCCCAACCTCCTCCGCCCTCTGATTTCTTCTTATCATCATTCGACTGCCCGGCTTTGCGCTCACAGTATCCTCCCATACACACGTGCGTATCGGGGTTGCAGCACTCATCTCCGCACGTGATATGGTCTGCGAAGCAACGGCGGCGGCAGACTGTCCCGGAGCAGTATTCCGTATAATTGTCGCAGCAAACTGTCCCACATGTGGTTTGATAAGATGCACAACGCGGTACACAAACGTGCTGATCAGTGCATACTTTCCCGGTTTGACAAGCTGTTCCGGGTTTGCATTTGCAACTGCCATCCACGCACGACTCATAAGAGTTATCGCAGCAGTTCTGGCCACAAACCGATGTTTCGGGACCGCACCGGTTCACACATCGCTCGTTCTCGCACTTTTGCGTGCTGGAATCGCAGCAGCCCAAACCACAACGGGTCTCGCTGTTACTGCAAGTTCTGCAACAAGATGAACCGCAACGCACCTCGTTTGATCCACAATAGAGAACACACTCGTGGTTCGCGTTGCAAACCGCGTTGGCGCGCCCGCCACAGGGTGTTCCGGGTCTGCACTTGCATTCGCCCTTCACACACTCTTGCCTAGCCTTGTCGCAGCAACTACTGGTTCCACACGCGGTTTCTCCGGTTTCGCACCGAGGTCTCTGCGCCTGCGGCCCCTTGCACTCGCCATTCACGCACTGTTGCCCGGCAGTGCAGCATTTCCCGCCGCAAACCACACCCTTGCAGCTCGGTCCCTTCGTATCCCCCATCGACAACACCCCAAACAACCCACACAACCCAAGCCAAAACGGCATGGAATAGCGCGCCATTCTGCCGCGCAGCGTACGCTTCGGGCCGCCTCGCGATGACATCAACCCAAGGTCCCGCGAAACGGGCGGATCCTGGCTTGGACAATTCCGTTTATTCACGATATCCTCCACCTTTCCCTACAACTCCCCACATCGCCCCCACACCGAAGCAAATCGGCAAATCGCCGCGCACGCCGCAGCCCAGTGCTGACGTCGCGGAAATCAACAGCGCTATCCGGCGGATGTGGACCAGAACTTTCGCGATCGGGACGGAAAACTAGTAACCGGTGCTTACCGGTCAGCCTAACGAAACCCAATCGATCAGCGCGGCAAACACAACGCTCATGCCCCCCCCCCCAGCAAGATTCGTGCCAGCGCGATATTTTGGCTCATGTGCGCTATATTCGCGCACGATGTCTGCCAGTATCGTCTTGACAAATTGCTGATGGACGGTCCCACGGGTATCTCCGCTTACTGCTCATCGCACCCAATACCCCAACGCCAACCACAACTCAAGAGGCGAATTTTGGTTCCGCCTCATGACCATGGTTCCTCTCATCACTCTGCCGGTTCGCTCCCCTCCAACGATACTGATTCATCGGCATCTCGCGTCGCCATGCTGGACAATCCGTCGCTTCAACCGCCATTGCAAACAGTGCCCGTGCTGGCGTCCTTGGTTCCGCAGTTCCGAGTTGCCCAGGACATCACCAGCCCGCGGCTCGACGCCCTCACGTTGACAGGACATCGCGCTCGATGCGGTAACAACGTCAAACCGCCGCACTTACCAATAACTCTATCTGTTCACGGGAGTCTCGGTGGAGCCAGCCAACCAATAGCAAGGAGAGCTGGCCGACGATACCTCGATACCCAATCCTCCCTCAGCCCCACCGAACTTTGAACAGCATCTGCCCGCCGAGCTCGACGTCGTCGTGCATCACGGTGACTGGGAATGCACTGACTCACGATGCTCGATACGATTCGCCATGACTCCAAGGACGATGGTTGTTCAATCCCACGTTCTGTGATGCGACGTGGAACCTCCTCCTCATCGAGCCCCGACGCCGCAAGACAAAGCTACTCGACGCATCCAGCCGCGGATTTTGCCAGCTCACGCTCCATACGGACATGCGCAGGCTCGTTCGAAGAACCCATTGCAGGGCCGCGTTGGGACAAGGGTTCCAGAGTTGCGCGATTTTGCCTGCCAGAGCTAGGCAGACGAAACCCTGGCGGGCGGGGATCGTCAAAGCCCAAAACTAAAACCTAGATTGAGCATGTACCCTTTGCCTTTTTCCTCATTGGATTTGGCACCTGCCCTGCCAAGCACGCTGACACCTAGATCAAACACTCCGGCCATGCGATAAAAGCCTGCCTCGAGCGTCATCCATAAAAAAGTGGAGGATCCTCCGGCTTGGTTGTCCGTTCGCCCTGGCATCATGACAGGTCCCACCTCGCTCCGAAAATAAAACCAGTCGCTGGCTATCAACCGCAAACCGAAAAGAAATGGTATTTCGTCGTTAGGCGATTCTGTCTCACCGTACTCACCATACGACGTTTGAGTTGAATGAGAAATGTATCCAGAACGGAACGTCAAATCGACCCATGATTCCCAGTTCGCGCTCAGTGTGACCAGACCGCCATATCCAAGTCCGGCCGCATATCCCCAATCTAAAGTAGGCGCAACCATAACGAAGTCCGCGCCCACCCGAATCCCAATCTTTTCTCTTGGTGTATCCTTTGGTTTGTTCGAAGGTTCGGACTGCTTGCCCCTGTACTGACAGCGTCCCATATTACGCACGTACGCATCGCCGTCGCAGCACGCAGAACCGCACTTGATTTGTGAGCTGGTACAGTCCGGGACACAAACTGACCCATCGCACCTTTCCGTGTACCTATTGCAGCATGCGCTCCCACAGGCTGTTTGATATGTCTCGCAACGGGAGCCACAAACCTGTTGATCGTTGCACACTTTCCCGTCGCCACAAGATGTCCCAGGAATGCATTTGCATTCGCCCGCGACGCACGTTTGCTTGCTATCAAGGCAGCAGCGTTGTCCACAAGCCGATGTTCCGGTGCCGCATCTGCTCACGCACTGGTTGTTCTGGCACTTTTGCGTGGCGTTCTCACAGCAGCCTGTTCCACAGCGGGTCTCGCTTATGTCGCAATTCCTGCAACAAGATGAACCGCAGCGGGACTCATTTCGCCCGCAGCGTCGGCAGCACCCCAAGTCGCAAGGCACCACGTTCGACGAACAGATGACTTCCCATTTGTTATTCTGGTTGCATATCCGGGTTGTATTCCCGAAACTCTCTTTGTCTCCCTTTTGGCACGACTTGCATTCATTTTTCACGCACACCGGAGTATCGCCACCGCAGCATTTTTGCCCACACTGTGTTGTTCCACTGCCGCACTTCGGCCCCCGCGGCTGAGGAACCTTGCATTGGCCATTCACGCACTGTTGCCCGGCAGCGCAGCAATTTCCACCGCAAACCACACCATGGCACCTCGGTCCCTTCGTATCCCCCATCGACAACACCCCAAACACCCCGCACAACCCAAGCAAAAGCGGCATGGAATACCGCGCTATTCTGCCGCGCTGCGCACGCTTCGGGCCGCCTCGCGATGACATCAACCCAAGGTCCCGCGAAACGGGCGGGTCCTGGCTTGGACAATTCCGTTTGTTCACGATATCCTGCACCTTTCCGTACAACTCCCCCCATCGCCCCACACCGCAGCAAATCGCCAAATCGCCGCGCACGCCGCAACCCAGTGCTGACGCCGCGGAAACCAGCAGCGCTATCCAGCGGATTTGGATCAGAACTTTCGCGATTGGGACGGAAAACTAGTAACCGGTGCTTACCGGTCAGCCTACCGAAACCCAATCGATCAGCGCGGCAAACACAACGCTCATGCCCCCCCCCCCAGCAAAATCCGTGCCAGCGCGATATTTCCGATTATGCGCATTCTATTCGCACATATCGGATCCTCACCGCACCATAACACCCTGCTGCTCGACAGTCCCACCGTACACTCCATTTCCCACGCAACCACCCGACTACCCCAAACCACTCCACAACTCAACACAACCGCCACACCCCCAACGTGCCGATATCAGACTTCTCGAAAACAAGTCAATGAAACGAGAAGCCCACGATAACGTAGGACTGAACAGCGTCGCACAAGACCCCCAATTCGTGGGACTGACCAAATACAATGTCAGATACCTCGCTTCCAAACGAGACAAAGGTCCCATCATCCCGCAGGACGCTCTGCCAACGACACTGCCAACGTCACCGAAAAACACCTCGAACGGCACCTTGGAACCTGGCGAGGTTGAAGCTGTTCGCAAAGCCATGGATCACTCCACCGACTGCGGGCAATCCCACTCTCACCACCCCACAACCACCCGCGCCCCCCACTACACATCTCGACCATCCCGAATTCCACACTCGCGCCAACCGAGAATGAATCAACCCAACGAACGCTGCTGCTATCGATGGGGCCACCGAAGCTGCCACGGATGATTGTGTCCAAATCCAAGTTCCATCTCGCGTGTCAGCTATAACCGGGCGCGTCGCACTCGAGGACGACAGACTTTAGGACGCCCCCAAACACTGCGGCGACGACGAGGTCGCCAATAACGAGAACGTCAACAGTGAGGGCGACAAAGACAAGGACGACAACGATAACGACATCAGCATGCCCCGAGTCGAGACTCGCAGCCCAGACACCGTCCACGCGCGAGCACCGAAATGCGCCTCACCGACAGCTCGAACCCGCCACCCCCAACTCCACCGTGCTCCGTGGTTGCCCACCTCGAGCCACCATCAGAACAACGCGCCTCGCAACATCGTGATGAGGTTGCGTCCAAACGCTGCATGCCGACAGCAACCCACAATCACGTCCATCCGGAACCCCAACACATCGTCCTCCAACCGATGACCGAGCCTCCGGGTTTGCATCCACCGAACCGCCATTCGCAGTTCCAGAGTCTCCGTCCACACCCCTACCGCGCAAATCATCAAAATAAAACCACCAGCGCGCGACGCCCGTCGCATCCAATCCTCAAACATCATCATCGACCGACCTGCGCAGTCACCGGATTGTTCCACGACCTGCGAATCCCGCGAGCCCTGCTCAAAGCTTGCTCTTCCACATGTCTCGCGATCAGCCTGTCAATCGCAGCGGGCGCAATCGCCAACCAAGCCCGACGGTACACAACCGGAACATCAAACAACTCATACGCCGTAAGCCCTAAGCTCCGGCGCCAACCGAACCTACACTTCCACCGTTGGACCCGGCGCAAAACCAGGACTCGTCAACTCGGATTGGATACGCACCAATAAACCCAACTTGCAAACACACAGCGTCCTCAGATCAGGCATGCAACGGCAAAGCCCACCGTTCAGTTGAGGCATCTAGGCTGCAGCAACCCGCGCTGTGAGACTCGCCACCGCCCTGAGCACGAACCAAGGCGTCGAGCTTCCGAGCCTGCTTCTTCCATTCGTCAGTCATAAGCAATTCCGCAAAAAGCACCAACACCACATCGCCTTGCTTCGGCTGCATGCCACCAAACTCGTTGTATCGATCGAACAACCCCTCCATTTCCCGATCGCTGAGGAATCTTTTGTCAATCGAGAGTGCTGTCTGGCGTTGCCGAACCATAGCGCGGAGGCTGTGTGAAACAACAGTGTCGGTCCTAGCCACGGGTTGCAGTCAGAGGTTGGTGCCCCTGGCACGAGCCAGAACCTCGCCGCGTCGCGAATCACCAAGATACGCGCCTGAAACAGCCTTATCGAACGGTATCATGGCAGCAGGAACAAACCGACATATCTGCCGTTTCCGCCAGACTGCCAAGGGACGCATCCCTGACGGGATGCAGGATACGGGGGCCACGTTTTCTACCGAGCGATGCATCCCTACGGGATGCTGGAGAAATGGGACGGCACTTTCCGATATGAGCCAATTGCAAAGGCGGCGATGGTGCGGGTGGCGACGGGCGCGGCGATGATTCGGGCGGGTTTGATACCCGCCCGTACAGTGCCGTCCGTTATCACAATAATATAATGAAACGGGATTATTCTGACGGCG
>Ga0123356_10006759_pt1 | contig 11544 bp, 10 predicted proteins | sample TergutEmb28metaG_2_FD_92546 | JGI IMG/M metagenome (GOLD analysis project Ga0123356, IMG submission 92546) | Embiratermes neotenicus P3 segment gut microbial communities from Petit-Saut dam, French Guiana - Emb289 P3 | ecosystem: Host-associated > Arthropoda: Insects > Digestive system > Gut ... | reverse complement strand
TTCTTCATATCTATTCATAAATCACCCTTCCTTCCCTGTTTATTGTTTTATAGATATAACCAATATCGTTATTCAATTGATAATATTTATCATAATCAATAGCAATAAGATCTATTGGAATTGATATCTTTCTATTGAAAAATTCCATGTACAAATTATTTGTAACATCTCTTTCATTTTTTAATCCTTTTTTTAATATCAAAATATCAATATCGCTATTTTTTTTATAGTCTCCTCTTGCATAAGAGCCAAACAATATTATTTTTTCAGGCTCAACAGTTGTAAGTATTGTATTAACAATCTGTTCAATAAAGGGTATTTTGCTATTCATAATTATATGTAATATGTGTCATAAAAATTTGCTGATTCATGGAGAAAATACATTTAACGCGCAAAAATATTTTTTTTTCTTATGTAAACGCTCGTCAGCTTTTCTATTTCTCGTTTTTTGTGCAGTTTTTGTGTCTTGTCTTGTTGTTGAAAATTGAGCGGATATGATTTTTATTCTATTTACTTTCCCTTCCTCCCGCCCCCTACAATATTTCCCACATTTGCACGTTACAAATTTTTTAACGAAAATATACAAGGTAATAATGGAAGCTAAAATTCAAGAACTCACAGAAAAACTTTATTTAGAAGGAGTTGAAAAAGGTGAAAAAGAAGCGGGAAGGCTCATCGAAGAAGCACAAAATCGTAGAAAAACTTTAATTGAAGAGGCTCAGGAAGAGGCAAAAGAGATTGTTTTGAAAGCACAAAAACAAGTTGCAGAACTGAAGAAAAATACAGAATCGGAACTCAAAATTTATGCTGCTCAGGCAGTGGCAGCCTTAAAATCGGAAGTAGCAAATCTTGTAACCGATAAGGTGGTGTATGCCGATGTAAAAACCGCTTTTGAACAGCCCGGCTTCATGCAGCAAATTATCTTGAAATTGGTTTCCGAATGGGGTCATAACGAAAAACTTACGATATGCACCGAAGAGGCTTGTGAACTGAAAGCCTATTTTGAAGCCAACGCAAAAGGAATTTTAGATAAAGGACTTAATATAGAACAGGTGAACGGAAAGAAACACGCTTTCACTATCGCTCCTGCCGATGGCGCTTATAAGATCAATTTCGGAGAAGAAGAATTTATTGAGTATTTCAAAGAGTTTCTCCGTCCTCATCTTATTAACCTGTTGTTCTAAAGCATTATGAATTACTACGCATTTGTTACAGGGTTGCCCGACCTTATTTTTGATGAACAAAAGAAGGTTCACACAGTTCGCGAATTTAAAAGCGAGCTGCAAAAATTACTCTCATGGAGAGATCTAAGGGTAATCCGTAAACTTTACCTGAAATATGATAACGACAACCTCCTCTCGTATTTAAAGTTGGGAGAAGAACAAATGCACTTTAACGACTTGGCAAACTATTCTCAAGAGATAATTTTTGATATGGTGGCGTGCGAAAAAGATGAAGAACGAAAATGGAAAAGAAAGTATCCCAAATATTTACATGTTTTTATTCACGATTATATAACGCATGAAGAAACACCCAGATTTTTTTGGGAAGACCATTTATCCACGCTTTACTATAATTATTTGCTGAATAAAGCCCGCAACCGCTTTTTAAAGGAATGGTGCGAACTGAACTTGAATATCCGCAATGTGCTTACCGCGTTATCTGCTCGTCGTGAGGGTATTGTGTATGATTATTTGATTGTGGGCGACAACGACGTGGCAAAACTGTTGCGCACTGCCCAAAACCCTACCCATGAAATCATAGAATTAATTGACTACTACGAATCTATCCGAGAAATTGATGAACTCCCCGATCTTATGGAAAAAGAACAACGAATTGATACCTTCCTATGGGAATGGATTGAAGACCGTACTTTCTTCCACTATTTTGATATTGAAAAAATTATGGGCTATCTTTTTAAATTGCAGATTATTGAACGTTGGAAGATGTTAGACGAGAAAAAAGGAGGCGAAATATTTAGAAGTATGGTAAAGGCGTTGAGACAATTAAAAATTAAGAATTAAAAATTAAGAATTAAGAGAATATTAACTACTAACCACTAATCACTAATCACTAATCATTAACCATTAACCATTAATAACTATTATATGACGACTAAAGGAAAAGTAACCGGCATTGTTTCTAACTTGGTTTCTGTTGAGGTGGACGGTCCCGTTTCTCAAAACGAAATTTGCTACATTATTTTAGAAGACACCAAACTCATGTCGGAGGTGATTAAAGTGGTGGGGAAAAATGTGTATGTACAGGTATTTGAGAGTACCCGTTCGTTGAAAGCCGGTAATGATGTTGAGTTTGCAAACCACCCGTTGGAAGTTACCCTCGGACCCGGAATGCTCTCTCGCAACTACGACGGTTTGCAGCATGACCTCGACCAAATGCAAGGCGTGTTTTTAAAACGCGGAGAATACACCTATCCTATTGATGTAGAAATACTTTGGGAATTTACCCCCTTGACAACAACCGGCACAATAGTTCAAGCCGGCGATTGGCTGGGTGAAGTGATTGAGAATCAACAAAAACTGAAGATCATGGTTCCTTTCACTTTTGAAGGAAAATATACCGTAACCAAAATTACCGAAAAGGGAGCCTATAATGTGTTGCACAATATTGCCGTTTTAACCGACAAGGATGGCAATGAACATCAAATAAATATGCTTCAAAAATGGCCAGTTAAGAAAGCGGTAACTGCCTATAAGGAGAAACCACGTCCGTTTAAACTGTTGGAAACCGGCGTTCGCCCCATAGATACCACCAATCCTATTGTGGAAGGAGGTACCGGCTTTATTCCGGGTCCGTTTGGAACAGGAAAAACGGTATTGCAGCACGCCATTGCCAAACAGGCAAATGTGGACATCGTGATCATGGCAGCCTGCGGAGAGCGTGCCAACGAGGTAGTTGAAATTTTTGCCGAGTACCCGCACCTTATTGATCCTCACACAGGTAGAAAACTATCTGAAAGAACCATCATCATTGCAAACACTTCCAACATGCCGGTAGCAGCACGCGAAGCTTCCGTTTACACCGCCATGGCAATTTCGGAGTTCTACAGAGCTATGGGGTTGAAAGTGTTGTTGATGGCAGATTCTACCTCCCGCTGGGCACAGGCATTACGCGAAATGTCGAATCGTTTGGAAGAGCTTCCGGGTCCCGATGCGTTCCCTATGGACTTGTCGGCGATTATTGCCAATTTCTACGGACGCGCCGGCTATGTGATCCTGAACAACGGCGAAACAGGCTCCACAACTTTTATGGGAACCGTATCGCCCGCCGGAGGAAACCTCAAAGAGCCTGTTACCGAGAACACTAAAAAAGTGGCGCGTTGCTTCTACGCCCTCGAACAGGAACGCGCAGACAAAAAACGCTACCCCGCCATCAACCCATTAGACTCTTACTCAAAATATCTTGAATATTCCGAATTTAAAGAATATATTGCCCAACATATTAGCCCCGACTGGATTAACAAAGTGCACGACATTAAATCGAGAATGATTAGAGGAAAAGAGATTGCCGAGCAAATCAATATTTTGGGAGATGACGGTGTGCCGCTCGACTACCACCAAACATTCTGGAAATCGGAACTTATTGACTTTGTGATTCTACAACAAGACGCTTTCGATGAAATTGACGCCGTTACGCCTATGTGCCGCCAACGCTACATGTTAGATTTGGCGCTCAGAATATGCAACATAGATTTCATCTTCGGTCATTTTGATGAGGTGAGCGCATTCTTCCGCAAACTGATTAATATTTGCAAACAGATGAACTACTCGCATTTTGAAAGCGAAGACTTTAACAATTACAAAGAACGGTTGGAAGAGGCGATTGAAATGCAGGGGAAGAGATTAGATGATGAGATGATTAGATGATGAACCTTAAACCTTAAACCTTAAACTTTAAACCTTAAACCTTAAACTTAATAAAATGGCAAAAGCGTTTCAAAAAATATACACGAAGATTACAAAGATTACTAAAGCTACCTGCTCTTTGAAGGCGCAAGGGATTAGCAATGAAGAACTGGCTACGGTTGCCGGACGTTTGGCGCAAGTGGTGAAGATTAATGACGATGAGGTTGTGTTGCAAATATTTGGAGGAACCGATGGAATCCCTACCAATGCAGAGGTAATCTTTTTGGGAAAAGCGCCCTCGCTCAAAGTGGGCGAGCAATTGGTGGGCAGGTTCTTCAACGCCTATGGAGAGCCTATTGACGGCAGACCGCAACCGGAAGGTTTGGAAGTGGAGATTGGCGGTCCTTCTGTAAATCCGGTGCGCCGCGAGCAGCCTTCCGAACTGCTGGCGACCGGAATACCCGGTATTGACCTCAACAACACGTTGGTTACCGGTCAGAAAATTCCGTTTTTTGCCGACCCCGATCAACCATATAGCGAAGTGATGGCTTCGGTGGCGCTCTACGCACAGTCGGACAAGATTATTTTGGGAGGGATGGGAATGACCAACGATGATTATCTGTACTACAAAAATACGTTCAGCAATGCAGGTGTGTTAGACCGCATCGTGTCGTTCATCAACACTACCGAAGACCCATCGGTGGAAAGGCTGTTGATTCCCGATATGGCGCTTGCTGCCGCCGAATATTTCGCATATCAAAAAAACGAAAAAGTGCTGGTGCTTTTATCCGACATGACCAACTATGCAGATGCACTGGCGATTGTGTCGAACCGTATGGATCAAATACCTTCTAAAGACTCCATGCCCGGCTCGCTCTATTCCGACTTGTCGAAAATTTACGAAAAAGCGGTGCAGTTTCCGGAGGGAGGTTCCATTACTATTATTGCAGTAACCACATTATCAGGCGGAGACATTACGCACGCCGTGCCCGACAATACCGGATATATTACCGAAGGACAGTTGTATCTGCGCCGCGACACCGACACCGGAAAAGTAATCATTGACCCATTCCGCTCTCTGTCGCGCTTGAAACAGTTGGTAATTGGCAAGAAAACCCGCGAGGACCATCCGCAAGTGATGAACGCCGCCGTGCGCCTTTACGCCGACGCCGCAAACGCCCGCACCAAAATGGAAAACGGCTTCGACCTTACCAATTATGATGAACGCACATTAGCCTTTGCCAAAGATTACTCCCGCGAACTCCTCGCTATTGATGTGAACCTAAACACCACCGAAATGCTGGAAGTAGCATGGAAACTCTTTGCCAAACATTTCACCAAAGATGAAGTGAATATAAAACAGGAGCTGGTGAATAAGTACTGGAATAATTAAGAATTAAGAGAATTAAGAATTAAGAGAATTAAGAATTAAGAGAATTATAAATCATCTAATCATCTAATCACCTAATCATCTAATCATTAAACATGGCAATCAAATTTCAATACAATAAAACTTCGCTTCAGTTGCTTGAAAAGCAGTTGAAGGTTCGGGTTAGGGCATTGCCAACGATTAAGAGTAAAGAGAGCGCTTTAAGATTGGAGGTGAAACGAACCAAAGATTATGTTATGGAGTTGGTAAATGAGCTGGAGCAACAGATGAAAAAGTATGACCATTTGGCAGCTTTGTGGAATGAGTTCGACCCTACCCTTATTGCTGTGAAGGATGTAGCGATTACCACCAAAAAAGTGGCGGGCGTGCTGCTCCCCATTTTCGGAGGCGTAACTTTTGAACAGAAATCGTTTAGCCGTTTCCACGCTCCGGTTTGGATTCCCGATGGAATTGCATTATTACGAAATTTGGCGGAAAGCGGCATCCGGGCTGAAGTGGAACAAATGAAATTAGAACGATTGGAGTATGCCCGCAAAAAAACTACACAAAAAGTGAATCTGTTTGAAAAAGTGCAAATACCCGGATATTCCGACGCTATTCGCAAAATAAAAAGATACCTGGAAGATGAAGAAAGTCTCTCTAAATCATCCCAAAAAATTATGAGAACTCTGCTCGAAAAAGCAGATAGAAAGGAGGAGGTCGCATGATTGTTAAGATGAAAAAATACGATTTCCTGATCTATCACAAAGATTATCAATCTTTCTTGCTCAAACTAAGAGAATTGGGAATTGTTCATGTGGTTCGGAAACAGTTGGGCGCAGTTGCAGAAAACAGTGATCTTCTTGAATTTATGAAGTTGGAAAAACGTTATCAGGATACTATTAGAACGCTCAATCATATCAATCAAGAAAAAAAGGTGAAAGAACTGAAGGCAGCGGATAAAAATGCTTCCGGAGATAAGATATTGGAAGCGGTTGAAGCGCTCCTTGCTGAAAAAGACACACTCTATTTAGATAAACAGGGAATACAGAAGGAGATCGCACGACTTGCGCCTTTGGGAGATTTTGAACCGGAAAATATTGCCCGTCTTGCCAACAAGGGTTGGCACACCCACCTTCACGCTGTTTCCAAGTCGAAATTTGATGAAAAATGGTTGGAAGAATACAATGCCATTGTGTTGGCACAAAGCAGTTCACAAGTTTATTTTGCTACTTTTACGCAAACACCCGGCGTCCCGCATATTGAAGCCGAGCATATTCGTTTCTCTGAAAAATCAATTTCAAATTGGAATAACGATTTAGAGAAAATTGAAACACGTAACCAAGAAATTGAAGACGAGTTAGATGAAATTGCACAGGCAGAGATTGAAACATTACGTTACTATGAAAAAGTAGTGAACGACCATATCAATTTTGAAAAAGTTGAGTTGAGTGCCGATACCGCAGCAGGAGAAAAGTTAATGATTCTGGAGGGTTATGTTCCCGAAGAAAACGAGCCACAAACCACTAACATTCTGAAAAATGAAGCGATCTATTTTAACGTCTCCACGCCTGCACCGCAAGACAATCCACCCATTAAATTGAAAAACAACCGCTTTGCCCGAGTATTTGAAATGATTGGAGACCTTTACGACCGCCCCAATTATCACACTTATGACATGACGCCGTTTTTTGCGCCGTTCTTTGCCATCTTCTTTGGGCTTTGTCTGGGCGACTGTGGCTACGGATTGATTCTCATTGCCGCTTCCCTGTTTATACGACGTGCAAAAGATGGCTTTTTACGTGCGGCAGGTCAGCTACTTACCTACTTGGGTATAGGCACGGTAATCTTCGGTTTTGCAAGCGGTACATTCTTCGGAATACCCTTCCTTGATGATTACGATGTTGTAAAATGGAGTTGGCTGCAACCGATGAAAGGTTTCATTATGAATAAAGACCAACTCTTCATATTTGCATTATTGATTGGAGGTGCACAAATTGTGTATGCCCTCTTTATCAAAGCTATAATAAAATGGATGCGTTTTGGGTTTTTCTATTCCCTTGATACTTTTGGCTGGTTGCTCACTATTTTAGGAAATGCTGCCGTTTATCTTATGGCAGAAAAAGAAATGATAGATGCTGCTTATCAATCTACTGTTCACATCATTGTAACTTCTGTGGGGGGCTTTATGATGCTCTTCTTTAACAGCCCTGAAAAAGGCTTTAGAGGGGTGCCCGGAAGTATTGCCAGCGGACTGTTTGGGATATACAGCAAGGTAACAGGAGTGTTGGGAGATGTGCTCTCCTACATCCGTCTTTTTGCATTGGGGATTTCAGGGGCGGTTTTAGGATTGGTTTTCAACCAACTTGCCATCAACCTATCTCCCGACATCATCATTGTGCGGGAATTTGTAATGATCCTGATCCTTTTATTTGGACACACTATAAACATACTAATCAATAGCTTAGGCGCATTCATCCACCCCATCCGTCTCACTTTTGTTGAATTTTACAACAATGTAGGATTTGTGGGGGAGGGGAAGGCGTATGTGCCGTTCAAGAAACTAATTGAGAATTGAGAATTAAGAATTAACAATTAAGAATTAACAATTAAGAATTAACAATTAAGAATTAACAATTAAGAATTAAAAGAATTAACCTTAAACTTTGAACTTTAAACTTTGAACTTATAAATCATTAAACACTAATCATTAATCATTAAAAAAATATTCTATGGAACCTATTCTTTTAGCCTACACTGGCATTGGACTTATGCTTACACTTTCCGGATTGGGAAGTATTTATGGAGTAACCATCACTGCGAACGCTTCTGTTGGGGCGTTGAGAAAGAACCCCGACAAATTTGGGAACTACATGATTCTCTCTGCTTTACCCAGTACGCAGGGGCTTTATGGCTTTCTTGGCTACTTCCTTCTTTCCGGCCTTTTAGTAGAATCAATCTCCTCGTTTCAGGCAATTGCTATCTTATCGGTTAGTATAACGTTGGGGATACTTTGTCTCATCTCTGCTATTCGTCAGGCGCAAGTTGCTGCCAACGGCATCAAGGGCGTGAGCGAAGGGCACGACATGTTTGGACGCAGCATGATCTTAATCGTATTTGCTGAGTTGTACCCTATCATTGGCGTGGCTGCTGTGTTTTTGATTGGGAGTGCGATTAAGTAGAAAATTGATATTTTTCCTGCTTGAGTCCTCCTTTTTCTTCTGATTTTTTCTTCCATTTTTTCTCATTTTTGGGGATAACTATTTTTTTTTGCTTATTTTTTTTATCGCCAAGAAAAAAAACATGAATACTCTATCGTAAATAATTACAATGTAATCTTTTGATATATAATAATATAAATCAATACTGATCACACTGTTCAGAGGCTTCATCAGAAAAAAAATGAATTGTTTAAAAAAAAAAAAAAATATCACGTTGAATTTAAAAAAAAATACTTATTTTGCGCTAATTTTAAAGTGAATTATAAAAGCAATAAACTGTAATTAAAAATCTATATAATAATATTAACCAAAACAATTTATCTTATGAAAAAAATTCTATTTATCAGTTTTCTTAGTTTGATGTTTGCGATGCTTACAAACACTACGATCGCACAACAAACGCCGGTTGAACCCAATGGCTGTTGCTTTTGGCTTGAACAAATTGACCCTGATCAAATCATCACCAAGTTGGATTTAGATGATGTAACACTTCAAAGTGCAAAGTACTACCTGAACCCGATTGTACCGGGGGCTGATGGTATCTACAACGGAGTGGATGATAACTATGGAAAAGCGGAATATTATTACTTCCGTTTTATCAATAACTGCTTGGATCCAAAAGCAAAGTTATCTATTGACTGGGAAGTTCTTGTTAACAATCTCCCATTCGACAAACCTCTGGATGCAACTCCGGCAGCTATGAAAAATTACATGAATGTTGAAATTGAGTGGCATTTCCCGCTTGTTAGCCCTGCACCTAATGTTTTTCAAGGTAGCGGCCCACTTTTGACAGGTAGAGGACTTAATTCTGAAGTCAACCCTCCGTATGTTACCATTAACAATGTGAAACGTGCTGTTGTAACTGACTTCCCCGGACAAATTGATGCATCATCTTACGGTGCATTATACGGATATTTTAACCCGTATAACGTTCAAAATCGCTGGTATAATTATGTTTATGCCGACTTTTTGGAATGGGCATGTAGCCCCGAAAACAACTTTCTTCGTATAAAAGTTACCAGATATTCTACGATTGACGTTAAAGCAGAATTTAAACTCATGCAACGGATCGGTGGTATTGATTTTCAAGAATATTACATTCCAACCCAACAAAATGATTATATGGGCGGACATGGCGCCACAGTTCTCAAACAAGTTAATACCTTTTGGTTAAAAGAACAACCCTTTATCACTACAACATCTGAAACAGCTTGCGCAGGAATGCCTATCATTATTAATGGAGAACAGTTTATACCTGATTATATTCCTGAAATTCCGGAAGAACCTTACATCGTTGTTGCACCGGATCATCACTATAACCCTGATTACTTGTGCATAAATTACATTGACACGGTTAATCTCAAAACTTTGATATGGAAACCCAGACCTGCTGCCCCTATAAAGGTAACTGAGACTCTCTGCAAACCCGGAAAAGCGTTAATTACTGCTATTGCTGAGTATGAAGATGAATACGATTATACCTTTAACTGGTATTTGGATAAAAATCTTAAATTTAAAATACATACAGGAAAAACAATCAATTTTCCATGCTTAATTCCAAATATGCATTACTATTTGTACGTTACCGCTACTTATGATGGTTGCGAAGGTACTGCAGAAAAATATGAAATTTGGGTACCCCGTCAGGTGAATGCTACACTTTACGGTGAAACCGTTTGTTCTACACCTGTGGGAGAAAGTTCCGAATACTGCCAGGAAGTTATCGTTACTCCTGCCAATGGAGAATACAGCTACTCATGGACTGTAAACGGAATGGAACTTGAAAGTGACGGTGCAATAGGTTGCTTCGAATTATCAGGCATTTGCAACGAGACTTTTGAGCTTGAAGTTACAGTAACCGACTTGACAAGCAATTGCCCGATAATTGCACAAGGCGTTATTCTTATTCAGGATGAAATAACAAGCTTTGATGTTAATGATGCAGAAATCATTTCTTTTGATGGAACGGTAGAAAATAAGTACCAGTGCTTGTATGATGCAGATCCTGAAATTACAGGCTGGCCCTACAATTTCGTTATGAGTTGTGCTCACGAAGAAGATTTGCTGGATTTTGATTATGACGACGATGTAACATTCTATAATTGCGAAGAAAGTGGATATGCTTATATCATTGAACGTACGTGGACAGTTACAACCCCCTGCGGAAACTCTGCACAAAATGTTCAAACAATATATGTATATGATCAAGATGCACCCCGTAGCGTAGTGGATTCTCTTCATATTACTACTGTTTATGGAGACGATTGTACACCACGTATCCCCAACGGAACGATAGCAGCTTTAAAAGAAATGTATGGCATTTATGATAACTGTACTGCATTTGACGATATTTTGGTAAGCCTTATTGATGGCGACGGAGATGTACTGGAAGATGGTGATGTAGTAGAAGCCGGAAATAACACTAAAGAATTCTTTGTTGTAGCTACCGATGCTTGCCAAAATACAAGATACTTCCGTATATTTTTCGATATGCCGGGAGATGCATTTACAGTAACAATATCAACAAACATGTTAGAACAATGTAATACCGAAGACAACACTGTTGAATTAGTAGCAGTAGCTGCCAACGGATCTGGAAATTATGCTTATCAATGGTTCACAATTCCAGTAGAACTTGAATGTGAATATTCCATAGACATTGAAACCCCAAATGATGCAACTACCCTTGTTAATCCGGTTACAAATATCAAAGAATGCCGCTATGAAATATACTATCCTACCTATTCTATTATAGTATTAGATGAAGAAACCGGCTGTATTGCACGCAATAGCATTGTGCTTACTTTATTACCGATTCCTCATTTTACAGGAGACCTTGAATTTAGAGCTACATGTTTTGGCGGCTCTGTACTTATTTCATTACCGGTAGCAGGCGGAACCCCACCTTATAAATATTACTATGATGGAATGCAAATTTTTGGTTCTACCCTTGAATTGTATGCCGGAAACTACGATATTACTGTAATAGATGAAAATGGATGTGGAAACACTGAAACCGTAGTCGTTACCCAACCGGATGAATTATTGGCAGAAGCCATTATTGAAGAAGGTGATGAAATTTTATGCT
>Ga0123356_10006758_pt1 | contig 11545 bp, 7 predicted proteins | sample TergutEmb28metaG_2_FD_92546 | JGI IMG/M metagenome (GOLD analysis project Ga0123356, IMG submission 92546) | Embiratermes neotenicus P3 segment gut microbial communities from Petit-Saut dam, French Guiana - Emb289 P3 | ecosystem: Host-associated > Arthropoda: Insects > Digestive system > Gut ... | reverse complement strand
GGCCGCCGCGCCCGTGGCACCGGCCGCCGCGCCCGTGGCACCGGCCGCCGCGCCCGTGGCACCGGCCGCCGCGCCCGTGGCACCGGCCGCCGCGCCCGTGGCACCGGCCGCCGCGCCCGTGGCGCCGGAGGCACCCGCGCCCGTGGCGCCGGAGGCACCCGTCGCGCCGGACGCACCGGTGGCCCCGGTGGCTGCCGCCGGTAGCAGTAGGGGCGACGATTCAGCCAGACCGGCAGATGTCGGATCTGCAACGGCAAATGCACTCTGCGGCAGCATGTCGGTTTGAGTCCCGTTCAGGTTCGGGAACGTGATGGTTGGGGTCTCGTTCGGAATGACCGTCCCCATCATACTTCCGCCCGTAATCGAACCTGAACTTATTCCCGCAGTGAATTGAACCGTCTGCCCGAACGGTATGATGACGTCCGCCACAGTAGTCGTGAAGTCTACATTATTCCCGGCAGTTGCGGTCGCTACGTCGGTGGGTTCCCCAACAGGAACCCCGAGCCGGTATAATTGCGCCGAAATCGTTACGGTTCGGTTCCCCCCTCCTCCTGGAGCGGTGTGACCGGTAAATTGTACGCGCGTGTCGATCGGACCTGCTCCGGTCGCACCTGTCGCTCCGGTTGCGCCAGTGGCGCCGGTCGCCCCCGTGGCGCCGGTCGCCCCCGTGGCGCCGGTCGCACCCGTGGCGCCGGTCGCTCCCGTGGCACCCGTATGCCCGGTCGCACCCGTGTGGCCGGTGGCACCCGTGTGGCCGGTGGCACCGGTGTGGCCGGTGGCACCCGTGGCACCGGTGTGGCCGGTGGCACCCGTGGCGCCGGTCGCACCTGTGGCGCCGGTCGCTCCCGTGGCACCCGTATGCCCGGTCGCCCCCGTGGCGCCGGTCGCCCCCGTGGCGCCGGTCGCACCTGTGGCGCCGGTCGCACCTGTGGCGCCGGTCGCTCCCGTGGCACCCGTATGCCCGGTCGCCCCCGTGGCGCCGGTCGCGCCCGTGGCGCCGGTCGCACCCGTGGCGCCTGTCGCTCCCGTCGCTCCCGTGGCGCCGGTCGCACCTGTCGCTCCGGTCGCTCCGGTCGCGCCCGTGGCGCCGGTCGCGCCGGTCGCACCCGTGGCGCCGGTCGCACCCGTGGCGCCGGTCGCACCCGTGGCGCCTGTCGCGCCCGTGTGGCCTGTCGCTCCGGTCGCACCGGTCGCGCCCGTGTGGCCTGTCGCTCCGGTCGCACCGGTCGCGCCCGTATGGCCGGTGGCGCCCGTGTGACCTGTCGCACCCGCGGCGCCGGTCGCGCCCGTATGGCCTGTGGCACCCGTGGCGCCTGTCGCACCGGTGGCGCCTGTCGCACCGGTGGCGCCTGTCGCACCGGTGGCGCCTGTCGCACCCGCGGCGCCTGTGGCACCCGTGGCGCCTGTCGCACCGGTGGCGCCGGTGGCGCCGGTCGCACCTGTGGCGCCGGTCGCGCCCGTGGCGCCTGTCGCACCCGTCGCGCCCGTATGGCCGGTGGCGCCCGTGTGACCTGTCGCACCCGTGGCGCCGGTCGCGCCCGTATGGCCTGTGGCACCCGTGTGACCTGTTGCACCTGTGGCGCCGGTCGCGCCCGTGTGGCCTGCGGCGCCCGTGTGACCTGTCGCTCCAGTCGCACCCGTGTGACCTGTCGCTCCAGTCGCACCGGTCGCGCCCGTGGCGCCGGTCGCTCCAGTCGCACCGGTCGCGCCCGTGGCGCCGGTCGCACCCGTGGCGCCGGTCGCTCCCGTGGCACCCGTATGCCCGGTCGCACCCGTGTGGCCGGTGGCACCCGTGTGGCCGGTGGCACCGGTGTGACCTGTCGCACCTGTCGCTCCGGTGGCACCTGTCGCTCCGGTGGCACCGGTGTGGCCGGTGGCACCCGTGGCGCCGGTCGCACCCGTGGCGCCGGTCGCACCCGTGGCGCCGGTCGCACCCGTGTGGCCGGTGGCACCCGTGTGGCCGGTGGCACCAGTGTGACCTGTCGCACCTGTCGCTCCGGTGGCACCTGTCGCTCCGGTGGCACCGGTGTGGCCGGTGGCACCCGTGGCGCCGGTCGCACCTGTGGCGCCGGTCGCACCTGTGGCGCCGGTCGCACCTGTAGCGCCGGTGGCACCCGTGTGTCCGGTTGCACCTGTGGCGCCGGTCGCGCCCGTATGGCCGGTGGCGCCCGTGTGACCTGTCGCTCCAGTCGCACCGGTGTGGCCTGTGGCACCCGTGTGACCTGTCGCACCTGTGGCGCCGGTCGCACCTGTGGCGCCTGTCGCTCCCGTCGCTCCCGTGGCGCCGGTCGCACCTGTCGCTCCGGTCGCGCCCGTGGCGCCGGTCGCACCCGTGGCGCCGGTCGCACCCGTGGCGCCAAACACTGGAAGGCTATCAAACTCTACTGGGGTCGGGTTAAACACGGCGCCGGGTTGCGCCGGGTCGGACTCGAAAGCAGACAGCACTTGGCCGTCCGCGGTCGTCGCCGTTACGTCGGACAAAGCATTTGTCCCGCTCGGTACTGAGCCGGACGGCCACACATAGAACGATCCCGATGGTAGGTCGCGTGGGACCAATGCGTTAAAGGTGAAACTGCCCGCCGGTGCCCCGGGTACGCTCGGGGCGGACAATGTCGACCCAAGTAGGATCCAATTGGCACCGTCTTGAGCAAAAAACCAAATCGGCACACCAATTTGACCCGTGGTGGTGCCGGCGGTCTGCACAACGCCGGAAAAATTTACTAACGCTTGACCCGAGGAAGCTCCTCCGATCGCACCCGTGGCGCCGGGCGCTTCAGCTGCTAGCGCGCCAGCTGCCGCTCCAGACGCGCCAAGTACGCCGATTGCTCCTGACATCGGACGCTCCTTCCCGGATCAACTCGTGAGGTCGAGTGCGTGACCAGCCTCTAGCCGAAGCTGGCGAAGGGTTCGTGATGAAAGCGGCCCCACTGTCTCGAGGCGCAGCTGCGGCGCGGCATCAGTCACCTTCTGAACGGCCACGAGGGCGAGCCGCGGGTCGGTTTCGGCAGCTGCAAAGAGCCGCACCTGCGTCGGCTCTGCCCAACCACTGATTTTGATCAGCCAACCGTTCATGGTTGCCTTCCTCATGCAGCTCTTGTGGATGGGAATGATGTGCAGCTCTTCTGGGTGGAAATGATGCGGCCTCCGAGCCCGACAGCGGCTCCAGGACGGACCCAGCCTGCAACCCCCCGCAGGTGCCGCGTCACGCGCTTGTCGCGCATCCGCCGGGCTAGTCTCGGCTGCCACGCCATGCGTCCGATATCGCTCGCCACGTCGCCTCCGCATCCTGGCTGCAGAACTCGCTGAAGTCCAAAAGCAGAATATTGCGGCTGGTGCGTGCCGCGGCGCATCCGGATCGTCTTGTACCGGACACCGGATCAGGTCCTTACCGTAGGAACTAGGACCTGTAGACCGTATGTGCGTTTGGTTTAGCTTTTAAAACGCACTTCGCCGCTGCGTCCACTCACTTCTCTGCGCGCGGGCGTAGCGATATACGCCCGAATGCCCGTCATTGACGCGTTATATGCCATAATTATTCCAATTGCGCCGTTATGCGCTCTGTCTAGTAATCAATAGAGACGCTCCGGGTGGAAGGGATGATGCTTATCGTATCCCACAGGCATTCTCCCACGCGGCCAGATCGCGCTGGCCGCTTTGAACGCTGTCCTTCTCCGAAGCTCCGTTGGATAGACGCGTCCGGCTCAAGCCAACCGAACAAGACACCTCAGGCTTGGCCAGAGGCAATCCAAGGCGCCGGACCATGAGACAGCAAGAGAAATCGAATAAGGATCGGGCCGAGACGTTCGTCTACAACGCGCGCGCCAATACTACTCGTGTGGAACCCCAAGCCGGGCGAGCCGGAACCAACAGGTTTGATCTGGCATAGCCCCGGTCGACGCGGGGTGAGCATCATGACCCAGGCACTGACGGAGCGCTATGCGGATCGGATCGCCGGAGTCCTGTCGTCCGTTGCCCGATCCGATCCGTGATAGGGCGGCGCGGCTCCGCGGCGGAGGCGGGGATCACGATCGGACACATCAGCAAGGTGCATATCCGCAAGGAAGACGTTGTCGCTCATGTGGTGACGACACGGGGCGATGCGCCGGGACTGGTGCCCGTGATATCGGCCATCGATGCCTGCGATGCCTATAAGCCTTGGCACCACAAGCAGAGCGGCAAAACCTTCATCAGGGCCGGACAGTGGCAAGTGCCTGCACTACATGGATCGCCAGTTCGGCAGTTCGGCCTGGTCTATCTGCGGGTGCCGACCTGGGCGCCGTTCCGCCTGCAGTTCTACTGCCACGGCCACAACTGGCTGGCACACAGGCTGACCGCCAAGGGCATCGGCTACAGGATGGCCGACAACGCCTCTATTCGGATCGACGATTGGCAACGCGCCCAGGAGCTGGCCAACGAGCTGTCGCCCGACCAACTGCACCGCGCATTGGATCGCTACGCGGCACCGTGCTGTCCGGTCGCCGAGGTGTTCGGGTTGGCCTATCACTGGAGCCTGATGCAGGTGGAATACACCACCAACCTGGAATTCCGCTCCACCACCACACTCGGCCCGCCCTATGAGCAGCTCGTTCGCCACTCGGTGCTGGATGTGAAGGTGGAGCAGGTTGCCGGCTTCCTCGGACGGCTGACCACGCCGCAACTGGCCCAGGAGATGTCGACGGCCGGACGGGAATCGACTTCTTCGCCCCGATGAACCCGATCCGCAGGCGTGGCTGGCCGACGTGCAAACGCAAATCGTCGGTGGTCATATGAAACAAACGCAGTTGGCCTCGCTGCTGCCCTGGAACTAGAAAGACGCCAAGGCGGGCGAAGCACCGGATACATCGTGGCACCATCTCCCCAAACGAGATCCGCCACGTCGTACCAGATCACTTTAAACAGGTTGCTACGGCCGCCACGCAATGCACACACCGTACCTTCCCAGAAGCGCTTTTTTTCGAAAGGATTTTTCGCCAGTATCCGCCGCACCCGCATCGCCAAGCTCTGCGTGCCGCGGCGCTTATGCGGTGCACCGCATAATGCAGAGCGTTTTTAGCTTGAATGCAGAGCGTTTTTAGCTTGGCGGCGCGGCGCACATAGCTGGCGAGCGGGCACCAAGATTGGGGCCGCGCCGGTAAGCTAAAAACGGATTGGACTAACCCGCCCGCACCGCCGCCGCGTACAGCGTACCAACACGCAGCCGCGCTATGGGCATTGAATGACTCCAGCTGCGCGATGGTGCTCGGCGAAAGGTCTGCAGATCAAACGATCGAGGCGGTGGATCCGACAGATGCCGCGAGTTGTCGAAGTCAATGGCGTGCGGAATCGCCACAATCTGAGGGAATGTTTCGAATTCGCGCGTGGAAGTCGGGATGATGACCACAGTTGCGCCGCTCGGCGCACGGAGGCATCGAGCTGATGAGGCGGCAATCCTGCTGTTTGGTGTGAGATGCATGGTCATGACGTATCCCAATGCGGTCGAGGAGGATGTATGGATTTCGAGATGACCTCGACAACGAGCATGCGTCCATGATGGCAAGCGGGGCATTCCTGGATGGAATGCTCCATGGCGGCTTCACGTTGCTCATGCTGATCGTTGGTTTGTGTATCGGGCGAAGGCGCTTGCGCCACCATCCCGAGTAGCTCTCGGCAACGCGCCAGCTTCTGCTCCCGATAGCGGTTGCAGAGGAAGCCGTAGTAGCGGATGCGCTGAAAGCCCTCCGGCAAGACATGGAGAAGGAACCGGCGAATGAACTCCTCGGCGGTGACACTCATCGTGCCGAGACGGTTGTCATTGCGGTAGTCTTTCCAGCGAAAGCGGACTTTGCCGTCGTCGATGGAGAGCAAGCGATTGTTGGATATGGCAATGCGATGGGTATAGCGGCCGACATAGTCGAGGACCTGCTCGGGACCGGCGAACGGCGGCTTGGCGTAGACGATCCACTTGGCGGTTCGGACCGGCGCCAGGTAGCGCAGGAAGGCCGCGTGCTCGTTGAGGTGCTGCAGGGAGGTAAAGAACTGCAGCCGTCCAGCAATATACGCGTTTCCGAGGTACTGCAGGAACAACCGTCGGAACAGGCTCGACAGGACACGAACCGGAAGGAAGAAGCCTGGCCGGCAGGAGACCCAGCGTTCGCCATCGAGCGAGATACCGCCGCCAGGCACGACAAAATGGATGTGCGGGTGGAACAGCATGTTTGACCCCCAGGTGTGAAGGACACCGAAGAAGCCGATTTCTGCGCCCAGATGCGTGGGGTCGGCGGCGATAGTGCGAAGGGTTTCGGCCGCCGCACGGAACAGGATGTTATAGACTTCCGTCTTATTCTGATACGCGATGCCGGCAATCTCATGCGGGACGGTGAAGACAACGTGGAAATATTCGGTGTCGAGGAGTTCTGCCTGGCGGTTTTCCAGCCACTCGGCCCGGGCGAGTGATTGGCAGGAAGGGCAACAGCGCGACCGGCAACTGTTGTACCAGACGCGCTGATGGCCGCAGCTGTCGCACCGCTCGACGTGCCCACCCAGGGCTGCGGTGCGGCACAGTTCGATCGCGGTCATGGCACGGCGCTGTGCCGTCGAGAGCGAAGCGCCGTGCTGCTGACGATAAGCCTCACCGTGGCGACGGAATACGTCCGCCACTTGCAGGGAACCGGTCCCCATGGGGACCGGCGTCTAGAAATGCTGCGGCGGCGGTGGCTGCGGCGCCGGGACTATCGGCTGTGGCAGGAGATCGAGTGGGCTCGATGTCGCGCAGACCTTGCTTGTGGCGATCCGCAGATACCGAGCCGTGGTGGCAAGGCCACGGTGCCCGAGCAGAAGCTGGATCGTGCGGACATCGGTACCGGATTCGAGGAGATGCACAGCGAAGGCGTGGCGCAGGGAATGCGGCGTGACAGGTTTGGTTATTCCGGCGCTGCAGCGAGCCTGCTTGCAGGCCAGCTCGACGGCCGACCTCGTGATCGGATACTCCGGACGATCGCCGGGGAACAACCATTGCTTTGGTCGCGCGGCGCGCCAATAGCCGCGGAGCGTTTCGAGTAGCTTGGGCGACAGCATCACGTAGCGGTCTTTCTGCCCCTTCCCTTGCTCCACGCGAATAACCATTCGTTGACTGTCGATCGCGGTCGCCTTCAGGCTGACGGCCTCGGAGACCCGCAGGCCGGCCGCATAACAGGTGGTCAGGATCGTGCGCTGTTTGAGGCTCGGCACATGAGCGAGCAGATGCACGACCTCTTCGGGGCTGAGGACCTCCGGCAATTTCTGTGGCGCCTTGCACGCCGGGATGATGTCTTCGAAAGCCCAATCTTTCTTGAGGGTAACCTTGTAGAGGAAGCGGATCGCCGAGACGGCGATCAGTATCGACTTCGGGGTCAGCTTCCTCTCGTTGGTGAGGTAGACTTGATAGCTGCGAATGTCCTCGGGGTGGAGATCCGTGGGCGATTTTCCGAAGTACCGTGCAATCTGGGAAACCTGCTGACAGTACGAAGCCTGGGTGTTTGGTGACAGGTTGCGTATCTGCATATCCTCGAGCATGCGCTGGCGAAGAGCGGTCATGGTTAGCCTCCATTGCGACAGGGATGGCGTCGTCACTTGGCGCCGGCCTTATGCTGTCGCAGATGGAGTGGTCTGATGACTCGGTGCTGATTGCCTCGCCGGCCGGGTCACCTATCGACCGTGATGATCATCATGTCCCGGCATGCGCAAATCCCGCGAAGCGGGTTAGTCCAGGCGACCTTATGCGGAGTGCTGGGTTATGCGGAGTGCGCACCGCAATGGTGTGCCGCGACGCGATTTGTGGCGTGTGGCACTCCGCATAATGTTGGGCTTCAGCTGCGACTGAGCATGGCCAGGAGTTTATCGGGCGGTCGGAAGCGTCCGGCTTTGAGATCGGGCGCCAAGGTGGCCTTCAGCGCTTCGAGCTTTTCCGACGGATCCGCCCGCAGATACGCCTCGGTGCTCTGCAGGCTAGCGTGACCAAGCCACAGGGCCACCTTACGGACGTCGCGCGTGGCCTGGAGCATATGCAGCGCGCAGCTGTGGCGCAGGACGTGAGGGGAGACCTTCTTCGTGCCGATCGAAGGCTGGACGACGGCAGCGGTCTCAACGTGCTTGGCGAGGATGTACTCGAACCCGGCGCGTGTCATGGTCCGTCCCGCACTGTTCAGAAACAGCGCGATATCCAAACCGGCTGGCCGTACGGAAAGCCAAGCGCGAATGTCCGCGGCCGTCTCGCGCCACAATGGCAGCACGCGTTCGCGCCGCCTCTTCCCCATCACGTGAATGCTAGCTGGCGCCCTGGCGTCAAATTGATCGACGCGGATTCCGACGAGTTCCGAGACGCGCAGCCCAGCGGCGAAGGCAAGGTGCAACATCGCTCGATCTCGCGTGCCCGACAGGGTGCGTGGGTCCGGAGCGTTCAGAAGCGCCTGGATCTCGGCCCGAGACAGGCTGGCGACCAGCCCATGATCGGTCTTCTTCACCGAGATTGCATGCACTCGTAGGGCTTGGTCGAGGCAGGCCGGCTCCCGGTACTCAAGGAAGCGGAAGAACGATTTGATGGCGGCCAACCAGGCGTTACGCGATCGTGCCGTGTTGCCGCGCTCTTGCTCCAAGTGCTCAAGGAACACGAGAATCATCGGTGCGTCCAAATCTTCAATCTCCAATTGACTGGGCTTTGTACGAATCCGCTGCGCAACGAAGGTGACCAGCAGCTGGAAGCTGTAGGCGTAAGCCTCGCAAGTGTGCGGACTGGCGCGGCGGTCACGGGGCAGATGCTCGCGCAGGAACGCGGTGAGCGATGGGGCCAGCGCGGTCATTGGAACCGCCCTTGCTGTAATGCTTCGCCGGCCGCGGCGATGTGCGTCATCAACGATGGGCTGGCCTGCAGGTACCAGTAGGTGTCGGTCACATGGGCGTGGCCGAGATAGGTGCTCAGGCCGACAATGTGGCGCGACACCGCCTCGGTATCGGCAGCGCACGCCTCCAGAGAACGTACGGCGAAGGTATGACGCAAATCGTGGATCCGTGGCCCGCGGGATCCCGGCGCACCGCGCAGTCCGATCGAGCGGGCCAGGCGCCGGAAGACAGCGCTCACCGTGTCGTAGGCCACCCGCTTGCCGGCGATATCAACCAGTAGGGCGCTGCTGCTGGTCCCAAGCTGCAGTCGGGCTTCCAAATAGTCGTCGAGCGCTCTCCTGGTCGATGAGTGCAGCGGCAACAACCGGCTCTTCTTGAATTTGGTCTTCTCGACGAGAAGCCCGTCATTCGTGATGTCGGGCAGGCTCAGCGCGAGCGCTTCGGATATCCGCATACCGGTAGCGGCTAGCAGGCCAAACAAAGTGGCGAAGGTGCGCGGCCGGATCGTGCCGACGGGCGGCAGCGCATGGGCTGCGGTGATCAAGCAGAGAACCTCAGCATGGCTGTAGATGTAGGGGATGCGGCGCGTAAACCTGGCGCGCCCCAGTGCGTCAGCGGCGGGAACTTCGTGCCGGGGATCCTCTGCATGCATCGCGATCGCAAATCGGCGCGCTTCGCCAAGGCGGTTGCACCGCTGTTCGGGCGACGGTGCTTCCAAGGCCCAGGCGAGGATGCGATCAGCGCTGACAACCTGATCGCCGTGTGCTTCAGCGTAGGCCACAAAGTTGCGCAGGAGCAGCGCCTGGGTGCGGAACTTGAAACCGAGCGCATGATGCAGACGGATATGACGGTCAAGATCTTCGCTCAGCATGAAGCTTCTCCCGGCCAGGGCTGGGCGATCGCCTCGAGCATGGTCACGTCGACCTTTGCGTAATGCGCAGTCATGTTGAGCGAACGATGGCGCAGGACGGCGCCGACCGCCTCAAGCGTGGCGCCGCCGCGGAGCATGGCGGTTGCCGCGGAATGGCGAAGGAGGTTCGCTCCCGTAGATGGAGGATTCTCGATGCCTGCTCGGCGCAGTGCGCTTGCGACAATGTGCGAGATCGATGATGACGTGGCGTACGGCCGATAGGGCGCTTTCGACCGTAGGAACAACCGGTCTTCTGCAACGACCGGCCGGCCCTGCTCGATGTAGGCCAACACCGCATCTCCGACATCCTGCGGAAGTGGCAGGCGCACGCCGCGCCGGCTCTTGCCGCACACGCACACCGCACCGGCCGCCCAGTCGACGTCGCCGATGCGCAAGTCATAAACATCACCGGCGCGCAGACCCAGGCGGGCCAAGAGAAGCAGCGTTGCGCGATCTCGGAGACCCAGTGGCGTGTTCTCATCGCAACTGGCAATCAGACGCGCGACATCGCCGGCTGGCAGATATCGCGGCAACGCGGACAGTCGCCATTGCAAGACCGGCGGTACGGCCTGATCCAGTCCGGGGGGACAGAGGCCTGATGCTGCAAGGAAGCGCAGATAGCCTCGGAGCGCGCTCGACATCATCCGAACGTAGCTGGGCGAGCTCCGTTGCGCCTCGGCGCGAAAGGCGACGCGGATGATGGTGGCGTCGTAGCATTGCGGATCCGCGCCTAAGGCCGGCAGCAAGCGCCGGACCATGCGCCCTTCCCGTGAAACCGTTCGCGCGGATAGGCCGCGATGAACGGTGAGCCACCGTTCGTAATCCGAGACCTGCGGGAGGACGGGTGCCGCCACGGGCGACGGTTCCAGTGCGACTAGTCCTCGATCGGCGAGGAACCGCACAAATCGGGCCACCCGCCTTGTGTACCTGCGCGACACGCCATGCCATCGCCGCGTGCCAGCACACCGACAGTGGTGCCGGCCAAAACGGTCGACCGTCGCGAGGTTGACATCGCCCAGACGAACGCGCGTCTCACAAGCCCAAGCCGCAAAATGTCGGGCAGAATCGGTGTAACTGGTAACCGTGAGTTCGGTGTGGTCAAGCGACCGGAGCGTCTCTGCAAAATCAGCGATCAACGGCGCCAGGAAACCGGCGTCCATCGGCCCCGTCTTCACGGTCTTCGTCTTCTGGATAGTCATATGGCTCCCCCTTGAGATGCATTGCGCACCTCAGGAGGCCTGGAATTATGCTGACTGCAAAGGCTGATGATTTTGAGACAACAGCCTGATGTTTAATACAAATCCCCGCATTCCAGGTGTGGAACTCCGCATAACCCAGCACTCCGCATAACGCCGCATGTCAGTGTAGCCGCAGGCCAGAAACACCCGCACCCCGGCCGGCGGCGCGACCATCGGATCACCAATGCCGCCAACACCCGTCGCAGTGCGTCGCTATCGACCTCGACATCCACCCTGACACTGGCAGCGCAATCTCGATCGCGCCGCCTGCGCGGGTCGCCGCTCTGCGCGCTGATCTTGAGCCCGCGTCTCGCGGCATGCCCGTCATCGCTGATGCCGGCTGTGTCGGCCCGGTCATTACGGCAATCCGGGCGAACCGTGCGGGCAGTTGGCCCCGATCGCCGCACCGTTCTTCCCGCACCTAGCCCGCATTGCTCATACTGGCCAGTAGAATCTGACCGACCATTCTGGCGTCGATCTGAGTCAGGTTATCTTCTTCATCGTATTGTACGAAGTTCCGAATTTCACGCAAGCTCCGCCCTCG
>Ga0123356_10006757_pt1 | contig 11545 bp, 13 predicted proteins | sample TergutEmb28metaG_2_FD_92546 | JGI IMG/M metagenome (GOLD analysis project Ga0123356, IMG submission 92546) | Embiratermes neotenicus P3 segment gut microbial communities from Petit-Saut dam, French Guiana - Emb289 P3 | ecosystem: Host-associated > Arthropoda: Insects > Digestive system > Gut ... | reverse complement strand
TCCATACGCCTTAATGGCTTCCCAAAAAGTGTTCGAAATCGACAGCACAATCGCCCTAAAGGCACGCAACGGCCGCGAAAGAGAAAAAATGATTAAAGAGTTTGAAAAACAGCTATTCAAAGAGTTTGAAAAACCATTGCGAAACCTCACCTTTAATCAGGGACGAATGTTGCTCAAATTGGTCGACCGCGAAGTGGGGCAAAACTCATACAGCATCATACGGGGGTATCGCGGCTCCGCTACCGCCGGATTCTGGCAGGGAGTGGCCAAACTCTTTGGCGCCGATTTAAAGAAACCTTACGACAAGTATGGGGACGACAAAGTATTAGAAGAGTTGGTGGTGATGTATCACGAAGGCACTTTCCCTTTTTTATACGCTTCGATTTTTGGGCGGTAAATTGTTTGAAGTACAATGTCGGCGGCTTTGTCCGAAGGCATCACCTCTCCAGGTTTTAACTGCGCAAAATATTGCTTAGCCTGCACCACCTGCTCCTGCGCCATACCCGAATCTTGCATCAACTCAAGCGCTTTGTCATAAATCAAATCGGCTCGGCAGTTCTCTAATACAAACTCGGGAATCACCTCACGGTTGGCAAGGATGTTGATGAGGTTGGCGTACTTGGTGGTGATAAAAAACTTAACCATCCAATTGGTTAGTCCGCTAAACCGATAGGCAATGACATGGGGCGCGCCGCAGGCGGTAAGCTCAAGCGTAACCGTTCCTGATGCCGCAATGGCAAAACGGCAGGCGCTAAAGGCAAGGTAACGATCATGCTGTCCCCTAACTATGCAGTGAGGCGTCGGCATGTCGGCAAAAGCTTGTTCTACCTCCCCGGCAATGGCGTCCACCGTTGGAACGACAACAAAAAGACCGGGATAGCGCACCTGCAATCGGGCAACCACTTTCTTGAAGATAGGTATCAAGCGCTTTACCTCGCTATGCCGGCTTCCGGGTAGGAGGCACAGCAGCGTACAGTCCGTGGGTATTTGGTATTGCTCGTGAAATTGATTCAAATCGCCCTCTATATGCGCCGTATTTTCAATCACCGGATGTCCTACAAAATCGCAAAGTAATCCGTATTTTTCAAAATAGGGCGGCTCGTAGGGCCACAATGTCATCAGGCGATCCATCAACTTAGCGGCTTTGGGCGCACGGCTCTTTTTCCAGGCCCACACCTGCGGCGCCACGTAGTGCACCGTAGGAATCTTCATCTTCCTTTTTTTGACCTTTTTTAACACAAAACTTACAAAGCCCCAACTGTCCACCGTGATCAGCACATCGGGCTGCAACTTTTTAAGATCCTCCCTGACCTGCTTCATACGCTTTAAGATGAGCGGCAAACGCGGCACCACCTCCCAAAAGCCCATCACCGACAACTCCGCAATGGGAAACAAACTCTTAAACCCCAGCGCCTGCATCGTCTCTCCCCCCACACCCACAAAACGCACATCCGGATCACGCCGCCACACCGCCTGCATCAGACGAGAAGCAAGAATATCTCCCGACGGTTCGCCGGCTATGATGTAAACCAGCTTAGACATTATGTCTTTACTCCAATAATAAATATTCCCTCTTTGTCGGCCATTTGGATGACGGCGTCGCGCTCAATAAGCAAGATACCTCCCGCCTCCACAGCCATGCCTCCGATGCCATACTTCTTTAGTTGCTCAACGGTTTGCAGGCCCATAGCCGGCAAGTCGACACGCATGTCCTGGCCGGGCTTTAGTACCTTGACCAAGACGGGCGACTTTCCCGCCTTTTTTACCATTGCCGCCCGTGAGAGCATCATGTCGGTGCCCTCAATGGCCTCCACCGCCAGCACCATGCCCTCCTGCACCACCACCGCCTGACCCACGTCCACCGCTCCAAGGGCTTTGGCCACAGTAATGCCGCGCTGAATGTCGTCCAGATCTTCTTTGGAGGGCTTTACTTTGCCGTAGATCCCTTCCCTAAACAACATCTCGGGCACTACCTCTTCTATTCCCACCACTTTGAATCCGTGTGACTCGATCTCGTCCATCACAGCGCGAAACATTTTGTCGTCACTCATCTTTTTGACCGCCAGCTTGGCTACTATCTTCATCCCCTCCCAGTCAGGAATCATCTCTTTAAACGAAGGGCGTTTGATGCCTCCGGCCAATACAATCTCGTACACATTGTTGTTTTTAAATGCCTTCATTATCTTACCGGCTTCGCCGATGCGGGCAAAAATGTGGGGGGCCTCTTTAAGCTGCTCTTCTGATGCAAAAGTCTCTAATCCAACAACAAAAACTTCACGCCCAATGGCATTGCAGTGTCGGATGATCTCTACGGGCATCATGCCGCTTCCGGCTATCATTCCTAATTTTTTCTTTTCCACTTGGTCTGTTTTATCGATTTAACGAATGCGAATGTACAAAAAAAGTTCCATCCAACGCATCAAAGAGGGCGTATTGCATACAAGGCATCCATTCGCTTAGAATCAATAGTCGGGCTTTGTTCGCGATGGTTGTGTCGACAGGTGTATGTAGATGGCCAAAAACAAAGTAGTCAACAGGATGAGAAAATGTGGAGGCAAACTGAACGAGCGAGGCCACTTCTGCTTCACAACTTCCTGACTTCATGTTTTTTACCCGATGACGGGCCGACCACCAATGGCCAAGCGATACGCCCCAACGGGGATGAATCGCACCAAAACACTTCTGCAAAAATCTGGATGCGAACATCTTCCTCAACACTTTTTTCTTACGACCAGCCACACACAAACTGTCTCCATGCCCCAAGCAAAAACGTCTGTTCCCAATCTGCGCAACAAAAGGCTCATCGTGAAGTTGCATCTCAATCTCTTTTTCTAAATAGCCAAAAGTCCATTGGTCGTGGTTGCCTTTGAAGAAGTGGATGGCTATGCCGGAGTCTGCCAACTGCGCCAATCGTCCCAGAACACGCACATAACCTTTGGGAACCACATGTTTGTACTCCCACCAGAAATCAAAGATATCGCCAAGCAGATAGAGCGCCGCTGCGTCGTGCGCTATGGAGTCCAGCCAATCGACAAAAGCCTCTTCCCGTGCATAAAGCTCCGGTAGCTTTAATCCCAGATGAACATCGGCTACAAAATAGTGTTTAACCCTGACAGACATGCTATTTAATAAAGTAAAACAACAGGCAAAAGCAACCGGCTAAGGCGCAATAGAGGACAAAACCCCACAATTTTGCTTTTTTGACTAAGGCGATCATCCAGCTGCAGGCGACGAGCCCCGACAAATAGGCCGCAAAAAAACCTATTAACAAAGAGCTTATAGAAATGCCTGAGGCTTGAGGCGCAAACCCTCCTTTCATCAAATCTAAAAAAGCCTGGCCTAAAACGGGGATCAGCACCATCAGAAAAGAGAACTTAACCACAGCCTCCCGATCTTTTCCCAACCACAAACCGGTGGAGATGGTGGCGCCCGACCGCGAGAGTCCGGGGAGCACCGCAATGGCCTGGGCAAGTCCAATGACCAAAGCATCCTTGTACTTTAGGGGCAAACCCTTAGAGGGGATGCGTTGGGCGATGGTCAATAGTACGGCTGTAACCAATAACATAGCTCCCACCAAAGCCAAACCCTCTCCAAACAGGGCCTCAACCCGATCCTTTAAAAAGAGTCCCACCACCAAAACGGGAAACATCGAGAGGAGGAGCATGAGGATGTAGCGAAGGTCATCGTTATACTTAAAGGTAAAACAGGCTTTGAATAGCCTGCCGATATCTTTGCGAAATACGGTAATGATGCTGAGCACGGTGGCGGCATGAACCGCTATTTCAAAAGCAACGCCTTGGGTCTCTATCCCAAAAAGCGCTTTCCCCATGACCAAATGTCCGCTGCTGCTGACAGGAAGAAATTCGGTAAAACCTTGCAGCAATCCCAATAACAAAGCCTCAAGGCCACTCATTTAGCTCTCTTTATGTGCATAATGGCCCAGATTTCAAAGACAAAACCGGCAAAAACCAATATGGGGGCCAATACAATACGCCTAAAGCTAAACATCGCTTCTCCTGTAAACACATTGGGATCTTTGGTCCCGCCGCCAATCATCAAAATAAAGCCGATCGCGATCACAAGTAGTCCGGCCAAAATCCATACTATGTTCTTTTTTGAAACGGCAAAGTGCTCCTCTGAAACGGAGCTTTTTTGCATCGGTGGGACATTTTTACTCTTCATCTGATTTTTTACAATATCAATATACCTTAATAATAAAGCGCTCCCGTGTCGATTTTTACAATCCTGTTTATCACCAAATAGGTAGATAATAAGCATATCCCGACCCCCATCAGCACAATGGAGCCAAACAACATGATGAGAAATTCATAATCTATTAACCGATAGATATTGGCAAACTCTCTTTGCGCAAGGGAAAGCAATCCTATCATCAACAAGATGGTTAATAAGCTCGAAATCAATCCCTGAAAAATGGCCTGTACCATAAAAGGCCTGCGAATGAATCCTTTAGTAGCACCAACCAACCTCATCGTATGAATGGTAAACCGGCGAGCATAGACACTAAGGCGTACCGTGTTATTAATCAATACAAACGAGACAAACAACAAAAGTCCGATAAAAATCAGTAGCCCAAGTCCAATCCGTTCTAAGTTTTTGGTTACTGTATCGATTATCGATTTTTGGTAGAATATTTCTCTCACATCACTCATTTCCATTAGCTTACTCTCAACCGCAGAGAGTTCTTCATCTGTCACGTACTGTGCAGGTAGCTTGATCTCTATTGACACCGGAATGGGGTTAAAGTCAAACAAGGCTAAAAAATCCTCTCCCAAAAGCTCCGCCATCTCTTTGGCGCCTTGCTCCTGGGAAATGTAAATCGCCTCCCGCACGTAGGGTAACGATTGTATCTTTTTAACCGTTTGTAAGGCATCTTCTTCTGAAATTCCATCCCGCAATACGATAGACAGAACCGTATTTTCTTTGAAATATTGAATGAACTTTTGTGCGTTCATACCCAAAAAAGCGGTGGTGCCCACCAGAAAAAGCACCAGGGTAATACTAATTACCGAAGAGAGGTAAGCTTGAATAATCCGCTGAAAGATAATATTTTTCTCCTTTGTTCCCATAATACTCCAAATGTCAAAGATAAATAAAAACCTTCGTATGATCATTTTTTTTATTATCTTTGTGCATATTTTTATCTTAAACTTTTCAAGTGTTCGGATGACAGAGCCGAAAAAAGTGTTGTTTGTAAACTCCGAGATGGTTCCCTACCTTCCGGAATCCCGTATGGCAAATATCGGGAGACAGCTGCCACAGGCTGTTCAGGAGTTGGGGCGTGAAATTCGCTCCTTTATGCCTCGTTACGGTTCCATTAACGAGCGCAGGAATCAGTTGCATGAAGTGATCCGCCTCTCCGGCATGAATATCATTATCAAAAACATCGACCGCCCTTTGATCATTAAGGTCGCCTCGATCTCTTCTGCCCGCATGCAAGTATATTTTATTGATAATGAGGATTATTTCCATAGAAAATTTATCTACAAAGATGGGGAGCAGCGCTTTTTTGAGGACAATGACGAACGGGCCATCTTTTTTGTACGCGGAGTTTTGGAAACCGTCAAAAAGCTACGCTGGAAACCCGATTTGATTCACTGCCACGGATGGCTCACCCATCTACTTCCGATCTACTTAAAGAAAGGGTACCACGACGACCCGCTCTTTACCCATACCAAAGTGGTGCTTTCTCTGTACAATAATATTGAGAACGAGGTGTTTAACGAAGATATCCGTACAAAGGCGCTCATCCCGGGCGTCAAGAATAAGGACCTTGAGCTTTTGGCGACCCCTAATGCTGTGCAATTGGCAAAGTTAGCTATTCAATACAGCAATGGAGTCATTATGGGTGATCCCGTCATTCAGCCGGAGATTGAGGAACACTTGAAAACGCTCACCATTCCCATCCTCTCTTTTATTGACCCTGCTAACCCTGAAACCTCCTATATTACAGCTTACAATCAGTTTTACGACCAAATTTTAGAAAAAAAATGATGCTCAGGGCCTCCCTTCCAAACAATTTGCTGCTTTTTGCGGCGCTTTTCCTAAGTTCCTGTATTACGATCGACAAAACGCTTGGAGACAATCTTATTCCCGTAAACCAGGATTTGACTCTTAAATTTCAAATCTTTGACCTTCCTATCGACACTAAGCCAACCGACAGCCTGCCTACCAACAACCACTTTTTTGTCTACGACTACTTCGACATGTCGTTGATACTGGGGGCTTGTCAAGATCCGCTATTTGGGTTAACCACAGCAGGAGCTGTTTTTCAGTTTATCCCCCGGAGCACTTTTTCGTATGGGGATCATCCGGAACCGCTGTCACTGACGTTGACACTTCCTCGCAAAAACATCTTTGTTTTGGACAACAGTCAGGTCTCTATTCCTCAAAACGTTTTTGTCCACCAGGTCACCTCTGAACTCACCAAGGAATTTGCCTATAACAACTCCTTGTTGCCAAAAGACTTTGACCCACAGCCAATTAACCAGTCAGGGCAAGTCTATTTTGGCTCTGACACCCTTAGCATTGCCCTCTCTCTTGATTATGCACGAGAGCTTTTAACTGCCACTCAAGAAGAAAGAGACAGCCTCCATCTCTTTTTGAAGAGATTCAACGGGTTATATCTACGCACAGAACTGCCCAGGGCCGGCGTCAACACAGGACGCCTTAACCACTTTCCACTAGATGGTTTTTCATCGCAAATGGTTTTAAAATATCGACTGAATGGAGCGGATAGCGTCATTTACTATTCGCCTTTTCCTAGCGGCATTGCTTTTAATACCATTGCACACTCCAATGCTTCATTAGATCCCCATCCATCAGAAAACATATATTACCAGGGATTTGCCGGACCAAAACCGTACATCGACTTTGTTGCCCTGGTGAGTAAGATTAAAACATGGTCGGAGCAATCGCAAATAGATGTGAAGAACCTACTCATCAGTAGGGCCGAAATACTCTTGTCCTACGATCCTGTTATCGACTTTCGAGTGATCGATCAATATCCCCTCCAATTGTACCCATTTACCCGCGTGCAAACAGATTCTACTTCTTATTACAATCCCATTGAAAACATTTATGCTCCCAATTCAGATGGAATGATCAACAGATCCAAGTTTCATTATTCAATGGTGATTACCTCCTACCTGCAGTCTTTGTTAAAGAAAGCGGAGGTAACGGAGCAAGACAATGCATGGCTTATGTAGCCGAACTATGCAATCATTGAAGAGTATGGCACAGGATTTTACCGTTTCTCTCCAACCTCTTATCCACTTGCTGTATTTAGAGGAACGGCTACCAACGCAAAGCCGGTTTTAAAGATAACGTACTCCGTTATAAAATAACGCACAAGACTCCGTAGCTCAGCTTGGTAGAGCAAATGACTCTTAATCATTGGGTCGAGGGTTCGAGTCCCTCCGGGGTCACATCACACGTTTTATTATCCTTTTAATGAAAATCGCCAGTCTAAAACTCCTCTTTTTACTTGGGTTTGCTTTTTGCGTTGTCCCACTCCAGGCTCAAAAGATCAAATACAGCACACTGAAACCTAATGCCTTCAAAATCAAGATAGAAAGAGCCATTGATCCTTGTATTATCGACATCCGCTCTGCCGTCAACTATGAGGCCGGACACATTGCCGGAGCCGTTAACTTAGACCCTAACGACCTGAGATTTATTGCGGAACTCAAGCGGCTATGTTCGCAAACTGATCCTGTTTTTGTCTATTGCAAAATGGGAAAAACTTCAAAAGCGGCATCAAAGACCCTTGCGGAGAACGGGTTCAAAGACGTCTACAACTTAAAGGGGGGAGTTACGGCGTGGCTAAAACACTTTCCTGTGGTGACGGAATAGGAGACGCTGCCCGCTCTTTACCCTCTATCCACGCCTGACGCGCCGCAGCTTGTTCCGCCTCTTTTTTGGAAGAGCCCTCTCCGCTCCCAACCAAAAGGTTGTTGATAAACAGTTGGGAAGAAAAATGGGGCGTATGGCTATGCTCTTCTGAGGTGAGGGTGGTTTGAAACGACGCCTGGATGCGCTGTTTTTGACAACGCTCTATGATCCGGCTTTTGTAATCCTGTTCAATAAATTCCAACTCCTCCCAGTCTACGGATGAAAGTATTTTTTTCATAATCACCTTTCTGCACATTGTGTAGCCCCTATCTAAATAGATGGCGCCGATTAGGGCTTCGAGCATGTCGCCGGGAATGTTTCGGTTGTTTCCTGCATGGGGAGAGCGAATCTGCACCCAAGTACAGAGTCCCGTCTGCTGGGCCAATGCGTTTAAAGAGGTGCGACTCACAAGTTTTGACCTCATTTGGGTTAAAAACCCTTCGTCTCGATTAGGATAGCGAAAATAGAGCGCCTCGCTCACCACCGAATTGAGCACTGCGTCGCCCAAAAACTCCAAACGTTCATTGCACGCGGGATACTCTTTGGCAACCGATTTATGGATCAGCGACAGCGAATAGAGAGAGAGGTTCCGGGGTGTATAGCCCAAACACTTTTTGAAACGTTTAAGCAAAGCCTGCTCTCTGGCAGACCTAGTCAGCCGTTTGACCACAGGTACACGCAAACGTCGCATACCGTAATCTTAAAGTGTTTTAAGAATGATGGTTGCATTGTGGCCGCCAAATCCAAAGTTGTTGCTCATGGCAGCGCGAACTTTTCTGGGCTGGGCTATATTTAGCGTAAGATTGAGCTTATAATCAATCTCAGGATCTTCGTGTTCAAAATTGATGGTAGGGGGGATCATCTCCCGATTAATGGCGCACACACATGCCAGAGCCTCCAAAGCTCCTGCCGCGCCCAACAAGTGACCGGTCATCGATTTGGTTGCGCTGATGTGGAGTTTGTATACATCGTCGCCAAACACCTCTTTTACAGCTATTAACTCCGCAGGATCTCCCACCGGTGTGGAGGTACCGTGCACATTCAGGTAGTCCACCTCGTTTGGGCGCAATCCGGCGTCTTCCAAAGCCGACTGCATGGCAAGGATAGCGCCTAAGCCCTCCGGATGTGAGGCGGTAATGTGATACGCATCGGCGCTCATTCCGCAACCACCCACCTCGGCATAAATTTTGGCGCCACGTGCTACTGCATGTTCATACTCTTCAAAGATCAGAGAAGAACCGCCCTCGCCCATCACAAAGCCATCGCGCGTTTTATCAAACGGGCGTGAAGCCCTTAAGTAGTCTTCGTTTCTGGTGGAGAGCGCCTGGGCAGAGTTAAACCCACCCACGCTGGGCGGAGTGATTCCTGCCTCCGACCCTCCGGTAACGATTACATCCGCTTTGCCAAGCCTAATATAGTTAAAGGCGTCTGCCATGGCGTTTGTAGAGGAGGCGCATGCAGATACCGTGGCAAAGTTGGGGCCGCGAAATCCATACTTCATTGAGATCAGTCCTGCGGCAATGTCGGGGATCATTTTGGGAATAAGAAAAGGGCTAAACCGCGGATTTCCACCTCCAGCGACATAGCCCTTAATCTCTTGAAACAGTGTGTCGATCCCTCCGATTCCCGTTCCCCAGATGACACCAATCCGGCCCATGTTCTCTTTGGACATGTCCAAAGAGGAGTCTTCAATGGCCTGGGTTGCCGAAATGAGGGCAAACTGGGTAAAAAGATCCAATTTTCGCTCCTCTTTGCGGTCAAACCCAAACTGGGCGGGATCGTAATTTTTCACTTCACAGGCAAAACGAGTCTTAAACAGCGCGGCGTCAAACCTTGTAATAGGGGCGGCACCACTTACGCCATCAATCAGATTTGTAAAATAGGTCTCTATATTATGGCCTAAAGGGTTAATCGTACCTAATCCCGTTATGACAACTCTTCTTAACTGCATAATACCCTGTTTACCTTGTGACAATGTGAAAAAAATTTACTTAGTGTTTTGCTCAATATAGGCAATGGCGTCGCCAACTGTTGAGATCTTTTCGGCTGCCTCGTCGGGGATGGTGATTCCAAACTCTTTCTCAAATTCCATAATCAGTTCTACCGTGTCTAATGAGTCTGCACCCAAATCGTTAGTAAAACTTGCGGTAGGAGTAACTTCACTTTCGTCAACTCCTAACTTGTCAACAATAATGTCTTTTACTTTTGGAGTAATATCTGCCATAATGTAAAAAATTAGTGAATAAAATAGGTTTATTAAATTTAGAACTGAATCACAAAGGAAGTGTTTTTTTTTTAATAATAGAAATTTTCTTGCCCCGCCTCCGGCAAATGCCTACATTTGCGATATGAAAAAGATTGCCGTTTTTGCTTCGGGGTCAGGAACCAATGCAGAGAATTTGATCCGTTATTTTGACCCTCAAAAAGAGATCACTGTTGCGCTGATTGTGACAAATCGCTCCGATGCTTCCGTTTTGGAGCGTGCTAAAAGATTGCATGTGCCTGCGCTTATTTTTGATCGTGCTGATTTTTACCCTGATACAACATCAAAAGAGTGCAACTATCCTCTCCTCGACGCCTTAGCCGCCGCTCAGATCGACTACATTGTATTGGCCGGTTTTCTCTGGCTGATCCCTTCTTATCTCCTTGAGGCTTATCCAAACAGAATCGTCAACATCCATCCCGCCCTACTCCCTGCCTACGGAGGTAAAGGAATGTACGGAATGTACGTTCATCGGGCAGTAATCCAAAACAGAGAGACAGAATCAGGAATCACGATCCACATTGTAGACGAGCATTACGACAACGGCAGCCACCTTTTTCAGGCGCGCTGCCGTATCGATTCGGGAGAGACTCCCGATAGTTTGGCTCAAAAGATTCACCTGTTAGAACAGGAGCACTTTCCCAAGGTGGTAGAGGAGTGGATTAACGGGAGGCCTCTTCAATAGAAACGGCCACTGATACCGTGGCGCCTACCATCGGGTTGTTGCCCATACCAAGGAATCCCATCATCTCCACGTGCGCCGGTACCGATGAGGAGCCTGCAAACTGAGCGTCTCCATGCATCCGTCCCATGGTGTCGGTCATGCCGTAAGAGGCGGGGCCGGCGGCCATATTGTCCGGGTGAAGCGTGCGGCCTGTGCCTCCGCCGGAAGCAACCGAGAAGTACTTTTTGCCCTGCTCCAAGCACTCTTTTTTATAGGTGCCGGCAACAGGGTGCTGAAAACGGGTAGGGTTGGTGGAGTTTCCGGTGATGGAGACGTCTACCCCCTCTGCTCGCATGATCGCTACGCCTTCGCGCACATCGTCGGCGCCGTAGCAGCGCACTTTAGCCCTCTCTCCCAAAGAGTAGGGAGTCTCGGCTACAATATTTAACTCGCCTGTTCCATAGTCAAACTGCGTTTGCACGTAGGTAAAGCCGTTGATTCTTGAAATGATCATGGCGGCGTCTTTGCCCAAACCGTTTAAGATCACGCGGAGGGGCTCTTGTCTCACTTTGTTGGCTGATTTGGCAATCCCAATCGCCCCTTCTGCCGCGGCAAACGATTCGTGTCCGGCTAAGAAGGCAAAGCAGCGGGTATCTTCACGCAGCAGCATGGCCGCTAAGTTTCCGTGCCCGATGCCCACTTTGCGG
>Ga0123356_10006756_pt1 | contig 11546 bp, 11 predicted proteins | sample TergutEmb28metaG_2_FD_92546 | JGI IMG/M metagenome (GOLD analysis project Ga0123356, IMG submission 92546) | Embiratermes neotenicus P3 segment gut microbial communities from Petit-Saut dam, French Guiana - Emb289 P3 | ecosystem: Host-associated > Arthropoda: Insects > Digestive system > Gut ... | reverse complement strand
ATTAATAATATGTATTTTTATAATAATTCTTTATAATGAATACATTTTTTTTATTAATAATATGTATTTTTATAATAATTCTTTATAATGAATATATCTTTTTTTATTTTTTATATCTATTCGGTGTAACTTTATATTTTAATATTTCAATATTTATATATGCAATCTTAGTTCAATATATTAATGGATAATGATTGTGTAATTTAAAACCATACTTTTATGGATTAAGAGAGTTTATCTAATGAAAAAGCTAGAAAACAATATTTTTTATGAAGAAGAAGGAGAAGCTAATAAAGAATTAATCATTTTTCTTCATAGTAATTTGTTAAGTAATTGGATTTGGAAAAATCAAAGAACTAGCTTTGAAGATTATCATTGCATTTATTTAGATCTTCCAAACCATGGAAATAGCTATTTTAAGGGTAATTTTTTAATAAAAAATTCTGGAGAACTTATAAAAGATTTAATTGAAGAAAAAAGCAGTTTAAAGAAAACTAATTCAAGATCAGTTAAAAAAGTCCATTTAGTAGGTATATCTCTTGGTGGGCAAATAACTCTTTATTTATTAGCCAAATATCCTGAATTGATTGATACAGCTATTGTCACTGGGGTTAATATATATGAAAGTCCTAAAAAAAAATCTATTGATAAAATTGTAGATATGTTAAATAAATTAAAATTTGATATTTTAGATAATAAGTCTAATAAATTTTTAATTAAGGCTCTTTTAGCTGAATATGGCTTAGAAAAAGAACATTATGATGACTTAAAAAAATCAACTGAAAATATCCTTAATAGAAATAGAAATGATAATAGGGAGGATAATAGTAGGGGCAATGTTGATAATTTTGGTAAAAATAATAATGTGGGTAGTGATAATGAATGTGAATATAATCATAATCTTAATCAAATCACGAAAGAATCATTAAAATTTGAAATTCCTGAAATTAAATCTTCTACAAATGATCATTTTGATTATAGAAACCTTTTAATATTATATGGGGGAAAAGAATATCCTAAAACTCGAAAATCAGCTAAGTTGATAAAAAATACCTTTAAAAATGCCAAAATATTTAGTGTATATAGGTCAATTCATCTTTGGAATCTTATTGATTATGAATGGTTTAATGAAACAGTTAATGATTTTATAGTTAATAAAGATCTTGATTTAAATGAGAAGCCATATTTGAAAAAAGAAGGTTGATTATCTAATATAATTTAGGAGTAATTTTTAGTAATTTTTAGGAGTAATCTTTATGGATAAAATTGGTTTTATTGGGTATGGAAACATAGGAAAAATGGTTATAAATAATATTTTAGAGTTCAATATCTTTGATTCTCATGAAATAATTATTTCAAATAGAACTATATCTAAATTAGATGAGTTAAAAGAAGATTATCCTAGTATAACTATCACTGATGATAATAAATACTTAGCTAAAAATTCAAATAAAATATTTGTTTTTGTTGAAACTCCTCAATTTAAAGAAATAATAAATGAAATTTTTCTAGCTATTGGTGAAAATACTCATATTGTTCATGTTTGTGCAGGTTTAAGTTTTGATAATATATCTAAGATTTACAAAGGTTCTATTAGTCAAGTTATTCCATCTATTGCTTCTAGCTTTAATGAAAAATATAACTTTGAAAAATTAGGAGTGACATTGATTTCACATAATAAAAACACTTCCAATGAGAATAAAGAATTTGTTGAAAAAATATTTAATAGATTTAGCTATATTGAGATAATGGGGGATTTTACAGTAGTTGAATTTGAAAATCGTCTTAGTAGTGCTAATAGCTTGGAGATAGCTACTATATTAGCTAGTTGTGGTCCTGCTTTTGTTTCATTAATGATTGATAAATTAGCTGATGTAGTTAATTTAAAATCTGAAAACAATTGGGGCCGTGATAAATCTAAGGAAATAATTATTAAAACCCTTTTAGGAACTTTAATCCAGATCGATACTAAAAATCTCACTACTAATGAAATTATCACAGGAACAGCTACTAAAAAAGGTATTACTGAGATAGGATTGAATTATTTAGGTGATAATTTTGATGAATTAGCTAATGGAATCTTTGATATTCTTTTAAAAAGATATGATGAAGTTAAAGAAGATTTAGATAAAGAATATTCTGAATTTTAATTTTTATTTGCTATTTCTATCAGCTATTTATGTTAACTATTTTTATTAGCTATATTTTATTAAAATTTTTAAATATTAAATTTTATATACTATCAAATTCAATTAATTTTAGATAATATTTTTATAAATTTTTAATTTTTATAAATTTTGGTTTGATTAATATGGGTGCTGATAAATCCAATAACAAATTAGAAAAAGAGAATAGTAATTTTAATTCTTCTGAACCTCGAGCTTATAAACGTGAAAGACAAAAAGGTGAACGTTGGGATGGATACAAAGTTAAAAGTATACTTCCTTTTCATAAATTGATTCCTTATTTAATGAAATCTCGTGTTGGAGCAACTAATTATTTTGAAGCTACTTATGAAGTTGATAATTTAGTTGAATACATAAATAAGAAAAATGAAGAAATTAAATCGAATAATTCTAATGAAACAGGGGAAAATATTGAAAAATATGGCTATAATCAATTTTTCATAGCTGCTTTAGTTCGAGTTCTTGCTCTTAGACCTCAATTAAATAGATTTGTTGCAAATAAGACTATTTATCAAAGACATAATATTGTTATAGGTTATGTGCTTAAAAAAGAGTTTTCAGATGAAGGTGAAGAATCAACAACTCTTTCAACTTTTGAGAGAGATTCAAATATTGAAGATGTTAGAAAAATATTAACTAAGGAAATTAAAGGTGTTAAAGATTCATCTGATGATGAAGCAGGAGATTTCATTGAAATTTTAATGAAACTTCCAAAGTTCTTGATTAGCTTTATTATATGGATGTTTGATCTTTGTGTTATAATTGGATATATGCCTAAATCATTAAGAAAGATTGATGTAATGCAATCTTCTGCATTTGTTGCAAATCTTGGAAGTATTGGATTAAAAGATGCTCCTTACCATCATTCATTTCATAGAGGGACTTGTTCGCTGTTTGTAACTCTTGGAAAAGTTAGAAAGGACTTTATTTTGACCAAAGATGGTATAAATGAGAAATATCTTATTAATATTAAGTTAACCATGGATGAGAGAATAGCTGATGGCTATTATCATGTTAAAAGTTTAGGCCTTTTAGAAGACATTTTGAAGAATCCTGAGCAATTAGATGAAAGATTAAAAGAAGTTCCTATAGATAAATAGTCTTTTATATCTAATTATCATTATTTTTATTTATTTTTTTTACTTTTTTTTATTTATTTTTCTTTCATCAACTAACTTTTCAATGTGTATTAATTTTTCTTAAATTTTAGTAAAGTTTATAATATTTATAAACTTAATTTATTATTATATTATTAATTGAATAAGTTTAATTAGATATATTTCATAATTATTGAATTAAATTTCACCATTATAATTAAATTAAATTAAATTTGAATAATTATTAAAAAAGTGATAATTGTTATCAGATTATTATGTAGGTGGCTTTAATAATTCAACCATTAACTGATTATTATGACTGAAAAAATAAATAAAAACAATGATTCTCAATCTGAATCAAGAGCTTACAAACGTGAAAAAAAGAAAGGTGAACGTTGGGATGGATATTTAGTTAAAAATCTCAATTCTTATCAAAAGCTAGTACCTTATTTAATGAAAACACGGACTGGTTCAAGTAATTATTTTAGGGATACATTTGATGTTACTAATGTGGTTAAATATCTTGAAGATAAAAATAAAGAATTAAACAATAATAAAGATCTTAATAATGGTAGTGGAATTGAGAAATATACATATAATCACTTTTTCATGACAGCTATAAATAGATTAATAGCTTTAAGACCACATTTAAATAGATTTATAGCTGGAAAGAAGATATATCAAAGACACAATATTGAAATTTCTTATGTTATTAAGAAGGAGTTTAGTGATCATGCTGAGCAATCAGTAACTATCTCTAAATTTGAAAGAGATTCTAATATCGAAGATGTTATAGAAGTTTTAACTCCTGATATTAAAGGAGTTAGGGATAGTAGTGATGACGATCATGGGGATTTTTTAGGCACTCTTCTTAAACTTCCAAGGTTTATAGTTAGCTCTATAGTTATGTTTATGGATTTCTGTATTGTTATTGGCCATGCTCCAAAATTTTTAAGAGAAATGGATGCTATGCAATGTTCAGTTTTTGTTACAAATCTTGGTGGATTTGATGTGAATACGGCTCCAGTACACCATTTATATGACAGGGGGACTATTTCTCTCTTTGTAATGATTGGAACAATTAGAAAAAAAGATACTGGTGAAGGCCATGAAGTAGAAATTGCAGTTACCATGGATGAAAGGATCACTAATGGTTTTTATATGGTAAATAGTTTAAAATTACTTCAAGAAATTTTAGACAATCCTGAACAATTAGATGAAAGATTAAAAGAAGTTCCTATTGATGAATGATAATGTTTTTTTCATTTCTTTCACTATTTAGATTGTTTTAATTTTATTAATTTATAAATAATAATTTTAATAATATATAATAATTTAATTATTATAATAATTAAATCGAATATTTTTTTTATATTAATGATATTATTGTTATTATTTGAACTTGAATTAATTATATTTTAATAGATAATTATTATTTTAAGTTATTATTTTTAATTATAAACCTAATTGATTTTCAAATTTAGCTATGTCTTATTAATGCAAAAAACAATCAATTCTATTTTAATAGATTTAATGATAATTTTATATATAGTGGAGTACAATATTCTGTATATATTATCTATAATTAAGAAGAATGGACTAATAGATTAATAATTCTAAATATTAAAGTATTATTGGATTAATTTATTAGAATATTTTGATATATACTTATTTAATGTCATAATTATACTTTTATAATATATAATAAATAATAAAATGATAATAATTTCATTGACAAATAAATGATTTATTAACAATATTTTACATTAACAATGCATTACTGGTAGATTTAGATGAAAAATTTAAATGAATTTATATTAAAACCAGCAGAAGATAATTTAAATTATCACAGGCCTTGGTTAAAATATTATCCGGAGAATGTTCTTCCAAATATTGAATATCCCGATATGAATATGTATCAAATGGTAGAATTTGTTGGAACTAAAATTCCAGATAGTGATGCATTAGAATTTATGGGTTTACAACTAAGTTATAAAAAACTTTTAAAATTGATTGATTGTTGTGCTCAAGGGCTAATTAAAATTGGAGTTAAAAAAGGCGATAAAGTAACAGTTTGCCTTCCTAATATTCCTCAGACTTCCATTGTTTTTTATGCTATTAATAAAATTGGAGCAATTTCTACTATGATACATCCATTATCTGCTCCAAAAGAAATTGAATATTTTTTAACACTTACAGACAGTAAGTTTGCTTTCACTTCTGATTTTGCTTTTTCTAACTTTGAAAAAATAAAAGATAATGTCAAATTGGAAAAAATATGTGTATGTAGAGTTCAAGATTACCTTAAGTCAATGAAACGTGCGGGATTTTGGCTTTTAGCTGGAAGGAAAATACCAAAGATACCAGAAAGAGACAATATAATAAAATGGAAAAAGCTTATTAAACTAGGTGAAAATGGAACATTTACTGAGTTTCCAGAATCTCATAAAGATGATCCTGCGACTATCCTTTATACTGGTGGAACAACAGGAAAACCAAAAGGAGTACTTTTATCTAACTCAAACTTCAATGCACTTGCTCTTCAAACAGGTTCTCAAGCTGATGTAGAAATTAAGGATAAAATGATGTGTATCATGCCATTTTTCCATGGATTTGGTCTTGCTGTATCAATGCACACGGCACTTTCCTTTGGAGGAAATTGTATTTTGGTTCCAAAGTTTACAGCAGAAGACTTTGCAAAAACATTTGCTAAACATAAACCAGAATTTATTGCAGGAGTTCCTACATTGTTTACAGCTTTAACTAGAACTAAAACAATGATTAACGCTGATTTTTCATGTTTAAAAGGAGTATTTTCTGGTGCAGATACATTACCTAATGATATTAAAATACAGTTTGAAGAGTTTATGGCTGAACGTGGAGCTACTGTAAATATAAGAGAAGGTTATGGATTAACTGAGACAGTTACTGCAAGTTGTTTAACTCCTCCAACTGAATATCGTTTTGGAAGTATTGGTATTCCTTTCCCAGATACTCTCTATAAAATATGTAAAGTTGGAACTCAAGAAACGGCTGCTCCTGATGAAGATGGAGAAATTTGTATAGCTGGACCTTCAGTTATGTTAGGATATTATGAAGAAAAAGAAGAAACAGAGTTAGTTCTTCAAAAACATTCTGATGGTCATACATGGGTTCATACTGGTGATTTGGGGAGTATGGATAAGGATGGTTTTGTTTACTTTAAACAAAGAATCAAAAGGATTATAAAAAGTTCAGGATATTCAGTTTTCCCAACACAGATTGAAAATATTTTAATTGATCATAAGGCAGTAGCTAATTGTTGTGTTATGGGAGTTCCTGATGATTATCAAATAGAAAGAATTCGTGCTTATGTTGTACTTGAAGATGGTTATGAACAATCACTTGCTTTAGAAAAAGAATTATTAGCTAGATGTAAGGAGTATTTAAGTAAATGGAGTGTTCCTAGAGAATTTGTTTTCAGAACTGAGTTACCTGTTACTAAAGTAGGTAAAATTTCTTATATTGACTTAGAAAAGGAGATAATGGCTGAAATAGAAGAAAACAACTCTGATTCAATTTATTCTGAGATAACTATTGAAGATGGTGATGAAGGAGAAGGTATTCCTTGAAAATATTGATTATTTAATTTTATTCTTATTTTTATTAGATTATTCGTATTAATTTTTGATATATGATCAGATTTTAGTAAATAAAGTTCGTTCATACAATTGATATTTTCTAAGTTTTTATTAATATTTTGTGATTACTTATTTTTTGAAATAGTTCGAAGCCCACGCTTAACTATTTTTTCTGTTTCTTTTGTTGGGGATGTTTTTATCCAGTTTTTGCAAAGATTTTCAACCCATTCTGCTTTTGTTTTACTTGCATCATTTAACCAATTACCTACACTGTCTTGAACATATTTTTCTTCATCTGATTTTAGGGGGTCCAATATTGATAAAGCTAGCTCTGGTGATTTTTTTAATTCATTAATATGTTTTGTCCAAACTCCACGAGGCCTTGTTGCTTCACTTGCGAATCTACGCAAGTTTGGATCTTTTTCTTCACTCCATTTTGATAAAATAGTTATTGATTCTTCTAAGTTATCTAGAATATCTTCACGCATTACAAACCATGATTCTTCTCTAACACTAAAATGATCATCACTTGCAAATGGTTTAATGGCTTCAAATTTTTCAGTTAAAGTTAAATCGTTATCAAATCCTATGAAATAACATGCCCATGAACGTACTATGTCTGATGTATGATTACTGAGATTTTTGAATAATTTTTGGTCATTATTTTCTTTTGATTTTTTTAGTAATGTTTTTCCAATTGTGGACATAAATTGAGGATATGTTTTCTTTTCCATAGTGTTTATTTCATTTTTACAGCTATCCAAATATTTTTCTGATTTTAAATTAATTAAAACATTTTTTAAAAGTTCTTCCTGGTCAATAACTAAACTTTCAACCAAATTTACTGCTTCAATTTTGCCTTGATTTAACAGGGTTCTTACTTCTTCTGGAACTTCTTTTTTATTTTTAGCTCCTTTTCTATTTTTTATATCCATATAAATCTAATTTCCATTAATTCTATTTTTTTTACTTTCATATAATGTCATTTAATTGAATAATAGGATTATATATTTGTATATTACATAATAATTTATAGTAATTAATAATGGTAGTTGTAGTAATAGTAATAGTAATAGTAATAGTAATAGTAATAGTAATAGTAATAGTAATAGTAATTATAATTATAATTATAATTTTTGTAATAATGATTAGATAAGTTCAGATTTTTTTTATTTTTATTCTAAAACATACTCAAATTCCCAGAAAGGTATGCCTTTTATGTCACCATTTGTTAAGTGTTCGATTTCATGGGAAACCCCATATGCGGCTGGTCCAAAGAAAGTTAATGGTCCTTGAAGGTGTTTAACAGTTATTTTCATTTCTTTTGGGTTTAATGTTGCTTCAATAATATATTCTCCATCAACTGTAGTTGAATAAGGCCTTTCTACTAATTCTCTTTCATTTTTGTTTCCACATTTTTCCATTCTATAAACCTTTCCATCTTCAGCCAAATTTTTTGGGTTTACAAAGAGGTATATTTTTTCTAAGGTGTAACCTATTTTAGTTTTATTATCATATTCAGTTATTTTTTCCTTTACAGACATGAGTTTTTTAGAGTTCTTGTTTACACTCCAATCTCCTCCAAACCGGACTGAAAAGAAGAGGGGTAGAAATATTTCTTCTGGAAGATTTAATGTTTTTATTATTTCTTTTTCTTTTATTGTAAATTCTAAAATCTTTTTTATATTTTCTTTTTCCAATTCAACACCTTGTGAGATGAGTTTTATACTCTTCATGTTATTATGATTTAATATTATATTATAAAAAAAATAAATAAAAAATAAATAAAAAATTAATAAAAATCAAATAAAAATCAAATAAAAAATAAAAAGAGATATGTACTAAGTGCCTAATTCTATTTTAAAGGAATTATGACTCCAGTTAATAAATTATCTTCTGAAACTTCTTCTGGGCTGTTGTAGTAATATTCTAAAAATGTTCCATCAGGACTTAGATTGTTTGTTTCAATCCATTCCATTACTTTATTATATGATGTTTCCATTTCTTGATAAGGTCCTTGATACATAGTATAAACAGCTTTCATTTCAGGTAAATAGTTGAATTCTATATCTCCTTTTCCCGGTAGTTCTTTATATACTGGAAAACCAATTTCAACCTTAAGATTTTCTATTTCCATATTAAAAAATCTTACAAAAGGAATATCTTCTGGAAATTCACCTATTTCTTTAAGATAACTTTCAATTTTTCCATAATTTTCACCTATTAACATAGGCAAATTTTCCATATTTGTAGTTGTTTTAATTGATAATACTGGTTGTTTACTTCTTTTTACAGTCTCAATACGTGATATTATTGCCATTTTTATCCTCTTTAACTAATTTATTTTTCATTTTTTTCTTATTCGATATTATAAAAATTTCATTAATTAGTTTTTTCAAGAAAATCATAATTTCATTGAAAAAGATAATTTATAAAATAATAATATAAATAAATGATTCAAGAGAGCTTATGAAAAGTATTTATTTAATTTTATTTAATTTAATTTTATTTAATTTGTTTATTATTTATTAAAATCTTCAATAGCTCCATCAACTAATTCAAGTATTGATTCTGCAAGATCTGGATAGCTATCATCAATAGCTATTGGAATGTTGTCACAGTAAACAACTTCAAGGCCAGCTTTTAGTGAATATTTTGTAGCTACATCCACAGCTGCAGCTTTGAGTTCAGTAAGCATTACATCAGCATGATCTATGTATTTTTCAATATCTTTTTGTAGAAGGGGTCTGTTTGAAAGGTGGGGTGTGGTTCCAACAACTTTACATCCATAATTTTCTTCAAGATGATTCACTAAAACATCCTTTATCTCATCAGGGGCGGTGGTTGCAAATAAAACATTCTTATTTGTGATATCACCAAGAGGTTTTGGTCTAAATACTGTTGATATGATCTTCGCCTTTGGATTCAACTCTTTCATAAATTCTTCAATAGCTTTTATCTTAGCTGGACTTGACATTGGTTCTTCACACATAGTTAAGATGATAAGGTCTGCTAAACTAGCTCTAAATGGTCCAAAAAAGTTGGTGATATTTATTAATGGCTGGTTTGCACCAATAAGGGTTATGTGTCTGTCTGTTTTAATTGGTGGGATAGCTGCACCACTTCCTTCAAAAATTATAAATTTCGATTCTACTTCATTAGCTATTTTTGCTCCTTTTTTCATGTTTGTCATGAAAACATCACCAGACATTCCTCCACCACATCTTCTACAACCAATGGTGAGAATTCTACTCATAAGGGCATCTTCCCAATGGTCAGAAGCTGCATGAACACCTTTATCTGATTGTTCCATTAAAAATTCAGGAGTGATTTCAAGCTCATCTCCTCTAACGATTTCTGGTTCTTCTGGACCTCCACGACCCATAGCTACTACACATGGTTCATAATTGTTTTCATCTATAAGACGTGCGGCATATGCAGATACTGCTGTTTTACCAATTCTTTTTCCAGTTCCAAGGATTTTAAGAGATGGTTTTTCAGGTATTTTATATTCTGTCACTGGCTGAAATTCAAAATCAGGACCTCTATAGGATATTCCTTGTGAAATAACTTTTGTAGCTATTTTAAATCTTTTTGAATAATCAAGTACTGGTTCATCACTTAAATCCATAACAACATCAGCATTATATTCTTTAATCATTTCAACTATTAGATCATATGGAATTTCATTTTCATCTGGACCAAAGTGTACTGGCATTCCCATCATTTTTTCATAGCTTTCTGGATCATCAGTTCTTAATTTTTCGGTTCCTCCAATGAAAACCATAGCTACTACATCTACATCTTTTAAATCATTTAAAACCTTAATCGCAGCTTTGGTAACTGGTAAATAATGTTCACCATCAACTAAACAAACCATTTTTTCTATACTTTTCATAAAAATCACTTTTTTAATCCTTATCTCAATGGTATAAATTTTTATTTTAATTCTTATTTTTATTTTTTTTATATACTAATCTTTTGTCCTAATTTTACTATTATTATATATTGTTATTATTTATTTTGTTTTTATTGAATTTTTAGAACAAATTTAAATATTTAAAAAAATAAATAATTATTATAATTATTTTTTTTATGTTAAATATTAAAGAAATTAGTTTAAAATTAACATAATAAAACATTTAAAGTACAATTAAGTGGTTTGGTACTATTAAAGAAGTTAAAAATATTAAAAAAAGCTAAAGCAATAGTAAATATGGTTGTAAATGGAGTTTTTAAAGTTAATGTTTTAAGTGGTGTTTATATGAAGGCTGATGCAGTGAAAATTGGTGATGAGGTATATTGGGTAGGAGTTTTTGATTGGGATTTGAGAGATTATCATGGATATACTCTTGATGGAACTACTTATAATTGTTATTTAGTATTTGGTGAAGAAAAAACGGCATTGATTGATAATACTTATCCTGGTTCATCTGATCAGCTGTGGGCAAGAATATATGATGCATTTAAAAAAGAAGGAAAAGAGGGAAAAGAAGTCATTGATGTGATTATTCAAAATCATGTTGAAAAAGACCATAGTGGTTGTTTAGCTGAATTTACTAAAAAATTCCCAGATTTAGAACTTTATTGCTCAAAAAAAGCAGTTTCTGGGCTTAAAAATCATCTTCCAATGTTAGCTGATT
>Ga0123356_10006755_pt1 | contig 11547 bp, 8 predicted proteins | sample TergutEmb28metaG_2_FD_92546 | JGI IMG/M metagenome (GOLD analysis project Ga0123356, IMG submission 92546) | Embiratermes neotenicus P3 segment gut microbial communities from Petit-Saut dam, French Guiana - Emb289 P3 | ecosystem: Host-associated > Arthropoda: Insects > Digestive system > Gut ... | reverse complement strand
CGCCTGTCGCGTGTTTCGTTATCGATGTGGTGGATATTCGCAAAAAAGTCAAAGAGGTAGTTTGGCGTAAAAAAGTCTTCAAGCTTTAGCTCACTTGTAAGGAAGCCGATTTTTGACCTTACTGCTTCTGGATCTGTCTTGATGCTTGAACCGTCGACCATTGCGTCCCCGGAGTCAGGTTTTATCAAGGTTGCGAGCATACGAAGCACAGTAGTTTTTCCGGCTCCGTTCGGACCGAGAAGCCCGTATATTTCTCCTTGATGTGCCTCAAACGACACATTGTCTGCGGCAATTATGACTTTCTTTTTTGTGTTCTGCAGCTTCTGCTGCTTTGATGACAGCCGAAACGTTTTAGTCAGCCCTTCTGCTTTTAGTATAACATTCATATAATCAGCTTTTACCTCTCTTTTATTGATCCTTCTTTTATAATATAACGGTTATTGCAATGGAATTTTACCTTTTTTCTATAGCGAGCAATCGCTTTTTCATTTCAAATCCGCCGCCATATCCTACTAATGTTCCGTCTGCACCTATGACACGGTGGCATGGGATCAGGATCCATATCGGATTTTTATTGTTTGCCATGCCTACTGCGCGGGAGGCTTTCGGGTTGCCTATTGCTTGTGCTATCTGCTTGTAGCTGCGTGTTTTTCCGTACGGGATTTTTTGAAGAGCGTCCCATACTGAGCGTTGGAAATCCGTGCCTTGAGGGTTCAACGGGATGTCGAATTTTTTGCGTTTACCGGTAAAATATTCTTTCAGCTGCATGGCGGTTATGTCTGTCAGCGTGTTTGCTTCTTTTTTTCCCGTTGGTTTAGCGTTCGATTCTGTTTTTAACCCGGTAATTGAATCGCCGTCGGACTCGATGACTATATTACCAAATGGCGACTCATAAATAAAGTATATATTATTCATCAGCTATATCCCCGCGCGCTCTTAAGTCGGAAATGATTTCCGCATATTTCTTTTCGTCGATCTTGAATTTTGCCATATTGATGAAATATCCGATTATGATTGCCACAAGCGGTAATAACAGCATTGCCGTTTTCATTGTAGTTATTCCGCCGGAAGTCACATCCTCAGGCGTATTCGCTGCATTGATGCCTGAGATTATCAGTGTATATCCTACTACACCGCTGGCGATCGCACCGCCGATTTTATTAATGAACGGCTGTACGGAAAACGTGATGCTTTCATTACGCTTTCCAAGTTTCCATTGTCCGTACTCGATCGTATCGGAGAGGAACATAAGCATAAGTATTTGGATGAATGCCTGCCCTACGAATATAAATACTCCGGCTGCGCCGATAAAAATCATATTCATTGGTGAAAAGAAAAACAGAATATAACCGGCAACTACCGATATTGTAGCATATGTGTAAAGCATGCGGCGTTTTATACGCTTGCTTACGGTCGGGAACATACTGAAAGCCGCAAATTGTGATATACCGAGAACAGCAGCAAAAACCGGATATGTACCTTCATTTCCGTATGCATACTTCATAAAATATACGCCGAAGGACGCTGTCGTTGTATATCCTATCATAAAGAGCGACAGGGATATCGCCACCCATAATAACTGATCGTTTTTACCGATAGCTCGGAGCATTTGCATGAGTGAGGTCCTCTCCTCTTTTTTGAAGACGCCTTTAGGTTCTTTAACGCCGATCAGCGTTATCAACTGGAAGGAGATCATCAAAACTGCGATAATGACTGCAAACAGGAACCATCCGCCGGTTTTGCTGCCCAATGCATCTCCAAGCGCATTAGTTATCGGTACTGCTCCTACAACTACTGAAAAAAGCCCGATGCTTGCGCATATCCTTGCAAATGAACCAATTTTTTCACGTACCTTCTGATCCGTGGATAGTGACGGCATCATCGACCAATATGCGACGTCATTTAAGCCGAACGCCACATCCCAGATAAAATAACAAACCCCAAATACGATCACATATGCAGCGCCTGTGAGTCCCATGTCCGCAAAAAGCATGATCATCATTATTGCACTGAAAACAGCACCAAATAAAATCCACGGTTTGAATTTGCCCCATCGGGTTTTTGTATTGTCAACGATCAATCCCATCAGCGGGTCATTGACTGCATCTATGATGCGCAGTATGATCAGCAAAGTCGTCATGACAGCAAGGACACTGTCATCAACACCTAATGCTTCTGTGATGTATACCAGCACAAACATACTGACAAGTGTATAAAACATGTCCCTGCCGATGGTGCCGAGTCCGAAGCAAAATCTGTTGCGGGTATCATAATTTCTATCCAATTATCTGCCCTCCTTTATTCTTCTTCGACTACATACAGATTCGAGCCGAAGTCACCCAGCAATCTTGTCTTATCATTGTAAAATGTACCTTCAAATTGATTGTTCAATAAAAGACCTTCCATCAGTGTTTTGCCATATGCATCATAAGACTCTTCACAATCGTTCATGCTGTAGTGTTTTCCTACTGTACGCATTATTGTTCCGTTTGGATCCAGTGTTACCGGGAGTATATGCTTCACCAGACCGCCGAAGCGTTTGACAAAAAGTCTTTGCGGTTTAGTTTTTACTTTGTACTTTTTCTCTTTATCGAGACCCGTAAAACGGAGTCTGTCAAAACCTTCACTTGCTGTTGTTTGAGTTTGGAAAAAGCCGCTCACTCCTGTTTTTGCTTCCTCGTCAACTACATGCCATACGACTTTATTGTCTTTAAACTGCTCACCGCGCCAGAATTTACCGTACTGGAACAGTTTGCGGTATTTTTTGTAAAACACTATCTGGTCTTTTACATCTTTACTTTCAACTGCTGACAGGAATTTCAGGTCAAGCTCGTAACCCAGGCAACCAAATGCAGCAACATTAAAGCGTGTCGCGATCGGGGTGTCGCGCAGTGTTTGTACATGTGGTGCTTCCGATACGTGAGCACCCATTGTTGAGAGCGGATAGAGATATGATATCCCGCTTTGTATGCGCAGTCTTTCTGCCGGATCGGTATCATCTGATGTCCATATCTGCGGTGAGTAGCAAAGCATACCTAAATCGAACCTGTTACCTCCGCTGCTGCAGCTTTCAAACAGTATATGCGGCCGCGGTGTAAAAATCCTGTCGAGAACTTCATAAAGTCCTATCATATATTCGTGGAAAAATCTGCCGGGTTCCTTGATATGAGGTGAGCATGCATCGCTGATGTGCCGGTTGTAATCCCATTTCACATAGTCTATATTTGCGGTGTCCAGAATGTTTGTAACGTTTTCGACAATATAGTCGCGAACAGCAGGATTGCACAGGTCAAGCACAAGTTGATTGCGTCCCAGTGCCGGTCTTTTACCCGGTGTTTGCAAGGCGTACCCGGGATGTGCGCGGTACAGGTCGCTGTCTTCGTTTACCATTTCCGGCTCGAACCATAGTCCGAATTGCATACCCAGCTCATGGATACGCTCCGATAGTTCGTGAAGTCCGCCCGGCAGCTTCTTTGTGTTGACATGGTAGTCTCCCAGGCCGGCTTTGTCATCATCGCGCTTGCCAAACCAGCCGTCATCGAGCACAAACATTTCTATACCGAGTTTTTTTGCGCGCTTAGCCAGACTTAGGATCTTATCACGGTCAAACTTAAAGAAGTATGCTTCCCAGTTGTTTATCAGAACCGGCCGCTCTTTTCCTTTCCAGTCGCTTCTTACGATATGGTTGTTGATAAAGTCATGGAAATTGTGCGACAGACCGTTGAATCCCGCATCGGAAAAGCTCATTACAGCTTCCGGTGTTTCAAAGCGCTCGTTTTCGTTAAGAGTCCACTCAAAACAATGCGGATTGATCCCGCTCTGGACTCGTACGATATCATGATTTGACAGCTCTATCGCACTGTAGTGGTTGCCGCTGTAAACGAGGTTGAAGCCGTATACGTCGCCGTGCATTTCTGTCGCATTGCCTGATGCCAGCAGAAATCCCGGATTGTGGCGGTTGCTGCTGCTGCCTGTTGTTGATGAGTTGACCTGGATGCCGTATGTCAGCTTGCGGTCATGCTTGTTTGCTTCTTTTATCCATCCCCCGTCGAAAGTGATCAGGCGATGATTATCATTCGGCAAGTCAAGAGTCATGCTCATGAGCTTACGGATCGTAAGCGGTTCTTTATTGTTGTTTTTTAGTACCGAACGGCGGGTGATCACATTGGTTTTCTCATATACTGTATAGTATAAATGCAATGTAACAATGTTGCTTTCGTCAAGCATTGTGATTTCGAGCGTTTTGCAATTTTCACAGCCGTTCGCTGACGGCAAGCAGTCGTTTGCTAACGGCAAGCAGCCGTTCGCTGACGGCAAGTCGCCGTAAGCAGATGGAAGCGTTTCCATGCTGACGTTACCGTCTGTTATCGTATGATCGCTGTAAATAAAATCCGTTGTAAATGTACCGTCGGGCATTTTTATTTCAGCAGGGGAGTTGCGATAATCCCCCTTGCCAATACCCGACCATTCAAGGCACAGCACATCAAGGCTGTATGTCTCATCACCCGGGTCGTAATTTACGCAGCTTCCCAGCTGTGCTGTTCTTTTCAGGATCAGAGGCTCGACCGGCTGATCGTCCGGCAGTTGAACACCGTAGTAGATGTGCTCTAAGTGACCGAACCTGGTTATTTGAAACCAGTAACTTGTTTTGTCTGTTGACAATCGGAAAATGTTATCTGCAAATGATATCATCCGGTCACCTCATTTGATAAATTTGTCATGGATTTTGCGTTACTATTCTATCATTCATCATTACAAATTACAAATCACAAATTGGAATTTGATTTTTGTAATTTGTGATTTTTTCTATCATCTCATTGTCTTGCGTTTTCTTTTAGAAACTGTTATTATCTTAGCACTAATCATTAGAGTGAGGTAAGATTATGTCAGGAACAACATTTAAAGACGGTGATGTGATTTATAGCAAGGGTACCACTCTTGATAATTTATCGCTCATAGCTGAGGGTGAAGTTGAAGGTTCGTATGGCGGGCATAAGACTCTTTTCGGAAAAACCGATGTACTTGGTCTTATTGATTTGATGTCGGATGTTCATTCTTTTACATACACAGCGATCACAGATGTTACTTTACATACTTTCCCTTACGGCGGCATCGGCGAATTGGAATCGATGATGAAAAGAAATGCAGATATAGCATATCTGATGATAAGCTCAATGTGCCGGCAGATATCTGAACTGCTGCATTACAAGTCACGCTTAAAGCATGAAGCTGACAGCGTATATGAAATGATCAACGATCTTTACACAGAATATAGCCGTTTATGTAAAATTTTTGCATCGACACCAAAAAAGCTGCCCGGTCTTGAAGAAATCGCTCCGTTTTCAGGGCACGACCCCGTAGAAGAATGGGTGCAGAACTTCTACGATGAGATCAGCTTTTTAAGTCCTGCAACACATAAAGCGTTTTTCCACGGTAATCCGGGTATTGAAACAGGTTTCCTTCGCAGATGTGCCGAGGATGTATTGCAGGTCATAAGCTCCGGTACTATGTACCATGAGTATTTAAAAGACATTTCCTCATTATTGCTGCATGAAGGAGGCTTGGACTTATTCTCGCTGGTCAAGGATCTGCATTTGAACACACTCAGGATCACCGGTGCGGATACTGCTGTGGAAGCTCTGATGGCACCTCTGACAGAGACGTTATCCGATATGACATTTATCGATGTTGATTTTTATCAAGGCCGTATGGATGCTTACTGGGATGCACTCGAGGATAAGAAGGAGGCGCATGAGGAATCCGATTCATCCATGGTAACGGTCACGGAAGAGAGCCTAAGTCCGGAGTTGCTGGAGTCAATGAAAACGATCCTTGAGTTTTCCGGGTGCGACGTTGAAACGGCTGAAAAGTTTACGGGTCTTATAAACAAATATATCGATACCCCGGACAGAGCAGACAGTGAAAATGATGTACCGGATCTTCGCCGTGATATAACAAAACTTTTCTATGTGATCTTTAAGCTGGTTTTCCATAAAACACTTGAGGGTGTGACACCGCCGACCGTTGTAAAGATGTTTTTGAACTTCGGTTTTGTCGATCCGACTCTGGCAGGATTTGAGAATGCAAAGTATCTTTACTCCATTGCCGATTCATATCAAGGCGATCCCGAAAACGGGATTTATACAGTCAGCGAGTGGCTTACCGCTATTTACAATATGAAAAGAGATCCAAGCCTCAGCGAGTTTGATATGGACTGGCCTTCATATCTGCGTGATTTAAAAAACCAAAAACAGATCGATGCCAAAGAAGAGCAGCGTCTGCTCGCCAGTAAAGAAGACAGGTTACAATACGAGCTGGAAAACGCATTCCCTGTTGTTAACAGAGTAACATTCGGAAATCCGTCAAGATTCTGCCCGGTATATTCAGATCATAACCTGCTGCGCTCTCCGGAGGACACGATCGTTACCGCGGAGAAAGTCAAAGCAATAATAGACGAGATCCGCGAGATAGATTTTTCCGCCTTCTACCGCGAAACCGGCTTTGCCGACCAAAAGCTCGGCATTACCGGTGAGACTATAAATGTAGAGATAATCCCGAATTTTGTCCTTATGCCCAACTGTGGTCTGCGCGGTTCAATGTGGCAGGAGATCGAAGGCAGGCTCCGTACCACCCCCGGACGTATTTTCCTCCCGGCTTTCCTTGAGGGTGACTTAAAAACGATCGTAATCCGTCTCGTTGGTGAGTTCCGCTGGGAAATGTGCAGACGTATCCAGGGCTCACGCTGGAACGACCTGACAGATCCGTCGCTTACCAGCTACTTCTGCGATTACCTGCAGTTCTACATGAACAACCGCAGCATTGCTATGCAGACTATGACCGAAATACGAAACGAACTTTCCGCTGCTCGTAACAGTTATAAAACTGTGTTTGTAAACAACTACGTCCTCTGGATCTTGAACGAATCCAAAGGAATGGCGCGACTGAACAGCATCGCACTTGGTATCCTTATGACATTCTGCCCGTTCAACGCAACAATACGCGAAGCTCTGACAAAAAACATGCGCTACAACGAAGCACTGAACCGCTTCAACACAAAACGTCAAAAACGAGCTCAGCGCTTAAACCTGTTACTAAAAAAACTGCAGCAAAACGGCAAAGGCGTACCCAAAGAGCTGCTGGCTGAATTTGAATATTCAAAGAGATAGAAGCAGGGGGACAGGTCTTCTGCTTCACCTTCCTACCAAACCTTTAGAACAACTGCTTCCCATGGGTCAAGTGTGCCGTCGTAGGTGTCTCTTCCTACGTTTGTTACTACCACTTGACCTATCAGGCTTCCTTCAAACGGTGAGGTTGCGGGTTTGCCTGAGAAGTTCAGGATCGTTGCGTATTGTTCTTCGCCCGGGATCGTGCGGGTGAATGCAAGGACTTGCTTATCCGAATATACCGGTGCGAAGTCGCCGTATTTAAGAGTCTCGTTTGAGGCTCTTAGTAATATCATGTTCCTGTAAAATCTCCAGATCGATGTTGCTCTGCTTTTTTGCTCCTCAACGTTTATCTCTCTGTAGTTCCTGTTTATTTTGAGCCACGGATCGCCGGTCGTAAAGCCTGCGCCTGCTTCCGGATTCCATTGCATCGGCGTGCGGGCATTATCGCGTGAGCAAGGCATGATCCACTTCCATCTTAGAAACTGAGGTATCCAGTATGATTTCAGGATCCTGTCGACTCCTAAGGTCTCTAAATCGTTGACCTGTGATATGTTTCTGAAATCGCAATTGGTCATTCCGATTTCCTGCCCTTGATAGATAAAGGGCGTGCCTCTCAGTGTCAATAATAATGTCGCAAGAAGTTTTGCACTGCGCTCCCAATACTCTCCGTCATCACCGTAGTGAGAGACTATTCGCGGCTGGTCGTGGTTTTCCAGATATACTGCGTTCCAATCCAGTCCCTGCTGCCATTTCGTCAGGATATTCAACAATTTGGCTGCATTGAACTTCTTCGGGATATATTTCTCAATAACTCTGTCAACCTGCAAGTGGTCGAAGTAAAAAACCATATCGAGTTCTTTGCGGTCGGGATCACTAAGCAGCTTTGCATCGCGCAGATTGACCAGAGCAGACTCGCCGACTGTAAAGCAATCGTAATGATCCAGCACATCACGGCGGAGCTCCTGCAAAATAGTGTGCATACCTTCCTGAGATACAAAGTGCTCACGTCCGGTGACAGCCATCCTGTGTACTCCGTCCTCAAAAGAGGTCTTATATATCACGTTTATTACGTCGCAACGGAATCCCGCTGCGCCTTTTTTCATCCAAAAGTGCATTATTTCCTTAACTTCTTCAATAACCTTCGGATTGCGATAGTTTAAATCCGGCTGGGATTCGTGGAACAGATGAAGGTAATATTCGCCTCTTTCAATATCGAACTCCCATGCGCTTTCCATAAAAAACGATGTCCAGTTATTTGGAGGTCTTCCTTCCGCATCTGCAGGTTTCCAGATATAATAATCCCGATAAGGGCTGTCCTTGTCCCGGCTCTTTTTAAACCAGTCATGTTCGTCTGAGGTGTGGTTTATAACCAGATCCATGATTATCTTGATGTCGCGTCTCTCCGCTTCTGCGAACAGATGTTCCATATCTGCCATCGTACCGAACTTCGGATTGATATCACGATAATCGCTGATGTCATAGCCGTTGTCGATATCCGGGGATTTATACACGGGAGATAACCAGATGATCCCGACGCCTAATTCTTTAAGCTCGTCAAGGCGTGATATGATACCCGGGATATCACCGATCCCATCCCCGTTCGAGTCTTGAAAGCTTCGGGGATATATCTGATAAACGACTCGTTCTTTCCACCAGTTGCTCATGTTCACAGACCTTCCTTTTCATCGCTGTAGGTGTTAGTATAACAGAATTATGTTTTTTTTCAAGTGACAAGAGTAATCCCCGTCCACTTGTCACTTTGTTCACAAATTGTTTTCACTTAAGGTATTGACCTTAAAGCAGCTTTACACTTTAAACTTAGAGCGTAACCAGGAAAATTCTTTGCATAAGACAGGGGACGGTGTCGTGTCTTACTCCCCCTAGGACACAACACTGTCCCTTGTCTTATGTCTCATGTTAACAGATTGTTTACAGTTTTGCTGTTGACCCTGAAGCAGCTTTATACCTTACACTCTGGGTGAAGACAAGGGGACGGTTCATCTGTCTCGCGCTCTTGGATAATTCATGTGTAGGAGGGGCAAAATGTTTTATACCTGGGCTCTTGGAAACCTCGTTCTTAGTGTCATAAATGTGCTGTTTGCAATCGCTGCTTTGGTAATCCTATCTCTCTTTTTATTACTTGGGTATAAGCGGTATAGTTTAGTTGGTCCGTTTATAGCCTTCGCGGCCGGAGTAGCCGGGATCATGTTTTTTATACTGGGTACCGACATGCGACTACCGATGACTATGATCGATTCCCGAACCATCTTGCATATTTTGATTCTGGCAATCCAATTATCTCTTGTGATCACAGCGATCGTACGGATGCCGAAATACTCACAGCAATCAAACCGGCAATATTATCCGCATTCTCAGCAATACTATTAAGCCGCATTTTGATCCATATCAGCAGCGACACTATTAAGCTGCAAACGATGCACAACACCTCTCCCCACACATGGATAGTCCCCACGCATGGATAGTCCCCCTGCTTCGTTGATAGATGAACCGTCCTCCTGTCTTCTTCATATAAATTGTTCCCTTTAAATCCCCCGAAAAACCCGCAGCCCTAAGGTTGCGGGTTTTTCTATTGCGAGGTTCCGTATGCAGAGGTTTCAAAACTGCATGTTTCCCCTAATTCAGGGCTTACTTTATGTCTGCCTTGTTCATTTCACAAGGCCCGTATATAACTTCTCCGTTATTATACATAAATGTAGAATAGCTGATTTCGTCATTTATCTTTAATGCGTTTGAACCGATAACGATCTGCGAACCGGTGAAGGTCGTTTCGAACACATGGACCTTACTGTTTGTCGCATGTTCCATTTCGTACTTAAGCAATGACGATTCTTCTGTAAATGCAACTGTATCCTCTGTATTCTGCCGCCTGTTTTCTTTACTTGAGTTATACAGCCTTGTCCATGTCTCGTTGTTCATTGTTCCTTTAGTCTTTGCAAGATACGTATCCAACTGGTCAAGCTTGATCCTTTCGGTTTCCAGTCTTTCCAATTCTTTCTCTATCACTGCCAGTCTTGCACGTTTTCTGGGCATAGCTCCGACAACTACCTCGGTTCTTGTGTTTGATACTGCTCCTAAATAATTTGCAAATACATCACCGGCTACTGCCGCATGTCCGCCGATTATTGCGCCTCTTCTGCCTGTTGCATGCAGCGAGCCACCTGTTTCGATCCTGCTGTGGATGCTGACATCTACTTTTACAGAACCGTCTGCAACTATCGCTCCCTGCTCAACATACATTATCGTTACAGAGCCTCCGGCTTCGATCATGCCTCTTCCCGAGCCTTGCATGCCGCCTTTAACTTCAACATTTCCGCCGGCGATCAGCTTTGCTGATTCAACACATCCGCCAACGTTGATTCCATCAGTCGCTTTGATCGTATATCCCGACCGGACACTTCCGGTAATAATAACACTGCCATCGAAATCTATGTTTCCGATCCTTGTGTCGCAATCACCGTTGATTTTATATACATTTGAAACATTTATAGAATTGTTTACATATTCGACCATACCGGAACAAGATGCATACATTTCCGTTTTATCGTCGTTATAACTGATATTTTTTCCTTTCGGCAGCAAAGCGTCCTTGCCCGGACGCTGTTTAATAGCATTGCCTCTTACTGTGATGCCCGGCTTGCCTTCAACTGCCGGTGTCCTGGATATAAGCAATTGTCCTTCTGTGCATGAAACAAAAAGATCGAGTGTTCTTAGATCGACCCTGCCTCCGCTTATTTCAACAGGGCTTCCTGTTCTTTCATCTGTTGAGAAATGGAAAACAAGTCTGCCGTCTTCACCATCCACTTGAGGTGTTGCCAGTGCGACTGTATATGGTACATTATAATTTCTTGCGTTGATAACCATGTTGAGCGTTTCTTCGTCGATCCCGTGCACAACGCCGGCTTCTGCAAGCTTTTTCTTTACATATTCCTGCTCAAGATACGGACCGTCATGTTCAGGAGCAAGTAATTCTATAAAAGCCTCTGATTCGTCTTGCGCTACTTCAACAGACAGATCTTCTCCATATGTCTGTTCAATCTGAGGCGGTGCGATTTTCACAAGACCGCCGGATCCAATGATCGAGTCCACAGAATCATTACTGAGGTTGTGGATCTTCTTTCTGCTCAGATGCTGCATCAAACCATCTCTGTCGAGATTTGCGAGACACTCTTCGTTGATCTCGAGATACACACCATCTTCTTCATATTTTACAGTAAAAACCGTATACATTATAACTCACCTTCTGCTCATCTCTGTATAGAGATATTTTAGCTCGTCACAGAGTTTTTTAATACACAGTATTCTGTATTTTTTCGTGACAAATAAAACAGTTAAACGGGAGTTTATCAACATGTTGTGTTGT
>Ga0123356_10006754_pt1 | contig 11548 bp, 16 predicted proteins | sample TergutEmb28metaG_2_FD_92546 | JGI IMG/M metagenome (GOLD analysis project Ga0123356, IMG submission 92546) | Embiratermes neotenicus P3 segment gut microbial communities from Petit-Saut dam, French Guiana - Emb289 P3 | ecosystem: Host-associated > Arthropoda: Insects > Digestive system > Gut ... | reverse complement strand
TCTTGTCCTTACCGCGGAATTCAAGGTTTAACGTATGAGTTTCTGCGCTGTTTGTAAGCAAAACTGATACTTCGTATTTCGGGCGGTTGATAACCGCCCCTACATTTTGCGGACGCGCAATGCGCGCCCCTACAGCTTCCGCGTGCAAAACCGCTTCACAGCTTGTTTTAATTAAAGCGCGGACTGATTTGTCAAGTTTGGATTTGTTGTTGATATTGAGTTTGAGTTTCATAAATATTTTCCTTCGATTCGATTTCACGGGTTATTATTTCCCACATTATTTGCAAGTCATTATCATCAATTTTTATGACTTGCCTGTCTTGATTTATTATTACAACGGAATTATTACATCCGTCCAATGCAGGGGAAATGGTTATGCTGTCTATATCAGATGAAAAAACTATTAATATTTCACCGCGAGGACATTTTCCCTCGCCTAAAATTTCATAATTGGGACTATAAAATCGCCCGCTGAACATTTGCTTCAATGCGGTTGAATCTTCTTCTTTTAATTCGATAATGTAACTATCATTTTCACTAAACGAAATAAATTCAAGCACAACGCTTTCCGCAAAGTTAACATTTACATAAAGTGTATCTGTAAAATAAATTTTCATTGACACTATAATCAGCAATGTCATAATAATAAGCAATACTATTGCGGTTTTTATTCTTTTCTTTAGTTTCATTCTGTACTCCTCATATCCGGAACATCGAGTATGAGTGTTTTTCCACTTTCGATTAATTCATAAATTTCTGTAAGCGGGATACTGCTATAAACATCATCAAGTATCGCGGGTAAATCCCCAGCGCAAGCCGTTAGAAGCAGTGCAAATATCAATGTAAAAGCTCTAATTCTCATGGCTTGTCCTTTCCTCACGAAGAAAAATAAATATTCTTCAGACCAGTGTCTACATCAGCAGAAAAAATGCCGTCAAAAGTATTTAGCTGATAATTTCCCTCGACACCCGACCAAGCCTCAAAAGCAGATGACATATACGCAAACTGATAATCCTTACCGTTATAATTCATGTGGCGCATTGAATCCCAAGCCCAACCCGAAGCCTCAATAAACTCCGCGCCGAGGGACAGCATAAGTGCTTCAAAAGGAACTGACAAATTTAATTCAGCGTGAACACTGGAAAATTGATTTATATTTGAACTACTGCGATTCAAAAGATAATAATATTCACTTTCTTGAACATTAAAAGCAACAGGCGTGCCGTCAACGTATAATGTCCATGGGATTTCTGTTTGGTTCATAAAAAGAGTTTTATTTTTGATGTTTATACTGCTGTGAATACCATAAAGCTGATATAAAGCATTAAAGTGCATATATGTACTTCCGTCTATATCACGGAAAACGCCCCTGTCTTCAAGGTAAAAACCTGCGTCGTTGTCGCCTATAGTAACGAAAACTCCGTGAGTTCCCTCATGCTCCCACTTCTCAAATTCACCGCCGAGAAGCACCACGGTTTCTTCGACAGGAACGAGCAGATAATCTTCATCATCTACAATTAGAAACGCCTCGGTTTCCCCGCCGTTGACATACAGCGTCCACTCGCTGCGCGGGCGCGTTGTTTCTGCGGGTTCCTCCGGGATTACCGGTTCGTCTTCAATTTCAACAACCTCATTCCCCTCCGGTTGAGGGGTGGCGTCGTCTGACGATGGGGCGGTTTGTGGTTCGCCACCGCAAGCAGTCAGGAAAAGCATCAAAACTAATACAAAAAACCTCAACTTCATATCATTTTTCCTTCCTGTTTCCACGTAACGGGCGAATATTATTCGCCCCTACAGGCTTTTCGGCGACTTTTTCATACGCTTTAACTATATCCTGCACTAATCTATGCCGCACGACGTCTTTCTCGGTAAAAAAGCAAATCGCAATATCACTGATATTCTTCAGTACTTTTATAGCTTGCACAAGCCCTGAGCGCCGCTCGTCAGGCAGGTCAATCTGGGTTATATCGCCGGTAATTACCATTTTGCTGTTGAAGCCGAGCCGCGTCAGGAACATTTTCATCTGCTCGCGAGTGGTATTCTGCGCTTCGTCAAGGATTATAAAGCTGTCGTCAAGCGTGCGCCCGCGCATATAGGCTAAAGGCGCGACTTCGATATGCCCTTTTTCCATGTTCCGCTGAAATGCCTCTGAGCCGAGCATGTCAAACAGCGCGTCATAAAGCGGGCGCAGATAGGGGTCAACCTTGTGCTGTAAATCGCCCGGCAGGAAGCCGAGCTTCTCCCCTGCTTCCACAGCAGGGCGGGTTAAAATAATACGCTGAACTTCTCTTGCCTTGAAAGCCCTTACTGCCAACGCCACGGCAAGATAGGTTTTGCCTGTTCCCGCCGGCCCCACACCGAAAGAAATTGTATTTTTGCGAATCGCCTCGACGTATTTCTTCTGTCCGAGCGTTTTGGGCTTAATAGGCTTGCCGGTAAAAGTAATGCAGACACAGTCTTTTGACATCTCCGCGAGTTCCTGCGTTTTCCCCTCGTCAGCCATAGACACAACATATCTCACTGTTTGCTCGGTTATAGCTTCCCCGCGCTCAAGGATTTTAGCAAGGTTCTCCAAGGCAGAAAGGGCTTTCTGCGCTGCGTCCTCTTCGCCGATGATTTTTATGTCATCATCGCGGTTGAGGATTTTCACGTCAAAAGCCCGCATTATTATATTTACATTCTCGTCGAACGCGCCGAAAAGCGCACTCGTTAATCCACTATTTGCTAATTTAAATGTCTTTTCCAATCTTTTTGCCTTTCAGTCTTTGATATTTTCTATCAGTATAACATATTTAAGGCAAAAAAGCAAGTAGGGTCGCAGTAACCTGCGACCCGAAAAGTTTTATTCTTCGTTTCTCGTTTTTTGAGTTTTCTGCCTGTTTATCGCCTGCTGAATATCAAAGGCATTGTTGACGTGTATCTTATAGAAAACTCCATAGGCATTTATAACCACTTTTTTTCCTTGAACTGCTACAGAAGATATTTGGTCATATGTAAATGAAAAATCGCTATGATTTGGGTTAAATACAAAAAGCTTCGGTAATGATTTCCCTGAAACACCGTTTACATGAACCTTTATATTGGCTTTATTATACACAATTGCAATGTTGAATGAAGTATAAATTCCCACAAGAATAAAAAATATAAGCCCATAAATCATTAAAACTGCGAGAAGTTCTTCATTATTATTTAGATTTGGCGCTCCATCTCTGCCCGGTAAGGGAAAGACAGAAGTGGCAAAGCATAATATTAAAATTGCTATTAACATTATTCCCGAAACAACGCGATTTGCAACCTCGCGAGTATCCTTTCCGCTTCCTTCAATTAAAAGTTTCCCCAAATCTCCCATTTTATTGCCCTCCTAAATATAATTGATTTTCCGGCAAAATATTCTATATTTTGTCTTATTCTGCATTATACCACACTTGACTTATATTGTCAACACTCCTAAAAACTATTTTTATTCCCTCATATGCCTTAGAATTGAATTATAAAGCATAATAACAAAAAACGGGGGTTGCGAAATGGAAAACGAAGTACTTGCTCATATTCGTGAATTGTGTGCTAAAAGAAACTGGACTACCTACCGCCTCGCTATAGAATCGGGTATCGGTCAAACCACGCTGAGCAATCTTTTTAAGCGCAATAATATTCCTACTATTCCCACTCTTGAGCGCATTTGTGCGGGTTTTGGTATTTCAGTTTCGCAGTTTTTTGCCGATGACAAGGAAACCGCACCACTAACCGAAGAACAGCAAGAAATCCTGCGGCGTTACACCGAACTACCTCCAGCCGATAAAGCGTTACTTAAAGCCTACCTTTCCGGTCTTGAAAGTAAAAAAACATAAAAAAGTCGAGCGGCATTTGCCGCTCGATTTCTTATTTTAAGGCACCCCAATCATCCTCTGCTCAGCTATATCTGTCTGATAAATCACCCGTATTTCCGCGGCGATTCCGTCTTCCCGCGTTATGAATTTTTCCTCAAACAGAATAATCTCGCTGTCGCCATAGAAATTTGCCCTGTACATTTCAATCTGCTTTTTGAGCCTTTCTAAAGCTTGCGTCTGCGTAATCGTTATTTCCACCATGTCGTAATGGTTGTAAATCTCAGTTTTCAGGCGATACGGCAGAGGAAAGCCGAAAAGCTTAGGCGCGCGGGTTTCCTCGGTAAAAACTGCGTTTTCGGGAGAACTGTCAAGTATAAATAAGGGAAAACTATGCCCTAAGAATACAATGAAGTTATTTTCGGAAGTTTTGCCATTGTTCTTTCTTTCAAGCGATGTGAACGGCACAAAAAACTCCGCGCTTTCTTCACATTCCGCGATAATACGAGCCGACGCATGGCTTAAAATTATATTTCCCGCTCCGTCATCAACCACACCGGTGACTATGACATCTCCCCTGTCCACGCCCGAGCCGACTTCCACCAAAAGCCTGCCCCTGTAGACCTCTGCTTTTACGATTTGCCCGCTTCTGTCCGCGACGACATTGCAGGGGGTTGTGACAGGGATTTCAGGCGGTGCGGCTTCAAGCCGCTCACTTAGATTGACATAAATCCTGCTTCCCTGTCGCTCAATATTAACCCACGCAAGACTGCCCAGCTCTAAAGTTAGGGCTATTTCTGCTTTTTCCGCATCGTAGCTCTTAGTACCCACACCATTGCTGATTCCGTATCTCTCCATAATTTCAATGATTTGATGTGCGCTGAGTGTTTCGTTCCCGCTGACTTTTATGTCCCAGACAAAATTTGACAGGAGCACAATTATACCCAAAAAGCTCGCCGCGCCAAAAAAAATACCGTATCTTTTTTTGTATTTACGAAGCTTGAAATAGGCTCCGTGTCTGCTCTCTACCCTTGTCCGCACTCCGGAATTCAAGGCGCTCCGCGCCGCTCTTTTATATAAATAAGGCGACATATTAAAATAAATAATGCCGTCTTTGTTTTTTACGTTCCAGACTTTTATATTTTGTCTGAACAGGTCGTTCATAAATTCTTCATTGTATGACCCGAACGCTGATACTGCAATATAACTTTTCATGTTTGTTTTCCTTTCCTTGAGGACGCGCAGTGTACCCCTACAATTCACCGAATTCTAATGAGCGAATATTTCCTTTAACTATAACGCCGCTTGTGCTGAAATTCTGCATTGTCAGCTCTGTCCCTATTATAATCAGCGCGTTGTTTATCAGCTTGAGCTTAATTATATTCTCGTCATAAGCAATAACCCGCTCACAGCGGTCGATTATAAGCTCGTTATTATCAGTCATTTGAATATAAGAATGTTTAAAAAAGCCCGCCTTGAGCTTGTCGAATTTTCCCGCTAATTTATTTACATTCATGTTTTCACCAATCGGGCGCACACTGTGCGCCCCTACATTTTCATATATAGCATACTTTTATAATATATATGTTGTACAGGCTCTTAAAATTCGGAGGGAACATGAAAAAAACTTTGAAAGTCACGACAGCGATTGCGCTCATTATTCTGCTGCTTTCTGCGCTCATTTTCGACGCGAAGGATATGACAGGCACAATCATCGTTTCCATTGAAACCTGCCTGTATACTATTATTCCTGCGCTCTTCGGGTTCATGGCGATTTCGTCCTACCTGCTCAAAAGCGGGTTGTACAGAATAATTTTCAAGCCGCTTTTTCTGCTTCTTCGTCCTATTATTAAACTCACAGAAGAAGAATTCGGGATTTTTCTGCTCAGTCTTTTCGGCGGGTATCCGGTTGGAGCTAAACTGCTCGCGGATAAACCGCAAACGGTCGGGCATGGAAACCCGACCCTACTTGCTTTCTGCTACTGCCCAAGCCCCGGCTTTGTCATTTCCGTAGCCGGTATCGGGCTTTTTTCTAACCCGCGCGCCGGACTTGCCGTTTACCTTTCAAACGTGCTTGCTTGTGTTTTACTCGCGTTTTTTTTGAATCTGAAAAATCCTGCGCGCCGTTCATCGGGCGCGCATAACGCGCCCCTACAATTAACGCAGGAAACTTTCACATCTTCGATTATATCGGCGAGTTCGGCGCTTTTTCCCGTTTGCGCGGTTATTGTCGCGTTTGGTGTAATCGGCGGTGCGCTAAGCTTCATCGGAATTGAAAGCACTATTCTTTTCGCCTTTCTTGAAATCAGCAACGTTTCGGCATTAACGCCTAATCCCGCGCTCTTACCTTTAATCGCCGCGCTTTTTTCTTTCGGCGGGCTGTGCATTATTATGCAAATCCCCGCGCTCACAAAAGGAAAAGTACCTTTACGGAAATTTTTCCTTTGGCGGATTCCTGCGGCGGTTATGTCCGCGCTGATTTGCCGGCTTCTGCTCCCGTTTTTCGACCTCACGGCTTATGTTACCGCGAGTACGGGCGGCATAATAAAACCGACGCAGGCGGGAAATCCCGTAGCGTCGGTGTGTTTGCTTATTATGGCGGTGATACTGGTCAGGACGGCGGGGGAGGAATCGCAGAATCCCCAAGCAACGCCATGACCTCATCTATATCTAATAGGTTTACAACTCTCATTTCGGTATATTTCAACATATCATAAATACTATCCGCTTCTATTCCGTCATCACTCGGTGAGGGTGTATGAAAAACAAAAATTATTCCATTATCTTCCCATGTGAATAAATTCGGCTCATCGATTAAATATTTTCCATTTATTAAATCATCTATAGTTTTATTTTCATCTCGTAAAATGTCATTCATGTTGAATCTGGATTTCATATATACGCTAAGTTTGAAACTGGGATTGTTTAATTCTGCTATCCAAAACGTATCACTTGTAAATTCAACATCTTCAGGTAAGTAAATAAAACCCATGCCGTTCTCACCGACTATGATTCTGCGAATAATAAAGCCTTCAGGAATCCCTACAGGTAAATAAAATGTTTCAAGTGCTGTAAATTTTGTGTCTTCAACTACCTTTCTCGGAAAATCATTCCAATAATCAGAGCTGACTTCATTAATATCAAAACGATATGCCATGAAATCCGCAATACACCCACCTTCTTTGGCTACTAAGCAAGCGTTCAGAAAGTTATCTAATGATGAAAATTCAATAAAAGGAGTAACAAAATGAAATAATTCTTTATTTTCATCGTCTTCATTTTTTACACAAGCCGACAGCATAACCGCCATAACAATAAATAGCATTAAAAATTTTTTCATAAAGTCCTCTCCTACATCGGCATAATTTCCTGTGACTTCTTTTCCATTTCATTTATATTCGCTTCTGCGCGTTTATAGCCGTCAACCGAAATACATTTCGGCGGGCAAATCACCGCGCAAACCCCGCAGTGGGTGCAAATATCGTAGTCAATAACCGCGCAGTTGTTTTCAACTCTAATCGCGTCCTTGAGGCATTTTTTCACGCACGCCCCGCACCCGATACAGCCGTTACTGCAAATGGCGCGGGTTTCTTTCATTGTGTCTTTAGACTTGCACATGACCTTTACTTTCTCGCTGTGCTTCCGCAGTGAAATCAGGTTATTCGGGCAGACAGCAACGCACATTCCGCAAGCCCAGCACCTGTGCCTGTCCACAACAGCCGCGCCGTTTTTGAAGCTGATTGCGTCATAGGCGCAGATTTTCTCGCAGTCACCAAGCCCCAAACAGCCGTTCTTGCAATTGCCTTTGCCGTTATAATAGCGTCCCGCGGCGACACAGCTCAGCGTGCCTACATAATTAAATTTATGCTCGGTAGTAACTCCCGCGCAGTGTACAAACGCCGTTTCCCGCTCGCCGGATATTACTTCGATTCCGAGAGCATCTCCGATTCCCTGCGCGGCTTCAAGTCCGCCCGGTTTGCACATATTCGGCTCGCTTTCGCCTTTTTTCACGGCTTCTGCATACGCTTCACAGCTCGACGCACCGCAAGCCCCGCAGTTAATTCCGGGGAGCTTGGCAAGTATTTGATTCACTGTTTCGTCGCTTTCTACCCCGAAAGCCTTCGCCGCGAAAGTCAGTGCAACCCCCGCCGCGCCGCCGACGAGCAGAAAAACACCGATGGGTACTATATATTCAATAAGCATAATATAAAGCCTCACTTTGGTTTTCTTATTGTTTTTATCACGCAAAAAAGTACTTGATAAGCAATGCATGGAAAGATGATTATTAAGATTTTATACGGTTCGGGAGATGGCGTGGCAAACATATCAGCATACCCGCCGCGAAAAGAAACGTTTACAACAGCAGTTACAGCAATGGTTACTTCTATGGTAATGGTGTAGTACAAAACCCAATTTGCTAAACATTCACGGTGGCTTATTTCGTCACCCTCACGCTTATATAGTATAAATACATACAGATACTGATAAATAATTACCGCAATAAAAGTAAAAAGGAAGATTTCATTTAATTGTAACGTGTCATAATATATTAAATCTCTTATGAATAACCCTGAAATTATAAACGAGAGTTTGAAAAGCAGATTCATATTAACCCCCGAAAATCCCCTCAACCATTCCGCCGAAGCCGATGAACGACAGCGAAACTATTCCAGCCGCTATTAAAGTTATTGGCATACCTTGTAGCGAAACCGGAATGTCGCACCGCTCCATTCTCGCTCTCACACCTGAGAATATAAGCATTACAAGCAGAAATCCAACCCCCGCGCAAAAAGCGTTAAATACAGCTTCCATGAAACCGTATTCGCCCGATACGTTCAGAATAGTCACAGCTAAAATCGCGCAGTTCGTCACCATCAGCGGCAAATAAATACCAAGCGACTTATAAAGTGCCGGTATATGCTTTTTCAAAATCATCTCCATAAGCTGAACAAACAGCGCAATTATTAATATAAACGCAATAGTGTTCATAAATTCAATGTTCAGCGGCGAAAGTATAAAATAATAAATCGGATAGGTCAGAATCGTCGCGCAGACCATAACGAAAGTAATCATAAGCCCCATACCGAGTGAACTCATGGTTTTCTTTGAAACTCCGAGAAAAGGACAAACCCCTAAAAACTGCGAAAGAACAAGGTTCTCAGTTAAAACGCAGGTTATAAGTATTATTAGCAGATTTCTTGTAATATCCACGGTCAGTTATCCTCCCCTCTCCTGCACATTGCTTTATGCGGGCAGTTGTCACAGCTTATGCTGTGCGGCTTCTTTTTCATAAATTTGTTTACAGCCGCGATTACAAAACCGAGCGTGAAAAATCCTCCCGCCGGCATTATAAATATCATTATAGGCTCGGTGACTTCGGGTAACTGTATTCCGAACCACGTTCCCGCGCCGAGGATTTCTCTGATTGTTCCCATTATAAATAAAGCTAACGTGAAGCCGAGCCCCATTCCGAGCCCGTCGAACGCTGATTCGACAACGCCGTTCTTGCTTGCGAAAACTTCGGCTCGCGCAAAAATTATGCAGTTAACTGCAATAAGACTGAGGAAAATCCCAAGCTCGTTGTATAATTCCGGTAGTAAAGCTTTTAATAACAGCGTCACAAAAGTCGTAAACCCTGCTATAATCGTTATGTAGCAGGGTAGTCTTACCTGCGCGGGAATCAGCTTTTTCAAAAGCGAGATAATTACATTCGAGCAGGTTAGAACTAAAAGCGTAGCAACGCCGAGACCTACCGCGTTCTGCGCCGATGTAGACAGCGCAAGCGTGGGACACATTCCGAGAAGCGTAAAAAACACAGGGTTTTCCTTAATTACGCCTTTTGAAAATATTTTAAAATATTTTTGCATTTACGCTTCACCTCCCGCTTCCAAGAACAACTCAGCATAGATATTAATAGCAATATTCACCGCGTCGGAAACGCCGCGTGATGATTTTGTCGCGCCGGTAATCGCTGCGATTTCGCTGTCATTTCTCGTGGCTCCCTTAATGATTCTCGTATTCTCGGACAACCCGATGAATTCTTCTAAAAAGCTTCGTTCTTCAACCTTTGAACCGATTCCGGGCGTTTCACCATTCTGATAAACAGTAAGGTCTTTGACACTTCCGTCCGAATTCATTACAATAAGCATATTTAAGCCGTCTTTTTCGTAGCCTTTAGCAAGCACCTGAAAAGCTATAACGTTATTATCAGTATTAATAATCATCTTCGCCACGCCGCGCGGTCTTTGAACCGCATACCCCGCTTCAAGCCAGTCAAGCACGACCTCAAACTCACCATCACCCATAAGTTCAACGCATTTTTCTTTCATCGCCCCGCTCAAAACACTTTCATCAACTTTAATGCTCCGCTCCATGACGACAAGCAAAATCGTTGTCACCGTAACTATTATAGCCAAAATCACAGTAGGCTTAAAATCAAAGCTTTTAAGTTTTTCTATCATTTCTTATGCCCTCCCTTAACAGCGCCGAAAGGCTTAGGGAAAGTAACTTTATCTATATAAAACGTCAGTATATTCATAATCAGAATAGCAAAGGAAACGCCCTCGGGCATGTCCGAAAAGAAGCGAATTACGAGCGTTATAAGCCCGCACCCAACCCCAAAAACGAATTTTCCTTTCATCGACACCGGCGTGGTGGAATAGTCGGTAGCCATGAAAACCGCACCGAGGAACAACCCGCCCCCGAAAACATGAAGCCCCACATCAGCCCCCGCAATAAATGCGCCTATTGCCACAGTTCCGATAAAAGCCACAGGCGTCACTATGCGAATAACCCTTGTAAATACCAAGAAAGCAAAGCCTATTAACAGTGCTAAGTTGCTGGTTTCTCCAAGTGAGCCTCCCCGAAAACCAATGAACATATCCCATAAGCCGGGGATTTCATCTGCGCCCGCGACTGAAGTTGCACCGGTTACAGCGTCGAGAGGCGTTGCACCGGTTATAACGTCCAATTCCTCCTTGTGCCAGAACGGCTTCACCCAGTAGGTCATTTCAGCCGTGAACGAAAGCATAAGTACAATGCGGGCAGTCACAGCGGGATTAGCGAAGTTCTGCCCTAAACCGCCGAAAAGCTGTTTTACAACCACGATAGCCACAAAGCAACCGATAATCGCCATGTAATACGGCAGAGTTACCGGAAGACAAAAGGCAAACAGTAACCCCGTAACCGCAGGAGATGGGTCAACCTCTGTTTCTTTTCTTATAAAACGGCGGAAAAGGCTCTCAAAAATAATGCAGGAACCAACGCAGATAATACTTAAATAAAACGCCCGCACACCAAAAATATAAACAGCCATAGCAAGAGCCGGCATGAGCGCAATCAGCACACGCATCATTATTTTATCTGTTGTATTAGCGCTTCTCATGTGCGGCGAGGGTTCAACGATTAATTTGTTCTTTTCCATAAAAATTACTGTTTTCCTTGTTGTTTTTCCAGTTTTCTCAAAAGCTCTTTCGCTAATTTATTGCGCTCTGTTATGTTTCTCTTCGCGGGGCATATATACGAGCATGAACCACATTCCATACATAGATTTACCCGCAGTTTTCTGAGCATTTTCATGTCCCGCATTTCATACGCTTTCATAAATTCCGTAGGCATAAGGTTCATTGAACATGCGCGCAGACACTTCCCGCAGCGGATACACGCTGAAATTCTGTATTCGGGCATGTCCTTAAAAAACAGCACAGCGCCCGTTGTTTTACATA
>Ga0123356_10006753_pt1 | contig 11550 bp, 8 predicted proteins | sample TergutEmb28metaG_2_FD_92546 | JGI IMG/M metagenome (GOLD analysis project Ga0123356, IMG submission 92546) | Embiratermes neotenicus P3 segment gut microbial communities from Petit-Saut dam, French Guiana - Emb289 P3 | ecosystem: Host-associated > Arthropoda: Insects > Digestive system > Gut ... | reverse complement strand
GAAAGCCTTTGGGAACGTCTTCGCCGTGTTCGGCTCGCTGCCGCGGACCGCGCTGCGCTTCACGTGCGGCATGCCGCAATTCCATCAATCGACGACGTACGCCGAACGCGGCTTCTGCCGCGACTGCGGCACGCCGCTGACCTTCGCCTATCTCAGGTCCGACTGGATCGCGGTCGCGATCGGCAGCCTCGACCGACCGGATGCTGTTCGCCCCGAAGTGCATTGGGGCATAGAGAGCCAGGTGCCGTGGCTGACATTGCATGACGGGTTGCCGCGCAAGCCGATCGAAGCCGATCCGGACTACATGGCAATGCGCGGGACAGGCGATGAGGGTGCTCTGCCCACGTGAACCCTGGACCTCGTGCCCCCCGCGAAAGTCGGGAAAACGAGAGCGCCGGTCGGCGCTTCTTTGGCGGCTTCGCAAACGCTGCCGTATGGCAAGGTCAGAGTCCACAGGTCCGGAATCCAGCCATGACGTCGCGCCGGTCCGGCGTGAAGAAGTTGCGATACATATTGGTGATCATCCGGCTTCGCGTCGCCCATGCGCCGCCGCGCAGCACCTTGCGCGTACCGAACCAGGGCGTCGAGTAGTCCTCGTAGGCGTCCGGCGCAAATCCCGGAAATGGCTCGAACATCGTAGCGGTCCATTCCCACACATTGCCAAGCATCTGCCGGCACCCCCAGGCGCTGTCGCCCGCGGCGAAGGCCGCAACATCGACGACACCGAGTGCATTCCCGTCCAGGTTCGCGTGCTGCGGTGACGCTGCGTCATCGCCCCAGGGATGGCGGCGCTTGCGCGTGGCCAAGCCGCCATTGGGTCCTGGTTCGCTAGCCGCCGCGGCCTCCCATTCAGCCTCGGTCGGCAACCGCCGCCCGGCCCAGCGACACCACGCGTCCGCTTCGTACCAGTTCACGTGCATGACCGGACAATACGGTCGTAATGGCCGGATCTGGTCGAACCAGCGGACCATCCAGCCGTCATGCTGGCGGCTCCAGTAGAGCGGCTGCTCAGCCCCCGCTGATTCGCGCCAGTACCAACCCTCATCGCTCCAGAACGACCGGTGCCGGTAGCCGCCTTCCGTCACGAAGGTGAGGAATTCGGCATTGGTCACCGACGCGCGGGCAATTTGGAACGGTGCGATTTCGACCGGATGCGCCCATTTCTCGTTGTCGAACACGAACGGCGCGTCCGTCGCCGAACCGAATTGCAACATGCCCCCCGGCACGGCGACATCGCCCGGCAGCGGGCCGCCATCCGGGTCAACCTCGCACGCCGTCGAAAATTCCGGGGCGGGATAGCCGAGCGTCTGGCGCGAGTAGGTCAATGCCTCGTCGTGCATATCCTCGTGGAAGATTGTCAGCAGGTAGAGCTCGGTCTCGTCGGCCGATGCGAGGCCGCTGCCGAGCCGTTGCAGCATCGCATCCCGCACCCGCGCCATGTAATCGAGGGTGGCTTTCGGCGACGGAAGCGGCAGCTCCCATCGCATATCATGCGGAACAACCGACGAGTTGTACAAATCATCTGCCTTGGGCAGGCGCGGCGCTCCGCCGTCCAACCGTCGCAGGGCAAAATACTCGTGGAACCAGCCGACGTGCCCGATCTCCCACAGCAGCGGATTGACGATATCGATGCGCGGACCCATGAGTTGTGCGGCGTCGAGACCGCGTACAAGATCGAGCGTACGGGTCCGTGCGTCCGACAGATATTCCGCGAGTACAGCAGCGGACAACGGCTGTGTCATAGGCAATTCCCTGAAAGCCATACCGCATTGCTCTGGTTGGCGACATGAAGATTAGCCTCATCACCCCGGCGCGCAAAGATATGCGTACGGGCAATCGAACCACCGCGGTGCGCTGGGCGCGCATCCTGCGCGGGGTCGGACATCGCGTGCAGATCGCCACCGATTACGCCGACGAACCGGCCGACCTGATGATAGCACTGCACGCCTGGCGCAGTGCCGCCAGCATTCGCCGGTTTCGCGCGCGCTACCCGGACCGCCCCCTGATCGTCGGGATGGCTGGCACGGACATTTATCGCTTCCAGCAAACCGACCCCGAGGTCACCCAGGGCTCGATGGAGACGGCGGACCGGTTGGTGGGACTGCACGACCTGGTCGGAGATGCGATTCCCGAAGCGATGCGCGGCAAGCTGCGCATCATCTACCAGTCGGTACCACCTTTGCCGCGCCGTCTGCCGCCGCTGCGCGGTGCTTTCGAGGTGCTGGTGATCGGCCATCTGCGCGAAGAGAAGGACCCGCTTCGCACCGCCCGGGCCGCGCGGGATTTGCCGGCAAATTCGCGCATTCGCATCATACATCTCGGCATGGCGTATGAGGCACATTGGGCCGAGGCGGCAAAGGCGGAAATGACAGCTAACCCGCGCTATGAATGGCGCGGCGAGGTGCCCGGCTGGATCGTGCGGCGCTCGCTGGCGCGTGCACAGTTAATGGTGCTCAGCTCGATTATGGAAGGCGGCGCCAACGTCGTCTCCGAGGCGCTCGTGGCCGGGGTTCCAGTTCTTGCCTCGGCGATTCCCGGATCTATCGGACTGCTTGGGTGCGACTATCCCGGCTATTTTCCGGTCGGCGACACAGCAGCGCTGACGGTATTGCTGCGCCGCGCCGAAGCCGACGGGTCCTTTCTGGATTCGCTCCGCCAGAGCTGCACCGCGCGTGCGCCACTGTTCTCGCCCGAGCATGAGCGCGATGCATGGCAGGCACTGCTGCGCGAACTCAGCGCCGCAAGACGATCGGCTCCAGTTGATCGCTCAGCGGCATGACCGTGCCGATGATCGCCGCTTGGCCGTAACCGAGCTGGCGTAGCTCAGCCAGACACGCGTCTGCCCGATCGGCCGGAATGCTGGCGAGCAGGCCACCGGCCGTCTGCGGATCGAATATCAGCGGAAGACGATCGTCCTCTGCGAACGTATTGACGTCGCGCACGGCACGTCGCAGCCGCACATTCTGTGGCTGCAGCGAGCTCAGTATGCCAAGGCGCACGGTCTCCAGCGCACCTTCCAGCAACGGTATTGCCGACAATGTCAATTCGACGTCGACTTCGGACGGCTTGGTCATCTCCACCAGATGCCCAAGCAAACCGAAACCGGTGACGTCCGTGCACGCGGTGGCGCCGTGGCGGTGCACCGATTGAGCCGCGGCGCGGTTCGACTGCACCATCGATACGAGCGCCGCGTCGATCCAGCGCCCCTTTGCCTTCTGCCGCATATCCGCAGCGAACAGGGTGCCGGTGCCAAGCGGCTTGGTCAGAATCAGCCGGTCGCCGGGTCGCATGCCCCCCTTGCGCAGCAGGCGTTCGCGATCGGCCAGGCCGTTCACCGCGAAGCCCATGGACAGTTCGGCGCCTTCGCTGGTGTGGCCGCCGACCAGGGCGGTCTCCGCGTCGTTCAGCACCTTCATCGCTCCGGCCATGAGTTGCGACAGCTGGTCCTCCACTTTCGCTTCCAGGCCAAACGGCACGGTGACGATCGCCAGCGCGGATTGCGGCTCGCCGCCCATGGCAAAAATGTCGCCCAGACTGTGATTGGCGGCGATCTGGCCGAACACATAGGGGTCGTCGATAAACGAGCGGAAATAGTCCACGGTGTGGACCGTGACTTTGCCCTCCGGCACCCGTGCGACGGCGGCATCGTCCGGCGCATCGAGGCCGATCAGGATGTCCGGTCGGCTGTACGGGTGAAGCTGGCTCAGCGCGCGATCGAGCACGGTGCTGCCAACCTTGGCGCCGCAGCCGCCGCAGCGCATGGCGATGGCGGAGATCTCCTTGATCGCCGCGGCATCGGCAACACCACCGGCGACGACCGGCTGTTGTGCCTGCGCCATCTCCGGCAGATCGCCGTACTTACGCATGAAGCGGCGGTCGATCCGGTCCTTCCACCGCCATACAGAGCTTCCCTCCAACGCCCAGTTGCCGCGTGAGGCCACCGCATATCGGTCGCCCGTGGTTATCAGGCTGAGGAAGCGGCGCTGCGGGCGAAACGGGCGCAACGCCTTGCCGCTCAAGCGACGGCGCAGATTGTCCGCCAGCGGCCGACCCTGGCGCACCGCGAACACCCCGGACTTGGGCCGCGGGTACTGCTGCACCGAAGCGATGTCACCGGCCGCGAACACCGAAGGATCCGAGACGGATTGCAGTGTGTCATTGACCGCGACGAAGCCTTGGGCATCCACCTGCAGTCCGGATCCGGCAAGCCAGGGTGCTGCACCTGCGGCCGTCACCCACAGGATCTCGTCGAGCGGATGCTCGGCGCCGCGGGCTGTCAGCAGACGACCTGGCGACACATGGGCAACCGCGTCGGCGGCGAACACATCGACGCCGCGTTCACGCAGCACGCGTTCGAAGATATGGCGGACGCGTGAATTGTGACCGGCGAGGATCTCGGCGGTGTCGCAGAACAGCGAATACGAGATGTGATCATCGCCTCGGCCGCGTGCGCGTAGTTCCTCGCGCAGGCGATACTGCACGGCCAGCAGCATCTCGACGCCGCCGGCGCCGGCGCCGACGACGCCAATCCGCACGTCGTTGTTTCGCCGCAGCACGCGATCGACCAGCGACTCCCAGTGCGCAATGAACTGATTGATCGGCTTCACCGGAACGACACGGCCGGCAGCACCTGGAACGTCGGACGTGCGCGGTATCGAACCGATGTTGATCGAAACGATGTCGTATTTAACTGGCGGCCGGCCGCGGCAATGCACCGACTGACCGGCCAGGTCCAGGTGAGTCGCTTCATCATGATAAAATCGCGCGCCGGCAAACCGGCAAAGCCGGCCGAGATCGATGTGCGCCTCGTCAAACGCGTAGTGGCCGGCAACCAGCCCCGGCAGCATGCCGGAATAGGGGGTGTGCACTTCGCGGCAGATCACCGTCAGGCGGACCCCCGGCATCGGGCGCATGCCGAAACGCTTCAGTACCGCGACATGGCTGTGCCCGCCGCCAACGAGCACAAGGTCCTTGACGACGGGTTGCGAGGTGGTCTGCATGATCCTGTTTTGTCAGCGGCTCAATCAACCAGAAATCGGCGACCAGTCTGCCTCAACGGCCAATGACTATTTGCGGGCGAAGCCAGCTTCCAGCCGGCACATGCGCCGGTCATTCCAGCCCGAAGCCTTGCTGATGCCAAGCATCCGTACCACCGCGCAGGACAGCAACATCCCGCAGACCGGCCGCAAGCAGCGTGGCTGCGGCGCGCTCGGAACGCCGATCGGTCTTGCACACGAGGATGATCGGTCCTCCGAGCGCGGCAAGTTCCAGGGCCCTCTCCGCCACTTCAGCGACCGGCACATTGCGTGCACCGGGCAGATGGCCGGGCGGCGAGGCAAACTCCTCAGGCTGGCGGACATCGACCAGCACGAGACGCTCGCCCGCGGCGACCCGACACTGCAGTTCCCCGCACTCGATCCACTGGGGTTGCTGCAAGCGAGGCCGCCCGAATAGCCGAGACATGACACCGTTCAAAGCACACTCTCCACGGCCAATCAGCCGGTCAGGTTGTGGGCGAGATCCTTAGGGGGCGGAGCATCATTTGGCCAAGAGTCATCTGACGGTCGCCCCGGAGCACGTGACAACAACGTGGCGACGAATGGCCAATCCAGCAATGCCCCGATTGGCGCACACAGCCGACCACCCGTTGGGCAATTGGACGTTCTGCCGCTATCGCGCGGTTGGAAAATGATCCTGGCGCGGCGGCACGATCGGTCGCCCCGCTGACATCGACCGCCTGACATTGCTCCCGTGAGGCAAAGGGCCGCGCAGATGAATGGCGGCGCCGCCGCTCCCGGCGAGATGTATATCGATTGAGTCGTGGGGATTGAACGTGCGTTCGGAGATCGCGAGCGTGCTCGGGGTATTGCCGTCGGCATAGATTGTGCCATGCACTCTTGCGTCGCGCAGGAACTGAAACGACACGGTTAGCGTCCTGGGCTGTTCATTGGTCATGGCACCGAGGAACCAGTCCCCGCCGCTGCGGCGGGCGATGGCGATGAATAGGCCGATCTCTCCGGCAATCACACGCGTCTCGTCCCAACTGGTCGGGACAACAGCAAGAAAATCGGTGCCGGGCTGGTCTTTGTACGCATCCGGCGTATCCGCCACGGCCTGCAATGGACTTTCATAGACGACATACATGGCAAGGGCCTGGCCACGGGTGGTTTGCACCAGCGGCAAATCTTTGCGGGCGACGAAATCGTCAGGCGTGACGCTGCGGAAGCCGCCGGGCGTGTAGTCCATCGGCCCCAGGAGCATGCGGGTGAACGGCAGGGTGACGTTGTGAGTCGCGGTTATCGCGGGGCCCCATTTGTTATACTCGGCACCCTTCACACCCTCTTGGGTTAGCAGATGGGGCCAAGTGCGACAGATGCCATCGGGGGGATAGGCGCCATGCAAGTCGATGAGTAGACGATGACTGGCAGCTTTCGCCAGCAAGCGATGATACCAGTTAACGATATCCTGATCGTCTCGATTAAAAAAATCGATCTTTATGCCCTTGATGCCGAGCCGTTGGTAGAGGGCATAGGCCTCATCGATCCTCGGCTGCAACGCTTTCCAGTGTGTCCAGAGCCACAGCCCGACATGGCGCTGGCGCGCATATTCAACAAGTGCGGGCAGGTGAATTTCGGGGATGCTGCGCAGCACGTCCGCGCCGGGACCGCCCATATGGCCGTCGGCGGTGACATACCAGCCTGCATCGATGAGCATGTAGGGCAGGCCGAGCCGCGCTGCGAAATCGATGAAGCGCTCAATCGTGGCATCGTTCATGCCGCGACTGGTAATGCCTGCAACGATTTCGCCGCTCCACCAGTCCCAGGCATATTTGCCGGGACGGATCCAATGTGTGTCTGCAATTCTGCCAGGGGGGTTCAGGTTCATGATGATGGTAGACTCGATCAGGCGGCCTGGCTGGTCGGCGACCATCACAACGCGCCAGGGTGAAAGCACTTCGCCGTCGGGGCGGCTTCGCACCGCGATGGTCGGGTCGTCGCGGCGCGGCGCGAGCTTGATGTGCACCCCGGTCGCGCCCGCGGCGGCGCCGCTCAGTCCCATGCCGGGGTAATCGTTCAGATCGGCCTGGGCGATGGCGAAGACAGCAGAGCCGGTGAGGCACACCAACGGAACGTCGTAAAGATCGCTCTCGCGGATTGATGAGGCCCGAACCGGCAGGAAATGGCCCTCATGCGCGGTGTTAAACCGACCCATGTTGAAGCCCCAGCAGGTATAGTCTGCGGGAAATTTGAACGCGGTGAGTTCGGCTTTAATGACAGCCGCGCGGACGCGGTAGCGCAACGCCACGCCGTCATCATACGCGCGAACGACCAGCTGAAGCCGCCGCCGTCCGTTTGTGCCCTCGAGGTCGAGCCGAAGCTGGTGGCAACGGTCGCGGGCGTTGCGCGTCTTGCCGGCGACCAGCGTGTAACGGCGATCGACACGAGTTCGTGAGATGCCGATGACAGCGAGTCCCTGCGCGAGTACGCCGTCCGGGCCGAGATCCAACCCGAGCGGTGAGGGTGCGATCACGGCCTTCCCGTCAAACAGGATTTGCCAGGTCGGCCGGCCGTCGCCATCGATGGCGAGGATGGCTTCCACCCGGCCGTCAGGTGATACGACGCGATAGGCGAGATCCGCCTCGCTCACCGTTGTGTGCGTGCCCGCAAGGGACAGAGTTGCACCAAAAGCGAGCAGGCGGCGGCGGGTGTGCATATCCTGGACAACCTCAGTTCTCCGCCACAGTGTGCTCTATCTGGTTCATACGCCAATTCCCGATCAGACCTGATCCGGTGTTGCTTGGGCTTGAAGTCGAATCGCCGAACTCCGGGGTCTGGCTCCGGTGGTGGCATCCGAGTTGGGCTTCGGCTTCCGCAAGTTGTTCGACTTGGTGCCGGCTTTCAATGCAACCGAACGGCGCAGACGCTCTTGCCCTACCGCAGCGGCCGGCCGCCGGCTCAGGCCACAATCGCAAAATGCGGCAAACATGACGCATCGGGGCCGGCACATGGCCGATCGCGGCGTTCTGATTTCTGTCTGCCTTGATGACGGCGAGTCACGCCTGTCGCCTGAGAAGGAGACATCCGTTCTCCGAACCATGAACAAGCAGTCCACGCTCAGGTTTCTGCTTCCTTGCAGCTGGTTTCACGTTCGGCGCGAGCCGAACGCTGGAGCTTGCTGCAGACTGTTGCCGAGCTAGGGGCTTGCACCGGCAGGTTGGCAGCCGCCAACGAACGCCCGGCCGCGTCTCCACAAAGTCCCGCTGGAGCTTCGGGCAGGCGCGGATGATTGATTGGTTCCCAGAGCGGCACCCTATAGCGTGCGCAGGGGCCATATCAGCCTCTGGCGGATTGGTATAAAAAGACGATCACAACGAACGGCACCGACACCGGTCAACCCGCGCCCGGGTTGCATCCCGATGCCTCACGTTCCGCCGAACGCAGTGAGCCCGCGGCGCGAATTACCGACGAGAACAGGCCGAGGCGCGCAGCGTACCGACCCCGGTCCAAAGGAGGATGGCCATGGCAACAGCCCCCCAGCATACGACGGAACCCGGCCGCTTGCTGCTCCTCATCGCGACGCGCAAAGGCGCTTTCATTCTGCACGCAGACGCCGCCCGCGAGACGTTCGCGATCCGCGGCCCGCATTTCCTCGGCCACGTCATCCATCACATCGTGCTGGATCCTCGCGATCGCCGCACCATGCTCATGGCGGCGAGCACCGGGCATCTCGGCCCGACCGTGTTCCGATCAACCGATTTCGGTGAGACCTGGCAGGAGGCGGACCATCCGCCGCAATTCCCGAAGGCAGCGGCGGGTCAGCGAGCGCGCGCGATCGATCACGTGTTCTGGCTCACCGCGGGGCACGAGAGCGAACCAGATGTCTGGTACGCGGGCACCTCGCCGCAAGGCCTGTTCCGTTCGGAGGATGGCGGGCGGCGTTGGGAAGGCATTGCCGGCCTCAACAACCATCCAATGCTCGATACCTGGACCGGTGGTGAGAAGGACGGCACGCCGGACGGACCCAAGCTGCATTCCGTGCTGATCGATCCGCGCAACCGCAACCGGATGTATGTCGGCATGTCCAGCGGCGGGTTCTTCGTCAGCGACGATCAGGGCGGGCAGTGGCGGGCACTCAACAAAGGCTGCCGCGCTGATTTCTTTCCCGATCCGTACCCCGAATACGGCCATGACCCACACCGCGTCATGCTGCATCCGCTACGTCCGGACCGGCTGTACCAGCAGAACCACTGCGGCATCTATCGCATGGACCTGCCGGACGAGACCTGGCTTCGCGTCGGCGAAAACATGCCGAGCGAAATCGGTGACATCGGCCTGCCGCTCGCGCTGCATCCACGCGATCCGGACACGGTCTGGGTGTTTCCGATGGACGGCTCAAGCGTGTGGCCACGCGTGAGCCCAGGCGGTCGACCGGCGGTCTATGCGACGCGCGATGCGGGTGCGAGCTGGCAGCGACTGGATGCAGGGCTACCCAGAGAGCAAGCGTGGTTCACGGTGAAGCGGCAATCGTTCAGCGCTGATCCGCTGACACCGGTCGGGCTCTATTTCGGGACGACATCCGGGGCCGTGTGGGCGAGCGCAGATGAGGGGGCACACTGGCGCTCTCTGGCGCGCGATCTGCCTGAAATCTACGCAGTCGAAGCGGCGCTGACGTGAGTGTCGTCGCGGTGCGCCTCGCGGCGCTGTTGCAAAGCTACACGCGCGGTCAGTCGGAATTGCAGGCAAGCGGTGACACGCTCGGCCAGGTGCTGGACGATCTGGACCGGCGATTTCCTGGCATTCGGTTTCGCGTGGTCGACGAGCAGGACCGGGTGCGGCGCCACATGCGGTGCTTCGTGAATGAATGTGATGCGCGGACCGTCGGTGCGCTCGTGCGCGACGGGGACGAGATCTACATCGTGGGGGCGCTATCCGGGGGATAGTGTGGTGGGCGGCGCTTGACGTGCCGAGAAGCATTATCGGATCCGTAGTACGTTATCCGGAGATGCATGGCAGTGCAGTCCTGATGCTGTCGGGGGCGCCTGGTCTGGTCGTCGAAATGCACGAACCGCCACCAGCGCTCAGCAGCAGGACGCTGCGACGTGCGGCCACGCACCGGCGCGGTGGTCCCGCGGGTCCCGTCCATTCGGAACGGAAGCCGTCTTCAGGACGCGGCCCCTTCCGCCTCGCGCGGATATCTGCAAGCGTGGGGCAATGAATGACGCCATCCAGACAGACTCACTCGCGTTACACCGCTCGCTGCTGACGCTCGACAGCCATATCGACATTCCCTGGCCGACCGGCCCCGGCCCCTTCGAAGACGGACGCCGCTGCGTCGATCTGCCGAAGATGCAGCGCGGTGGCCTGTGGGTCGGCTGCTTCGTCGCCTATGTGCCACAGGCCGCTCGTTCGCCCGAGACGGAGACCGCCGCGTTCGCGCGCGCGCTTGCCATGTTGCAGACCATCAACGCCATGGGCCGCACAGAGAGCGGTATCACCGCGCGCATCACCAGCAGCGTCGCGGCGATCGCAGCGGCACGGCGCGACCGCGTGCTGGCTGTGGTGCCGGTTGTCGAGAATGGCTTTGCGATGGGCACCGACCTGTCGCGTCTGGCGCGGTTCCGCGCGTTGGGGGCACGCTATCTGACGCTGACGCACAACGGACACAATGCGCTGGCGGATTCCTGCAATCCGCGCCAGGACCTGAACGATGCACCCGAGGAGCATGGCGGACTGTCGGCACTCGGCCGCGCGGCAATCGGTGAATTGAACAGATTGGGAATGATGGTGGATGTCGCCCACATCTCGCGCGCGTCGATGCTGCAAGCGGCAGACGTTTCGCGCACACCGATCGTGTCGACCCACTCCTGCATCAAGGCGCTGTGCGACCATCCCCGCAACATGGACGACCAACAGCTCGACGCACTGCGCGACGTCGGTGGCGTGATCCAGATCACCGCGGTACCGTCCTTCCTGAAGAAGGACGCGAAGGCCGACCAAGTCACCACGGCTGACTTCGCCGACCACGTCGATTACGCGGTACAACGGATCGGCCTGGAGCACGTCGGCATATCGTCGGATTTCGACGGCGGCGGCGGTTTTGCCGGCTGGATGAGCGCCGCCGACAGCGCCAACATCACGGCGGAGCTGCATAGGCGCGGATACGACCCGGACGCGCTCGCCGCGCTCTGGGGCGGCAATTTTCTACGCGTGATGCGCATTGCGGAGGAGAAGGCAGAGTGATCCTTTCCACATCGCGCCAAGCTGGGTCGCGAGACACGACCTTCCTTCATAGCGGCGAAGAGCTTGCAGGCCGCAATCCCGGCACCCGCTCACCGCAGCCGACCGCACCCGCCACGGCCAAAACGACTGCGCCGGTGCAAAGGATGATGGGGCGATGACTCGGACCGTTCGCCTGCCTGATGGGCTCGAAGTGCCTGCACTCGGGCAGGGTACCTGGCACATGGGCGACAGCGCCCGGTTGAAGCAGCAGGAAATCGCGGCGCTGAAGCTCGGCATCGAGCTTGGGATGACGCTGATCGACACCGCTGAG
>Ga0123356_10006752_pt1 | contig 11550 bp, 16 predicted proteins | sample TergutEmb28metaG_2_FD_92546 | JGI IMG/M metagenome (GOLD analysis project Ga0123356, IMG submission 92546) | Embiratermes neotenicus P3 segment gut microbial communities from Petit-Saut dam, French Guiana - Emb289 P3 | ecosystem: Host-associated > Arthropoda: Insects > Digestive system > Gut ... | reverse complement strand
TGTTTGTTCCAAGCGGAGTCAGTGTGAAAACTTCCCGTGAAGTTACATCCCCGATTGCGACGCCTTGAGTAACCGTAGCCAAGCATTGCTGCGCGATGCCGACGCCGATCGCGTCACCCGCGAGACTGGCTGTGGGAGAGAGCGTGTTCCGGGGATGAGCGTGTCTCGTTCTATGGACTATTGTGTCCATCATCAGCGGCAACCTTTTGAGGGGTGGCAAAAATCGAGTGAGTTTTCCCTGGAGTTTCGCGTGCTTGGTTCTAGCTTTGCTACCTAAACTTGCGCTTCGAGATCAGACGAACCCATGGGACGATTTCGACGAACCCGCTCAGCAGAGAGAGCCATGACTTACTGCCCTCCCAAACGGGAGTAGGGGACCAATGTCCCACGAAGCGCGTCGAATGTCCATACAGTAGTTGTAGTACTCACAGGATTAGCGCCGAGGCTCACCGCGCCGTCACGTATTCGTTCTTGCCCTCGGCGTAACGGGACGATCGCAAATTTGCCGAACAATGCCGCTGACGGATCTGACCCTGAAACCTGCCCAGGCCCCTGGGGCACTTTCAGACTTTTACTCCCACCTTCGGCTCGAAAGACTGCTAGAAACCGGCGCAGCCAAACAGCGACAATCACTTTCGGGGTAAATCGTAGGCTGAGGTTTAGCCGGACGTTTCCGAGATTAAAACTGTAGAGGACAGCTACGTTGCTCGTCGGATCCTTGATGGGCCTCAACCGTCCATGGTCCCGAACCCGGTCGAGCAGTAGCGCACCGAATGGCCTCACCTCGTTCACTCGATATCGCCGTGCGCATCAGGTATATGTGGCCGTCCAGCCGCCATCAATGAGCAGGGTTTGGCCCGTGATCAAGGATGCGGCCGGAGAGGCAAGAAAGGTCACGGCACCTGCCACGTCCATTGGCTCACCAATGCGGTGTAACGCCGCGATGCGCTCGATTACATTGCTTCGGAATGCAGGGTTCGCGAGCACCGATTCCGTACCGGGCGTACGAATGAATGTGGGCGCAACGGCGTTGACTCTGATGTTGTACTTACCCCACTCCACCGCCAGGCATTTGGTCAAGTGCGCAATGGCGGCCTTGGTCATGCAATAAACTGATTCCGTCGGCAGCGCTACAAAACCCGCCTGCGAACTCATGTTTATGATACATCCGCGCTTTTGGCGAATCATCACACGTCCAGCCGCCTGACTCCCGAAAAATGTCCCCTTAAGATTCACCTTCAGAGTCAAATCAAAATCTTCCTCAGGTACATTTTCCGCAAGGTTTTCCGGAGACAAGCCGGCATTGTTTACCAGGATGTCGAGCCGGCCGAAATCCGCGGCCGTGTCGTCAACCGCGCGAGAGATTTGATCGAGTCGGGTCATGTCCATCTGCAACGGCAATACCCGCCGGCCGATGGCCTCAATCTCTCTTGCCAGCGCACCGCCGGTTTTCACATCCCGCAGACCGAGAGCCACATCTGCGCCAGCGTAAGCAAGAGCCAGAGAAATGGCGCGCCCCAGGCCACGACCAGCGCCAGTCACCAACGCCACATCACCGGTCAGATCAAAGCGAGGAAAGTCATTGGTCACTCGAAGCATCTCCACCGAGCCGGTGTTCAGCGCCGGTGACTTTAATATACGCTCGGCATCGAGGGCAAACTCGCTGGATGGTTCTGTCACCAGCATCCAGCGATGGGGCACTCCTCAAGCCCTGGGTCACGCAGGCTCACAGTACTGCCCCTAGCCGTCGAATTCCCTCCCGGATCTGTGGCTCGCGCATCCGCGAGTAGCCCAGCAGAATTCCGGGTCGCTTGGCCGGTTTCAAGTAATAGGGAGAGATTCCATACACTCCGACTCCCAGAGAAGCCGCCTTCTCGACAATGGCCTGTTCCGAAATCCGGCGCCGCGGCCAGAGCACGATGTGGGCACCCGCGCCATCGCCGGTCATATCGACACGACCACCCAGATACTTGGCCAATGAGTCCAGCAGTACCTCGCGTCGAGCAGCAGTTCTGCGCCGGAGGCGACGTAAGTGGCGCTCGTACAGTCCGCCCGAGATAAACTGCCAAAGCGTTTCCTGCTCCAATGCCGCGGTGTGGCGGTCACATAGCCACTTCGCGGCTGCGAATGCTGGAACCAGCCCCTTCGGGACAATCAGATATCCAATACGCAGGGCAGAAAAGATGGTCCGCGAAAATGTTCCGATGTAGACGACCCGCCCTTCCCGGTCCAAACCTTGTAGCGATTCCAGCGGCTGCCCTCCGTACCGAAACTCCCCATCGTAGTCGTCTTCGATAATTACCGCGTTGGCCCGTCTGGCCCATTCGAGCAATGACATGCGGCGCGTAATCGGCAGAATGGTTCCGGTCGGAAATTGATGCGATGGAGTCACAAATGCCAACCGTGCCGTGGTTGGGAGCTTTTTCGCGTTTAAGCCCTCGCGATCGACCGGCACCGGACACAACCGGGCCCCAGCCAGCCTTAGGACCTCTCTCGTACCCTGATAACTCGGATCCTCGATAGCCACGGGATCGCCGTCTTCGATCAGAACTCGGGCAATCAGGTCCAGCGCCTGCTGCGAGCCATTCACCACGATTACCTGGGACGGGTCGGAGACCACCGAGCGCGAGCGTGTGAGGTGGCGACTGATAGCCTCTCGTAACCGCAGATTCCCGCTCGCCGGTCCGTAGTCTAGCTCGGACACCGATGCTTTCCTGGCCGATCGCAACAGCATGCGTCTCCACATCTCAAACGGAAACGTCTCAACATCACTTCGACCGTACGCGAAATCGTAGGGAAGCAACCGCGCGTGGCTGAGTGGAACATTGACGCGCGGCCAGGCCTCCGCTGCAGATGTTCCGAATTTTGACAGCCTTATCTTCACCTTAGACTCAGACCGAATCGCTCGGACGCCAACACCGCTGGCCACATACGTTCCCGAGCCAGTGCGCCCCTCCGCATATCCCTCGGCCAGCAGCTGGTCGTAAGCCGCCAGCGCGACCGTTCTTGAGACACCAAATTGCTCCGCCAGATCCCGCGTGGACGGAAGCTTGTCGCCGGCGCGGTAGGCGCCGCAAAGAATCGCCTCGCGCAATCTCAGATAAATCTGCCGAAAAAGCGGACCCCGAGCTCGCGAAAGTGGTGTTGTCAACCGCACTGAAAGTGGATCTTTAAAACTACCACAAGATTTGCCATTCTGGTTTGATAGGGCGCGCATTGCATGGCAGCGGCTCTCATACCCGTGACCAACCGCGGACTTTTCAAATGAACCGAGTAATCGCCCCCATGCTGTGCGTGGCCGCAATTATCTCAATCGTATCTTCAATGTCTGCCTGGGATATCGCAATTTGCCCAAGCGAACTCTGCCATGCCACTCAGTAGCACGATTCCAGGAGCCGTTGCGGTTGCGGCAATAACCGTTGGCCTCGCCCTCGGACAACAGGGCCCACCAGCCGACATTGCTCGCCAGGCGCTCGACGACGCGTGGTGGACAGGACCCATGCTGGCACCTTCCGCCAATACGCTGCCGCGCGGGCATTTTCTGCTGGAACCGTACGTCTACGACGTGATCACGCAAGGCTTCTATGACTCACACCGCAATCGCGTCAGCCTTCCTCATCAACACGAATTTGGCTCGCTGACGTACATGAACTATGGCCTGTTCGACAACCTTACGCTGGGCCTGATTCCCACGTTCGATTACATCGATCCCAGCAATGCCCCCGGCAGTGCCGGCATCAGAGTCGGTGACCTCACCCTTCAGGCGCAGTACCGGCTCCATCGTTTTCGCGAAGGCAGCGGAATGCCGACCATGTCGATTGCCGTGCAGCAGACGCTACCTACCGGAGAATATGACCAGCTTGGAAGTCGCGCTAGCAATGCTGCCGGCTCCGGGGCATTCACCACCACGCCATCGTTCTACTCACAAACGTTTTTCTGGATGCCAAACGGACGCATCCTGCGTATGCGTTTCAATGTTGCGCCCTCATTCTCCCGCCAGGTAAAGGTGCACGACATCAGCATCTACGGAACCTCCCAGGGGTTTCACGGCTACGCCAAACCCGGCGCTTCCGTCTTTGTGGACCTGGCCGGGGAATACAGTATGACGCGGCACTGGGTTCTCGCGCTGGACGCCACCTACCGCTATCAGGTGAACACGGCTGTTCGCGGATACAACGTGCTCACTCGCCATTCTCCGGTGCAACTCAACTCTGGCATCAGCGATGCCTTCGGGTTAGCCCCGGCCATTGAGTACAACTCGAAAAACAACCTTGGCGTTCTCGTCGGTGTACGCCTCATTCCGTCCGGTCGTAATACGACGGATACGATCACGCCGGCGCTGGCCATCAATTTCGTCCATTAGCGGCACAGGTGATGGCAAAAGGAGAAGACGGATGCCACTAGCGAAAAATCTCTTGAACTCTTTCCTGCGGTTGTTGATTTTGCTGTCCTGCTCAGCTGCCCTAGGAGCGACCAGCGCGGGCCCCTCCCAGTCTCTGGTGGCTGCCACACGCGATGGCCAGCATGATTTCGATTTTGAAATTGGAACCTGGAGGACTCATCTGCGGCGCCTGCTCCATCCCTTGACCGGCTCGCAGCAGTGGGTCGATTGTGACGGCACAACCACGGTCCACAAAGTCTGGAGCGGTCGAGCGAATCTTGTGGAACTCGAAGCCCGTTGTCCTGGCGGCTATTTCGAGGCTCTGAGCCTCCGTCTTTACAATCCCGAATCTCATCAATGGAGTCTCAACTTCGCAACCAGCAACAGCGGCAGGTTCGGTCAACCGACCACGGGCAAATTCAGAAATAGCCGCGGAGAGTTCTTCGATCAGGAGACCTTCAATGGACAGGCGGTCTTCGTCCGGTTTGTCATCTCTCATGTCAATCGGGAGTCGTGCCGTTTCGAACAATCTTTCTCGAGTGACGGCGGCAAGACCTGGGAACTGAACTGGGTCGCCGTCGACAGGCGAGTGCCGGAGGCAGAGTTGGCCAAATCAGGGGCGGGACGAAGCTCCGAGCAAGAGCGGCCTCACGATTTCGACTTCGAGCTGGGCAGTTGGAACATTCACCTCAAACGTCTGCTGCATCCTCTGAGCGGATCAAAAAACTGGGTTGAATTTGACGGCTCTACGGTAACTCGAAAGGTTTGGGGAGGCCGCTCGCAAATCGAGGAGTTCGAAGTCAATAATCCTTCAGCGCACATCGAGGGTCTGACGCTCCGCTTGTACGATCCCCAATCGCAGCAGTGGTATCTCTATTGGGCCAACCAGAAGACTGGCACACTTGGCCAGCCTACGATCGGGGAGTTCCGGAACGGGCGTGGTGAATTTTTCGATCAGGAACCATTTAATGGCAGAGCCATTCTCGTTCGATATGTTTGGTCGGGTATCACGCCGAACACGGCTCACTTCGAACAGTCTTTTTCCGATGATGGCGGCGCGACTTGGGAAGTCAACTGGATTACGGACCAGAGACGGGTAAAGGACGAAGCGAACAGGGCAGAAAGAAATTAACCAGATGCGAGCCGTCCCGCGAGCTGCGCGCCCATTCAGTATCCATCTAATTTGGCCCATCCGGGTTTCTAGTGGCTGCCGGGAGCGAGATCCAGACTTCCACAGTGGAAATAGATTGCGTTGATGAAATTCTGTTTGTTGCGAAATCCTCTTTTACCGACTGAATTTGGCGTTGATGGATTCGCTGGTGGGGTTCGCAATCGGATGCTTAGTAGGTAATGATGATTCACCAGGGTGAGGTAGGTCCGCCCTTTGCGAAAGGCCTTTCATCTACCCCCAGATGCACCAGGGCCTCACGTTGGCGCCTTTCCAACCGCGTTTCACCGCACGCTCCATGATGCCGTGGACTTCGTCCCGCTGAGACGGAGCAAGTCGGCCACCGCCAATTGGCTGGACGCCTCCATCCAACCTGCAATTCGCAACCAAGCGAGTCGCACGTGATCGAGCCACGCTTCGAAGGATCAAATCCGTATTTCCGTGCGACCTTTTTTGAAGGAAGTTATTGAAGGTCCACATACCTCCGTCGGTCTGAGCCGATGGCTCCCAGCCAAGAGCCACGCAACAAAATGCCCCACCCAGCACGAGAAAGTTTCATGGAACGCCCTCCGTCACATGCACTAGAGTGCGAAACACTAGTACAGCCCACCGCCTCAACAGGCTGCGGGTGCAGCTCAGCAAACGAGTTTCCCAGCCGGCCAAACGCGGTTAAGGGGTACGGACTAATTGATTGGGCCCGTGAAAAGTTACATGGCGGTGACGGATCGATGACAATCGAGGCAGGTCTGTTTTGCTAGCGTTGAGGACGCCCGGTGCTTCGGCCACACTCGGGCTCTGCCTCTTTTGCAAAATTATGGATGCCCGTTGTCTACTGCTCGCCGGAAAGTTTCACGGAGCGTCGGATCGTGTCGCACGGGCCGAGGCGGCTCGCGAACCACGAAAGTTAAGGGAGTGCCGCGAGTTTTACCAACGCTGGAGTTCCCAGGTCTTCACCTTTTGCTCGCTCGTTTTGGGAGAACAACAACCAGCCGAGTTGTGCACCGAACAGGTATTTCTCTCGTTCTTTCAATCTGCAAGCTGCCAGTTGACGGGCTACTCCGAAATTCCGGTTGCACTCTTGCGTTTTGCCTGTGACATTGCCGAGATCCGGTGTCATCGACCGCCGCAAGGCAACATAAAGTCCCGAGCCCAGGCTCTACTCACACTCGCTTTCGAAGACCGCGCCGCTTTCATCCTGGTCAACGTACTTGGCATGAAACCCTCGGTCGTGGCAGTTGCCCTCGGAATCGACCCCGAAGAGCTGCGGCGGCGGTGGCTGAACGCGGCACTCGCACTACGACGTCTCTGGCCAAACCCCAATGAAATCCCGTTGCGCCCACAAGCGGAGTATAGGATCGAGTCCAAGTCCAGTGACAGTGGATAGAATTTAGGTTAGAATCCCGTGGCGTATCACTGACGTATCACGAAAGACGTTCCTTGGCTGATGTTTAGCAGCCTAAGGTCTGGTTTCGATTCCGCAGAGCCGGAAACGGGTTTGGAATCATCGCGCCCGCAGCCGTAAATTTAAATCCAGGAGCGCCTCATGCGGCCTCAGTTGCCCGCTCTATTGCTCGTGGCAATCATGCTTCCGGCAACGGGCGATACGCTCGCCAGAGTTCCCGATCAGTCATCGGACGCGTCCGGAAAGGTCCAGGTCGTAGAGGTTACGGCCAAGAAGTACGACTTCACACCATCGTCCATTCGCGTCAAACAGGGCACGAAAGTCGAACTCAAGATTACCGCGACCGACCGGTCTCACGGGTTCAAGATCCAAGAATTTCCTGAAGGGGAAAACAAGGCGGCGAGCCCAGGGCTGGTTTTCTCTTCCCCGCAGGATTGCCTGAAAATAGAGGCAAATCAGACACAAACCATTGAGTTCGTGGCGCAGACCCCTGGAACCTATGCTTTCAGGTGTTGCGTTCATTGTGGGTGGCACCACGGGTCGATGAAGGGCGAATTGATTGTAGAAAGGTGACGAGTCGTCACTAGGCAGGAAAATATGCAGGACGTCGTGAAATTCGCCATTACCGATCTTCAGGCTCGAGTGGCTGACGATTTTAGCGTGTTGTGGGCAGGCCGAGAATACGACCCAGGGCCTGTCTATATTGAACTCGATCGCACAGCCGGCATCCGCAACGCGGGGCGGCTCAATTACGGCTCTCGCCGCGCAAGCGCCGAGTTTCACCTATTACTCAGCTTTCCTGAGTTTGCCAGGACGCTGAACGAACTCGAAGCTGATCCCGAGTTCACGCGGCCGGTGTCGGCAGTCGTCCGTTCCCGGGGCGATATCCTGGGCAACCACAGCTTCGTGCTCAGCGGCCGCTGTGATCTGATGGGGCATGCCCTTCTGCCGCCCGGAGAAACAAAAGCTTCTTTCTTGCCCGGCACTTGAGCTGTGGATGGCGGCTCCCGGTCGGGAGCTGAAATTCGCGAAGCACTGGGGCGGGGCGATCGAGTTTCCTGGCGTTTTGCCCCCCATGAGAAGAGACTCCGTTTCACCCTCCCGCGGGCCCTCGGAGGACAAACCTTCGATCTCTCGATCGAAGGCGGGTACCGATTCCGCGGCCTAAGAGAGCCTTCCGCCGACCGTTGATATGGCCGGAGGCGTTTCCGTTGTTTTGCTCACCGGCGCCACTGGCCTGGTTGGCCGAGGGTTGATCCGATGCCTGTCCCAACCATTCCGCCAGTTAACCCTGCTCACCCGGTATCCCGAAAAGCTCGAAGACGTTACCGCGAAGGGGCCGGTCCGCGTACTTCGGGGTGACATCACCCTCCCACAACTCGGTTTCGACCGGGAGACTTATGCCCGGCTGACGCGCTCGACGTCGGAGATCATCCACTGTGCTGCGGACACTCGATTTGGAATCTCTCCCGATTGCGCTTCGAGAGTTAACGTCGCTGGCACGCAACAAGTAATCAGTTTCGCCGCCCAGTGCACCCAGCTTCAAAAATTCGCTTACGTCAGCACCGTGTATGTAGTCGGGCGGTCAAGCGGTTATTTCAGAGAAGAACTCGTGCGACAGGAGAACGGTTTCTCCAATGCCTACCAACAGTCCAAATACCAAGCGGAAGAGCTGGTAGCGCGCGCAACCGCCATCATCCCGGCCACAATTTTCCGCCTGAGTTCAGTGATTGGAGAATGCAATGGAACCGTTCGCCAGTTTAATCATGTCCATCGACTGATCCGGCTGCTTCCACAAAACCTCTTGCCTGTGATCCCTGGCCGCGCGGACGCGCCCATCGATCTTATTGCAAGCGATTGGGCAATCCCGGCTCTGGCCCACTTGTTTGAATCGGCCTTTGTTCCCGGCCGCGTGTACCATCTCTGTGCTGGCGGCAAGCACAGCTTGACACTTCCCGATATCCTCGAGCTGACTATTTCAGTTTTTGAAAGCCATCCTGCGGGGCGCAAATTCCTGCCCATTGAGACGCCTGAGTTCGTGCCCCTTGCCCGTTATGAGGATTACCTGGCGGAGCGGAGTCGGGATGGCGATCGGCTCTTCCAGGAACTGGCGAGAGTACTAGGATACTTCCTGCCTCATCTCGCCATATTCCAGGCGTTCGACAATTCGCAAACCATGCTTGATCTCGCGCCGAGCGGCTTGGAGTTCCCATCAACGCGCGAATGTCTTAAGAGAGTAGTCAACTATTGTTTGGACACAAATTGGGGGAAATCTGCGGGCGGGCTGAGCGATAACACCTGGCCGTCGCAATCCACATTTTGAAGGAACAGCCTCTTGGTGCAAGAACGAAAAGAAGTTACGACTGGGCATCGGTCCGCTTTTGTCGGACAGCCCTTTTGAGGTTGCCCTGCGCCGGCTGCTCATTCGTAATTCTCGACCCGGTAAGTGTCCGCTCTCAACTAGCCGTTCCCTTCCCGAAGCGCTTGGCAACCGAATTTTTTTATGTTTCTCTTTCGTGGTCGGCCTATTGGCCGGAAAAAGGAACCAAGCGTAAGCCGGCATAGCGGTATCGGCCTCGCTTCGGGACAGCCCGAAGCGCATCTCAATCGATAGACCCAGAACCGGTCGTAGCCAACGTCCCCCCTATGCGCTTTCAGCAGGCGCTGATGACAAGGCCTCCAGCGGGGCGTGCGTCTAGGGTCGAGGTCCCTAAAGATCATCTACACTCCAGCCGGTCAACTCACATCTCTGGCCACCACACGGGGCCGGAAATTCTGCTAGGTCGGAGTTTTTCTTGACTTTGTCTTGACAACTCACGGCGGAAGCGCTTACTGTCCGCTGGTCGGGTGTTTGACTTGAGGTAGCCGCGACTCCTTCCCATTTGGGGTTCCCCCTCCGGGCCATGCCCGGTTCTCCGAGGGTAGGCTGTTCGAGCAGATTCCGCCTAAGCCGTAGACTTCCCCAAAGACGCCAGTCCGCACAGGTAAAGCGGAGCGTATCGCTCTCACTCGTGTACCTCAGGGATAAGCCCGTGACAGCAAAATTCAAAACACAGAGGTAATGTATGGTTTCTCAACGCACAATTGCGAAAGAAGCGCGAAAACAAGACCGGCTCTCGCGGGGTAAAGGCGGCGTGCACGGCCTGGTCGGTATGCTGGTAACGACGGCCTGTCTGCTTGCCGCGTTGGCCAGCCCGCATCGAGCTCTCGCGGAATCTACAATCGCCTGCCCATCAGGGACTTACGACATGCTGGACTGGATGACCCTGGATTCCGACCTTCGCTCGACCTATCACCTGGAAGGGACCAGCAATCCGGTCTACACCGTAATGCAGTCCGGCAAGTTCCTCTGGGTCAAGTCAGGTCGGGGGTACCCCTGGGACATCCAGCTCTACGACAACAAGTACATCTACCTGTGGATCACCGAACTCTCCTGGAATGTTCCACAGAGCTACAAAAAATTCACCGGCAACACCAATTTGCCTCTGGTGCCGCGGTGTGCGACCGCCGGTAAGCCGGGTTCGACGATCAAAGCGGCAAACACGAATTACGATCTGCACACCAATTGCTCGAATACCTGTTCGGTCACGCTCGGGTTGGAAAACGCGACCAATTCAGTCTGGGGGCCGTACACCTACACCTACGGGGGGAATTTGCCGGCAAACCTGAAGACACTGGTCATCCATTACCGCTATAACTGCAGTGCGAATTACGCCATCTGCGATGATGAAGAGGACTACTATCTCACCCAGCGTTATGGGATGGTCGAATGGATCCATTACGTCTGGATTCCCGCAATTGGCAAATATGAGCAGCTGCAGAAGACGCTGCTCAACAAGCTCGTGGTTGGGGTGACGACGCCGCATTTTCCATGTTTTTAGCCTGTTATCCGTGACCCTCAGTTGTAGCCGACGGGAGGGCGCCCGGACGAGGAAGCCACTGATACGGTGGCGATGACGGTTTGCGCTCCGGTGGCGGCATAGGTCGATACCTGATTTATGCCCGAACCGGAGCCCGAACCCCAACACCCGGGTGGGAGCGCCCCTGCCGCCCGCATAAGATCCCTCACTCTTCGGTCCTTGGTGAAGTTGCAGGCCAGGGTATACTTTTCATCACCGACAGCAACACCGTGCAATTGTCTCCGGTGACGGATTCCAATCAAAATCCGCGCGGGGACGATGGCGAAAATGACGAAATGCGACTACTGCGGATCGACCATCTTATTCGGCGGAAAGCGGGACTCTAACGGCCGCTTCTGCAATCAAAAATACCAAGCCCGAGGAGCGTTGCTGGCGATCTCGCGTCAACTCCCCGAAGCCGTGGTTCAGGAACATGTGTGGAAAGCGCATCAGGCCCCTGCCCAAGATGTCACGGGGCAGGACCGGTGGATGTGCACGTCAGCCACAAAATCTGGTCTGCCGTTGTTCTTACAGAACCAGCCATTCATCCCACGTCTTTAAGACGTGGGATGAATGGCTAGCGGGTCTTCTGGTTTTCTATGTGTCGGCGTATGGTTTCGGAAGAGACGTTTCCGGCTGTAGAAACGAAGTAGCTCCGGGTCCACAGAGAGATCATCCGCGCCAGATGCGGATATTCGAG